>Ga0210113_1000079_pt1 | contig 20440 bp, 17 predicted proteins | sample MayberryNW_Catta_5_FD_185523 | JGI IMG/M metagenome (GOLD analysis project Ga0210113, IMG submission 185523) | Wetland microbial communities from San Francisco Bay, California, USA, that impact long-term carbon sequestration -... | ecosystem: Environmental > Aquatic > Marine > Wetlands ...
GGGATTTACCAAATCAATGATGTAGAAAACTAATCATAAATATGCAAGAATCTGGAAATACTTTTGAATTTAAGACAAAGAAAAATTCTGATCTTCCTTTGTACGTTATTCCAGTACGAGATATTGAAACACCTACAGTAATTGAAACACAAACAAAGCAAATGATCATAGGCAAAAGGAATAATTTGCTACTTGACTCAGTAATCTGTTTCCTTGTCCCGCACTCCGATAAGAGTTCTGATAGTAATTTTTATGGGGTAATCTTTCCAACAATGGAATTAGGAGTTACATCAACATCTGCTCTTACAGTGGCAAGACGTTCAAATAAACGGCTGAAAAGCTCCTCTGTAATTAAAGACCAGTTTTCACTTAGGTCATGCTGTATAACAAAGACGTGCGTGTGGAAATAATTTATCCGATTGTCTCGATGCTTTCACGCCTACGGTATACATACTGATATTCCATCTTACATTCTAGTCTGCCGTCAATTCTGGCAATGTCACATATCCAGACGTACTATGCTATGAGATGTAAGATAATCTACTACTATGTAGCCAGTAGTATTGGCAATAGTTCGGTTGCTGCAGGTATAGTTATCGTTTTTTTATATCTGGTTTCCAAATATTTAATGTATTCTCTAGGAACTTCTGAAAAGGTTGCTGTGTGTATTAAGCAGAATGGGGTATGTATAGTGGAGGCAGCAGATAATGTCCCCAGACAAATTCAAGATTGTCCATATGAAGAAAGCCAAAGGATAACCATCGTGTACAAGTACGAGCAACCGGCTATTGAAAGCCATAGTCCAGCGGAACTGCTACCGAGAATAGCTACTGAGCCAACCCCATGAGCTAGAGAGTCTATACTTAGCTTAAAGTTTTTAAGACCTGACTATTAGATGGTTGTACTGCTACAACTCCTGAGCTACTGAGAAATGAGTATGCCGTGAGGGTTTGAATGTATATATTTGAGTATAAGATTACCGCATAAGGATGTATGACATCTGATGAAGTGCCAGATTCAAATTCAAATAACGAATCTAGCAACGGCATACTGTTAACCTGGAGCTAATGCATAGTCCTTGGAAATACAATGTCATTTTCAGAAATTTCCATAGTTAAATATGTCAGCATTTCATGAAGTTGCGTTTGTCAAACGCAAATTTATTGACTTGTTAACGTTATCTGCTACAGACCTGTTTCTCTATCTTAGGTAATTTAGATTATTATTATTTCCATAGTTTACTAGAATCAATATCGCATTGGTTAGAAAACTGGTTAGTGCACGATTTGACCCAGCGAATCCCGGATGTAGCCGGAATATTTGTACCTCAGAAACATTATTGGTTCATGGTTCTGAGCAGGACAATGAAAATTGTATCATCTATAAGAACGAAGTAGCAACTAACAATATAGTCATTAAATTATTCAAGCGTCATCTAGCTAATGAGGAAGTAATTAATAAGAAAATATAGTCGATAAATTGTGTGTATATCAAAATGTTAGAATAATAAGTTTCCTAAACTTTATGACTAAGAACCGTCTTGTGTGAGTTTCTTTATTATTTCAGATGTTCGCATTAATTGGGCGCCATAATTATTTTTTATATAGGATAAACCAGACTCATGATCTTCTTTCGTAAATGCATTCACGGCATCTTCCGGAATTACGATATTGTATCCCCTGATAAACGCCCCATACGATGTATGCTTTACACAAATATGGGTATGAATTCCAGTAATTATCAAAGTAGTAATCCCTTTCCCGTTGTACGATTCTTTAAGTAATGTATCTAGGTTGGTGGAATCAAACGAACCATAGAATCTTTTCGCAACAACATGATCTCGTGGTTCTGGCTTAAGTTCTGGTATTACCTTGGAGCCCTCTGTCCCTTTCATAGAATGAGGCCCCCATATTTTTAATTCAGGATCATTTTCTAGGTGTTCATCATTACAGTAGAAGACTGGTATGTCTTTCGTTCTTGCAACGCATAACAGATCTTTGATCGATGATATTATTTTAGATGCCCTATCTGATTTAAGAGCGCCTTTGATAAAGTCGGTAAGCATATCATTTACCAGAATGGCGATTCGCTCGTCCGATAAATTTGAATATCGATCAGCCCTACGTGGATCCAAACCAGATCGGGTTTTATTCTCAATCTCGACTTATAACCCTTAGAGAACTACAATTCCAAGACACTTCGAATAATCAGTTCATCATGAATGAAGGTATTCAATTGGGAGTCAGACAGACTAGTTTGTTCAGTCTTAATGAGTCGTTTATTTTGTCTGAAATAATCTTCTTTGTAAAGATCGCTAATCGAGACAAAGTCATCTCCGCATTTTACTTCCTTTAGGCATATAAGCTTTTTTGATTAACGGTCCAAGGACCAAAGCCAGCTTAAGGCTCACTACAGAACGAGCTTACAGTCAAATCCTATCAAGAAAGGGTATGTACATTATTTGATGACTTTCACGTCTATGATGAATTCGGAACCAAAGCAACCGACCGAACTACTATTCACTCCCTTATCGCCTCAAATGTTGACGTCGTTTTATACAGATATTCTGCTACCAGTCTATGTACTTCTGGCCCGAGAGCATCGCTACAAACAGCACACTAACTTCAATTCTATATCGTTTATGTACTCATAAAATCAAATAACCAAATGAAGATTCTTTTTACTGGAGATGTAATGTTGGGAAGACTTCTTAATAATGTTATTAATTGGGAAAATTATAAGTATGTTTGGGGGGATACCTTAAACATAATTAGAAGTGTTGATTTAGCTATTATATGTGTTATAAGAGTATCCGTTAAATAAGTGAAAATAGCACTCGTTTATGATTTCGCGACAATAGGGATCATCTTATTGTAACAACGTACATATTCTTCTATGACTTGGTCCCAACCAGGAAGGGTCTTGGCGAAGCATAACGCTCGCTTCTCTTGCTGGTAACGAGCTTCAGGATCTATAAGAAATTTAATGACAATCTTGGCAAATTCTAATTTTTTATCGCTAACACACAATGCTCTGTTATCACTTAGATTCAAACCCTGTGCTCCAACTGAAGTGGTTACAATAGCTTTACCAGCTCGTATTGCTTCTAACAGCTTTACCTTTACTCCTCCGCCTATCCGAAGGGGACAAACAACGACTGTGGAAGCTTCGTAAAAGGGATCAAGGGAATTCACATAGCCTGTGACTTCTATGTGACTATGTTTGGGGAAGGCTAACCGGCGTATTTCGGTTGGAGGAGAATTACCTACAAGAAACAGCCTAACCTTGGGGACTTGCTCAAGGATAATGGGAAAGATCTCTGTTGAAAAATACAATGCAGCATCGACATTCGGATCATAAGCAAAGTTACATACAAAAAGAATAGAAGGACTATTATCATGAATCTTACTTAAGGTAGTAGTTTTATGCTCTTTAATACTATGACTATTATTACTGATACTATTAGAATTGCTTGACAGCAATTCTAAGGTGTTGCTAATTGATAACTTGTGATCAATTCCATTGGGGATCATTACTACTTCTATATTAGGTTCTAATCGTCTTACTGCTGTTTCTTCCTCCTTCGTAAGTGTAACAACTTTTGATGCTAGATTCCATGCTCTTCTTTCCCACAGAAAGGTGCGATAATATTCTTGCCAAAGGCAAAATCTGTCATTTGAAGTGTATGATCCAGACAATAGAAATCTCTGCAGATCCAATAGATATTCTATATTATGTTCAACTAGCAATATAGGTATATTCAGTATACTGGGCAGCAACTGCATAAGATAATATCCTTCAACATGAACTACGTCGAAAGAATGATCCTTGAGCAGAAAAGAGATTTCGTAAACACCTTCTTCCGAATAGTATTTCTTCACTAAGAATGGATAATCATTTCCATTACTAAGCCTGGCCAAACAATGAGGGGTTGCTGCTGCTTTAAGAATGCTGAGGCTCTTGCAATAAGGTTTCAAATGCTCGGCGTAGATATTGTCTGTCTTTGGTGATGCAGTCAGAGAGCAAAGATGTATTTCGAACTTTTCTCCCAATCGTCGTACAAGCTCATACTCTCGTCTACGGCCTCCACTTGCCGGAGGATATGGCAGTTGAGCAGTGAGGAAGAGTATGTTCATCTAAGACTATCTTTTTTCCTCGTTTTATAGAATACAACTTGCAAAACATGACTTAATAACATTTTGATTTTAACTTTGAGATTACCTGTTAGTTGATATAAAGCCCGCACGCTTACACTGACTTCAATTATCATCTTCCTGTTCTCTAAGAATTTTCAATAACTCTTCAAACCTGTCCTGTCCCAAAACGCCTTTCAATTTTTCTTCTGAATTGATGTCTTCTGAAAGTAATAATCGGATAACTGTGTCCTTTGTGTCTGGATGGAGATCCTTTATAGCATTCTCTATGACTTTTCTGTAACCCTTTCCGAGATCCTTGGGTCTAAACACAGAGCCCATGACATCTTAAGGTGATTGTTAGTAATAAAGATAATGTGAACGGAAATGGTGGGAATAAATTGAATGATTATGGTTATAACTATAATGCAGTTGTTACTACTCACTAATATCGAATTTGTATTGCAACCTTTATAAAACTATGAGTAAAGAACTACCTCCTCCTTTTCAAATCGCTCTCAAATTTCACAAGAGAGACAAATCACTTTTTACAATTAGCCCCCTAAAATTCATCTCTCCTTATTTTATACGAAATACATGTTTAAGTTGCATGCATCAAATATTTTCTTTTGAACAACCACTAACTTACGGCTGTACCTAATCTCAACTAGCCTTCGGTACTATACAAGCCATGCAATAACCTTTTCTAGCTTTTCTCGGCTAACGCACATAGATCTGTTTCTCTATTATTATCTGTGTCGATAATGACAATTCTGTTTACGATTTATCTTGATCGTATCACTATGTCTTTTGCTTTAGGTTTTCAATTTTTGGCATTCAAAAATTAACCAATATGAAAGTTATTTGTTTACATACTACGACACGTATATATAATTTGTGCTGGTAGTACGGATTATTGCATATCACTTCCATCACCACTTCCTGCAGTTTTCATAATTAAATCCCACGGAGTGACTATATACTCATTTCCCTCCAAAACCAGGAATTGATTTTTAATATCCATTAGATATTGAGCTGCTTCCATCATAGTTATATTGCTCTTGGTAGCATGCATTTGAATTATGTCAAGGTCACTTACAGAACCAAAAATTGGGTTAGACTTTTCTCTTCTTTTATGACTCAGCAAGAATTCCATTATTTTCCTATCATTAACGATACAAAGTATCTCAGAACTCTTTTCCTTCACATTTACTTTTTCTTTATGCTCTTTTCCATAATCTTGATTGCAGTTTCTTATTCCTATATTTCGTATACCTTTGTTTACCATTATGCTGATGGCATCCCTTATTGAAGAATCCTCATTTACAGATACGATCGGAGATGAGATCTGATTGATAATCCCTTTAATTTCGTCATGATTGAAATGAATTTTCTTGTTGACTATAAGGGGCAAGAAATCTCGTATGGTAAGAGTTCCTATTATAATTGGCTTATTGGAATTATATTCTTTAGTGGTGCTTACAACAGGAACAAATGCAAATCTTGTTCTTCCAAAGATATCTATAACTTTACTTAATGGAGATTCTAGTTCTACCCAATCATTTTGTGTTACTTCTACCATGATCTGTGATGCAGTCACATCTCCAAAGAAGTCCTCTTCCCAGTCAGACGCACTCTCTAACATATTACGCAACACATTCTTGCCGCCAATCCTTCCAACAGGTGTTTGTATCTTTTTTCCATTAAGATTCTCTTCAGTAATCACAACCACTCCGTCTACATATATTTCTGGACCTATTGCCAGAAAAGTGATTACTTCTAAAAGCTTAGTGTCTGGGTAAACAAATAGTAATGGACGTTTGGCAGAGTCTTGAAAGACTTCTTTCACCTTTAACCTAGCAAGTTGATCAGTCACGTTCATGCAAAACGATCTATCATACTGTTAGTCCAATTTAAGAATATACTGCATGGCATTGCAATAGTGTTGTCCCTAAGGCACTTCTCCTTGGCCTAGCAGATAATCTTGACACTATGTGTTTTCTCCTCTTCTCTCCTCTCCTCTTCTCTCCTCTCCTCTTCTGTCTACCTTATCAATAAAAAAACAAATCACGCAGCTGCGTTCGTTTGAGATAAAAACGCCATTTGCTATCTTGAAGCAGACGGGATTTGAGTATTTGGCAATCACCATCAGTTGTATCGTATCGTTGAAGTCTCAATTTTGAGCTAACTGGAAAACGCGAGTTCCAAGAGCTATTGAAGTATGAATCCGCTCAAGTTTTCGTAGAGATCTTCTTAGAATATCTGATCTTAGGCTAAATTCATACGTGCCTTGTGAATAATAATGACAATACAATAAGCAGAGATGATATTTGTTGTGATCGTATGGATTTGCTCGTCTTCACTTTACTAATCAAATATGCGGCGCTTATTAAATTCTCAATTAACTATCGATGCTCCTACGATTTTTTTCACGAGCAATATCCTGCCTTACAAAATACGGTGGAAATAGTTATTAGAAGATGGTTCAGTTGAAGTATTATGAGGGGAGAAATTAGCAGACAACTACAAAGCTCTCTGCAAGAATTTCGTAATTTGGAAATTAAATCATTAATAGAATATCCTCCAGTTGTTTCGGATACAGACACAACAATTTCAAAGATAATTGGAATCCTAAAGGAAAGAAATGCATATGACATATTCATTCATTTGGCAGGAACAGCTGTAATTGGCATAAATATAAGAGATATTCTATCAGTTCGAGATATTTCCGCTACCAAGCCATCCATAGTGGGTAAGAGGATCCCCACTCTTACCCTTAGAGATAATATAGGACATGCGGCGAGGCTAATGAGCCTTTACAGGCTCAGAGCACTTCCAGTGATAGAGTCTCACCACGGCGAGATTGTTGGGCAAATCTCGGCTAAAGGCATTATCAAAGCCATGATTGACAGCAACATTGTTGGATCGGGGAAGGCAGTAAAAAAATCAGATGTGACAATAGCTGCAATGGAAAATACCGATATGAGTAGTCTGATTAATCGAATTTCTTCTTCTGATATTATGACTCCGAATCCCACAACTATAATTTCTAAAGACAAGGTGTCATCTGCCAAAGGCATAATGGTAAGGCATAGAATCGATCATCTGCCTGTGGTTGAAAAACAGCAAAGAGGTGTACCTACTTTGGCGGGAATCATAACATCAAGCCATATAATGCAAAGTGGTATGCATACCTCTGAGAGAATCGGAAGAAAATCAATTGGAATTGAGGGTAAACCTACTAGACTTGACCTTAAAATAAGTGGAATCATGGATACGGATAATCTGTCAGTGTCAGAAGTTGATGACTCTTTGCGCTCTGTTATAGATCTAATGTTAAAGACCAATTCAACCTATACAATAGTGAAGTCATTTGATGAGATACAAGGAATAATAACGTATAGAGACATTATTGCATTACTTGGCGAACGTGTGGGAGATGAGGAAATCCCAACGTTCATAGTGGGATTGCCAGATGATCCATTCGATGCTGAACTTTCTAAATCCAAATTCACAAATCTTGTAAGACTATTAAGACGGGCATATCCTGAAATTGAAGAAGCTAGGTGTCACATGAAATTAAGGGACATCCAAGGGGAGAGGAAAAGATATGAAGTAGCTGTGAATGTTGTTACACCGTATAGGCGACACACTTATACAAATATGGGATGGGATCTCGCTAAAATGTTCGACCAAATGAGCGATAGCATGAAGAAACAATTAGCTCATAGAAAATCTCGCCGACAGAGAGATTCTGTTAGGTATTTGACAGAATAGCAGGCCGATTGAGTATATAATTTCAGTCTTTTTGAGATCCACGCATTAGCAAGTTACTAAGATAGAAAAGGATCCCTTGCATCAATTAATTCGCTAATTCATCTGCCCACTTTCTTATCCTGTTTAGGAAGGGAAATTCTTGATTAACTGAAGTACGTCTGTACACTGGTATGTTTTCATACCGTATTGTCTTTTCACACTTTCAGATTAATATTTTTCCAGATAACACAAATCATGAATTAGGGCTATTCATTGCATTTAGTCTAGTTCAATTTAATACAAATATGTTGTACATAGTGCTATTATTTTAATAGTCAAATTACCTTTACTACAGCTGCAGGACAGAATTTATTCATTTTACTTGTAGTACATTGACAATTCTTCAATCGCCTCTCTTAATCCTTCATCGGTAAATTCCTCATCCCTTAGATCAAGTGGGGTGATCATGCCTATTGGTTTTTCGGTGTTGTCTTTGTCGACAACTAACAAATGTCTAATATTATTTCGTAGCATTATATCAACCGCAGTCGATGCGGATAAGTCGGGAGCAATAGTAATTAACTTAGGAGACTTTATCTCCTTATTTGTTACCTTACTGGTGCTTACATCATTAACACATGCCTTCCTAACTATGTCGCGTTCGGTAACTATGCCACATGGTTTCCCTTCGCTATCGACAACTACTAATGAACTCACATTGGTATCTCTCATTCTCTTTGCAGCATCCTGGATAGAAGACGATTCTTCAATAGTTTCAAGTTTTTTCGTCATCATGTCCCTGACGGTGATAGTCATGAAGGTATAACCCATATCATGCTATAAATATAGTGACTGAGAGCTTTGGTAGTTCAACTAATTATTCAGCATTAAGATAATCTGATTACATGGGAAATTCAGAGATTTAATATGAGAGGGTTCAATTCATTAGCTGTCTCAATTTCCACGCCTGAAGCTCCTATCAATGATGTCGGCGTAAACAATAATCATAATATCCTCACGCCACTATACCACGATACTGTCTAAAAGAATAACCTTATTGTCGTCTTCGATGTTTGTTCATAATTCTTAGTACTTCGTCATCACTCACCTGACTGAAATCTTCGTAGAATGCTCCGACTGCTCCAAATGATTGGGGTGTTTCTAAGATTACTACTTGATCGACTCCCACCTCGTTCTCCAGTTTTTGAATTGCGTCTCTGGGTGCGACTGGGACTGCCACAATCAGAGATTTGGGATTTTGTTCCTTTATCCACTGAATTGCGACGAAAATAGATGCACCTGTGGCAATACCATCATCAACCAAAATTATCGTATTGCCACTTAGTTTGTATTCTTGTGAATGCCTGAACAACCAAAGACGTCGTTGAATTTCTTTCATCTGAATTGCCAGATTTTCTTTAATGTAATCATCTGGAATTTGCAAGATATTCATAATATCTCTATTTACAAAGAACCTCCCGTCGTGCATCACGGCGCCTATCGCCAGCTCAGGATTGTCGGGAGCGCCGATCTTCCTCGAAACTATAATGTCCAAATTCAATCCGAAAATGGAAGCTATTACATCACCGATAACCACGCCTCCCCTGGGGATTGCTAGGATCATTGTATTTGAACTATTGATTCTATCCTTCTTCTGATTCTTATACAGGAGGGGGCGAAGTCTTTCTGCTAGTCGTCTAGCGGCATCCTCTCTGTTCTCAAATATGATGTATGTGTTACCTCGATTACCTTCAATTGGATTATACAATGTCGATGATTATTTAAACAATTTCGGCTAAATATGTTTTATACCAGGGACTTCTATGTCACCCACGGTTGCTGCGGCAGCCCTTAGAGTCTGACTGATGGTAGAACATTAAATTCTAAACAGGTCGACGAGTCTCAACTTTCATTGGAAAAGCTAAGGGACAATTATAGCTCTTCCTCTTATGTTACCATCTTTTAGAAGATCAACTGCCTTATTTATGTCGGATAACGAAAATCTGTTTAATTCATGCTTCAGTTTATGGTTTGCTGCTAGTTCAATAACTTCACATAACTCATTATAATTTCCCCACAGAGACCCAAGTACCCTGTACTCGTTAATTACAAGTGGCAGAAGAGGCACTTGAATCTGTTTACCGAACAAACCAACAATAACGAGTGCCCCACCTTTGTTTAATATTTGGAGAGAGTTGTATATGGTATTCTCAGCTCCGACACAATCAATAACCACGTCTACTCCTTTTCCATTTGTAATTTTTGATGCTTCCTCTTTCAATTTTGAAGGTTTTGATTTTGACTCCTCCGATGATGAAATTTTCAATACATGATCAGCTCCTATTTGTTTCGCAAGCTCCAACTTCTCATCTTTCATGTCTAGGGCGATAACTTTAGCCGACTGTCCCAATATCTTGGCATATTGTGTAGCATAATATCCGAGACCGCCTATACCCACTATCGCTATGCTCTTGCCTGGACCAAGCATACTTCTAACTTTCTTTATTGCTCTGTACGGGGTTAGGCCAGCATCTGTTAGAGGAGCAATTTCCTCCAACATATTTAATTCACCGTTGACACTTTGAATCCTTCTATCGCTCTCATTGATCTTAGCTAGAAATCTGTATGAGTCAACAACCATATACTCTGCAAAACCACCGTTAGTCATTATCCCAGGCCAGTTTGCATAAGAGCATGATTGTTCATCACCACCTTTACAGTAAGTGCACATTCCGCAGCCCCAACCTCCAAAAACCGCCACTGCATCACCCTTTTTCAAGAACTGTTGCGGAACTGAATTTCCAATTTCTTCAATGTGTCCAGCTATTTCATGACCTGGCGTAATAGGTAAATTAAGAGGAATTGATTTCTTCCAATCACCGTTCATCAGATGAAGGTCACTATGGCATAACCCACAAGCTTCCACCTTGACGATAACCTGATGACTATGTGATAGGCTAGGCTGAGAGATATCTTCTATTACCAATGGCTCTCCATAGCTATGAATTCTTGCTGATTGCATACGACATCATTACGATCGCTAACTTTAATTCTTATCGTTAGTGCAACGCCACATATCGTTGTGCATCCACAAGCCTGACATCCAGAATGCATTTATACTGAATGGGTTCTACTTAGAGTATTTTATACCGGACATTAGCATTCATTATCCTGATTACCTGAAGGCAGTGGTTCTGGAAAATCTTCTCCAAGTACATCTATTATGGATAACTCCTCTCCAGAATACCCTTTTTGATTTTGCATTAGTTTTTGCTTTAAGTATCTGGCCAAATCAGTTGTTGATAAAATCCCTACTATTTTGTGGTCACTCTGTTTTTCGTTGACGGCTATGTGTCTGACTCCCTTTTCAATCATGATTTTTGTAGCTTGTTCTATTTCTTCGCTTTCACTTACAGTCAGTAGTGGAGACATTATAGATTCTGCATCTATTTTACTCCCCTGCAAATCTTTTGCACATATTGTTCTTGCTAGATCTGTGTTAGTTATTATTCCAATTATACTCGAACTGCTATCGTAATCGTCAGGACCTTTTTCTTGAGCTGTTAAGAAAATAGAACTTATTCTATGTTCACACATCTTCCTAGCTACTTCATACATATTACTCTTGGAAGGGACGGTTATGAGTGATGTAGACATAATATCTGAAACAATGGTTGGTGGAGTACTATTGACCTCCTCAGCTTGATTCATCCCCTTATTCAAACCTTTTTAAAGTATATACATCGCATTAATATATGAAGATTGCCTCTTTATACTCGAGGCCTGCTTATTAACCCAATTCCGCTAGCTTTGTCTCTGCGTACCATTATCTAAAATGAGGAGCTCACAAAAATTAATCTAACTTTGTGGCTTAAGTAAAATGCACGACAGGAGTACTAGATCTATGCGTGGCTTTGTGTTTCAATTGAAATCTATTTGCAGAGTGGATATATGCCAAAATAATCTAGACAAATGCCAAAAATATTCAAAATTAAGTATCGTCAGATCTCAAGTTACAAATCGGATATCGTGCTGGTATTGCTGTTTAGTCCAGTGTAGCATTTCTATCTTGCTCCTCCTGAGAGACTACTGCCCGAATTGTATCGATAGCATCCATGTTACATGACACACTCTTTATGCCATATCTTACCAAGATCCTAGCCATCTCTGTACTGCTTCCACTCTCGCCACAGATCGATGTCTCGACACCAAACTGGTTACATGTATCGATCACTATTTTCATTGAGCGCAGAACAGCTGGATGAAATGCTGAGGATATCTTTGCTAAGTTTTCATTGTTTCTATCAATACCCAGAATCAGTTGAGTTAAATCATTAGTTCCAAAACTTGCAAAGTCTATTTTTCCTTCTTGGCAAAGTTTTTCAATGATCATTACGCAAGCAGGCGTTTCTACCATTATTCCAATCTTCACCTCGTCTGGGAGGCCTACCTGCTTGGCTATCTCTTTTGACTTCTTTACTTCTTCAGTTGAGATGACAAAAGGAAGCATTACTCCCAAATTCGTACGCCCTTCAATTACATGTAATCTCCTTATTGCTTCGAATTCTGCTTTCAATAGTTCAGGCTCATCTAAGCTTCTGCGTATGCCATGCCAACCAAGCATAGGATTAGCCTCCACCGGTTCATCTTCGCCGCCCTTTAGATTTCTAAATTCGTCTGAACGTGCATCTAAAGTCCTTACCCAGACAGGCTTGGAGCCAAATGCATATGCTATTGGTCTTATACCCTCCATTAAGATCCTGATATACTCTTCCTTCCTTCCTTCTCTAATCAACTTGGCGGGATGAATCCCCGACTGAGCGATCATATGCTCTATTCTGAGCAGGCCCACACCATCAACTTTAGAAGATATTTCTTCCAGCCTTTGTGGAAATGCGATGTTTACCTTGACCTTCACCACGGTTGTTGCCGATAATGAGGAAGGAGACTTAGTGATCATGCCTTCAAGTTTTTGTTGTTGTACGTGACCGCGATCTATTGCGGTTTCTCCTTCGTAAATAATGCCATTGTATGCGTCAACAGTAACTTTCTGACCGTCTTTCAAAATTTTCGAGCCCTCTTGTGTCCCTACGATTGCCGGGATCCCCATCTCCCTCGAGACTATCGCAGCGTGACAAGTTCTCCCACCCAAATCTGTGATTATTGCAGCAGATTTGCTCATAGTAGGTACCAAATCAGGGGTCGTCATTGTTGTTACTATTATGTCTCCACTCTGCACCTCTCTAATTTCGTCCTTTCCCAAAATCAGTTTTACTCTTCCACTCGCAAAGCCTGGGGATGCTCCTATACCTTTCAGCAATACTGTGCGGCCTTTAGCTAATTCAAACTCCTTATTCTGTTCCTTCACGGTGGTGGTGATTGCTCTTGTTTGGAGGATTGCTATCTTGTTATTTTCTATTGCGAATTCAATATCTTGGGGAACCCCTCCATAATGCTCTTCAAGTTCAACAGCATATCTTGATAGCTTAAGCATTTCTTCTTCGTTCAGGACCTGCACAGAAATCTTGTTCTCTGGTACATCAAATTCGGCTGTATTATCCGATATATGATCACGCAAACGCATTTTGGTTTTCTTTGAAATTTGAATGTCAATTATTCTTTCTACCCCAGCTTTGTCTTTGCTTACTTTATACAAATCGGGTGAGACTTCACCTCCAACTATGCACTCTCCCAATCCCCATATGGCTTCAATCAACACTATGTTTTCACCTGTAGTAGGGTCGATGGTGAATATAATACCGGATTTTTCTGAATTTATCATTTCTTGAACTATTACTGCTATGCTCGCTCTTGAAAATCCATGCTTTGCGCGATAAAAAATTGCACGAGGTTCAAACAAAGAAGCCCAGCACTTCCTAATCGCTTCAATCAACTTGTATTCTCCTTTCACATTGAGAAAGCTAGCTTGTTGTCCTGCGAAGGACGCAGTAGGCAAGTCCTCAGCTGTTGCCGAGGACCTAACCGAAACTAATGGGAAATCTCTTGTTTTATTTGATCGAGTAGAGTGGTTTCTGTCATGATTTGATAAACGTCCGTACGCTTCGATAACTCTAGACACCACTTCCGGCGGTACCGGATATGAAAGAATTATATCTTTCAACTTCTGTGATGCCACTAGTAGGGCCGAAGTATCATCCACGTTGGTAGTGGCTATGATGTCTTGCACTTTGCTGTCAAGATTATGCACCTGTATTAACCTATCAAATGAAGAAGTGGTTACAACAAATCCTTCAGGAACAGGAATGCCTGCTTTAATTATTTCTCCAAGGTTTGCACCCTTTCCGCCAGCAGCTTTTATGTCCTGTCTCCCTACCTTATCAAGCCCAATCACAAAATCGAAACCCACAATATTTCGTGAAAGCCATCCAATAAAAGTATTTTATAATTTCGATCAAAGTGTGCGACCAAATCTGAGGAAAATACAATCTATGCAGAGGTGGGTATAGAGGCGATGGCACACATATTCAATAGACTCTCGCTGAAGATAATTAACGTTCAAGGGCAGCGGATCAAAAATAAGGATGAACTTCTAGATACATAATACTCTTCCTTTGTCGCAAAGATGCGAGGATTCTTTATATGAGATCCTAATACTGGTAACAAAGGAAGATAAATTTCGACTATTCGTCTTTATATCTTTCATAGGTTACCAAAACCAACGGACCGATTTTTTTTAATCTATCTTGAGATGAACTTGGGCGAATTAAAGGTTTAGATAAACCAATGCAACTATAGATTAAGATTATTGATCATTTTGGTTCTCATAATAGGCACGGTCCAAGGTATATCCTATTATACTTGGTGCAGTACGATGAACATGTTACTAACGCCCCCGTTATAGCTTTAATAAGCCCTATGATCCAATTTGTAGGCTTCAAATCTGCTCGTAGAATCCGCAATACTTAACTATTTTGAGTGAATTTTGTCCCACAAAAACGTACTATTCATGTACCATGTAAACCTCTTAAGGAAATCCTGATTGTTTGGTAAATTCTCTGAATATCTGGCGTTTTTTAAGATGCCGCCTTTCTTCGGATTCCAGTATCAGAGATAACATTTTGACCGCTTCAAGGATATGTTTACCTTTATTTAACATCACACATTCGGCACGTTGACCAAAAGCAGCATCTATCATTTCAGCTCTTGTGGGGAGTCCACTCTTTGCCATAGTCTCAAGCACTTGCGTAGCTAATATGGCTGGAATTTGTGCCGCTTCACAAATACACAAGATATCTTCTTGGATTGCAGGTAAGTTTTCAAAGCCCACTTCTACCGCAAGGTCACCTCTAGCAATTAGTATCCCAAAGTTGGGAAGGTCAAGACCAGCTAGCAAGATTTTTGCCAAGTTGTTAATAGAATCACTCGTTTCTACTTTTGCAATAATTCCGAAATCTGGTTTTCCAATGTTAGATAATGCCCTATGTAACTTCCTGATATCATCAGAAGAGTGCATAAATGAAAGTCCCGCCGCCGTAGCATTATTCACAATAAAATCTAAATTACCAATGTCTTTAGATGTCAACGCTGGCAAATTCAAATTTGAATCAGGAAAGTTTAATCCCTTCTCAGGCTTAATCTTGGCAGTGGTACCGGAAGGTGAGAGAATTTCAAGCTCAAGGTGTTCATCAGTTAAAGATCTTACAACTGAACTGATTTTGCCATCATCTATATACACACGGTGACCTACTTGGATAGACCCAAGTATTTCAGGCAAATTGCAGGTCATTTCTCCAGCTATATTTTTCTCATATCTTGTAAAAGGAATAGAATGGGAATCTGAGTCTGTTTCTTTCTTACGCAGTAATATTCTATCACCCGACTTTACCAATACGTCTGTTGCTTGAGGAGAAAGATGTCCAATTTTCAGTAGACTATTATCAGCATTATAATTTTCTTCATTAATATCCCTTCCATGAATCTCGAACTCTGCTAGATTCAGACTTGGTCCAACTAATCCTTTCGTAGTATCAGACATAGCGGACTGAGTTCTAACTTTCTTTCTGTTTCGAGTATCAATATTCAAATCCTTTCCATATTTCTGTTTGTACAAGGCAATATCCTCCTGCAAGAACGCTGTCTTGTCCAATCCGATTTTCACCCTGGTAGGACTGATTCTTTCAAGAACAGTCAAAGTTCGGTATCGTCCTCGACTGTCATAAAATGATAATCTCTCTCCAATATCTAGATTAGGTAATTCATTAGAACCTTCTTTAATTGATATTACAAAGCTAGGTGGAACTCCAGTCAATCTAATTTTTTCCGTAAATTGTGCTTTCCCGTCAAGAAAGCCCTCAACCATTCTAACTGTCTTACCCTTAATATCCTTAGGAACGCTAATCTTTAATGGACGGATTTCTAAACCAGTTGAACGAGTGCGAATCTTCGGACCTGCTAGATCCATTACTATTCTACATCGTCTACCAATGCCTTGACCACGCTGAACTAAACGTTCTTCTGCATTGCGTATTGAATCGATTAACATCTTCCAGTCTTTAGGTGTATCATGTGCACAATTGATACGTACTATATCCATGCCGTGTATAAGCAACTCTTCAAGCAGATGCGGTTGATGGATGCTTTCTAAATCAAGAGTTACCATGATTCGCGTTGATCTTCCTTTCCTTGGACGTCCTAGCAAGAGGCGACTACGTTTGGTCGTCACATTTCGAGATTCTTGGTAAGTAATCTTCTTTAGGCCACTAGAGATTTCATCAACAATCTCAAAATGGGATTGTGACTTAAAGTGCTTTAAAACTCGTTCTATCGTGATCAAAACTTGTCCCTCAAGTCTGCCCAAAGAAGAGAGACCTTTTTCTGCCAATTCCATTTGAAGATCTTCTAAGTTGTGCTGCCTAAGTGCCAAGTAAGCTAGTAAGTTATCTCGACTTGCTTCATTTTCATGCAAGGTATTGAGATGATAAAGATTCTTATACCTTTCAACATCTTTGACTATCTCCGAGTGAAGAGCCGTCAGTCTCTCGCCCATCCTTTCTTGATCCTCTGAAACGTTAGAATTATTAGTATTTGAAATCCCGATATTCGTCATGACCTTTACCACTATACACCACAATTGAAGTCAGTATGTTACGACAAGCTAATTTCATGCACTCTTCAATTATATACATGGGTATATATTCTATTTAGAATCGACAAGCCTATCTCGCCCTCACAAGAGATGTGATAGAAAGGTGAATATTGCCTACTACCATATTCATATAGATCTTTATACCGATTACTAAGAAATAGTTAACTTAACGATTCCATAGCGGAACACTTGATGACAGAATCGATAATTATTCAACTTAACCTGGCTGATTGTCAAGGGCGGTTATCATGAAATCCGTCCATTTTCATACAGACATTGACTTGAACGTATTGGCAAACTCCGTAAACATTATAATTTTATTCTACTGGATTAATACGAAATTTGATCTCGAATATTCGATAGACTCCGGAGGATTATGTAGACTGCAACTACAATCAGTATGATAGCAAAAACCTTTTGGAGTCTTTCTTTCGATATCTTAGCTAACTTTCTCGTACCATAAAAAAACCCAAGTATGCCGCCTCCTATAAAAAGCAATGATATGAACCAATTGATCTCTACTAAATGAATACCTAATTGCTGTTAAGAAACCAAAAGTACTTACTGGAATCAACGAAGTGCCTACAGCGTCTATTATGGTGAGTCCCGATATAGTATGCATTAACGCAGGTACTATGATAAATCCTCCTCCTATTCCAAAATATCCAGCTGCTATACCTACAATGAATCCTACGAATAGTAAGCGATACTATTTCTTATTGCGAAAAATATATATTAGAAAATGTTTACGTTCATTAATTCCTGAATTTCTAGATTCCCTGCTATCTATATCTTTAAACCTATCTCTAAAGTCCGCACTTGTTTCGCATTCTTTTTCAACGAACCAAGATTGGCTGAAATCATTTCCCCCGCTTTGATATAATCATATATTGCTTAAAGATTTAAAAACAAAACAAGTACTATATAGGAACCAATTCATTTTCTGCGGTTCGGAAAGATTCTACGCTTTTTGTGATTTGCGTTCTTTCTCAGTTGTATATGTGGGAGTGCAGGCCCCCACAGTACCGGCTGTATGAATTAAGATTTAAAAGCAGACATTTAGGGTATCTCCCCTGTGAGTATGGCAAATTCTGATACACTCTTATTTCCATTTATGTCTATGCCCTTTAAATCTAAACTTTTTTTGAAATAGTGCTTACACACCAAAATTGGATTTATCAAGTGCAGCGGTAGTAAGGTTACCAGAGCACGGGATAACAGCAGCAACCAGGAGGCAATTAGATTGAGAAAGTCGCCAACTTTACTACTGAACTAGTAGATCCCAGACCAATTTTCACTTGGTGACAAAGACAAGTGTGACTAGCCGTTGCTGGAATGCAAATATATGTGGTAGACTTATCAACCACTATTTTAATGCACAGAGCTAAAGAACTCTCGAGGATACTTGTGGCAGTGGACGGCTCCGAAGCTTCTATAAGGGCGGCAAAGCGTGCATTTGACATTGCTAGTAGAGGCAGGAGTAGATGCGCGTTGTATTTGGTACATGTTGTTCCTCCACAGATGCTTCTAGCCCATTCATCTGGATATTTCGGAGCGGTCTCACCAGGCTATCAAAAAGAGATTGAAGAAGAAGCGGAGGAATGGTTCAAAAGAATATTCTCTGAAGTGAGGAAAAGTGACCAAGTGCATATCATTAAAAAGGTTATTTCAACTGGTGCCTCTGTAGTGACAGAAATTGCCAGCTATGCTGATAGAAAAGAAATTGAACTTATAGTCATTGGAGCCACAGGAAAGTCTGGAATAAGGAGACTCTTACTAGGCAGTGTATCAGCAGGTGTAGTAGCACATTCCCATTGTTCTGTATTGGCAGTCAGGTAAGAAATTATTATGATTTATTCGTCAATACAACTATCCGGAAAATCTGGCGGTCTTTTCTTTAATCTGATTCTCTTATCAACAATCTCTTTGTGATCTTACATACTTAACTCAAAGACCAATATATATCTGATTTAGTATTGAGAACAATAAGATATGGACACCAGTATTATAGGTAAACACAAATTAAGTGTTAATAGATCCAAAAGTCACAAGATCCTAGAATGATCCTGTTTGATACTATAAATATCACTTGTATCAATAGTTCACAAGCTGATAACACGTCGTGTATAAGAGAATACTAGTACCCTACGATGGGTCTCGACCTGCTAATCATGCAGTGAAGCACGCATTTAACATTACAAATATGTGTGTCATGCATGCAACAGCCAAAGAAATCCATCTGCTTTATGTAGTGCAAGAAATTCACGTCCCGCCGAGTTATAATTATGGTATGAGACTATATTCGTACTCTCTTCAGGAACTAACAAAGACAACTCCTGAATATGTCAAAGAAGTCTATCAGGATCTCAAAAATAAAGCCATGGACATGCTCAAAGCAAAGAGCCGAGAATATCTTAAAGAATCCGGGGACATTGCTATTAAAACTCATGTCCTTTTAGGGGATCCAGCTGATAAAATAATTGAGTTTGCCAATGGCGAAAATATGGATCTGATTATCATGGGAAACGTGGGATTAAGGGGTATATCTAGAATCAAAGCTCTTGGAAGCGTATCGCGTCGTGTAAGTGAGATGGCCAGCTGCCCAGTACTATTGGTTCACTAAGGAAATTTAAAGAATGAACCACTCACAGTACATTCTCTAACTTGGAAGGTGTGTTGCTGTGAAAAGGAGAATATCAACTTCACCGGGTTCTTTCCTGGAACTTATGTTAAATGGGTAATTAGGGGATGTACTATTTCTATTGGAGTAGCAATCATTTTCCTAGTACTTGGAAGTCAGTTTGCAGAATTTCATGGACTCGATACCATTGAGAAATTGAGGATTTGTACAAAGGCATTTCAAAGACTAAGTTACGGATCTGCATGCTACTATTGACGGTCAAATTCTGCCGAAAATTGAATCAGAAAAGTGTTTCTCATAAACAATTATCATCATTTTATTTTCCTTTAGTTGAATTCTTGGCCTAAGTGCTAATACAACGACCCATTCCAGTTCCAATAGCAAATGGGTTTTTGTAACAGACTTGGTCATGGCAAGCATGAAACTACTTTAGGGGAGATGTAGTTAGTACAAATAATAATGCTACTGCAAAGTCCTTCGCATTTCCATTCAGATTGAATTACAATACAACTTACAAGATTATGGTCAAATGGTCAAGAGCTGACTTTCTCGGCCAGTAAATGGGTCGGACTTTGGCGTATTAACGATGAAAATAGTAATTTGACAATAGATCAAGAATAATCCCAATCTCATTACATAACCTGACACAATATTTAGAGAGTGAGTCAACCCTATCTATTAGTGATTAACCTCCCCTTATATGGCGATCATTAATTATGATTTTTTCTGTAAAATCTCATTTTAACCATTTCAGCCACTGATATGTATGCAAGGACAATCAATCCAATTATCAGCAAATATACT
>Ga0210113_1000080_pt1 | contig 20435 bp, 18 predicted proteins | sample MayberryNW_Catta_5_FD_185523 | JGI IMG/M metagenome (GOLD analysis project Ga0210113, IMG submission 185523) | Wetland microbial communities from San Francisco Bay, California, USA, that impact long-term carbon sequestration -... | ecosystem: Environmental > Aquatic > Marine > Wetlands ...
GGCCGGCCCGCTCCTTGCCTTCAGGCGGCGCACAGATGGTCCGCCTCCTTCCGGCCTTGCGCGCCGCGCCCGACGCACCGGGCCGCCCCGTGCGGCTGACGCTCGTGGCACCCTATTTCGGCGAGACGGTCCTGCCGACGCTCACGGGCCGGCTGGCCGGGGCCCTGCCCGGCTACTTCGGCGTCCTTCGATACCTGGTCGAGCTCGACATGCCTTTGCGCCCCGGCTTCGATCCGCTGGGGGAGCTGCCCTGGTTCGCGCGGGGCCGCCGTGTCCAGTACGTCGTCGTGACGCCGGCACCCGAGGCTCCGACCCTCCAGACGCCCCCGGACGTGATCGGTGTGACGATGAGGCAGGGGGGTATGGTGCACGTCTTCGTCTCGGTCGGCCCCAGCGTGCGGGCCCTGCGTACGGACCGCCGGCGGGCCACCGAGGAAAGCCGGTGTCCCTTCCTCTGCATGGCGGACCTCGAGCCTCTCCCGGATACGCGCTCCCCCCTCCCTCCGAGTCCCTGAGTCCCTGGTCGCCGGGTCTTGCCCGGCCGGAGGGCCGGTTCCACCAGCGAAGGTGGAGGCTCGTCGGGCCGCCACCATCTGTCTGCCAAACGCCTGCATAGCGCATCTCCCTTAAAAATCGCGTGGTTTTCCCTTGACACGTTTTTTTGGCAAATGTACAGTCGCCCGCAAGTGGGGCGAAGTGGGATGAAATGGGTCCCAGAGCCCATAGACAATGTTCAGAGGACGCTATCAGCACACGATCGACCCGAAAGGGCGCCTCAGCGTCCCGGCGAAGTTCCGGGACGCCCTGGCGTCATACGGGGAGAGCCTGGTGGTCGTCCCGAACGAGCACAGCCTGGAAGTCCATCCGCTGGAGGAGTGGCAGCGCATCGAGGAGAAGCTCAACGCGCAGTCGCTCTTCGCGCCCGAGGTGCGCCAGCTGAGCCGCCTGTACATCTCGCGCGCCAAGGACATCGCGCTCGACGGCGCCGGGCGGATCCTGCTGCCGCCCGACACCCGCAAGCAGGCCGGCCTCGAGAAGGAGGTCACCATCCTCGGCGGCGGACGAAAGATGTTCGAGGTCTGGGACCGCGCGCGCTTCGAGGAGTACGAGCGCACGCAGGGTGATGCGCTGCCGACGCTGTTCGAGAAGCTGTCGGCGCTGGGAGTCTAGCGGTTCACGTTCCCGTCCTCGTGGACGAGGTCGCCTGGCTGTTGCGACCGCGACGCGAGGGCTGGGTGATCGACGGGACGGTGGGCATGGGCGGTCACGCGGAGGCGGTGCTGGCGGCGAGCGGCGAGGAGACGCGCCTGCTCGGCCTCGACACCGATCCGGAGGCGCTGGCGCGGGCGGGCGCGCGACTCGCGCGCTTCGGCGGGCGCGTGACGCTCGCGCACGCCAGCTTCCGCGACGCGGCGCGCGTCGCCGCCGCCCACGGCATCGTCGAGACGCAGAGCGCGCTGCTCGACCTCGGCGTGTCGTCCTACCAGCTCGACGAGTCCGGCCGCGGCTTCAGCTTCCAGCGCGACGAGCCGCTCGACATGCGGCTCGATCCCGGGCGCGGCCCCACGGCCGCCGACCTCCTGAACCATCTCGACGAGGAGGCGCTGGCGCGCATCATTCACGAGCACGGCGAGGAGCGGTACGCGCGGCGCATCGCGCGGACGATCGTTCGGCGCCGGCCGCTGCGGACGACCGGCGAGCTCGTCGCCGCCGTCCGGGCCTCGGTCCCGCGCGCCGCGTGGCCGAGGCGGACCCACGTCGCCACGCGCACGTTCCAGGCGTTGCGCATGGCGGTGAACGACGAAACCGGAGCGCTCCGCCAATCGCTCCAGGAGATCCCCGGCCTGCTCGCGCTCGGCGGGCGGCTCGGCGTGATCTCGTTCCACTCGGGCGAAGACCGCATCGTGAAGCAGACGTTCCGTGCGCTCGCGGCCGCGACCTACGCGGAGCTGGAGCCGTCGCCCCTGACGCCCGGGGCCGACGAGGTGCGGGCCAATCCCCGCGCCCGGAGCGCGAAGCTACGCGTGCTGGAGCGGATCTCGTGAAGAAGCCGCAGAGACTCCACCGGGAACAGGATCCCCGCGTGCGCCGCTCGCTCGGCGCCGCCCTCGCCGTGTCCATCGTGCTCGTCGGCGGCGCCCTCGGCGTCGTCGGCCTCCGCGTGCAGCAGGTGCGCCTCGCCTACCAGCTGGACGCGCTGCGCGACGAGCGCACGCGCGCCGAGACGCTGCTCCGCCAGCTCGAGATCGAGGTGGCCACGCTCCGCTCGCCGCTCCGCGTCGAGCAGCGCGCGCGGCAGCTCGGCCTCACCGTGCCCACCCACGAGCAGGTCCTCCTCGCCCGCGAGTACGTGACGGGGACGACCGGGCTCGCCGCCGCCCACCGCAACCGCGTCGCCGCCGTCGACGGGGTCGCGCGCTGACGATGACGCCCGTGCTGCGGGCGCGCGTCCTCATCCTGGCCGCCGCGCTGGTGGTGGCCTTCGCGGGGGTGACGGGCCGGCTCGCCTGGCTCATGATCGTCAAGCACGGCGAGCTGGCCGAGATGGCCGACCGGCAGTACTCGCGCACCGTCGCGCTCCACGCGCCGCGCGGTCCCATCGTCGACCGGCAGGGCGCGCCGCTCGCGACCTCGACGCCTGCCGAGTCGCTGTTCGCCCAGCCCCGCGGCATCGGCGACCCGGTGCGGGTGGCCGCGGGGCTGGCGCCCATCCTGGACGTGCCGGCCCGCGAGCTGCACGCCGCGCTGACGTCGTCGCGCTCGTTCGTGTGGCTCAAGCGCAAGCTGACGCCCGCGGCCGCCGCGCGGGTGCGGGCGCTCCGCGAGCCGGGCCTGGGTTTCGTCGACGAGCCGATGCGGCTCTACCCGAACCGGGAGCTCGCCGCGCAGGTGCTCGGCTTCGAGGGCGTGGACGGCGGCCTCGAGGGGATCGAGCGGGCCTGGGACGACGCGCTGGCGGGGACGCCCGGCAAGGCCATCGTCGGGCGCGACGCCCTCGGCCGCGACGTGGTCGTGCCGCACGTGCTGACGCCGCCCGCGCCCGGACACGGGGTCATGCTGACGATCGACAAGACGATCCAGTACCTGGCCGAGCGCGAGATCGACGCCGCCTACCGGCGGACGCGCGCCAGGGCCGCCATGGCCATCGCCATGGATCCGCGGACAGGCGACATCCTGGCGCTGGCGATCCGCCCGACCTTCAACCCGAACGCGTTCTTCGACGTGCCGTCGAAGGAGGTCTGGCGCAACCGGGCCGTCACGGACCCCTTCGAGCCGGGCTCGACGTTCAAGGTGATCCTGGCCGCGGCCGCCCTCGAGGAGGGCGTCGTGCGGCCGGAGGATCCGATCTACGCCGAGAACGGCAAGCTGACGATCGCCCGGACGGTGATCCACGACTGGAAGAAGTTCGGCTGGCTGACGTTCGCGGAGGTGCTGCAGAACTCCTCGAACGTCGGCTCGATGAAGGTGGGCCTCAGCCTCGGCCGCGACCGCTACTACAAGTACATGACCGCGTTCGGCTTCGGCGCGCCGACCGGGGTGGGCCTGGCCGGCGAGAGCCGCGGTTTGCTGCGCGAGCCGCAGCGCTGGTCGCTGCTCTCGCTGCCGGTCATGTCGATCGGCCAGGAGGTCTCGGTCACCGCGCTCCAGATGGTGGCCGCCTTCGGCGCCGTCGCGAACGGCGGCACGCTGATGCAGCCGCGACTGGTGAAGGCCGAGTTCGATGCCGACGGCCGTGAGACCCGGCGCTTCGAGCCCCGGGCCGTGCGCCAGGTGATCTCGAGGAAGACGGCGACGACGCTGACCCGGATGCTCACGCGCGTGGTCGACGAGGGGACCGGCCACCTGGCCGCGCTCCCGGGCTACGAGGTCGGCGGCAAGACGGGCACCGCGCAGAAGCTCGACCCGAGGACGCGCCGCTACTCGCGCGCCCCGGGCGTGCTGTCGTTCGCGGGCTTCGTGCCGGCGGACAACCCGCGGCTGGTGATGCTCGTGATGCTCGACGAGCCGAAGAACGAGAAGTGGGGCAGCGAGGCGGCGGCGCCCGTGTTTGCCGCCATCGCCGGCCCGGTGCTGCGCCACCTCGAGGTGCCGCCGCGCGACGCCGTCCCGATCCAGATCGTGACCGGCGCCGGCGCCGACGCCCCCGCCACGCCGCGCGCCGCGGCGGCGTCCGCCCTGACGAGCGAGGCGGCGGCGGGGGTGATGCCCGATCTGCGAGGCAGCACGCTCCGCCAGGCGCTGGCGGCGCTGACCCCGCGCCGCGTGCGCGTGGAGATCGCCGGGCGCGGGCGGGTCATGCAGCAGGCGCCGGCGCCGGGCGCGCTGCTGGAGGACGACGCGGTGGCGCGGCTCACGCTCGCGCCGTCGGTGGTGCGCGTCGTCCAGCGGAGCGCCGAGCCCGCGCGCGAGGCGGTGCAGTGACATGGCGCCGGAGGCGCGTGTGAGCGTGCTGCTGGAGGCCCTGGGCGACAAGCGGGTGGTCGGCGCGGTCCCGGCCACCGTCCGCGGTCTCACCGCGGACTCGCGCACGGTGGAGCGCGGGGATTGCTTCGTGGCGGTGCCCGGCTTCCGGGAGGACGCGCGCCGCTTCATCCCGGACGCGGTCGCGCGGGGCGCCGGGCTCGTCGTGACCGAGGGCGAGGCCCTGCCGGGCGTCGGCGTCGCGCAGGTGCTGGTGCCGGCCACGCGGCCCGCCCTGGCGCGGCTGGCGGCCGCGTACCACGGGCATCCCTCGCGCGCGCTCACGCTCGTCGGCATCACCGGCACCAACGGCAAGACGACGACGTCGTACCTGGTCGAGGCCATGCTGCGCGGGGCGGGACCGACGGGCATCCTCGGCACGATCCAGTACGTCGTCGGCGACGAGGTGCGCCCGGCCGGCCAGACGACGCCGGAGGCGCTCGACATCCAGGCGATGCTCGCCACGATGCGGGAGCGGGGGGTGCGCGGGGTCGCCATGGAGGTGTCGTCGCACGCCCTCGCGCTGTCGCGGGTCGACGCCCTCGCCTTCGACGTCGCCGTGTTCACGAACCTCACGCAGGACCATCTGGACTTCCACGGCACGCTGGAGGAGTACGGCCGCGCCAAGCGCCGCCTGTTCGAGCTGCTCGCCGCCTCGCCGAAGCGCCGGCGCACCGCGGTGGTGAACGGCGACGATCCGTGGGGTGCCCGCATGGTGGCCGGGCTGGACGTGAACGTGCTGACGTTCGGGCTCGGCCCCGGCCATCGCGTCCGGGCGGCGACCTGGACCTCCTCGCTCGACGGCATCCGCATGCGCGTGGAGACGCCACAGGGGACGGTGGACGTGACCTCGCCGCTGATCGGCGAGCACAACGTCATGAACCTCCTCGGCGCCATCGGCGCCGGCCTCGGCCTCGGTCTGACCCCGGCCGCGGCGGCGCACGCGCTCGCCGCCGTGGCGGCGGTGCCGGGGCGGTTCGAGCAGGTGAAGGCCGGGCAGCCGTTCCTGGTGGTGGTCGACTACGCCCACACCCCCGACGCGCTCGAGCGCGTGCTGGCCACGGCGCGCAAGCTGACGACCGGCCGCCTCGGCGTCGTGTTCGGCTGCGGAGGCGATCGCGACCGCACGAAGCGGCCGATCATGGGAGAGATCGCCGCGCGCCTGGGCGACCGGGTGTGGATCACCTCGGACAATCCGCGCTCGGAGCCGCCGCAGGCGATCATCGACGAGATCGCCGTCGGCGTCCGGCGAGTCTGGGCAGCGCCCGATCGCTATGCTAAGGTCGCTGACAGACGGGCGGCGATTTGCGCAGCGCTTTCCTGGGCGGGCCCCGGCGACGCCATTGTCATCGCCGGGAAGGGTCACGAGACCTATCAGATCGTGGGACCGGACGTCCTGCCCTTCGACGATCGCGACGTAGCGCGGCAGATCTTATCGGAGCCACGGCGATAGGCAAGCCCATGTCCGCGTTCAGCGTCCAGGACATCGTCCGCGCCACCCAGGGGGCGCTGGTGACGGGAGACCTGAGCGTCCCCGTCACCGGCGTGTCGATCGACTCCCGCACGCTCATCGTCGGCGACGCCTTCTTCGCGATCGTGGGGCACCGGCTCGACGGCCACGCCTTCCTCGGCGAGGCGGCGGGCCGCGGGGCCGCGTGCCTCGTCGTGCACGCGCTGCCCGACGACGTGCCGGCCAACGTGCCGGTCGTCCTCGTCGAGGACACCACGCGCGCGCTCGGCCGCCTGGCGGCGTGGCATCGGGCGAAGTTCCCGGTCCCGGTGGTCGCCATCACCGGCTCCATCGGCAAGACGACGGCAAAGGAGCTGACCGCCGCCGTGCTGACGACGCGCTTCCACGTGCTCAAGCCGGCGTCCTCGTTCAACAACCAGTGGGGGCTCCCGCTCACGCTGCTGCGCCTCGGCGCCGAGCACCAGGCCGCGGTGGTGGAGCTGGGCACCAACCAGCGCGGGGAGATCGCGACCCTGGCCGCCATCGCCCGGCCGACGGTCGGCGTGGTGACGGTGGTGGCGCCGGTGCACACGGAGTTCCTCGGCTCCATCGAGGGCGTGCGCGAGGAGAAGGCCGCGCTCGTGCGGGCGCTGGGCGCCGACGGCGTGGCGGTGCTGAACGCCGACGACGCGCGCGTCGCCTCGATGGCGCGCGACTGCGCCGGGCGCGTGGTCACCTACGGCGTGGCGCCGGCCGCCGGCGTCCGCGCGGCGGGCGACGTCGTCGACGGCGAGACGGGGCTCCGCTTCACGCTCGAGGCGGGCGGGCGCCGGGCGCCGGTCCGGCTCACGCTGGGCGGCCGCCACAACGTCACCAACGCGCTGGCGGCGGCGGCCGTGGGCGTGGCCCTCGGGCTCGACGTCGAGGACATCGCGCGGGGCCTGGGCGAGGCGCGCGCGGCGGCGCGGCGCGGGCAGTGGGTCGTCGCCGGCGACGTCACCATCCTCGACGACACGTACAACGCCAGCCCGGCCTCGGTGCAGGCCGCGCTCGCGATGCTCGCCGCGCGCCGGCGCGGGCGGCGCGCCGTGGTCGTGCTCGGGGACATGCTGGAGCTGGGCCCGCTCTCCGACGATGCCCATCGAGAGATGGGACGCGCGGTGGCCGCGCTGCCGGCGGACGAGTTCGTGGGCGTGGGGCGCGCGACGGCGCTCGCGGTGGAGGCGGCCCGCACGGCCGGCATCGCCGAGGCCTACCACGCGAAGACCTACGAGGACGCGGTGGCGCACCTGACCAAGCGCCTGGCGCCGGGCGACGTCGTGCTGGTGAAGGGATCGCGGGGCATGCGGATGGAGCGCGTGGTGGATGCGCTCGTGGCGCGCCGGCGGGGATGATCGATGCTGTACTACCTCCTCGTCCCGCTCGCCAAAGAGCACATCGTCTTCAACGTCTTCCGGTACCTGACGTTCCGCTCCTTCATGGCGCTCATCACGGCGCTGGTGATCTCGCTGATGCTGGGCCCCTGGCTCATCCGGCGGCTCAAGCGGATGCAGCACGGCGGCGACACGATCCGCGAGGACACGCCGGAGCGCCATCGCCACACGAAGCAGGGCACGCCGACGATGGGCGGCGTCATCATCCTGATCGCGATCCTCGGCTCGACGTTCCTCTGGGCCAACCTCCGCAACCGCTACGTCTGGGTGGCCATGCTCGCCATCGCGGGCTTCGGGCTCATCGGCATGTGGGACGACTCGACGAAGATCCGCATGCGCAAGGGGCTGCCGGCGCGCGTCAAGATGTCGGCCCAGGTCGTGCTGTCGCTGGCGCTCCTGCAGATCGTCTGGTGGCAGCCGGCGGACGTCTGGCAGCCGGTGCTGGCCATCCCGTTCCTGAAGGGCTACCTGCTCAACCTCGGCAGCTGGTGGTTCCTGTTCGCGATGCTGGTGGTCATCGGCGCCTCGAACGCGGTCAACCTGACGGACGGGCTCGACGGCCTCGCCATCGGGCCGATCGTCATGGCCGGCGGCGCGTTCGGGATCATCGCGTATCTCACGGGCAACTTCCGGGCGGCGGACTATCTCAAGATCCTCAACGTCCGCGGGGCCGGCGAGCTGACCGTCTTCTGCGGCGCCCTGATCGGCGCCGCGATCGGGTTTCTCTGGTTCAACTGCCATCCGGCCGAGGTCTTCATGGGCGACGCCGGCTCGCTGGCCCTCGGCGCCTCGATCGGCATGCTGGCCGTCCTCACCAAGGCCGAGCTGCTGCTGCCGCTCATCGGCGGGCTCTACGTGCTCGAGGCCGGCTCCGTGATCGTCCAGGTGGCGAGCTACAAGCTCACCGGGCGGCGGGTCTTCCGGATGGCCCCGCTCCATCATCACTACGAGCTGACGGGATGGGCGGAGCCGAAGATCGTCGTGCGGTTCTGGATCGTGTCGTTCGCGCTGGCGCTGCTCGCCCTCACCACGCTGAAGCTGCGGTGACGGGCGCGTGAGCGGCGGCCGGCTGCTGGAGGAGCGCCAGGTGGCGACGAGAGGGCGCGCGTGGCTTTCGACGCTGGCGGGACGGCGGGTGACCGTCGTCGGGCTCGCCCGGAGCGGCATCGCCGCCGCGCGCCTGCTCGCCGCCGTCGACGCCGAGGTGCGTGCCACGGACGCCAAGCCGGTGGGCTCGCTCGGGCGCGAGGTCTCCGCGCTGGCGGCGGGGGGCGTCCGCCTCGTCGACGGCCCGGCCGCCTTCACCGGCGCCGAGCTCGTGGTCGTCAGCCCCGGCGTGCCGCTCGACAGCGCCCAGCTGGCGCCCGTGCGCGACCGCCGCGTGCCGCTGATCGGCGAGCTCGAGCTGGGCTGGCGGGCCATGGAGGCCGACACCATCGCCATCACGGGCACCAACGGCAAGACGACCACCACCGCGCTCACCGGCGCGCTGCTGGCCGGGCAGCCGCGGCGCGTCGTGGTCGGCGGCAACATCGGCACGCCGCTGGCGGCGCGGGCGCTCGAGGCGACGGCCGATGCGCTCGTCGTGGCCGAGGTGTCGTCGTTCCAGCTCGAGACGATCGAGACGTTCCAGCCGCGCGTGGCGGCCGTGCTGAACCTCGCGCCCGACCACCTGGACCGCCACCGCACCTTCGCCGCCTACGTCGAGGCGAAGGCGCGGATCTTCGTGAACCAGACGCCGGGCGACTGCGCGGTGCTGAACGCCGACGACGAGCCGACGCGCGCGCTCGCCGCCCGGACGGCCGCCCGCGTCGTGTGGTTCAGCCGGCGCCGCGCCCTCGAGCACGGCGTCTTCGTCCGGAACGGCTGGGTGGTGGCCCGGCTGAACGGCGCCGTCGAGGAGGTCTGTCCGCTGGCCGAGATCCGGCTCCGCGGGGAGCACAACGTCGAGAACGTGCTGGCGGCCACCGCCTGCGCGCTCTGGACCGGCATCGGCGTCCCCGCCATCCGGCAGGCCATCGCCGGCTTCGGCGCCGTCGCGCACCGGATCGAGTTCGTGCGCGACGTCCGGGGCGTGCACGTCTACAACGACTCCAAGGGCACGAACGTCGCCTCCACCATCAAGGCGCTCGAGTCGTTCCCCGAGCGGGTCGTGCTCATCGCCGGCGGCAAGGGCAAGGGCCAGGACTTCGCGCCGCTCGCCGAGGCGGCGCGGGGCCGCGTCGGTCACGCGGTCGTCATCGGCGAGGACGGTCAGCGGATCGCCGCCGCCCTCGAGGCGGCCGGCATCACGGTGACGCCGGCCGACTCCATGCCCGCCGCCATCGACGCCGCGCTGGCGGCCGCCCGGGCCGGCGACGTCGTGCTGCTGTCGCCCGCCTGCGCCTCCTTCGACATGTTCGACAGCTACGAGCACCGCGGGGACGTCTTCAAGCGGCTCGTGGAGCGGTTCGACTGATGCCGCGGCGACTCCAGCCCGACATGTGGCTCTTCGGTGCCGCCGTCGTCCTGCTGTCCGCCGGCGTGGTGATGGTCTACTCCGCCAGCGCCATCGTGGCCGCCGACCGGTTCCAGGACCCGTACTTCTTCCTCAGGCGCCAGCTCTTCTGGGCGGTGCTCGGCGGGGCGGCGCTCTGGGTCGCGCTGCGCGTGGACTACCGCCTGCTGGAGAAGGCCGTCCTCCCCGCGCTCGTCGTCGCCGGCGTGCTGCTCGTGCTGGTGCTCGTGCCGCCCTTCGGCCAGGCCATCAACGGCACGCGCCGCTGGATCCGCTTCGGTCTCGTATCGTTCCAGCCGGCCGAGCTGGCGAAGTTCGCGCTCGTCCTCTACCTCGCGGCCTTCCTGGCCCGGCGGCGCGGCGATCTCGGCGAGTTCCGGACGGGCGCGCTGCCGGCGCTCGCGGTCGCGGGGCTCCTGGCCGGGCTGGTGCTGGTGCAGCCCGACCTGGGCAACTGCATGACGCTGATCGTGGTCACCTTCGGCCTGCTCTATCTGGCGGGCAGCCCGGCCCGCCACCTGGCCTGGGTGGCGGCGCCGGCGGTGCCGCTCGTGGCGCTCGCGATCTGGATGGCCCCGTACCGGCTGCGCCGCATCACCGCCTTCGTCGACCCGTGGTCGGACCCGCGCGGCAGCGGCTTCCAGATCATCCAGTCGTGGCTGGCGCTCGGCAACGGCGGGCTGGTGGGCCAGGGCATCGGCGGCTCGCGCCAGAAGCTCTTCTACCTGCCCGAGGCGCACACCGACTTCATCTTCGCCGTGGTCGGCGAGGAGCTCGGGTTCATCGGCGCCACCGCGATGGTGGCCCTCTTCGCGGTCGTCGTCTGGCGCGGCCTGCGCATCGGCCTGCGCGCGGCCGACCCGTTCGGCTCGTACCTGGCCCTCGGCCTCACCGTGCTGCTCGCCACGCAGACGCTCGTGAACCTCGGCGTGGTGACCGGGCTCCTGCCGACCAAGGGCCTCCCGCTGCCGTTCATCTCGTTCGGCGGCTCGGCGCTGCTCATGACGATGGTGGCCACCGGCGTGCTCCTCAACATCTCGCAGGACGCCCATGTTTAAGCGCTACCAGCAGATCCACCTGATCGGCATCGGCGGCAGCGGGATGTCCGGCATCGCCGAGATCCTCCTGAACCTGGGCTACCGCGTGACCGGCTCCGACGTGCGGCGCACCGACGTGGTGGAGCGCCTCGAGCACCTGGGGGCCAAGGTCTTCATCGGCCACGACGGCGCCAACGTCGACGACTCCCACGTCGTCGTCTACTCCTCGGCCGTGTCGCGCGACAACGTCGAGGTGCAGGCGGCGCGCGCGCGCCAGATCCCCGTCATCGCGCGCGCCGAGATGCTGGCCGAGCTGATGCGGCTCAAGTACGGGATCGCGGTGGCCGGGACACACGGCAAGACCACCACGACCTCGCTCGTCGGCGCCGTGCTGGCCGAGGGCCGCTACGACCCGACGGTCATCGTCGGCGGCCGGGTGACGAGCCTCGGCGGCAACGCGCGGATGGGCCAGGGCGAGTTCCTGGTCGCGGAGGCCGACGAGTCGGACGGCTCGTTCCTGAAGCTCGATCCCACGATCGCGGTGGTCACCACCATCGACGCCGAGCACCTCGACCACTACGGCAACCTCGAGCTGATCATGGAGGCCTTCACGAGCTTCGTGTCCAAGGTGCCGTTCTACGGCGCCGCCGTGCTCTGCCTCGACGAGCCCAACATCCAGCGGCTCATCCCGCGCGTCGAGAAGCGCATCATCACCTACGGCATCGACGCGGCGGCCGACCTGGTCGCGCGGCACGTGCAGCTGTCGGGCATGGCGAGCCGCTTCGAGGTCTTCCAGCGGGGCGCGCGCCTCGGCGAGTGCACGCTGCAGATTCCCGGCCGCCACAACGTGCTGAACGCCCTCGCCGCCGTCGCGGTGGGGCTCGATCTCGAGATCCCGTTCGTCACCATCCAGAAGGCGTTGGCCGCCTTCGCCGGCGTGCAGCGCCGGTTCCAGGTGCGGGGCGTGGTGGCCGGTGTCACCGTCGTCGACGACTACGGCCACCATCCCGCCGAGATCCGCGCGACCCTGGCCGCCGCCAAGGCCGGGTTCGACGCGCGGGTCATCACCGTGTTCCAGCCGCACCGCTTCACCCGGACCAAGCATCTGCGCGCGGAGTTCCTCACCGCCTTCAACCAGGCGGACGCGGTCGTCGTGATGGACATCTATGCGGCGGGCGAGACGCCGATCCCGGGCGTCACCGCCGCCGACCTCGCCGAGGGCATCCGCGCGCACGGACACCGTCACGTGGCCTACCTCGGCCGCGATCACGCGCGCATCGTCGAGCACCTGCGCGAGATCGTGCGGCCGGGCGACATCGTGCTCACCCAGGGCGCCGGCGACGTCAGCCAGCTGGGGCCCGAGATTCTTCATGCGTTGGAAGCCGACATGCTCGAGGGGAGGCGTACATGCTAGGTGAGATCCGCGGGGAGGTCCGCTTCAAGGAGCCCCTGAGCTTCCATACGTCGCTCCGCATCGGCGGGCCGGCCGACATCTTCGTGGTGCCCCAGGACGTCGACGACATCCGGCACGCGCTGATGTACGCCGAGCGCGAGCAGCTGCCGGTGGCGGTGGTGGGCGGGGGCAACAACCTGCTCGTGCGCGACCGCGGCATCCGCGGCGTCGTGCTGAAGCTCGAAGGCTGCCTCGGTCGCGCCGAGTTCCACGGCGAGGAGGCCATCGCCGGCGCCGGCGTCAGCCTCTCGGCGCTGATCCGGGAGGGGGCCGCGCTGAACCTGGGCGGCCTCGAGTGCCTGGTCGGGATTCCGGCCACGATCGGCGGCGCCCTCGCCATGAACGCGGGCACGCCGGACGGCTGGATCGGCGATTTCGTCGGCGCCGTCTACTTCCTGCACGCCGACGGCTCGATCGGCGAGTTCAAGCCCTCGGGCGGAGTCGACTACCGCGCGTTCCACGCGCCGCCCGGCTCGGTGCTGGTCGGCTGCCGGCTCCAGTTCCAGCGCCGGCCGCTGCCCGAGATCCAGAAGGACATCAAGGCGCGGCTCAAGCAGAAGAAGTCCACGCAGCCGCTCGCGCTGGCGTCCGCCGGCTACGTGTGGAAGAACCCGCCCGGCGACCTCGCCACACGCCTCATCGAGAAGTCCGGCCTCAAGGGCAAGCGCCTCAACGGTGCCGAGATCTCCTCGAAGCACTCGAACTTCATCGTCAACCGGGGCGGCGCCACCGCCGCCGACATCATCGCGCTGATGGAGCTGACGCGTGACCGCGTGCACGCGCAGTTCGGGGTGGTGCTCGAAACCGAGATCCGCATCCTCGGTGAGTAAGGGCCTGATCTCGCCGCGCGCACGCGCGCAGGCGCCGGCCGAGTGGGCCGAGCGCTCCGCGCTCGTCGCTCGCCAGCGGGTCGGCGCGCGCCGGCGCCGCCCGCGCCGTGGCCCGTCGCTCCGGCGCGCGGGCCGCGCCCTGCTCGTGGCCCTCGTGCTCGCGGCGGCCGCCGGCGGCGCTGTCCACTGGGCGGCGACGTCGCCCCGCTTCGCCGTGAGCCGCATCGACGTCCGCGGGGCGTCGCGCGTCTCCGTGGGCCGGATCCTGAGCGCGGCCGGCATCCCGCCCGGCGCCAACCTCTGGACGATCGACACCCGCGCCGTGGTCGGGCGCATCGAGGCGATGTCCGAGATCCGTCGCGCCGACCTCGTGCGCGAGGCGCCGAACCGCCTCACCATCGTCGTGGAGGAGCGCCGGCCGTTCACGCTGGTGCACGCGGGCCGGCTGCACTGGATGGACGAGGACGGCCGCGTCCTCGGCGAGGAGACCCGCGCGGTGGCGCCCGAGGTGCCGGTGATCAGCGGCCTCAGCGAGGACGAGCTGGTGTCCATGCGCACGGCGCCGGGGCCGAAGGCCCGCGCGGCCATCGCGCTCATCCGCGCGCTGCTGCGCTCGGGCAGCACGCTGACCGCGGAGATCTCGGAGATCGACATGAGCCGGGCGGAGGGCCCGGTCCTCTACACCGTCGACGGCGTCGAGGTGCGCCTCGGGGCGGAGGAGTGGGACGAGCGGCTGGCGCGCCTCGAGGGCGTGCTGGCGCAGGTGGCGACGGAAGACGTCAACGGGGTCGACCTCCGGTTCAAGGACCAGGTCGTGCTCAAGCGAGGCGCGCGGTGAGGCGGGGCAAGCCGGAGCTGGTGGTCGGGCTGGACGTCGGCACCACCAAGATCTGCGCGGTCATCGCGGCCCCGCACGGCCGCGACGGGCTCGACGTGGTGGGCGTGGGCGCGGCGCCGTCGCGCGGCCTGCGCCGCGGCGTGGTCGTCAACATCGACTCCACGGTAGAGGCGATCAAGCAGGCGGTGGCCGAGGCCGAGCAGATGGCGGGCGTGGAGGTGTCGGCGGTCTACGCCGGCGTCGCGGGCGGGCACATCCGCTCCGTGAACAGCCGCGGCGTGGTGGCCATCTCCGGCAAGGACCGGGAGGTGAGCCAGGCCGACGTCGACCGCGCGGTGGACGCGGCGCGCGCGATCAACGTCCCCCAGGACCGGGAGATCATCCACGTCCTGCCGCAGACCTTCATGATCGACGACGCCGACGGGGTGCGCGAGCCCATCGGGATGTCGGGCGTCCGGCTCGAGGTCGAGGTGCACATCGTCACCGGCGCCGTGACCTCGGTGCAGAACGTGATCCGCTCCGTGAACCGGGCGGGGCTCACCGTGCAGGACGTGGTGCTGGAGCCGATCGCCTCGTCGGAGGCCGTCCTCTACCGCGACGAGCGCGAGCTCGGCGTGCTGGTCATCGACATCGGCGGCGGCACGACGGACGTCGCGCTGCTGCGCGACGGCGCCGTCTGGCACACCGCCATCCTGCCGCTCGGCGGCGACCACATCACCAACGACATCGCGGTCGGGCTGCGCACGCCGATGGCCGATGCCGAGGATCTCAAGAAGCGCTACGGCTGCGCGCTGACGGCGCTGGTGCCGGCGGAGGAGACCGTCGACGTGCCGTCGGTCGGCGGCCGCAAGCCGCGGCAGCTGTCGCGCCAGGTGCTCTCGGAGATCATCCAGCCGCGGGTCGAGGAGATCTTCACGCTCGTCGCGCGCGAGCTCACGCGCGCGGGGTTCTCCGACGCGGCCACGGCCGGCGTCGTCGTCACCGGGGGGACGTCGATCCTCCAGGGGGTGCCCGAGCTCGCCGAGTCGGTCTTCGACCAGCCGGTGCGCCGCGGCGTGCCCGGCGACGTCGGGGGCCTCGTCGACGTGATCAAGAGTCCGGTCTACGCCACCGCGGTCGGGCTGGCGCTCTACGGCGCGCGCCGCCAGACCCCGGGCCCGGCGTGGTCCGATGCCGTGCCCGGCCACGCGCTCGGCCGCCTCGGCCGGCGCCTGTGGGGATGGCTCAGTGAAATCCTTTAGCGCAGATCGGCCGCCGCGCGGAGGCGAGCAGCCGCCACTGTTCGCCCGGGACGAGGGGGTCGTTGGCAGACGTCCACAACCGCGGCGCAGGGTGGCCGCACATCATGAGGAGGCGTGGATGGAGAAGGATCGCGCACGGCGCCCGCTCTTCGAGCTGGACGAGGTGCCGCAGGCGGCGAAGATCAAGGTGATCGGTCTCGGTGGCGGCGGGGGCAACGCGGTGAGCCGCATGATGGCCGCGCAGTTCACCGGCGTCGACTTCATCGTGGCCAACACGGACATGCAGGCGCTGCGCGCGTCGCCGGCGCCGGTGAAGATCCAGCTCGGGGCGAAGCTGACCCAGGGCCTGGGGGCCGGCTCCAACCCCGACGTCGGCCGCAACGCCGCGCTCGAGGACCCGGAGACGATCACGCGGCTGCTCGAGGGCGCCGACATGGTCTTCATCACGGCGGGCCTCGGCGGTGGCACCGGCACCGGCTCCGCCCCGGTGGTGGCGTCGCTGGCGAAGGATCTCGGCATCCTGACGGTGGCCGTGGTCACCAAGCCGTTCACCTTCGAGGGCAAGCGCCGGCAGGTCCAGGCCGAGGCCGGAATGGACGCCCTCCGCAACGTCGTCGACACGCTGATCGCGATCCCGAACCAGCGCCTGCTGTCCGTGGTCGACCGCGGCACGCCGCTGCTCGAGGCGTTCAAGGTGGCCGACACGGTGCTCCAGCAGGCCGTCCAGGGCATCTCCGATCTCATCCTCGTTCCCGGCCTCGTGAACCTGGACTTCGCCGACGTGCGCACGATCATGTCGGGGATGGGCATGGCGATGATGGGCACGGGCGTCGGCAAGGGCGAGCACCGCGCGCTCGACGCGGCGCAGAAGGCCGTGGCCAGCCCGCTGCTCGACGACACCTCGATCGAGGGGGCCAAGGGCATTCTGATCAACTTCACCGGCGGCTCCGACCTCTCCATCCACGAGGTGGAGGAGGGCGCGCGCATCGTCCAGGAGGCCGCGCACGAGGAGGCCAACATCATCTTCGGCGCCGTCATCGATCCGAGCCTCGGCGACGAGGTCCGCATGACCGTGATCGCGACCGGCTTCACCGAGAAGAAGGCGCAGACGGAGCCGAGCGGCAAGGTCGTCGATCTGCCACGTCCGGCGGCGCGCCAGCCGTCGGCCGCCGCACCGGGCGGGAACACGGCGCCCGCGTGGCGGCGGAAGTACGGCGAGAACCGGGCGGAGATCGACGATCCGATGGGCGAGAACGATTACGATGTGCCGACGTTCTTGAGGCGGAGTGCTGATTGACTGTTTCCATCGTCGGGGGGAGCGCGGCTCCGGATGATTGTAGTCGTCGGGGGGAGCGCGGCTCCCCCCGACACCCCCCAGCTTCGGTGATCCGAGCCGTTGGTGTGTGATGATCTTGCTATGACGTGGTCGAATTCGAGCCGTGATGGTGCGACGCGTCCCGGGGCGCTGGCTGGCTCGCTGATTCCGCATGGGGACCCGCCGAGGTACTTCACGTTCGGGTCGTTGAGGGCGGCGGGGGTGCCGCATGTGACGACGACCAGGCACTGTCCGGGGGTGACGGCGCCGTCGGAGCCGACGGCGCCGTTCAGCGGGGAGGCGCGCGAGACGCTTGCGGCGGCGGGGCTCGATCTGGGGCGCGTGGCCTACGCGCGGCAGGTGCACGGCGCGGCGGTGGCGCGCACGGCCGGCGGCTTCGCGGGGGCGGCCGACGTGCTGACCACGACCGCGCCGGGCGTGCCGCTCGCGATCTTCACCGCGGACTGCCTGGCCATCACGGCCTGGGATGCGGACGCCGGCGCCCTCGCGGTCGCGCACGTGGGCTGGCGGGGCACGGTGAAGGGGGCGCAGCAGGCGGCGGTGACGGCGCTCGGGCGCCTCGGCGCCGACCCCGCGCGGCTGCGCGTGGCCATCGCGCCCGCCATCGGGCCCTGCTGCTACGAGGTCGACGAGCCCGTCATCGGCGATTTCACCCGTGCATACGGTGCCGAGCGCCTCGCGCGCTGGAGCCGGCCGTCGCGGCCGGGGCACGTGATGCTCGATCTGTGGACGGCCAACGAGGACCTGCTCGTCGATGCGGGCGTGGCGCGCGACCGGATCGACAATCCGCGCCTGTGCACCGCCTGTCACCCGGAGTGGTTCTACTCCTACCGCAAGGGCACCCGTGGCCGCCTGGTCACCGTCGCCGCACTGCCGTAGCGGCTCCTAGCTGGCCGTCACCGTCCGGTCCCGGGCCCAGTCCCGGAGCGCGGTGACCTCCTCGGCGCGGGTGACCGACAGCGGCCGGGTGGCGGAGAGCTCGGCCGCGATGATGGCCGAGGTCACCTCCATCCCCCTCGAGAACGCCGTGTAGAGGGCGGACACCACCGCCTGCTCGATCTCGGCGCCGGTGAAGCCCTCGGAGGCGGCGGCCAGCGCGTCGAGGTCGAACAGGGCCGGGTTGCGCTTCCGCTTCCTGAGGTGGACGGCGAAGATCTCGCGCCGCTCAGCCGGCGTCGGGAGGTCGACGAAGAAGATCTCGTCGAAGCGGCCCTTGCGCGTGAGCTCGGGCGGCAGCTCGTTGATGTTGTTGGACGTGGCGACCACGAAGACCGGCGCCTTGCGGTCCTGCAGCCAGCCGAGCAGGCGCCCGAAGACCCGCTTGGACAGGCCGGCGTCGCTGTCGGCGCCCGCGCTGTACGAGAGCCCCTTCTCCAGCTCGTCGATCATCAGCACGCACGGCGCCATGTGCTCGGCGGTCTGGAGCGCCCGCTCGAGATTCTTCTCCGTCTCGCCGATGTACTTGTCGTAGAGCCGCGCCGCCTCGAGCTTGAGCAGCGGCAGCCCCCACTCCTTGGCCACCGCGCGCGCGACGAGCGTCTTGCCGCCGCCCTGCACGCCGAGCAGCAGGATGCCGCGGGGCCACTCGATGCCGTACTGCCTGGCCTCGGGGGCGAATGCCTTCGCGCGCTTTCCGAGCCACCCCTTGAGGTTCTCGAAGCCGCCGACCTCGGCGAGGTTCTCCTCGGGGGCGACGTACTCGAGCACGCCGTCCTTCCGCAGCAGCTCCTTCTTGATCTCGATGATCGTGTCGATGTCGCCCGCGTCGAGGGTGCGGTCCTGCACGATGGCGCGCGTCACCGCGCGCTCCGCCTCGAAGGCGGTGAAGCCGCGGAGGCGCTCCACCAGGCGATCGAGGTCGGCGTCGGGGAGCCGCACCGTCACCGGGCCGTCCCGCTCGCACGCGACGATGGCCTGCTTCACGATGCGCTTGAGCTCGTCCGGCCCGGGCAGTGCCAGCGTGTGGAGCGCCGTCAGCGGGCCGAGCTCGGACGGCAGCTCGATCTTCACGGCCGAGAAGACGATCACGCGGCGGTCGTGCTTGAACTCCGGGGCCAGGTCGAGGAGCTTGCGTACCACCGCCGGCTCGCCGAAGAAGCGCTGGAGGTCCTTCATCAGGAACATCGCCTCGCCGGCCATGGCCGCCACCGTGTTGAGCGCCCGCAGCGGCTGCTGCGTGTCGTACATCGCGTTCGGCAGGCCGGCGCGGCGCAGGCCGCTCGTCACCGTCCACACGAAGAACGGCACCCGCAAGTCCCCGGCGATGTCGAAGAGGCCCTTCTCGAGCCGGTCCTCCTCCGAGGTCTCGACCGCCACGAACGGATACCGCGACTGGATGGTGAGCTCGAGATCGCGGAGGCGGGCCATGGCGCGAGAATAGCAAAGCCGCATGCTAGAATCGCCATGCTGGTATGCAGGACATCCGGACCAATCTCGAGCGCGTGCGCGAGCGCGTCGCGCGCGCCGCGGAGCGGGCCGGTCGGCACGCCGAGGACGTGCTGCTGGTCGGCGTGTCGAAGACCGTCGACGTCGCGCGCATCCGCGCCGCCATCGCCGCCGGCCTCGGCGCGCTCGGCGAGAACCGCGTGCAGGAGGCGCGGGACAAGGTGGCGGAGATCGGACGGGGGGTGGCGTGGCACCTCGTCGGCCACCTGCAGACGAACAAGGTCCGGGACGCGCTCGAGCTGTTCGACGTGATCCACTCCGTCGACCGCATCGACCTCGCCCGCGAGCTGGACCGGCGCGCGCGGGCGAAGGGCCGCACCATCGACGCCCTCGTGCAGGTGAACGTGGGCGGCGAGCTGTCGAAGGGCGGCTGGCCGCCCGAGGCGGTCGAGACGGCGGTCGAGGCCGTCTCGGCGCTGAGCGGCATCAAGCTCCGGGGGCTCATGACCATCCCGCCGGCGGTGGAGCGCGCCGAGGACGCGCGGGGCTGGTTCCGCACGCTGCGCAAGCTGGCCGAGCGCCACGGGCTGCGCGAGCTCTCGATGGGGATGAGCGCCGATTTCGAGGTGGCCATCGAGGAAGGGGCCACGATGGTCCGTGTGGGCACGGCGATCTTCGGGCCGCGCCTGCCGCGCGTGCCCGAGCTGCCCGGCTATCCGGACCCGAGGTGACGCGATGAGCGTGAAGGGCAAGAAGGTCGGCTTCGTGGGCGGCGGCAACATGGGCGAGGCGCTCATCCGCGGGCTGGTGGAGTCCAATCTGGTGCCGGCCGACGCCATCCTCGTCAGCGACGTGCGGGCCGACCGGACCCGCCAGCTGGCCGAGCAGTACGGGGTCCGGGCGCTGGGTGGCAACGCCGCCCTCGTGAGCGAGGCCGACGTCGTCATCCTCGCCGTCAAGCCCCAGATCATGGCCACCGTCTTGCGCGAGGTGGCGCCCGCGCTGGGCAACCGCCCGCTTCTCATCTCGCTGGCGGCGGGCGTGTCGACGGCGACCATCCAGTCGGTTCTCGGCAAGTATCCGCGGCTGATTCGCGTGATGCCGAACACCCCGGCGCTCGTGCTGCGCGGCGTGACCGCCATTGCCCGGACGCCCGGCCTCGACGTGGACGACCTCGAGACGGCGCAGGAGATCTTCGCCGCGGTGGGCAAGGCCGTGGTGCTCGACGAGGACCATCTGGACGCCGTCACCGGGCTGTCGGGCTCGGGCCCGGCCTACGTCGCGATCGTGATCGAGTCGCTCGCCGACGGCGGGGTCAAGATGGGCCTCGACCGCGCGACGGCGATGACACTGGCGACGCAGACGGTGCTCGGCGCCGCCGCCCTGCTGGCGGAGACGGGCCTGCATCCGGGGGCGCTGAAGGACATGGTCTCGTCGCCGGGCGGCACGACCATCGCGGGCATCGCGGCGCTCG
>Ga0210113_1000083_pt1 | contig 20221 bp, 21 predicted proteins | sample MayberryNW_Catta_5_FD_185523 | JGI IMG/M metagenome (GOLD analysis project Ga0210113, IMG submission 185523) | Wetland microbial communities from San Francisco Bay, California, USA, that impact long-term carbon sequestration -... | ecosystem: Environmental > Aquatic > Marine > Wetlands ...
TCAAGATCAGAAGTCAATACTCTTGAAAATGCTCAGTCAGTTCACGCAATTAAGTATCCAGAGGATCTAGTTACAAAAATAAGAAATGGCAAATTGAAAATCGCAATATATGGACTTGGGCATGTGGGTGCGCCGCTGGCTGCTACTTGGATAAGAGCCGGTGCCTATGTTATTGGGATTGATAAATCTGAGAAGGTCAGAGATTACGCCCGAGAAGGAAAAACCCAGATTCCGGAGCCTCATGTCAATGAGGCATTTTCGACAGGACTCAACGAGAATCGATTTTTGGTGTATGATGACCCTGTAGCTGCATCAACGGATTCATTTTTCAAGATGATTTGTGTTCCTGTGATGGCAGAAAATGCAACTGCAAATCTACAGGCTGTCGAGAATGTCGCGTCTTCTATAGCCATGGGCCTTAAGCGTGGCGATGTGGTTGCATTAACACCTAGCGTTCCTCCTGGAACAACCGAGGACTTTATCTTACCGATCCTCGAGGATAAATCTCGATTCGCGTGCGAAAGAGACTTTTTTGTGGTATACAATCCCGAGAGGATATACGAGGGTAGGGCTATACACGATATCGAACATGGATACCCAGCAATTGTAGCAGGAGCTGGACCCCAGAGCTTGAAAGTTGCTTCAGTAATATATCAAATAATCTTTAAACAGGGCGTAATCAAACTTTCGTCGCCAAGAACAGCAGAATTCGAGAAGCTAATTGAAGGTGTCTACAGAGACGTGAATATCGCTCTTGCCAACGAATTGGCTATGATTTCAGAGAGGATAGGCGTAGATTTCTGGGAGGCCAGAAATGCAGCTAATTCCCAATCATATTGCCATCTTCACAGACCTGGGATAGGCGTAGGAGGAGCATGTATACCGGTATATCCTCAGTTTGTCCTTGATATTGCTAATAAAGAGAATATTGAATCGCCAATTACCAAACATGGTCGCCTCATCAATGACCGAATGCCTATATATGCAGTAAACGAAGCTTTGAATGCTTGTCAAAGGATCCAAACTAAGAGAAAGAATCTCAAGGATTATAAAGTCACACTTCTAGGATTAGCCTTTAGGGGAGGCGTTTCCGATACCAGACTGTCTCCTACATACAAAGTAATTGAAGAACTTTCTAAGAAAGGAGTAAAGAATATTCAGGTGCACGACCCTTTGGTACTGCATGATAATACCCTTATGAAATACCCTGGTGTGAGCTTTAGCAATAACTTAGCATCGTCATTGAGAGGTGCCGATCTGATTATCATAGTTGCAGATCATTCCGAATACTCAAATCTAAATCTCGAAGATGTTGGAAATGCGATCGTATATGACGGAAGAGGGATTGTTGACACCTCAAGACCCATGGGAGCGAACTTCGTCTCGATAGGTGTTGGCAAGAATATGGCGTCACCCCTGAAGATCCAAAAACCGACATCATAGGGATGTTCGATGAAACCTTTACATCACAAGGAATTACTAACAGTCCAGTGGCGGCGAAACGCAGTTCATATTATTGATCAAACTAAACTTCCTAACAAATTAGTTTATCTAACATGCACAGATCATCGCGAAATAGCTAAAGCAATTAAGTTGCTCGTAGTGAGAGGAGCTCCTGCTTTAGGGATATGTGCTGCTTTGGCCTTGCTATTAGTGACCTTGAATAGTAAAGCGAAAACCGAGAGGGGTTTAAGATCAGAGCTGGAAAGAGCTGGCAGTCTATTAATATCCACACGACCAACAGCTATTAACATCAGTTGGGCCGTGAGGAGAATTCTCAAGATCTCTTCAAAAGGTAAGAATGTCCGAGAGATAAAGCGATTAGTTAAGCGGGAAGCGCTGACAATGCTCGACGACGACATTTTAACAAATAGGAAAATGGGGAGGGCAGGTTCAGATTTGTTTTATGATGGAGACGTGGTCATGACGCATTGTAACGCCGGGTCCCTTGCCACTGCCACGTACGGAACCGCGTTAGGTGTGCTTAGAGCTGTACGAGAAGATGGAAAAAATTTGAAGGTCATCGCCACGGAAACTAGACCTGTAATGCAAGGCTCGAGGTTAACTGCGTTTGAATTGATGCATGATCATTTTGATGTACGTTTGATTTCTGATACTGCCGTTGGATATGTGATGGCAAACAGGATGGTTGACAAGGTTATTGTAGGGGCTGACAGAATTCTACGCACCGGACACCTCTACAATAAGATAGGAACCTACCAGATCGCCACGATGGCCCATATTCACAAGATACCTTTCTATGTTGCCGCTCCCATTTCTACATTCGATCTAAAAAGCTCCATTTCTGAAATAAAAATCGAAGACAGATCAGGTGATGAAATTACAAAAATCAAGAACATCCTGATTGCTCCCAAAGGAATTCATACTATTAATCCTGCATTCGACATCACCCCTCCAAATCTTATTACAGGTATAATAACTGAAGCCGGCCTACTGGAACCACCTTATCAGAGAAGCATAGATGCGATTATCAAGCGAAGTAAACGATATTGAGGCGAGGATTCTAAAAAAACATTAACGGAATAAAGTATTTATCGAGTATCTTGTAAGGAATGCTAGATGTCATCGCAGAAGGTTACCGACGAACAGGTGTTCGATGCGTTGCGAAAGTGCATGGACCCTGAGATCCCGGTTAACGTGGTGGACCTTGGTCTTATATATAATGTAAGAGTCCATCCGACGAATGATGTCGGGATAGAAATGACTATGACTACGAGGGGCTGTCCCCTTCATGATACCCTTGTTAGTGACGTCAAGCGTTCAGTAGGGAAAATTACAGGAATAGGAAACATAGATGTCAAAATAGTTTGGGAGCCTCCATGGACTAGCGACAAGATTAACCCGGTAGTCAGAGAAAAATTAGGAATCGGGAAACCCAAATTACGATTTCAAATAGATTATGAAAAATATAAACCAGCGAAGGCAGGTAAACTGACACCTCAAGAAGATAGTTCTCTAGTATTGTTAAACGACAGTAGTCAGGCGTTCATGGTTAATCAGGCTATTGTTGATTTCTGGAATTCTTGTGAGGGTAATAAGACTGTGACCGAGCTGACTGATGATTTTTCGAAGAAACTAGGCATGACCAGGGAGCAAGTTGAAAAGGAAGTACTTCAACTGGTGGAACAACTTTTCGATTCTGGACTCCTTCAACCTCCTCAGTGACATATTCTCAATTATTAATGGGAGCCACGACTAGTAACGCGTTGAAAGTAGTTGTAGAGCTGGGAATGGGGGATGGAAGGCATTTGTGTGCACTGTCAAAAGATGAGCGAAACAGCAATATTCACTTCATAGGTATAGAGAATAATAGGACTCTTTACATTGAGGCTGCCGCTCGCATCATTACAAACAACGTTGTCCTCATAAACGATAGTTTCGAGATTAGAATTAGGGACTTCGAAAATGAGACTATAGATAAAGTGATTATGTTACTTCCGGATCCTGAATATATTGATCGTCTTTATTACGATGATTGGGTCGCGGTGTATACGAACATTTTTCTTAAATTAAAGAAATTGGGGACACTTGAAATAGTTACCGAAATTATTGATGAATTACTTCAACCAGTTTCGGAGACTGCATTTCATACTTGGGCCAAATGGCTTCTGGATACTTTCATCAAGTTGGGTTTTGAAGTGGAGGAGATTCTAAATGAGGCCCCCTGTAACTATTCTTCAACTTGCCTAGATCGATTTAGGCAGGACCCAGAGCGAATTCGAATAATAACACTTAGACTGTTCAAACCCTTAACCAGACTTGAAATTGTTTCACCTAAGCGTACCTGAATTCCTGTGTTTGAATTCCACATGGTCTTCGTAACACTTCTTTGAACACAAGTTGGAATTACAATATAGCTCTTCGCATGGAATAGAGTCTTCAGCATTGTGTTCAATATTGCAGTAAGTGCAAAAATATCCAAGTTGCAGCTGAATGGAGTTAGTAAGCGATCCATCACATGCCCTTTTCTCCTTGAACCACAGTACCTCAATATCTGTCTTCTCCGCATAGCTTTGAATTCGATCGAAGGCCTCGTAGAAACCACCACAGAGAAATTCCCTTATTAAAATTTTTCCAATGTGCCCGTCAGGATTTCGATTTCTGAATGCTACTAGCCACTTAACGCTAGGAATCAAATCATGATCGTCACTCAACACGCCATCAATCCCAATCACGTCTTCCCTCATTTTTATCCTATAGTAGGAAATGGTCCTAAATCGATTTGCACATGCATCGAGTTACACGGCGTGTGCGAGACCCTTAGATATGAGGTAAACCCCTACAAAGATGGGTACGCGACCAATCTCCTCACTAAGACTTAATCTCTCACCTTTAAGCCGCAGTTTTAGCCTCGGGGGCATAATCGCAACGGCTACTTCGCGATCCGAGAGCTGACATGACTCGTCGAAAGGATCGAATGAATCCAAATCTAAACATAAGGTCTTTGTGAGTCCGCTCTTGCTATTCAATGTTCCTGGCATTCTGAACACCCGATGAATGTCGGTAGTTACTTGTGAATCAATTCGAACGCCCATTTCCTTAGCAATATCGGCCACTCGCTTCCTGAATTGTTCAATGCCACCCAGTTCCTTCACCAATTTGGTCAGCTTTCTTTGCGACGTTATAGATATCCCTAATTTATCAGAGATTCTCTTTCGCCAGCCATAATCCAGTCCTCCTAGTGGAAATCTAACGCGAAAATCCTTATGTGTATTTCTTCTGACCCCGATGACATCGGCCAAGATCCCTATTCCCATTATGTATGCGGCCAAATCAGCTCTTGCCTGACTATTGAGATCATTGAATGATTCATCTAGAACGTGGACATGAAAACCGTTGTTACCTGAAAAATATGTGGTAATCTTCTCTGGGCTTATCCCTATATCAGAGATGAGGAAACGATGCAATTTCGTAACTTCACTTTTTAGTCCATTAATACATCTATCGCAAGGGAGCGTTACTTCTGCAAAGTTATTTGAATCGCATTTTGGACATCTGTCTTCAGAGCCTAAGTAACAGCTTCGACAGGAAAAGCATGTCATATAGGAATGGGAGAGCCTACATTTCAAGTCGAGGTCCTTAAGGTCGATATCAAAGATGAGATCTGCCCCTCTCCATCCTTTTTCGCTTATCGGGAGTACTGGGAAGTCATATTGTGCGTTTGACGCGAATACGTCGGAAGGAGTTTCCAATACCAACGATGCAACCAGTCTGCCCAAACTGGAAAATCCAAGATGCCTCTTCATCACACCATCGAATCCCATCAGTCCGAACTCGCGATTCTGTATTCTTACTGGTTCCTCTATTCTGTTCCCATGATTAAAATAAAATTCTCTGAACGCTGCCTTCATCATCTGTAAGTCTTTGCCTGTTTTGGTAGGAATCATATCGATTCAGACTGTTCGTCTTTATCTCAAGTTTGTTTTCCGATAATATTTGACTGCTCTTCCGAATTGTACTGGATTTATTAATCCATCACACTGGCTCGTAGCAAAACAGAGGCCGTCATTTCGTAGTTTGGTACAAGAAGGAACCAAATAGCGTACACGACTTCCTCTCTCTCCTGCCAAGTGCTCAACCTGATACCTGGACACCCTTTCGTCATAATCTGGGGCATTCTTGAAAAGTGATACTATCTCTTCGATATTTTTTCCTATAGCTAGCATATATGTGGCGAGCATCACCCTCGCAGAATGAGGTAGATTTTCTCCAACCGCCATTAGATTTAAGGCGTGGTTTACGCAGGGAGGATAGGCCGATGGGGCAATAGCAAGTTTACGGCTAGCGGTGGGAATGCTCGCTTTTAGAATATTTGCTTGTTCTTTTATCGTTGCTGGAATATGCGATGGGTTCATTTGTTTTATTCTCTCTAGCAAGAGATTTGTTACCTCAGCTCGAATTAACCGCACAGTCTCATCAGGATCGAGGAATACTCGTCCATCGTGGACGAGCCTATTGATTAGCTTCCATTCTTGCTCATGAAATAAGTGAGACCTTTTAAGATAATCTGTTACTTTTACCTCAAACATTAGCTGGTATTTCATACTGGGGAGCACATCCATTTTTAATAGCTCCTTAAAAACTTTGAAAAGCAAAAGTTTTTTAGTTGAAGGTTCAGCGTGCGTCTTCAAATCATGTACAAGGAATTTTTCGGCTCTTAGCGCTTCACATAGACAATGCTTTTTAGTCAGATTGTCTGAATTTATTGCTTTAATGATCAAAATTTCGACGAGGAATGTCAATATCTCGATTTCGTGTCTTTCTAGAGTGAAATCTGGTTTGCCGTGTTCTATTTCACTTCTTATCCTGTTCGATGCTCTTTCTACTATGTGTCCAAGTTCGGGTAGATTAAGATCATCAAGATTAAAGTAAGTTTGATGCATATACTCGGCTGCTTCATTCAAGAAGGGATATTTTGCCAAGTCGGCAGTTCCGAGTCGAATACTCATGGTCGCTAATCTACTATTATGTATACGCTTATAAAATAACAGCGATCGTAATATTAGACAAGTATTAGCGCACTCCGGTTTGAACTTATTTTTTGCTAAGAAGTAACCATGCAATAATCCATTTCGGCTAACCAACGCATTTCAAAAAAACTGGTCGATTTGTTCGTTCTCGAAAATCTCCTACCAACAAATTTAAAACCTAAAGTAGTTTGTCTCCAGCAATACTATGACCAGTTACGACCAAATTATGAAGCTTGCACTTGAACGCGGATTTTACTTTCCTAGCTGCGAAATCTACCCAGACGCCCCTGCAGGTTTTTGGGAATACGGTCCTATAGGAGTGAATATGAAGAACAAATTCATAGCGCTGTGGCGAAGGGAGTTGATACGGCGAGATAGTATGATAGAGATCGATGGGTCTCAGATAATGAGCAGGAGCGTCTTCGAAGCGTCTGGGCATTTACTTAACTTCAGTGATCCACTAGTAGAATGCAAAAACTGTAACTCAATATTTCGGGCAGATAGATATATCTCTGAAAAAATAGGGAAATCTATCCCAGAAGGCACCTCTGAAATAGCAATGAACTCAATAATAGCAGAGAACCATATTCGATGCCAAAGTTGCAAAGGAGAGTTTAAGCCTGTAACTCGATTCAATATGATGTTCAAAGTTGGAATCGGTTCATCGCACGATGAAGCTTACTTGAGACCTGAAACCTGCCAGACTATTTTCGTTGATTTCTCTAGAGTATTTAAGACAATGAGAGGGAAGCTCCCATTAGGGATTGCTCAGATAGGCAAGAGCTTTAGAAACGAAATTGCGCCTAGACAGAGCTTGTTGAGACTAAGGGAATTTTATCAGGCAGAGATTGAAGTTTTTTGTAATCCTGAACGGTTGAATGAGATGCCCAAATTTGATGAAGTAAGAAATACTTGTCTTAATTTGTATGATGATGAATATCATCGCAATATAACCGCTTACGACTGTTTGGAGCAGGGGCTTCTACCTAATAAGCTGGTCGCATATTATTTAGCACTACTAACAGAGTTCTACGGCAAGACTGGAATCGATATGAAGCGAACTAGATTTAGAAGATTAGCCGATGATGAGAAGGCTTTCTATTCTCTTGTTGCATTTGATTTTGAAGTAGAAACCAGCATAGGTTGGCTGGAACTTGTAGCTTGTAACTATCGGGCAGACTATGACCTCAAGGGTCATTCGTCGATTAGTAACCATAACTTCGAAGTTCTTGAGCCTACGAACCAGACTAAGGTTTTACCTCATGTTTTCGAATTATCGATGGGAATTGATAGAAGCCTTTACACTATCTTAGAACATTGCTATTACGAAGATTTTAGACATGACGACCGAGTCGTTCTAAGGCTCAACCCTTACCTTGCTCCGGTCACATTTGGAGTACTTCCTCTTATGTCAAAAACCATCATGGTCGACAAGTCTAGGGCGATCCATTCGCTTTTGAAAAAAGATTTCGATTCGGTCTACGATGAGTCGGGTTCGATAGGCAGACGTTATAGACGGTTAGAAGAAATCGGAGTTCCATTTGCGATTACCATAGACCAGCAAACGCTAGTGGATGATTCTGTAACTGTCAGATATAGAGACTCCATGGAGCAGGAAAGAATTAACACAGGGGAGCTAAAAAAATTCCTCGAGGACAAGTCTGCGGTAGTTTGAATATACCCTCATTGAGCTTAAATGGGGATTTAATTTAATCTTCTACTACGTCTTTTGTTTATGTTCCCTATTAATTCTTGTTATCTCGTCTTCCAAAATTCTTGAATATTGTTGGTAAGATTCTAGGAGGCGTTGCCGAGTGTTTGTAAGCTGCATACAAACATTCAAGGCTTCAAGGCAAGAATCCAACGATCTTTCTGAGGCAAATCTGTTCATTGCAGATCTAAATTGGATGATGAGTTTCTTCTGTTCAGAGCTTTGGTCATTGATAAAATTTGCAAGATCTTCGACATCCGCAGAAATCTCTGACACACCGATTCTATCAAACTTAATCAATGGCATGCGCCTCAGGAATTATAGGTTTTACATAACTTGAAATCAATTACAAGTGCTTGATCACAAATACTAAGTATATTAATGTAGAATGAATAGCATACATAAAGTTGGAACAAAGGTGCGAACTATCCTTAAAGTAGACTATACGTGTGTATATCTTAGGACAATGTTTATTTACAATACTCCAACTCCAGGAATATATGGTAGTTGATAACAAAGGAAATCTTTCGTATGTTAGGGTCTTGAAAGAAGATCTATTGATTTTACGAATAACTCCAGTTGAAGGTCAAGTACCTGACTTCAAGGCAGGTCAGTTCCTCACTGTTGGGCAACACATACCTCGAGAAGGAAAAGTCATCCGCAGGGCATATTCGATAGCTTCACCTCCTGAACGGAAAAAATACTTTGAGCTGCTGATACGCTGGGTAAGAAAACCAGTACCGGGAAGGCTTACGACCGAACTCTTCAATATGAAGGAAGGGGATGACGTGAGTTGGGTGAAGCCCACTGGTATATTCACAATCAATCAGTCGAAACCAGATGGGACGCCTGATGAAAGGAGGATGGTGCTAATTGGTGGCGGGACAGGATTGGCCCCGTTTATAGCCTATTCGCTCCATCTAAAGTCTATCCAGAGCAAGAGGGAGATTGTGGTGCTACATGGCGCCAGCTATGTCGATGAACTGAGTTATAGAGAACTCTTGACCCAACTCGAAGAAGAAAGTGAGGAGATTGGTAGAGATAAGTGGAACTTTCGATATAGAGCGAGTATTAGCCGGCCTCAGGAATGGTTCAATAGAACATGGGGAGGACAGAAAGGTAGAGTGGAATCATTCTTGAGACCAAAAGCTGGAACCGACAAGTCTCCATTAGAGGAATTAGTAGGTGAGAAAATAACTCCAGAAAATACATGTTTCTATGTGTGTGGATGGCAGGGTACAGTTGATGGGGCACTCGATTACCTGGTCCCTAAGGGTTTTGTTACCGAACGCCAGAAAAGAAAGGACGGTAGTTATGACGTCAAATTCGAATCGTATGGATAGATGAATGCCTTCACTAAAGCCTTTATATCTGGACATGTCTAGAACAACGAAATGAAATTTGAATTCGAGGAATTTACTTCCGTTGAAGAAGTTTTCATGTACTTGGTATCAGTAGCACCTTACATGAAACAAATCTTGCCTGTAAGCTCGTATAAAGGATACGTTTTCTCCATAGTTCCTTTAAGCCCTATTTCAGGCGAGGTCTTAATGATGGTCTATACAAAAGGGAGAATAGATCCGGGAATGCTTGAATTTGATGTTTCCACAAAGAAGTACAAGCAGGTAAACTCTGTTGAACGAGCTGACAAGAATTATTTTATTATATTGACTCCTGCCAAGGCTACAATAGCGGATGAAGCAATCGCGGCTCTCGAATCAAAAAAACCGTGAAAGGTTTGTTCAATGTTTCAGCCGTCTCTTCCATAGAAATAAACTTTCCCGAGTGCATAAGGAATATGTGTCTAAAATCTGGTTCGTTTCGCTAGATCAGAACTAGATTTTTAAAGCTTTGGAGGAAGTGATGCAGTAACAGATTTTCTTCTCGAATATTTTGAAACAATTTCCTCTGGTGGTCTTCCGCTAAAAAGATTTTTCGATAATCCTCTCAAATACCGCATTATCGCCCATGTTCCGGCTTTTATTAGAGTCGCCATGAAAACTTTCATCAGAGGACCGTACGTCTTGTTCCTTATTATAATTGGAATTATGTCGTTTATAACCCATAGGTTGTGCTGCCAGCATCTCCAAAAAAGTGCAAACTGTGCTTCATTGAGATTTCCAAAATGCATAGAATTCCTCTCTGAAAAATCTTGGTATAGTAGTGGCGCGACAAGTCCACGCATATTAGTATCTCGAAAATCATCAATTAAGTCTATGGTGTATTGAGTCTCGTCAGGAGTTTCATCAGGCCATCCTATGATAAGGGTCAATGCCGGAAACCAGTGGTTTTGATTCAAGATCTTGACGCCCTGTCGTACAACGGCTCCCCATTCTTCCGCTTGGTACGGCTTAGTTTTAACGCCAAGATGTTTCTTTACCATTCTGGGCGCAACTGTTTCAACGCCAAGATTTGTCGCAAGCCATCGACCGCTTCTTTCCATTCCATTGATCTGAGATAATTTTGTTATGAGATCAGGTGAGCTCGCTACTGCCGAAAGAGTCATGTGAGTAGTGCCTATGAAATTCGCACCCACAGACTTCAGGCCAGACCATAAGTTAATTATTGCATCAGAATTGGGAACAAACTCCTTGTTATCACAGCCATATAAGAGCATCTCATCAGATTGGAGCCATATTGAATCAAAACCATATTTCAGGTTAATCTTAGCTTCTTCCTGTAGTCTTTCAAGTGGAATGTCTTTTTTTGAACGCTTGTTTACATCGCAAAAATCGCAACCCCTACCACATCCTCTCATTGCTTCAATCAGTGAATTTATTGTCGGTCCACGAATGCTTGGAATATTCTCAATTCTCCTGACAAAAGTGTGAAGTAATTCGGGGGCGTCACCAGATTCTAGGTCGTGGAACAGATCAAGGGCTAATTCATCCGCCTCGCCTATAACTACCGTATCAATACCATGAATCTTCATTCGGTCTGGTTTTGCTAACTCCCAGGCACCATTCCCCCCTACGACAACTTTGAAACCGTATTTTTTCTTGAGTTGAATTATGGAGGCACACAACTTTTTAAATTTCATGGCAACGTACGAAAGCTTTTCGGGCGACATTGTCGTGGTCACAGGCGCCATTCCTAAAGGATCCATTACATTTATTCCAATAACTTTAGTTTCAGGCCCGACACATCTCTCGAGCATTTCGGGGTGAGCTATGAAAATGTCGTTAGATTTGTACTCCTTGAGCAATGCGGCCTCAACTCTCCTTAATCCGCATTGAGCGACTTTAACTTCCCCTGTTGTCTTGTCAGTTTCAACACTGGGACAAAAAAGTTTATCGAAGACAAACTCGGGAACTAGTTCATAAGGTCCGCAGGCGATGAAACCATAAAGAAAATTGCCTCTATAGTTGGTCATGAGACTCCTATCTGCAGTTAGTACAACTCTCTTGCCGTTCACCATGATCTAAACTTTCCTCCTTATTCCATCTGAGCATTGATATAAATCTATTCCGATACGCCAAATTCCTATTAAAATTCCCAGTAGCTAAGGATTATTACCTAAAAATTCAATAGAGCCCTTTTCGATGTCCCCGCGACAATATAGATTTAAGTTGTCTATGGCCAAGCATCAACAAGGCATCGAGATACGAGACCCATCTATAACCGGCGTGCTCTTCTGAAATTCTAACATTTCTTGTGTTAGAAGTTGCGAAATAAAAAATCACTTCCTTTTCAGACTTCATGCCATCACCTCTGAAGAAGGAATAACTTATTTTTCCTATATAAGATTGAATGTCTATAGATCTAATTCCTGTCTCTTCCGTTACTTCCCGAACTAGAGTCTGTAGCTCAGTCTCTCCCTTTTCCTTATGGCCTTGTGGGAAACCCCAGAAACCCCTCCTATTTCGCAATAGTAAAAACTCAGAGTTCGTTCCTCCTTCTCCATTTGGTGACCAGTATTTTATTACCGCTCCCACAGATTGTTCCGGCGCCACCCTATACCAGTACAGACAGTATAAAGTGCGATATAATATCGTTAACTGCTGTCAAACGTATTAATATCGAGGGAATTGTGACTCTAGATAGGGGGCCGGTCGTCTAGCCTGGTAGGATACGGCATTGGCATTGCCGAGGTCGTGGGTTCGAATCCCACCCGGTCCATGTGCTCCAGGAACCAACTGCCATCGTTTGTTCAAATCGAAAAGATATCTTCATTTTGTAAAGCATCGGATAATTCTGAAATCTGGGACTCTGAATAGGAATTGCATAGTAACGCATGTCCAAGTTCCTCAAGAGGTCAAATTATCTTCATGAAGCAGAAGGTATAATATGAAACCTAGAAGCTGTCATAAATAAGCCGATAAACCAATAAATATGTGTAAAGAGAAATCCTAGCTGAGCTACTAGTTTGATGAGGGTACTCTTGCACATTGTTTGGTTTTCTTGATGATTCGTTTTATAGCGAAAAAAAGATAGCTCTTACGGCAGATCCTGATGCTATGGTTGAGGAGCTACTGGTCTCAGACTATGGAGAACATAATTTGTTGGTTTATCCAAATCGCAGATCTTTTAGGCAATTGTATTCAAAATATTGTAGAAATATACTTGTTGAAAATAACTCAAATGGTGCTAAAAATGAAATGATTTTGATAATATCCTACTATGACACTGTTAGTAACATTAGAAATGTGCTAAAACGAACGGGGATAGAAATTGACGGAGGCATGAAAAAAGAGCCCATTGTACTAATGGATTCCGTTACAGCGTATTCATGTTCTATTGTTGACCAAAGATGTGAGGGAGCAGGCGATAATCACAGAAATGGTGAATCCTTCGACAAGAGGATTTGGGCATCTAGTGAGCAACTGGAGGATCAACATGCTCCATTTCCCATCCGTTACAAACCGTACAGAATCTTAAGTCTCCTGAGTTCCTTGTTGCAGAATACGCATGACTTGGGGATGAAAGGGTTGTGTGTTATTGCTGATGTGGGATCATTCTACCTCCTCAACAGAATCGAAGAACTTGTGGACTACGAATGTTCTTATGCTCCTAAATTTGATAAAAAAATAAATGTTAAAGCATTTTGTTGTCATCATCGACAGGAAGTCAAAAAGGCTTTAACAATAGAACAACAAGCAAGGATCATTGGCCACCATAACAGAAATCTTCTCCTTACCAGTAACTGAAATAGTTCAGTCATGTGTCACCGAATGACGAGACACGATAATTTTCTTCGCAATATCAAAAATCTTAAGGTTACCAGGGGTAAGTAGTATACCCCGAGAAAAGAAGGTTAATCTTTTGGTCTCCAGAAATCAGATGCAGGACGAGGAGTGTTTTCATTTTCAAGATGATTGACGATAAGGGCCACTATATTTTAAAATTTCAAAGTCCCTTTTCAGGAATTCCAGAGCGGGAGATCTATTGGGAAGTACTCCTTTATGGTAATCGCCAGTTGCTTTCGTATGTAAATATCATAAATTCTGTATATGGCCTTTCTCCTTCGATCGAATCCTATATTCTTTATATGCCGATAAGTTTCAATTCTTAAAATTTCGATTGAGCTGCCAATCCCCTTTTTTTTATCAACTATTCTATCTAGTAACAAAATTGGAAGATTTTGAGTCTCAATTTTCGATTCGGCATGCATTATCACTCCCCCATCAAGTTTGTTTCTAACACACACTTTGCGATATAGCGTAGAGCCAGACTTTTTCTGACCTAGTAAGACAATTTCAATGTTATTCCTTACTAATGCTTGGAGTACACTTTCCAAGACACCGTTCTGTATGATGACAATTAGTAGGAGTGGAGGAATTTTGTGCTGCAATTTAGTTTCTATTTCGACTACTTCCTTTTGCAATGTTGACCAATTATACATTCCAGAAGTAAGTCTGATACTTTTCAATTCTGTTTGAATAGGCTAAACAGAATTAAAAAGGGTGCTTTAGAATAGTATTAGCCCAGAACAATGCGTATAGCCAGAGCCGCCATGGCAATACTGAATGTGCCCATACTAATTATTTTCAGATACTTTTCTAACGTGAGCATGGAGATATTTTGCTCATTCCTACTTTTGAGGATCTTGTAAGGCCTAGAAAGACAAATTTCAACGTAACTGATGAAACCAGCAACACTCGCCACAAGTATCGATTCAAGACTAATTGTATTAGTCTGCATCATGTAACCCGCCAGGACGGGGAGCGCACCCCATGCTACCACAAACCAAAAATTTGTGTGGAAATATCCCTTAAATTTCTCGAAGTTATACGCAAAAAGGAAAAAACCTTCTGCAACTGCTACGACTGAGAGTGAAGGCACAAACAAAATGATATAGTAGACGCCTATTGCATAGGCGATTGAGAGCGACAAAACCAAGACAGTCCATGAAGCTAATTTACTTAATTCTATTCCCCAAGGCCTCTTTCTTGAACCAATATAATCAGCAAAATGCGCGCCGATTCCCAAAGCAAAAAAGTAAATAACGATGATTCCTACTATCCTCTCCCAATGGATCGAAGGAGTAAGGAGCGACCCCAGTAACGCAAATGATATACACATCGCAGTATACGGCAAAAATAGAATTCCTATCGCTATTCTAAATTGCGTTGGACCAAACTTTGGTACGAACCATTCGTTCAGCCGATTAGTGTCCTCATTCATCCTTCTTAGCAACAATCATTTTGGAAGTACCAAATGTGAAATGCGTAGAACTTATTTCGACAAAGCCATGACATCTTAAGGATACGAGTAGCTCCTCCGACCACTTTGAATTCTCAATCAACTGATCAAGTTCTAAGAAGACATGCTGCCACGATGTTACAATCGAACCTGCGATGCGCAACAACTTGAAATGTAACTTCCAGAGAAATCTAACAATTTTGTTTTTTGGATAAGAAAAATCGTGAAACACAACAACCCCATTTGGAGTTATCACTCTACAAATTTCAGCTACAACTTTGTTGATGTCTACATACTTTGCCAAGTATGAAGATACGATACAGTCACAGCTACGATTCCTAAAGGGCAACATTTCAGCGTTTGCGTTAACCACATTTCGGATCTTTCTCGTATTATTGGAAATCTTGGCATAGTCAAATGAGAGATCCAAACTCAAAACATCTAATCCACTAGTGTTGCTCTTTATCATCTCGCTCAGAATTCCAGTACCGGAAGCTAGGTCTAGCACGATTTTTCCTTGGATCTTATTCAGAATTTTTTTTTTCCAATGCATATCCCTGCCAATTGTAGCATATCGCACAATCCGGTCATATGTATTGGAGTTTTGCTCAGTAAAAAAATACCTTGCATTATGTAATCCTGAATGCACTAGCCTAGTACATGATACATATTTCTTGCGTATAAAGCTTATAGTTATCATGCGAACCATATGTTGCTAGTTGTATTTTGTGAATTGGCAAAGGCATGTTCGGCGAGGAGAATTCGAAGGTCGCAAAGTAGTCATAAAAACCAACAAGAAAATCAAGGGGTTTAGAGATTTCATCCTTGTATTTGCTTTTGTGCTGACGTCAGTGCTAATGCTTCATCCGTGCTCCCCACATCCGCTTGGTTCAATGTTATTGTATAACGAGAGCGTTTTGATGAGAGAAACACTTAGGAAGTTAGAAATACTTAGCCCAACTCTTTTATACAATAGCAAGAGGGTCCTAATAGAGGAATACATCGAGGGGGGTAATTTGTATTCTCTTTTCGAGAAAGAGGAGGACACCTCCCTAGCAAATAAAGCAGGTATTATCACGGCACGTCTTCACAATGCTGAACTAGTTTTTCTAGATAACAAGGCCGAAAACTACCTGATAGACAGTCAAGGAAAGCTAGTCAGAACAGATTTGAGTTTCATCATGAGAGACAATTCTGTCTTTTCAAGAAGCATGGATATAGCTAGCTTTTTAGCTAGCATAATGGATTTAAGTAGTTCTAGATACCATACAATTCATAACACTTTCGTCAAGGCTTATATGAACGAAACAGGCAGGTCATGCCCATACCTTTACATTATTTTGAGAAACATCATGGCCTTAGCACTTACCTCAAATAGAGTTAATACGTTTGTGAACTTGTTGAAATCTTGAAGGAAGCTGACAAATCCACTACATTTAGAGGTTGTTGCCATGTCTAAGATATTATCTGCTATATAGGTGGTAACTCCGTCTTCTTGTCAAAACCACCTGAGCCAAAGCGACAGTAGAAGCACTGGTCAGACATCATGTATGGAATCTTTTGAATGACAACAGCTCCAATCTTTAATGCGATTTTGGTCATGATTTTGTATTTCATTGGCATGGATGGAATAACCTCTTTGAAGTAAACATCATAATGATCCGGGCAAAACTTTAATGTAACCTGAGCTTTCTGCCTAGATTGATGCCCTTTATCCCTTGATGAAGTGTTTAGATTTTTTGCCACATTAATTTGTTCTCTGATATACTCGTGCTTTGGACATGGGCAATCCTTCCCTTGAGGATGTTTGTACGCAGGAAGATTCTTCCAGTCAAAGTCAGGGTAATTCTTCTCAAAGTCTTCCATTCATTATCCCAAATTTTATTGGGTGTTATCTGATATAAACATGTAGGGATCAAAATGCCTTCCGTTGGCAAGAATTAAATAGTCAAGAGGATCAGAAAAAATATATTTTTGGTTATATTACAATCGTCAAGCGACGTGATGCGAGACCAGCATACTAGTAAGAGCGGCAATTCTGCAAAATCAGCAGCTACCACCACTTCGCAGACTAGGAATAGAGACGAGGGTTCGTCGTCGAGACAACCTGCATCGGATTCCAACCTTAGAACTCTACAAGATTTTAAGAAAACCCTTCTCGAAGAGAAGAAGACAGGTGAAGAGACTATAGAAAGCCTCAACAAGAAAATAGACGATACAAAGAGACTCATTGACGATGAACGCATCAATTTGGATGAATTACGAGCCAAATTAAAAGTGGTAAACGAGCAAAAAGATGCTGAATTCGGTAGGTTTACCGAATTGAAGAATGCACTCGTTACAGCAAGGACTCAGATGAAGTCTCTTGATGAAAAAGCAGCAACACCACGTTCAAGAAAGGATAGATATGATCTGGTAAATCTGAATAATCAGCTGGATCAAATTGAGCACGATATTCAGACAAAGAAACTTTCGAAGGATGAAGAACGTAGACTGGTTCTGAAGTCAAAAGAAGTTGCGACCAAACTTTACGCCTTGAAAGCAATTCATAAAAAAGAGGATAGGTTTAGAACTATTTCGATCCAATATGATGTCCTAAAGAACAAGATGAACAAACTCTTTGACCAGAAATCTGAGCTAGGTGAGGGGATTGGAAAAATAAAGTCAGAGCTAGACGAGTTGCTTAATCTCAGGGAAAGTTTGTATGAAGACCGTCGCAAGAACATCAGGAATGTAAGGGAAGCAGATGCGAAACTAGAAATGGTTGATACTCAACTTAATGCGATCCAATTCAAAAGAACCAGAGTAGCTTCCGAGCAACGAGCCAGAAGATATTCTCGAGGCGAAGGAAAGGAGAATAGATATATCGCCTCTCAAGAAAAAGGTAAGCGAAGTAAGGAAAATCAGGATAGGTGGAATATTCTTAAAGAAGCTGCTCTTAAGAAAATGTCTGGCGGAGAAAAGCTGACATTTGAAGAGATGAAACTTATATATGGTGAGAATGGAACTTCTGATTGAAGAGAGTCTATGTATGGCCTACAGTAGTATTGAATTAGAATCTAAAAGCTAGTCGTTACTGTAGATGATACTTTTCACCCTTAAAGACGGTCAGCATTTAGTAAGTGTCGCGCGCGACATTGTCGAAAGCCTATTTAGTGATAGACGCCCTTCATTGCAACCTTTAATTCAAATTAATGTGAAAGCGGGTGTTTTTGTGTCCATTCATGACTGTTCGACCGGGGAAAATATCTTGAGGGGTTGTGTTGGTTTCCCACTTCCTAGAGGTGAGTTTTATTCATCGTTAAAGGAAGCTGCTATCGCAGCTGCCACGCAAGATCCGAGATTTAATCCCATTTCAAAGGAAGAGCTTGACAGGGTGGTCATTGAGGTAAGTGTCTTGAATCTTCCCGAATTAATCAGTGTCGCAAAGCCTATCGACTATTTGGCTATGGTGAAGATCGGAGTAGACGGATTAATGTTAAGTTGGGGTGAACATTCGTCATTGCTACTACCTCAAGTTGCTTTAGAATTTAACTGGACTGTGGATGAATTTCTAAGTAATCTATGCTACAAGGCAGGGTTGACACCAGAAATGTGGATGAACAAAGACGTCAAAATATACAAATTTAGCTGTGTCATTTTCAGAGAGTCAGAACCCCGAGGCAGAATTTATCAGGTAGATGGTCGAACATCTGAATAGGCTATTGATACGTGTTCATTGGTGATCGAATATGCAACAATTGAAAGCTAAATATTTCTTGCCTTGGGACTGATCCATGATTCTTGTCAAGGATCTATATCTCGCCTTATGGAGTCGGGCTAGGCCATGCCAGCAGAATGTTGATGCTCGGAGAGCAGGTTAGAGAATTAGGATATGACGTGTCCTTTTCTTCGTTTGGGGAAGCAACTGATTTCTTGAGGCACAATGGATTTCAATGCGAAAGAGTTCCACCTCTGGAGCTTTCTTGGACTTCAGAGGGCGCCTTTTCGATAAAGAAAAGCATAGCGAGCATTCCCTATCAGTTCTCAAATTTCTCCAAACAATTGAACGCAGAGATCAGAAATATCGCTGGATATCGACCAGATCTTGTTATCTCGGATACTAGACTCTCTCCATTGATAATTTCCAAAGTCCTCCAAGTACCTTCAGTAGTCATACTGAATCAAATAAGGCTATTATTATCTCCTTCACTGAGAAAAATACGAATTGCTCGTCTCTACGAAGAAATTAATGGGCAGTTACTTGGTGCCCTCTGGTCCTTCGCAGAGAAGATATTGATACCTGATCTTCCTCCCCCTATGACAATCAGTGAAAAAAATATCTGGAACGTCAGCACTACCTCAAGTAGGGTAAAATATGTTGGGTTCACAGCTCCCAATCCTACCATTGTCCCAAGACGGTTAGAAGAGGCGAGTCGGATGCTCCATCTTAGTAGCGAAAAGCCATTCATTTTCCTTCATATTAGTGGACCGGAACCGACTCGCAGACCCCTTACTAATATCGTTATGAGTGCCCTCAAGGAGCTAGAACCAGAGATACAATATGTTGTATCAGAAGGTAAACCTGGGGGTAACCCTTCTCCACAAAAGATTTCGAATTCAGGTTGGTATTTTGAATGGTGTCCTATTAGGGATGAGCTTTTTTCCCTATGCCATGCCCTCGTTATAAGGGCAGGTCATGCGTCGATTTCTCAATCCATTCAATTTGGAAAGCCATTCTTGTGTATTCCGATAGAAAATCATGGAGAACAGCTGGCTAACTCTGATAAAGTTTCAGAGTTAAAAATCGGCATTTCATTGCGACAAGACAAGCTAACTCTGGACACCATAAAGCAGGCGATCATGACTCTGATAGTTAGTGAACAGTATCGAAAGAATATATCACATCTCATGAAAATTGCACACGGACTGAATGGAGTTCAGAACATCGTGAAAGAGGTTAAACCCTATTTGTAACACTCTCAATTTACGCATATAGGCGTACTCTGTCCAAACATGGCTTAACAATAGCATCGTGGATGCAACAGGTTGGTTCTTCGTCGTAGCTCAATTCTGGAGTAGCGACAACTTGAAAGACAAATCATCCAGAGACGAATTAAGCGGAGCTTCCAAGGATTAGAGTTCCTTAATTGCCTGCTGAACAGAGATGCGATCAGTCGCACCCGGCATATAGCGCAGGTATTTTTCCAAATCCTCCTTGACTGGACCCTTTCCTGATTTCAGCCTGGCAAACGCTCGATTCTTATATATTGGGCCAAACCTTACAGGGTTTATATCAATAGCCATCGAATACCACTCATCAGCAAGATCGTATTGTTCATTTTTTAAGTAATAGTTGCCTAGCCCTCTGTATGCTAAATAGTATCGTTTGTTTAGT
>Ga0210113_1000084_pt1 | contig 20196 bp, 20 predicted proteins | sample MayberryNW_Catta_5_FD_185523 | JGI IMG/M metagenome (GOLD analysis project Ga0210113, IMG submission 185523) | Wetland microbial communities from San Francisco Bay, California, USA, that impact long-term carbon sequestration -... | ecosystem: Environmental > Aquatic > Marine > Wetlands ...
CTGCTCTCTGCCAGACGATTCACAGGTTTCCTCCCACCTCGAATCAGTATCCAGGCGAGCCGATACGCGCAGCGCACGCAGTGGCCATTGACGGCTTTCCGAACCATGTAACGATCTGGTTCACGCATGACAATTTCGACGTAGCCATTACAGCGCGGGCAAGATCGAGCGAAATACTTAGCCATCCCGTATCACCGTTTGTTCGCGCCCTCTTCCACCGGCTGACTCGCCACAGTGTTTGCAAAATAACCCTGATTCGTTAGCGCAAGGCTAATGCCGATTATGACTTCCCGCGTAAGTGACTTGGAATGACAAACGAACACAAAAAATTCCCAGCGATGTCCCAGCCGCAAGAATAGCGAGACGAGTTCGTTGTTCCGCGCAAGCGACAACGGCCTTCCGAGACAAACTCTCATCTATTCTCCGAGCTGAAGCGGTGTTGCCTGGAACGACGATACCAATCTCTCGCCACCGCAACCGGATTTCCCATGCAGCTCATCGGGGGCTACAGGGGCACCGCCGACATCAGGGTTGAAGCAAAACAGGAAGTCGACCCTACAGCGCGGGCGAATGCTGCAGAAGCCTTCGTCAGTATTCTGAAAGATTTTCAGCCTGTGGCTGAGGCAGGAAAGGCGAAGGTCGAGATCGGTCCGATCGCACTCCGCTATTCATTAGAGCAGGCCCACGATGCAAAGGTTGTCTGACGGTGGTAGCCCGGACGCCGCACGCCGTGCATCCTATCAATGGCTCATGTCGAGGGAGCGGCTATCGGCTTGCTGGAATATAATTCGATGCAAGCGTCCGTTCTTGAAGTTCAGCTCGCACGGAGCGGTTAGCCCGTTCGTTCCTTACGTTTCAAAAGCTCACGATTGATTTCAGCAATCAGTGCTGCGATAGTGTGATCTTCCTTTTTTGATTGCTGTTCAAGCAGGAACTCCTTAAACCCAGATAAATATTGAACGGGTTCTTCTGTGAACATTCGGCAGCGCCTCCTTAAGGTATCTTCCTCAGTGACTTTGTAAGATTTCTAAGCCAAAACCCAATCGTCATTTTGCTCGACGCCCTGGTTGGTTGACTTCGATGGATCAAAGCTCCAAGAGTCGGTCTCGACAGGGCATGACCTGGCCGGCTCACCGTCTGGCTGATGCTGCTCCGCCAGAACCCAGATGAGTGTGGCTATCCAACCAACAAGGGTCCAGCCGAAACTAAGATTCACGGAAAAAATAGTCGCGAGGCGTTTGGCACTACGGGTTATGGCGATGATCGTTGGCAGAAAATAAAGACATAGACCGGCTAGGATCGTGAGACCGAGAATTATACCATGCACGTTTTAAGTCTCCTTTGAATTGCTCGTCTAGTGGTAAAAAGCACAAGGGGTGCCAAGTTGAGAATGACACTGGCCCGAGAATCTGGTTAGGACGCAGTGTGCTCACTGTGGCACTCCTGACATGATTTGCGGTCTAGAATGCTTTCAAGGTCTAGCGGTCATTAAAGGGATTGGTTTTTCGGTGGGACGACTTGAATATAACTTTGACACATCCCGTGCAGGTCCTGTCATGCTTGTCATTAATTAGCCGCATGCTTTCGGTCGCTAACCGTCTCTGGTTCAACGGAATGACCTTATACTAGGCGGGCCGCTTGTGCTCGGGCTCGAGGAGCTGCGTCACGTTGTGTCTGCAGAAGAGTAGCTGCGACGTCGGTCAGTCCTGATGTCGTTGCTACCAACCTGGCGCGTCACAACATAGACCTGCAATCAAATTAACTCTACTTACTTTAGAGTCGGTGCGCGCGGGTTTGCGGCGCGGCTTCGCCGGCTTGCATGTCGTGGCGCACGCCGAGGCGCCGGCCGAAGTAGCGGACGAGCATCGCCCCCGCGACGGTGAACAGGATGATAAAGATGCTGATGATGCTCGCCGCTTCGCGGTTGCTGACCGACAACGAAGAGAGCTCCAGAGCCATCAGCGACAAGGTCATGGTGTCGCGCGAGGCGAGTAGCACGATGCTGCTGGTCGCGCCGGCGGCGCTGACGAAATTCATCACCGCTATAAGAATCAACGTGGGCATCAGCAATGGCAGCCAAATGCAAAAATAAGTTCTCATCCAGCCGGCTCCGGAAACGCGCGCGGCTTCTTCCATGTCGGCGCCGACTTGAACCAGCACGCCCTTCATGATGTTCACCCCGGTGGTCTTGCCTTGCAGCATAACCACGATAATCAGCGCCCAGGTGGTGCCGAAGAGTGCATTCAAAAACGGCGTCCCTATGAAAACCCATAATAGACCAAGCCCCGCAAGAATGCCGGGAATAGCGCCGGAGCTCCAGATCATCAAATCCAAAATGCCGCGGCCGGGTAGACGCGTGCGTACTAAAATATATGCAAGCACAGAAAACAGCAGCGGGCTCAAGACCGCTGCGCTCGTGGCGAGAATCAACGTGGTACGCAACGCCTTGATAAAAACCGGATCGTTCAACACGAAGCGCCAGTGGTCGAGTGTAAGTCCCAAAATGAAGTAACCGATCCGCTGCATGAAACTGCCCAGGATCAAAATGGCCATCGGCCCGACGGTCAGGAGCGCCAGCAACAGCGCGATGGCGCCGAAAATGATGTAGTTCCATTTGCCGAGATCGATCAGACCGGGTCGAAAGCTGCCGGTGATCGTAGTGTAACGGCGGCGTTCCAAAATCCATCTTTGCAGCGGAATAATCAGAGCGATGATCAGGAGGGTCAGGCTGGCCAGCACCGTAGCTTCGCCGTAATTGGGGACGGGGTCGCGAACCAGCGCGTAGATCTTGGTCGAATAAACATAGAAGCCGAAAGGGAGGCCGAGCAAGTATTCCGTTTCAAAAGACTGAAAGACGCGCAACAATTGCAGCGCAAACACCAAGATCATGGGTGAGATCATCAGCGGCAGCGTGACCTTGAAAAATGTGCGCAGATTGCTCGCGCCGCCGACCCGAGCCGCTTCCTCAAGGGTTGCGTCCATGTTGCGAAAGGCGGGTGTCAAGAGCATGACCTTGATCGAGATGCCGTGTCCCATGAGATTGGCCCAGACGATGCCCGGCACGCTGAAAATATTGAACGGCCCTTGTTCCAGATTAAAAATATTCTTCAGCGCGACATTGATTGCGCCGACGTCCGGGTCCAACAGCGTGATCCATGCGATGGTCGTCGGCAGAGCCGGGACCATGTAGGATACCCAAAACAAAAACTCGAGCGTGTGACTGAAAGGAATTTTGGTCCGGGCCAGGATCCAAGCGATCGTCATGCCGACGGGAAAACTGATTACGATGGTGAGCGACCAGATGAGCAATGAGTTGCCGAGCGACTTGAGCAGGCCAGGGCGATGAAAAGCATTGATCCAATGATCCACACCCAGTCGGCGCGGCTCGACAAACCAGTCGCTGGCGGCGTTGAAGCTGTTGATCAGCAGAATGATCACCGGCCAGATAAGAAAGTAGCCGAGCGAGATGATGACCACGGCCATGATGAAATGGCCTTTGGTCAGGCGTGGCGTGGCGACACTGCCGGGCACGCTAACTTGTTCGAGGGCGGGGGATTGGTCCACGGCCTAATGACTCGTTCAAGCCGGTCAATTGTTCAAGCCGTTTTCTCGGCTCCGGAGAATCGAACGATTGGAACTGCTCAAATGTCTTGAACGGTTTGAACTCTTCGAGTTATTTTTGCCTCGACTCCCAGAGCTTCAAGACCCATTTTTGCGCTTCTTCCTGCTTCGCTCCCATTCCGGGGTCGGCGTCGGGAAAGGCGTACTCTTTGCCGGGTTCGCGCCGCTGCTCGGGCACGACCTCGCCGGTGGGAACATCGGTGCGGAGAGAAGAGCGGTCGATTGCGGGGATCATGGTGTGGGTCAGCGCCTGGCCCTCCTTCGAGAGAAACCAATTGACAAACAGCTTCGCGGCGTTGGGGTGCGGTGCGCTGGCGAAGACGGAAATGCAGCAGCCGGAGCCCCCGGCGCGAAGTAAGCCGATCTGTTTGGTCAGTAAGAGTTGTTTGATAGGCAAACCTTTTTTCGCCAGCCGGTTATATTCCTCGGTCCCGGTGGCGACCGCCTGAAGTGGATAACGGCCGCTGACCAGCCAGGTTTCAAGTATGCGACGGTCATCGGTGAACGTGATGCCAGCGTCCAGCAGGTAAGTGCGAACCCACTCCTGACCGCGATCGGGCTCGAAATAGCTGTCGATCATCTGGCGTATTCCAGACGGATCGCCCATGCCTTGACCCGCGATCTTGCCTTTCCAGCGCGGATCGAAGTAGTCCGTTTGTTTTTTCAAACTGGCGATTTCGGCGGCACTGATCTTATCGGTGTTGTACCACGATTCATAGGTATCTTCCTTCGTTGCATGGTAGATGAAAGTAAATTTTGAGAATTTGTCGGCGTACCAGTGACGGCCGAGAAACCAAGCGGACTTATCGAGTACTTCCGGATGAATCAGCAATGGGGCAAACGGCACCAAGGATTCCGACGGCACCAACCGCTGGTTGTTTTCTCGCGAGCTGATCAGCGCGACGTCGACCGTGTATTTTCCGGCTTTGCGCTCCGCCAGCAGGCGGTTGACAGTTGCTGTCGCGTTGCCCGTCGACACTTCGACGTTGACGCCGAATTTTTTCGTAAACGCGGCCATGATGGGTCGGTATTGGCGCGATGGCGCGCCGCCGGAAGCGACCGAAAGCGTGCCTTCCTGTTTGGCGGTGTCGATCAGCTTGGACCACTCTTGTTCGAAATTCGCCGAAGCCGCGGCAGCGTAAGCGGCCGCTGGAAATAACGCCCATGAGGCGAATAGGACCCATATCGTTGCGACTCGATTGCTCACGGATCTATCCCAGGTTTTCATGCTCTTTATCCTCCGTCTGTCTTCACTCTTCTTTATGCGACCAATCCGACGCCCACGCGCTGTGCCCATCCGGCCGCAGTTTGAGCCACACTTTCTTGCCTTCCTCGATCGGTTTGTGGCGCTCGCCATAGATCATGATCGCGCCTTGGCCGTCGACTTCCACTTGGTACTCAATGCGTTCCCCCACAAAGAGCGCAGTCTGTGCCGTGCCGCCGAGCATTCCGGAAGCCTTCTCGCTATCGAGCGCCGGTTGAATCTCGACATCTTCCGGCCTTACGCCGATGAAGGCGGACTCACCGGCCTTCATACCGCCCGGATTGTAACAACGGCCGAAAACGACGCAATCGCGGGCTCCAGCGAGAGCAATCGCCAGCAGGCCGGAAGCGTTGCTGGATTGCACCTGGCCTTTGAATAACAAGGTCCTACCGACGAAGTCGCGTACGAATTCATTGACGGGTTCTTCGTAGAGCAGGCGCGGGTCGCCCTGTTGCTGCACGACGCCGAAGTTCATCAGCGCGATGCGGTTCGATAAGCTGAGCGCTTCGATTTGATCATGGGTGACGAACAGCATCGCGATGTTCAGCCGTTTTTGTAAAAGCTTTACGCTCAAACGCATCTGCTCGCGCAGCTTGGCGTCGAGATTGCTGAACGGTTCATCGAGCAGTAACACGCGCGGCTCGGTCACCAGCGCGCGGGCGAAGGCGACGCGCTGCTGCTGGCCGCCGCTCAGCAACGGTCCGGGCCGATCCTCGAAGCCGGACAGCCCGACCAGATCGAGAGCGCGTAGGACGCGCTCTTTCACTTCAGTTCTCGGAAATCGGCGCGCTTTGAGCGGAAACGCGACATTTTCCGCCACGGTCATATGCGGCCAGATCGCGTAGGACTGAAACACCATGCCGACGTTGCGCTTGTTGGGAGGCAGTGAAAGCCGGCGCGAGCTCATCACCACCACTTGATCGCCAAAGAAAATGTCGCCTGCATCAGGCGTCTCCAAGCCCGCGACCATGCGTAACGTCGTGGTCTTGCCGCAACCGCTCGGCCCGAGCAGAGTCAAAATCTCGCCGTCGTAAACATCCAGCGAAAGATCTCTGACCGCGGGATTGGCATTGCCCAGATAGGTTTTCCACAAGCCCTTCAGGCTCACTGCAATCTTGCGTTTCGATTCGGCCGCCGAGACTGTGAAAGCTGCCGATTGTGGCGCGGCAAGGATCATGGTGCTGTTTCTCTTACACCAAACTCAAACTTGACTCTATAGGGTTGATCTTTGGTCAAGCCAAAAAAATAAAGGCACGGTATGCCGTGCCTTTACGGGGTCATTGCGTTAAGCAGCTATAGTCAGATCGTCGCCGGACGGTCAAAAACCCTGGGCCTCTTCCTTCATGTAGAAGCCAAGTTTTTTCATCGCCGGCCAGTCATCGATGGAAAACAAGATGGTATCGCTTTCCTGGGTATTTTCATGATGATGCCAGGTCCAGGCGGGAACTGCGAAAATATCGCCCGTGCGGTACTCTAGACGCTCACCCTCGATGACCACTACACCTTTGCCTTCGAAAGCGAAGTAAAAAGTCGTGCTGTTGTGCCGATGGGCCGAGGTTTTCTGCTTCTTCTCTAACAACTGTGCCTGCCAGGCGATCGTCGGCAAGGTCGGTCCACCGTCGACTGGGCTCGCGAGCATGATCATGACGCCGTCGTATGGATCGCTTTGATTGTTTTCTCGGAGCGCCATCAAAGCGCCGTGAGTATCGGCCCACGGGTAGCGCATCGGCGGCAACGGAAACGGCGGCTCCGTTGATATCGGCCGCGCCAATCCGAGCGTGCGCTGACCGAATGCGGCAGGCTTTTTTATTGCTTCGTACGGTTCGTCGTTGGGCATGCGCTCGTTGACGTTGACATTGGGATTGTAACCGTTGTCGTAGCCGTCGACCCAGATCGCCGGGGTGGTGTCCTTGTTCCAGTGATCGTGAAAAGTCCACGCCGGGCTGACCACCACGTCGCCGCGCTCCATCGGGTAAGCTTCGTATTCGCAGACGAAGACCGCATCTTCGGGCGCCTGGCAAACCAACCGCGTTTCGCTGCGCAGGTTGCGGTGCGCCTGGGTGCGCTCGCCGGGCATCAAAATCTGCGCGTTCATCCAGATCGGAAACTTGCGCGCTTCGATGCCGACGACGGAGCGCATGCCGGTCATGCCGTTCGGACCGACGGTGACGATCTCGCCGGAGCGCATAAGGCCGCGGTAGATCCCCTCCCATTTCCAATGTGCGGCCGTGTTGCCCTGGCGCGGTGCGGTGCGGCCGTCGCGGCGCAATCCCGCGCCGACAAGATGGTGCTCGGCGAGAAAACGTTCCAAATCTTCATGAGTGGTGCCAACGTCGCTCACGGTTTAATCTCCGTATCGTAGGGTTTGGACTATTGCCTTAAAAGTTGAACTTTTTAAACCTTGAACCAAACTGTTCGTTCAAAAGTTCAAGGTTAAGGTCAGACAAAAACCCGCTCCGTTATTGATCAAGGTGAAAATAGCGCACGCAGTTATCGACCAACATGGCGCGCTTCTCGCTTTCAGGCACGCCTTCGAAATCTTCCTCCAAGTATTTTTGCGAGTTGGGAAAGTCACTGGCCGCGTGGGCGAAATCCGTGCCCCACATGATTTTGTCATAGCCGATGCACTCGCGCCGTTTGATTCCCACTGGGTCGCGCAGAAAGCCCCAATAATTGCGGTCGTTCAAATACTCGCTCGGCATGCGCGGCAACTTGGGCAGTCCCCAGGCCTCGTGGATCATACCCATGTAGCGCTTGTAATGATCGTCGATCTGCCACAAGCCGTATTCCAGCCAACCGATCATGGTTTCCGCCCAGTAAAATTGCAGTTTGGGAAAACGGTCCCAGACGCCGGCGAACGCCATCTGCATGGTCGCCGTCATGGCGTCATTGCTGAAGCGGGTAAAGAATTTAAAAGCGTCTTTCTGGTGCACGTCGTGGCCCGGATCCTTTGGGTAGAGATAATCCGGCTCGCCTTTGCCGGAGCCCATGTTGCCGTTGTTGTGATTCGTCAGCGCGATGTTCATGTCGAGCGCTGCCGCCCAAAACTTGTCGTCTTCCGGCGTCGGATAACTCTTGCCGCTTGGATAACGGTCGAGCTTGACGCCCTTCATGCCGAGCTTGGCGCAGTGTTCCAGTTCCTTAATCGCGTCATCGACGCCGGTGGTGGGCAGGGTGCCCATACAAACCAACCGGTCCGGCGCCGCCGCCATATAGTCCGCGCCGAGAAACTCGTTGTAAGCGCGGATGCAATCTTTGTAAAACTCGTCGTCTTTGGTCTGGCGCAGAACAAAAGTAATCTGGGAAAAAAGGATTTCGCAATCGATGCCGTCTTGATCTTGTTCAGCGAGTCGTTGCTCGGGCGTGCCCGTGCCGGCACAGGTTTCAAAGGTCGGCACTTGCTTGGCGAGCTCGGCATGGGGCACCCGCACGCTGCGTGTGATGCCGATGGTATTCGGTTTGCCGCCGTCGATCACCACTGCGTCGGAGCCGTTGGGCATTTTGACGCGCTTGGGCGCTCGGTCACGATATTTCTCCTGCACGCGAGCGCGCCAGATATCAGGATTGAGATCGATGTGACCATCCCCGGAAATGCATTTGTATTGACGAGCCATTGTTACAGGTCCTTTCTCATCGACTATCAACTTGAAGCGATGGAGTGGTGGGGTAATGAAGTGATGTTTGTGAGAGAAACCACTACTCCAACACTCCAGTACTCCATCACTCCAATCTTATTTCTCTTCTCTGAACAATCCTAGACTTTCCAGCACCGGCCGATCCGTGACCGAGAAGATTATTGCGGGTTCCTTTTTGGATTTGTTTGCGAACTTATGCCAGTTCCAAGATGGCACGAAAAAACAATCGTGCGCGCGCCACTCGAGTTCGGTCGGCGACGTTTTTGATTTACCGACGGATGTCAAACCTTCGCCTTGCACGACGTGATATATGGTGCTGCTCGTATGGCGATGCGGTTTGGTCGATTCGCCCGGCGGGATCATTTGCACCCAGCAACCGATGGTCGGCATTGTCGGACCGCCTGTTAACGGATGCGTGTATTCGAGCAATACGCCGTCGTGCGGGTCAGGCTCACTCGCTGCGTCAACTTCATTAAGCGCATTCAAAGTGTCTTTCCACTTATAAACATAGGGGACCCCGGTACTCGTTACATGTGCCGCGCGCGGCCGGATCGCCCCGTATTGCTGCCTGCAGTAACCGTCGCGTTTGACGATCGGCTGCGCCGGACCTTCGCCATAGTTTTCTTGGAATCCGGCGTCGAGATGGCGGGTCAGATGCGCATCGAGCACATCGAGCCAGACCAAGTTTTTGTTGCCGGCGTTGTAATGGTCGTGCCATGTCCAATTCGGCGTGAGCACCAGATCACCGGGCTCCATCAACATTTCTTCGCCTTCGACGTTGGTGTAGCCTGCGCCGTCGCCTTCGACGACGAAGCGGAGCGCCGCCATAGTGTGGCGGTGGCACTCGGCACGTTCACCCGGCTTCACCAGCTGAATGGACATCTGCAAGGTGCGCGAGGTGGCTTTCTTATCGGTAAGCGCGGGGTTGACGAGCTGCACCGTGCGCCGCTTTGCCGCGTCGTCGACGCCGCCGAGCTTCACGACCTCGCCGGATTCCATGAGGCAGGAGTAGATCACGGACCATGGCCAGAGGTGAGGCACGAGATTGGGATTGGTCTGGCGCTTTTGCCAATGACCGCCCAAGGAATACTGCGCCAGCCGGGCGTGCAGCGCGTTGAGCTCGGGTGTTTCAGGTATGGCGTGAAGGTCGCTCATTTGATACTCCCATCAATCATTTCCCGTCGTTGCAGGATGGCCCATTTCATCGATTCACTCTCTGCTCCGCTAACAGCTTCTCGAAAAAAAAGCAATTTTCAAGCACCTGGCATGCCGCGCCGAAAATTGGATATAAGGGCTGGGGACGTTAACAGTCGCCGAACAGGGAGAAAGGTCATGGCCTATTCCAAACTCAAATTCTACTTTCGCGAACCGACGATCGACACCAATATGCCGATCACCGACGGCACGGTGAAGATCGACGGCTTTGAATGGGAATTCGTTTCAAATGAGGACGAAGCCGATGCCTGGGACTGCGGCTTCGCGGCGCGGGTGCGTGCTTACGCGCAGGGCGCCCGGCACGTTTCGATTCCGGCGTTCCCCAATCGCAAGTTTCGATTGGCTTACATCTTCGTCAATAGCAAGGCCGGCATCGAGACGCCGAAGCAATTGGAAGGCCGGCGCGTCGGCATCATGCAGTGGGATAACACGGCCGGCGTCTGGGCGCGCGGCGCGCTACAGCACTACTACGACGTCGATCTTAAGCGCATCAACTGGTTAGCAACTGGGGTGAAAAATGAGGGCGTGGCCGAGGGTATACGGATCGAGAAACTCGAAGGCACTGGCGATGCCGATATCCTATTGGACAAATTGCTCGTTGAAGGAACTATTAACGCAGTCATCGGCCCCAATATTCTACCCTCGATTTCGGCGCGCGATCCGCGCACACGGCGGCTGTTTCGTGACTATCGGAGCGAAGAGCAGAATTATTTTAAGAAGACAGGGATTTTCCCCATTAGCCACATCGTTACGCTCAAGCAAGATTTCGTCGATCGCCACCCCGCCGCGCCGGTGGCGCTGCTTAGAGCGTTTCGTAAATCGCGCGATATCGCCTTTGAACGTCTCGAAGGCTCCGATCCGCAAGTCATTGCCTACTCGTGGATCGCCGCCGCGGTTGCCGAGCAGCGCGAACTGATGGGCGACAATTATTGGGCGTACAACGTTGAAGATAACCGCATAGCGTTGGAATCGATGACGCAGTACGCGCACGAGCAGGGTTTGTCGCCGTCGCGCATCGATTACATGACTTTTTTCCATTCGAAAGCGGCAGCGTTGGGGGGAGAATAATCGTAACCTACGTACGGCAACCCTAGTGGTTGCCCAATCTCATTGTACACTCCGGCGGGCGCCATTAATGCCGGTCATAGCAAAGGAGTAAAAAACCATGATCTATTTTGCGGTTATCTTAGCGTTGGTGGTCTCGTTTGGCCCTGTTGCACTTTGGCACAATCGACCAAACCGTCCACTCTCGCCGAACTGGCCGTCTATAACGGACCCGACCGCGATCAATTGCTTGTCGCCGGAGCGAAAAAGGAAGGTAAGGTGGTCTGGTATACCGCGCTCGCGGGCGGATCTTACAAAGAGCTCGCGCGCGCCTTCGAAGCCAAGTATGGCGTGCCGGTGGAAGCGTATCGCGGCGCCAGCCGGGATTTGATCGCGAAGGTGTTGGCGGAGTCGCAGGCGAAGAAATATTTGATGGACGTGGCCGAAAGTTCGCCACCTTTGCTGATGCTGATGCGCTTGATGAAGCGGCTTACGCCATTTAGCGTCCCTCATCTCTCCAAGTTTTCTGCTGATGCGAAAGAAGAGGCAGGGAAAGGCACGGTATTCTGGGCCACCGATCGCGAGTCGTACATGGGGTTTGCTTACAATAGGCAAAAACTTCCGCCGAGAGCCGTACCGAAAAACAACGATGGACTCTTGAGCCCGGCGTTAAAGGGCCGGATGGCGATCGTGACGACGGACACGGGATCGCGCTCCGTTGGAGCGATGCTCCGAACCAAAGGAGAAGAGTTCTTGAAAAAACTGCACGCCCAGGAAATCACCATGCATTCGGTTTCCGGGCAAGCGCTCAATGACATGATTATCTCCGGCGAGGTCGAGGCGTCACCGACGATCTTCCGTAATCACGCGCTCGTGGCAGCAGCGAAAGGTGCGCCGGTCGCATGGGTGCCGATGGATATCGTGCCCGCGAGCGCGGGCAGCGCGGGATTATCGTCGCAGGCGCCGCATCCGCATGCCGCCGTGTTGTTTATTGATTTTCTGTTTAGTCCCGATGGACAGAAGATTCTGGAAAGCTACGAGTACGGCAGTGCGGTGAAGGAATACGGCTTCAAGCGCTGGTACATTGAAAAAGGCATGACTATCGAGCAGCTTGAGTGCGAGAGCGATCGCTGGGAAAAGTGGCTGAAGATCTCGGCAAAAGGTAGCTGCTGCGTTGATTTGATATAATTGCTGTGCCGCGCGTAAGATCGCTTGCCGGCCTTATTGCGAGATGAAACGCGCAGCCCAGAACCTAACGCCAGCTAAAACTAAGCAGCGTGCTCAGCGCATCGAGGTGCAGCACGAGATAAATGAACACGGAGACCAGACACAACGCCAAATACGCGATCTGGATTAGTTCTACCCGCTGGATCGCGCTCGGATTTCGCATCAGTTGCCCAAGGTTAGGGACCAGCGCCAAAGCCTGTTTCCGGAGCATGGGCATGGCCAGTAAATCAGCGAGGATGTTGTAGCCATCGAGTTCGAGAAAGCTGAATGGGTACAGATTGATCAGCGCGCTTTCCCAGAGGAATACACCTGTGCCGAACAGGATCGCCTGTCCGATGCCCGGATCCGATAAATAAGCGCCGAGCATTGCGATACTGCCAAAAACCACTTCGACCAGGGGACCCGCCAGGTCGACCATCAGACGCGCACGCCGGCTCGCCATGAAAATGTCCGTAACATCGGCATAAAATGTCGGCAAGATTCCTTGGAGTAAGAAAAATCCCAGCTCGCGAACTCTTCGCCCATAGGCTTTGCAGGCGATTGCATGGATCAGAACGTGAAACACCGAAGCGATAAGCAGGCTGATGAGGATAATACCGGTGCTTAGAAGGGGCTGCGCCGACATTAGTCGACCGAACTGATGGCTATGCGCCGCCAGGCGGAAAGCTGCGGCAAACGCCACAAGCGCGACGGCGACAATCAACCAGAAAATGAACGGATGGAATAGCAGGAACCCGCCGCAGCGGTAGACCATCGAACAGAATCGGTCGGCATCGCTCGTTCTGAACGCGAGGCGGCGCCAGGTGTCGACAAGCCTGTGTCGTAAGTCAGCTCGCGTCCGCGCTGGTGGGCTGATCAAAGCGTTCTGCGGACCGCGGGCTTGATGATCATCGAGCAAGCCGGCGTGATAAAGTTTATTGAGGAATCCATGGATGAGCGAGTAGTCGAAGGCGCCAAAAGCGAGGTGAAAAGCGCGGGCAATCTCTTCGAGCGAGTTACGCCCGTCGAATTGCTCCCATAAGAAAAACTCCTGCGCGCTCAGCAGCACGTACCGATCGTCGCGCAAATTCTTGAGCACAAAGTGAAGTGAACCGTCTATTCCGCGCGGTTGGCGCTTGAGATCCCATTCCGCTGCCGGCCGTCGTTTGGGCTTAAACCGTGAGGAGGCTTGCGTGCTGTCGATCTCGAAAATCTCAAATGCCGAGTCTTCGGACGATCGGGTCAACAGTTGAAGCTTCGCTGGCTCTTGCATGCAGCTGATTACGTGGACTTCCGGCCGAACAAGGCGCGACTTGCCGCGGGCGAATATCCGGTAGCTTCCAACCCCCACCGTATAGCTTCGCGCGCCTGGTCATTGGTTGAGCGCAGTCGTTCAATAAAAACCGAGACGAGTCTGTAGCAGACCTTAGCGGCGATCTCAGGATGGTCGGAAATGATGTGCAAAAAAGCGTTGCGCTCGAGCCTCCAGAGAATCGAGTCGACTTTCGCCTGGGCCGTAGCCGATCGCGGAGCGGCGTCGAAGAGCCCCATTTCACCAAAAAAGTCACCGTCGCGAAAGGTTGTGAGAACGACATCGACGGGGCCTTGGATGTGCTTGCTGATCACCACCGCGCCTGCCTGGAGCACGTAAAGAGCATCCGATTCGTCCGATTCGCGAAATATGACAGCGCCGGCGGGAGCTTTCTTGGAAACTAGAAGGGCTGCCAACGTCGACAGGCCTGCGGTGTCCAAATCCTGAAACAACGAGACATTCTGTAAAAAATCAATTGCGATTGGCATCGGCACAACTCAAATTGCGAGCCGATGCTATCGCAGTTGACAAAAAAGACAAGCATCCGAGGTGCGCGGGACCGCGCGCGGGCGATGCAGGATAGCCGCGGCGCCGCCATGACAGTCGTCGACCACGACCTTGATCACTTCTGGCAGTTGTTTGGACCGTCGCTCACGCGGCCGAGGCGTATTTTCTCCGCGGCAATTGTTCAGCGCGATCGTAGGCTTTGCCCGGGACCCGCTTGAGATCCCAAATGATGCCCAGCCAAGACAGGACCTTCAGGCAGTAATAGGTGATGTCGATTTCCCACCAGTAAAAGCCCTGACGGGTGCAGCCCATGTGTTTATGGTGATTGTTGTGCCAGCCCTCGCCGAGAGTGATAAGCGCGAGTAAGAAATTATTGCGGCTTTCGTCACCCGTGTCGTAGCGCTTCTTGCCAAAAATATGGGCGAGTGAATTTATGCTGGCCGTGGCGTGAAACAGTACTGTTGTGCTGAGAACGAATCCCCAGATAAACAGTTGCATTCCCGTGACGCCGAGAGACGGCACGGCATGCTCCAGCCACAGTCCGCATAGGTAGACGCCCAACCCCAGGGCAACCGGAATTGCTTTATCGAATCGGTTGAGCCAAACCAACTCCGGAAAGCGCGCGAAGTCCCTAATCCGCTCATATTGCGTTGCATAGTAGCGGGTGCACATGAACCAACCGGCGTGGGAACGAAAGAAGCCGTAATGCACGGGCGAGTGAGGGTCGCCGGGCGTGTCCGATTCGCGATGATGATTGCGGTGATTGGCCGCCCACCAAAGCGGTCCCCTCTGCGCCGAAGAAGCACCAACCATCGCGAAGATAAATTGCGCCCATCGCGAGGTTTTGAACGTGCGGTGAGAGAAATAGCGGTGATAAATGCCGGTGATGGCGAACATCCTGACCAGATAGAGCCCCACCGCGACGTAGAAAGCGGTCCAGCTCCAGCCGACGACAAAAATCCCGAGACAGCTTAAGTGAAGGATCACAAAAGGTAGGCAGCGTAACCAATTCACCCGGTCAATATCGCGAATTCTTCCAACAGCTCCGGCGGCATGGTAATCGGCGTCGAACCATTGGACGAGAGTTGCGGCTAGGATGCTTTGTAGTCTCTTCATTTAAACGTGCAACCATAGCATGTGCTTCGCTACCGTTCAATAAAATTAGGTCAAAATGTAGAAATTTCGCAAGCTCATCCTGCTAAACCCCCACAGACTGCATCCATGGGCGGAATTGATCACGCGTCGGGCATTGGCGACGGCGGGTTAGTTGCTTTAAGGTGTTTCTTGACACTCTTCAGGGCCGGATGATATGAGCCCGCTCAGATTGCAGATGCATTTGCGATAGCACTTTGGCGATGATCTGACGATCTGCAGGCGTGGCGGAGTTCGACCGGCTTTCGGCCGGGGGCCCGGAAGGGCCGATGGATCCATCGCTTACACGGCGTGATGAACGCGTTTTCAATTTTAGTTTCAGGCCCCGGCGAAAATTATCGGCGTCAATCAACCGAGGAGGTATGACATGGCGTACACGGTTAAAAAAGTCGACGTTTGGGCGGGAGAAATTGCCGATCGTCCCGGCGGGCTCGCCAGCACATTAGCGGCGCTGAGTAGCGCCGGCGCCAATATCGAATTCGTCGTCGCTCGCCGCGCCCCCGATAAGCCCGGCACCGGCGTTGTCTTTCTCGCGCCGGTCAAGGGTGCTAAGCAAAAAGCAGCCGCCCAGCAAGCTGGTCTGGGCACGAGCGAAAGCTTGCATTCGGTGCGGGTGGAAGGACCTGACCGCGCGGGACTCGGCGCCAAGATGACCGACGTCCTGGCCGGCGCGGGCATTAACGTAAGAGGTATCTCGGCGGCAGCGATCGGCCGGCGCGGCGTGTCGTACTTTGCGTTCGACAGCGCCGCGGATTCAGATGCCGCGGTACGTCTCTTGAAAAAGACGTTGAAATAGATTCAGTCGACGCTGGTAACTGATCTCGACCGGTGTCACTTCGCCGGGCGCAAGGTCGCCGACATTGTCGGTTGCGTGATTAAAGATCCTTGCGGCGTTGATAACCCCAGCCGACGGTAGATATATCGAACAGATTGCCGTCGGGGTCCGAGCCGCGCCCCTCGGCATAAGTCGCTTCGCGTTCCTTCGGCGTACCTTCCGGATAGATTTCTTGGATGCGTTTGGCGACTTCTTGGTTGTCTTCGACTTGAAAGCCGAAGTGATACAGGCCAGGCTGATGTCCCGGCTCTTTGGGATCGTTGGCGTTCAAGATCGCAAGGTTGACCTCACCGTCGGAGAGGTGTATCGAGCCGTTTTTTGTCCGGTACATTTCATTCATTTCGAACACTCGCTTGTAGAAGTCGGCGAGCCTGTCGGGTTGATGCGTAAGAATAGCGAGGTGGCGAAGCTTAGCCATAGACGGGCCTCCTTTTGCCTTTTGCGACGACTTCCAGGGCTACCATCGCCTCGGCGCCCTGTCAATTATCTGTCAAACGGGTTCAAACGTTCAAGTCGCCTGTCCCTGAGCCGAGTCGAAGGATCAACGGTTCGCTTCGCCAAACGTCCAGCCTGCTTCGGTAAACCATTCCGTGGCCAGCCTGTTCACAATTCGGCGAAGTAGCGTGCCATACGATCGCGGTCCTTTGCATCGGGAATCGGTTCGAGCCCCGCACGCATGTTATCGGCTAAATGGTCGAGCTTGCTGGTGGCGGGAATGGCACAAGTGACCGCGGGATGAGAAATGATGAACTTCAGGAAAAACTGCGCCCAACTCGCGCAACCGATTTCCATGGCCCAGGCCGGCAGCGATTTGCCGCGGGCGCGGCGAAATAACCGACCTTCGGCAAACGGCCGGTTGACCAGTACGGCGAGCTGCTTTTCCGCGGCGAACGGTAGGAGCCGTTTTTCCGCTTCGCGCTCAACCAAGGAATAATTGAGTTGAACGAAGTCCAGCTCTTCGCTGGCAATGACCCGTGCAAGCTCATTATAAGCGCTCGCCGTATAGTGGGTAACGCCGATGTAGCGAACCTTGCCTTCCGCCTTCCAGCGTCGCAGCGTGGCGAGGTGAGTTCGGTAATCGACCAGATTATGGACCTGCATCAGGTCCATGCGCTGGGCGCGTAGGCGTCGGAAGGATTCCTCCATCTGCCGCACGCCGGCTTCACGGCCGGAGGTCCAAACTTTGGTCGCGAGAAACAGTTGCTTGTGCACGCCCAGTTCGGCGGCGAGGTCGCCAGCGACGGTTTCGGAATTGCCATACATGGGCGAAGAATCGATCACTCTGCCGCCCGCCCGGGCAAATTCGCGCAGGACTGCTTTGAGCGGCTCGCGCGCCGGCTGGTTTAAGCCGACGTCAAAGGTCTGCCAGGTGCCGAGACCGATGACGGGGAGGTCTTCGCCCGTGCGCGGAATCGGTTTGCGCTTGATCGCTTGGGCCATCGCTCGTCCTCCCGTAAGCGCCAACGCGGCACCGGCTGCGAACCTCAAGAATTGTCGGCGCGAGATCGAGTCATATGAGAACATTGTATCCATCGAAATCCAGTCTACCTCTATGAGTTTATGATTAGAAGATTTAGCTTGGCACGAGGCCTGCCCCATCTTCACAGGCAAATGATTGAAATAGACTGTTGGAGTTTTGGGTTTGAATCCATTACTCCAGCACTCCACTAAAATTTGTAGCGAGACCGTTAAGGGAGCACCCTTCGACGATGCTCAGGGCGTTTCGGCCTATGAGTTTTTTTGGCAACTGCTAGAAGTAGACGTGCAAGCTCAATAAGTATTCCTGCTGGTTGGCGCGTTGGTTGAAATCAAGGCGCAGCGCCAGATCTTTGCTCAGGCTGAAGCGCTGCTGGGCGCTGAATCGCCATTCGGTTCCTTTGTCGCCGGCCGGAAAGCCGAGATAGGTCATTAGGGCCGAAATCTTCCAGCGATCAGTGATATCGGCGAGCGCACCGACGGACAGACCGCCGCCGATCCGATGGCTACGGTCGAAGGCCTTGCCGTACTCGGCCACGAACTCGGCGAAACCAAAATAGACTTCGCGCTTTACCCAATGGCTCTCCGCGGCCACCCCGATGCCGCCGTTCAGCCGGCCGACGCGACAGAATCGGCAACCATCTCGTTGGATCGTATCGAAGCCGGTATCGATCTTCCATGAAGGTTTCAAAAAGAGAGGATCGACCGGCGATAAAGAGGTCACGTTCAGCAACGTGAAACGATCGATGCGAGTATGGTTGTGGCGCGGATAGTGACGCAGGGCGATGGACAACGCCTCAATTTGCGCATCCGGTGTATAGCCGTATTCGGGATCAAGCAAATCGTGAAATGCCAGACGGAAGTTCGTCTCAGTGAAAAATTCGTTCTCACGCCATCCGATGCCGATTCCCGCGCGCAAGATGTTGTGGCCCTGGTCCGGCGGGCCGCTGAAGGGACGAACTATCACCGGGGTCGCTGGTCCCAAGATCTGACTTCGCGCCAGCAGCACGGTCTCGTTGCGTCGTTCGAACGGCGCCGGATCGCTCTCGGTCGCCGCTCTATAGAGCAGATAATCTGAAGCGACGTCCAGTACGGCGGCTTTGCGGTCAGGGATTAAGCGAGTGAATGAATCTGACTGCGCGACATTCGGGTCGTCGACGATTTGTTGGAACCAATCTCGCTCATCGGCGCTGAGCCCCTCGCGTCCGCGCAGGACTTTGGTGCGGCGCGACGGGCGGAAAACCGCCTCTTGAACGAGACTGGGGGTCTCGGCGATCGCTCGGACCGCGTCGGATGGAAATGTGTAGAACCGGAATCGGTCCGCAAGCTGGAGGTTCGCGTCGGCAACATCGAGCAGGGCGAGGATGTGGTAGGCGCAGTTCTCCTTAAAGAAGAAATAATCGAAGGAAGCATTGCCCATCTCCCACGCGTGTAGGAGAACGCGGTGAAGTTGCGCTTCAGTGAAGTTCAGCCGGTACTCCCAAAGATCGCGGTTTTCAAAATCGCCGTATTCTTTCGCTTTGAGGTAGTAGGGCATCGTCGAAAAATGGCCGGTGTAGCCGCCGAATACGCCGAGATACACGTATTCCACGCCGGTGTCGGGCGGAAGTTCGGCGGCGTAATTGATGGTGTAGGCCAAAATCCTGGTCGCCTCGGTTTGGCCCTTTTGATCGACGCGTAACAGCAGATGTCCGAAAGTCGAAGCTGGGTTATTCAAAAAAGCCGACGGAAAGATCAAGCTGAGAGAGTCGGGATTGAGCTCTCTGTACCAGGAGTGAAAGCGTTCGCACGGTTCGGGTCGCAGGCGGGTTTCGTCGATGGCGAGAGCTGCCTTAAGCCACTCGTAGCGGGCCACGAATGCGCAACGTGCGGGCTGGCGCGACCGGCCGATCGGCTCCGCAGAGAAGAACCCGGCTAAGGTCGCGTCGAGCTCAGCTTTTGCATCGGTCTTCCCCTCGCGGGAAAGAAAGAAGCCCGGCTCGTCGATTTCACTTTCGTAACCGCCGATCCAGTTGGGCCGGTAATGGAGCAGCAGTCGCCAGTAGCGCTGCTCGTGGAGTGAGGCGGCATGAGCTCGCCGCAGAAGGTCTTGAAGATAACTTTGCGAAGAATCTTGCCCAAGGCTGACGCTGGCGTTCAGGAAGACAAAACCAAGAGCAAGCGAAAAAAAGAAATACAAAGATAAGGCAGACGGCTCCGGTCTCCTCGACCGGAGCCGCACGGTGGTTTACTTTGCGATCGTTTTCGCGAGCGTCGGGTGTGACGAAATCCCGTTATCGAGTGAAGCGAGCATCGCTGCGGGAGTATTCTTACCGGATTGAATCATGCCGCGATACTGGGTTTGCGCTAGACTATAAAAGTCGGCGCGATTCTCCTGCGGAATATTTAGAAGCTCGGCGAGAGACACGAGGTATTCACCGCCTCCTCGCGCCATATCTTGGGACAAGTTGTCGAAATTCGCCGACGCGAAAACCGTTACTTTGTATTCGGAAAAGAGAGTGCCGTTGTTAGTACATCCGGAAGTTCCCGAGCTGATGCCGAACGTTTGATTGCCGGATGTTCCGTTCGTGGTCGCCGCCAGTACCTGAACGCCAATACTCTTCTGGTTATTTGCGTTCCCCCATAATTCTTTTCCTAGACCGCAGCCGGGGCCGGTGTCGGTATTACTCTGGGCCATCACGGGCGATGCACAAAGTGGCGCGAGAAAAACGCCTAGCCATAAATATTTTTTTCCCCTCATTACGTTCTCCTCCTTTTGTTTTTCGACCGCGTGCAGGATGCGATCTGCGGGCTACTCTAGTAGATGCTTCGACAGGATGTCAAGAAAATGATGCCGAGCGGTCCTAAATCCCCATATTATCTTCCGGCTTACGCTTGGGTTCTTTGATACGCGGGATGCCGCGCCAGTCCCCGGCCATCCAGAATTCCG
>Ga0210113_1000088_pt1 | contig 19807 bp, 17 predicted proteins | sample MayberryNW_Catta_5_FD_185523 | JGI IMG/M metagenome (GOLD analysis project Ga0210113, IMG submission 185523) | Wetland microbial communities from San Francisco Bay, California, USA, that impact long-term carbon sequestration -... | ecosystem: Environmental > Aquatic > Marine > Wetlands ...
GTCCGGAGGTTGGCGGCGCGGGCCGGGGACCAGCGTGACTCCCCGGGCTCCGGCGCACGACGGCGCAGCGAGCCCGCGCACACCCGGCCCTTGATCGTCGCCGTCTCCGGCACAGTCGGTTCGGCTCCGGTGGCGTGCCACATTCGTGCCACATCTACAGGTCACGAGGGGGCAGTAGAGGTGTCCAGAGGTGCTGGGCGGATCGAGGACCCAAGTGCGGAAACAGCCCCGTGACCTGGGAAAACAGCCGTCCGCGGAGGTCATGGATGGGTGGAGACGAGGGGACTTGAACCCCTAACCCCCGCCTTGCAAAGGCGGTGCTCTGCCAGTTGAGCTACGTCCCCTGGTCGGTCGACCCCTGCCCGGGGTCAGGGGCGGTCGGTGACCTCCGCCCAGAGGTCCTGCTCGGCCTCGCGGTCGGCCACCACCTTGCGGTAGGCGACGACGCCTCCGACAGCCGCGAGCACGGCGACGAGCAACTTCTTGGACATCCGGATCCCCTGACCTCGGGCGGCCCGCCACCCGGTCGCGACCAGGGGCGGGGGAGTGGGCCTAAGTGGACTTGAACCACTGACCTCTGCCTTATCAGGGCAGCGCTCTAACCAGCTGAGCTATAGGCCCGCGCGCCGCGAAAGACTACCCCACGGTGTGCGGGGCGACCCAACCCGTTGCCGGCCCCGCGACGGCGCCTCAGACGTCCTCGGTGAAGGTCACGTGCAGCCCGCCGACCAGGCTCGCGGCCATGTTGTAGAGGAACGCGGCCAGGGTGCAGAGGGCGGTCATCAGGACGACGTTGACCGCCGCCAGGACGACGGTGAGCGAGAGCACCTTGCTCAGACCGACGTAGTCGAGGATGTCGACGCCCTGGGCGCTGTCGCTGGAGCGCGTGATGCTCTCCACCGTGCCTCCGACGGAGTCGAAGACGCCCATCGTGTCGAGCACCGACCACACCACGAAGACCGCCACGATCGCCACGATCGCCAGGGCCACGGCCAGGAGGAAGGACAGCTTCATGACCGACCACGGGTCCACCCGGGCCAGGACCAGCCGGGCCTTCCGGGCTCGCGGCCGGCCGACCGGCCGGGACGTGGTGGTGGCGGGCGCAGGGTCGCGGACCGGGGGCATGGTGGCCGTCGGCTGACCGCCGGCGCTGCGCCACGCCTCGCTCGGAGCGTTGGGCGAGCTCACTCGTCGGACCCCTCTTCAGCCGGCGACCCGTCTGCCGCGCCCGACTCGGGCGCGGCCGGCAGGTCGGTCTCGTCCACCTCGTCGGCAACTGCCCGCTCGGCGTTGCGGGCGATCGCCACCACGGTGTCATTCTCTCCCAGCGAGACGAACCGCACTCCCATGGTGACACGTCCGGTCGGGTTGACCTCCCCGACGGACACGCGGGTCACCCCTCCGGACGCCTTGATGGTGAAGACCTCGTCGCTCTCGTCGACCACCAGCGCCCCCACCAGCGAGCCCCTGGCCTCGGAGAACTTCATGGCCTGGATCCCGGAGCCGCCCCGGCCCTGGACGCGGTACTCGCCCAGGTCGGAGCGCTTGGCGAAGCCGGCGTCGGTGACCGTGAAGACGGTCGCCCCCGGGCGGGCGACCTCCATCACCAGCAGCTCGTCGTCGCCCTTGAAGGTCATGCCCTTGACCCCGGAGGTGGCCCGGCCCATCGGGCGCAGGGCCTCGTCGGTCGCGGTGAAGCGGACCGACATCGCCCTGCGGCTCACCAGCAGGAGGTCGTCGTCGGCCGACACCAGCCGGGCCGAGATCAGCTCGTCGCCCACCCCGTCCTCGTCCTCTCGCAGGTTGATGGCGATCAGGCCCCCGGTGCGGTTGGAGTCGTACTCGGTGAGCCGGGTCTTCTTCACCAGGCCGCGCTTGGTCGCCAGCACCAGGAACGGCGCCACCTCGTAGTCCTTGAGGTCGATGATCTGGGCGATCGTCTCGTCGGGCTGGAAGGCGAGCAGGTTGGCCACGTGCTGCCCGCGGGCGTCCCGGCCGGCATCGGGCAGCTGGTAGGCCTTCGCCCGGTAGACCCGGCCCTTGTTGGTGAAGAACAGGATCCAGTGGTGGGTCGTCGTGACGAAGAAGTGCTCGACGAGGTCGTCCTGGCGCAGCTGGGCACCGCGCACGCCCTTGCCGCCCCGGCGCTGCGCCCGGTAGAGGTCTGCCCGTGTGCGCTTGGCGTAGCCGCCCCGGGTGATGGTGACGACGACGTCCTCCTCCGGGATGAAGTCCTCGGCGGACATGTCGCCCTCGTAGGGCACCAGCTGGGTGCGCCGCTCGTCGCCGTACTTCTCGACGATCTCGGCGAGCTCGTCGCGCACGATCTGCCGCTGACGCTCCTCCGACGCGAGGATCGCGGTGTACTCCTCGATCTCGCGCATCAGCTGCTCGTAGCGGTCCTCGATCTCCTGCCGCTCCAGGGCGGCGAGGCGGCGCAGCTGCATGTTGAGGATCTCGACGGCCTGGATCTCGTCGATCTCGAGCAGCTCGATCAGCCCGTCCCGGGCGGCCTCCGCCGACGCGCTCGCCCGGATCAGGGCGATGACCTCCTCGATGCGCTCCAGCGCCTTGAGCAGGCCGCGCAGGATGTGCGCGCGGCGCTCCGCCTCGGCGAGCAGGTAGCGCGTGCGCCGGACGATGACCTCGATCTGGTGCGTGGTCCAGTGCCGGATGAAGGCGTCGAGGGCGAGGGTGCGCGGCACGCCGTCGACCAGCGCGAGCATGTTGCAGCCGAAGGTGTCCTGCAGCTGGGTGTGCTTGTAGAGGTTGTTGCGCACGACGCTGGCGACCGCGTCGCGCTTGAGCACGACGACCAGCCGCATGCCGGTGCGTGACGACGAGTCGTCGCGCAGGTCGGCGATGCCCTGCACCTTGCCGCTGTCGGCGAGCTCGGCGATCTTGCGCGCCAGCGCGTCCGGGTTGACCTGGTAGGGCAGCTCGGTGATGACCAGGATGGTCCGGCCGCGGCTGTCCTCCTCGACCTCCACCACGGCGCGCATCGTGACCGACCCCCGCCCGGTCGTGTAGGCGTCGCGGATGCCGTTGGTGCCGACGATCAGACCCTTGGTCGGGAAGTCGGGCCCCTTGATCCGCTCGAGCAGCGCGGCGAGCAGCTCCTCGTGCGACGCCTCCGGGTGGTCGAGGTGCCACTGCACGCCGGACGCGACCTCGCGCAGGTTGTGCGGCGGGATGTTGGTGGCCATGCCGACCGCGATGCCGCCGGACCCGTTGACCAGCAGGTTGGGGAAGCGCGAGGGCAGGACCGACGGCTCCTGCTGACGGCCGTCGTAGTTGGGGCTGAAGTCGACCGTGTCCCGGTCGATGTCGCGCACCATCTCCATGGCCAGCGGCGCCAGCCGGCACTCGGTGTTGTGACTGACGAAGCCGTTCGTCACGAACGCGTGGTCGTCGGTGTCGACCCGGAGGCTGTACACCGCCTTCGGCCCCGCGTCCGAGACCGACGTGACGACCGCCGCGCCATACAGGTCGGGGTGGGGTACGGATCCGCCCTCGACGCCGCTGAGGTGCGCGCCGTCGTGGAGCTGGTGCGACGTTTCCGCGGAGACGTCTCCGTCGGCGGCGAGGACGTCACCCAGCTCGATCTCGCTCACCAGCTTCCAGCGCAGAGCCCGGGCTCCGTCCACCAGGCAGTGCACCAGCAAGGGGTGGTTGAGCGAGGCGGTCACCCCGCCGGCGGTTGTCTCGATCCGCCTCGTGCGGTGGGTTCCTGAGTGGAACACCCGAGTCGCCACGGCGGGCGTCCCGCCGAGTCCCCGGACCTTCAGCTCGATGTCCTGTTCCGAGTTGGGAGCAAGGTCCTCGGCGACGCGGTCCAGTCGAACCGTGGACCCGTCCACCAGCGTCACCTCGGTGTCGCCGGTCACGCAGTAGCGCATGGCTGCCTGCCGGTCGTCGCCCGGCGAGCCGAAGTTGCCCTGGCTGTGCACCAGCGGGTAGCGCAGCGACCACGGCTGCCCGAGCCGCACCAGGGTGTCGTAGATCGCGGTGTCGCCGTGGGGGTGGTACTGGCCCATCACGTCGCCGACGACGCGCGAGCACTTGGAGAAGCCGCGGTCGGGGCGGTAGCCGCCGTCGTACATCGCGTAGAGCACCCTGCGGTGCACCGGCTTCAGGCCGTCCCGCACGTCGGGCAGCGCGCGCTGCACGATGACCGACATCGCGTAGTCGAGGTACGACCGCTGCATCTCGACCTGCAGGTCGACCGGCTCGATGCGGCCGTGCGGGCCGACCGGCGGGACGTCGGTGGTGTCAGTCACGGAAGGGTTCTCCTAGATCGCAGTCGTACGTCGTCAGGCGGCTCGTCCCGGCGGCCCGGGTGGAGCTCAGATGTCGAGGAACCGGACGTCCTTCGCGTTGCGCTGGATGAACTTGCGGCGGCTGTCGACGTCCTCGCCCATCAGCTCGGTGAAGAGCACGTCGGCCAGGGCGGCGTTCTCGAGGGTGACCTGCAGGAGGATGCGCTTGTCGGGGTCCATCGTGGTGTCCCAGAGCTCGTCGTTGTTCATCTCGCCGAGGCCCTTGTAGCGCTGCACGCCGTCGTCCTTGAGCAGCTTCTTGCCCGCGGCCTGGCCCGCGTCGACGAGGGCGTCCCGCTCACGGTCGGAGTAGGCGTACTCGGGCTCGGCCGGCCGCGCCCACTTGAGCTTGTAGAGCGGCGGCTGGGCCAGGAAGACGTGGCCCTGCTCGACCACCTCGGGCATGAAGCGGAACAGCAGGGTGAGCAGCAGGGTGCGGATGTGCTGGCCGTCGACGTCGGCATCGGCCATCAGCACCACCTTGTGGTAGCGCAGCCTCGCCAGGTCGAACTCGTCGCCCTGGATGCCGGTGCCCAGCGCGGAGATGATGGCCTGCACCTCCTGGTTGCCCAGGACGCGGTCCAGCCGGGCCCGCTCGACGTTGAGGATCTTGCCGCGGATCGGGAGGATCGCCTGGGTGCGCTGGTCGCGGCCCTGCTTGGCCGGCCCGCCGGCCGAGTCACCCTCGACGATGAAGAGCTCGCACTCCTCGGGGTTGGTCGACTGGCAGTCGGCGAGCTTGCCGGGCAGCGACCCGCCGCCGAGCAGACCCTTGCGGCTGCGCGCCGCGTCACGCGCCTTGCGGGCGGCGAGCCGGGCGACCGCGGCACCCTGCGCCTTGCGCGCGATGTCCTTGCCCTCGCCGGGGTTCTTCTCGAACCACTCGCCGAGCTTGTCGTTGACGATCTTCTGCACGAACGACTTGGCCTCGGTGTTGCCGAGCTTCGTCTTGGTCTGGCCCTCGAACTGCGGGTCGGCCAGCTTGACGCTGACGATCGCGGTCAGGCCCTCGCGGACGTCGTCGCCGGTGAGGTTGGCGTCCTTCTCCTTGAGGATGCCCCAGTCCCGCGCGAAGCGGTTGACCAGCGTGGTCAGCGCTGCCCGGAAGCCCTCCTCGTGGGTGCCGCCCTCGTGGGTGTTGATGGTGTTCGCGAAGGTGTGCACCGACTCGTTGAACCCGGTGTTCCACTGCATCGCCACGTCGAGCGACAGGCCGCCGTCGATGTACTCCGACTCGGCCTCGAAGGCCACCACGGTGCGGTGCACGGGGTCCTTGTGCGCCCCGAGGAAGTCGACGTAGTCGACCAGACCGCCGTCGTAGGAGTAGACGACCTCGGTGAGGGTGGTCTCCTCGACCTCGTCGTGCTCCTTCTCCTCGGCCTTCGACGGCCGCTCGTCGCGCAGGGCGATGGTGAGTCCCTTGTTGAGGAACGCCATCTCGCGCAGCCGGTTGGAGAGCTTCTCGAAGCTGTACTCCGTCGTCTCGAAGACGTCGGGCGAGGCCCAGAAGGTGATCGTGGTCCCGGTGCGGTCGGTGGACGGGCCCTTGGCCAGCGGCGCGTCCGGGACTCCGACCGAGTAGGACTGCGTCCAGACGTGGCCGTCGCGGTGGATCTCGACGTCCAGGCGCGACGACAGGGCGTTGACGACGGAGACGCCGACGCCGTGCAGACCGCCGGAGACCTTGTAGCCGCCACCGCCGAACTTGCCGCCGGCGTGCAGCACGGTGAGCACCACCTCGACCCCCGGCTTGCCCTCGCTGGCCACCTCGTCGACCGGGATGCCCCGGCCGTTGTCGGTGACCCGCACGCCCCCGTCGGCCAGCAGCGTCACCTCGATGCGGTCTGCGTGCCCGGCGAGCGCCTCGTCGACGGAGTTGTCGACCACCTCGGTGACCAGGTGGTGCAGCCCGCGCTCGCCGGTGGATCCGATGTACATGCCCGGGCGCTTGCGCACCGCCTCGAGGCCCTCGAGGACCTGGATGTTGCTGGCGTCGTAGGCGCCGGCATCGGCCAGCTCGGGCGACACGGGTGGGCCGGGGACGGGAGGGACGGCGGGGGAGGATCCAGTGGGCTCGGGCGGCTGGGCCGGCTGGGTCACGGGTCACCTTTCGTCGGGGCGCGCAGGGACCGTCTCGACGAGGGCGGAGCCCGCAGGGGGCGGCTGACGGCCGAGGACGGCACCTGGCGTGCGTACGGCCCTCATCCTACCTGTCCGCGGCCGCAGAAATGGCCGTCAGGGGCGTCTGGGGACGGCCGTGGCGGACGAACGCGGGTGGGGATGGATCCCCCCACGCGGCCGGGGGGCGAGATGGCCCCGAGAGGCCGTCCGAGCGGCTGTCCGGGACTATCCGTAGGTGTCGCGAGGTCCCCGACCGCGGACGCTGCGCAGGCCCCGTTTCCAGGACGGCGCCGACGGGCCGCGCACGACGACCGAGGTGACCGCGCCCGAGCCCAGCTCACCGGCCAGCCGGGCCAGCAGGGCGGGCGCCAGCAGCCGGATCTGGGTGGCCCAGGCGGTGGAGTCGGCCTGGACGACGAGCTCGCCGTCCTGCCAGGACACCGGCTCGGCGTGCGCCGCGACGTCGGGTCCGACGATCTCGGCCCAGCGGCCCATGACGCCGCCGACGGCCGCGTCGGTCTGCCAGCCGCGGTCCGCGACCAGGCGGTCCAGGGTCGGGCCGAGCAGCTGGGGGTCCCGGTCGTCGGGATGGGCGCCGCTGCGCTCCTCGGAGACCGGGCGCCGCCACCGGGAGCGTGCCCGGTCGGCCTCGTCGCCGGTGCGGGTGTCCGGGGCAGGCGCGCGGCCGGGCATGAAGCCGCGTCGCCGGGCCTCGGCCCGGGCTGCAGCCAGCGCCTGCCGGGCGACCGCCAGCCCGCGGGGCGGGTCGGCCCGGGCGCCGGGGTCGTCGCTCACGCCACCCGCCGGACCTCGGCGCCGAGCACGTCGACGCGGTCGCCGGCCAGCGCCGCGGGCACGTCGGCCGGCACGGCAGCGGTCACCAGGACCTGCTCGGCGCCGGCCACCAGCGACGCCAGCCGCTCGCGGCGGTGGTCGTCGAGCTCGGCGAACACGTCGTCGAGCACCAGCACCGGCTCGCCGCCAGGCAGCGATCCACTGGCCTCACCCCGCAGCAGGTCGTACGCCGCCAGCCGCAGCGCCAACGCGAACGACCAGGACTCGCCATGGCTGGCGTAGCCCTTGGCCGGCAGCGGCCCCAGCGTCAGGACCAGCTCGTCGCGGTGCGGGCCGACGAGGGAGACGCCACGGTCGAGCTCCTGACGACGTACGTCCGAGAGGGCGGTCAGCAGCCACCCCGCGAGAGCGCCTCGGTCACCGGCCGGTGGGCCGTCACCCTCGACGCTGCTGCGGTAGGCGATCGTCGCCGGCCCCGCGGTCGTGACGCCCGAGCGGCCGGTCGTGTCGTCGGCGACCGCCGCGTAGGCCGCGCCGACGAGTGGCTGCAGCCCCTCGACCAGGTCGAGCCGGCCGGCGAGCAGCTCGGCGCCGGCGGTCGCGAGGTGGGCGTCCCACACCTCCAGCGTGGACAGGTCGACGTCGCCTGGCCGGCCGCGCCGGGCCGCCGAGGCGGACTTCAGGAGGGCGTTGCGCTGGCGGAGCACCCGGTCGTAGTCGGCGCGCACGGCGGCGTAGCGGGGTGTGCGCAGCACGAGGAGCTCGTCGAGGAAGCGGCGACGCTCGGCCGGGTCGCCCTTGACCAGCGCCAGGTCCTCGGGGGCGAAGAGCACGCTGCGCAGGATGCCGAGCACCTCCCGCGGCCGCGCGACCGGCGAGCGGTTGACCCGCGCGCGGTTGGCCCGCCCGGGGACGATCTCGAGCTCCACCAGCAGCGCGCGGTCGCCGCGCACCACCTGGCCGCGCACCACGGCGCGCTCGGCGCCGAGCCGCACCAGCGGCGCGTCCTGCGCCACCCGGTGCGACCCGAGGGTGGCCAGGTAGCCGACCGCCTCGACGAGGTTGGTCTTGCCCTGGCCGTTGGGCCCGACGAACGCGGTCACGCCGGGGCCGAGTGGGAGCTCGACCTCGGTGTATGACCGGAAGTCGTGCAGGGACAGGTGGCTGAGGTGCAAGGGGGCGAACCGAGAACGGCGGTCAGGCCGGCTTCTCGACCTCCTGCCTGGCCACCTTGGTCACCGCGTGGCCGCCGAACTGGTTGCGCAGGGCCGCCACCGCCTTCATCGCCGGGGAGTCGTCCTGGCGCGAGCCGAACCGGGCGAACAGCGCCGCCGACATGACGGGTGCGGGCACCGCGTGGTTGATGGCCTCCTCGATCGTCCAACGGCCCTCGCCGGAGTCCTCGACGTAGCCGCGGATCTCGGCCAGCCGCGGATCCTCGTCGAGGGCCAGCACGAGCAGGTCGAGCAGCCAGGAGCGGATGACCGTGCCCTGGGTCCACGACCGGATCACGCCGGGCACGTCCTCGACGACGTCGGCGGCCTCGAGCAGCTCGTAGCCCTCGGCGTAGGCCTGCATCAGGCCGTACTCGATGCCGTTGTGCACCATCTTGGCGAAGTGGCCGGCCCCCACCGGCCCGGCGTGCACGAAGCCGGACTCGCCCTCGGGCTTGAGGGTGTCGAACGCCGGCTGGACCTTCGCGATGTCGGCGTCGGCCCCGCCGACCATGAGGGCGTAGCCGTTGTCCAGTCCCCAGACCCCGCCGGACACCCCGGCGTCGACGAAACCGATGCCGTGCTCGTCGAGCATGGCCGCGTGGTCCTTGTCGTCGGTCCACCGGGAGTTGCCGCCGTCGACGACCACGTCGCCGGCGGAGAGCAGGCCGCCGAGCTCCTCGATGGTCGTGCGGGTGATGTCACCCGCCGGCACCATCACCCACACCACCCGCGGCGACGGCAGGCGACCCACCATGTCGGCGAGCGACGAGGAGTCGCTGAGGTCGGCGTTGCGGTCGTAGCCGACCACCGTGTGTCCCGCGCGGCGCAGCCGCTCCCGCATGTTGCCGCCCATGCGGCCCAGCCCGACGAGTCCGATCTCCATGGTGGCGGCCCCTTCCCTCCTGAGACTCAGCGACTCCCCGTGCCTGCTCCTGGACGCGACCTGCTCAGCCGGACAGCCGCACCGGCATCAGCAGGTAGCGGTAGTCGTCGCCGGCCGGGGTGTCGGCCGAGTCCTTGCCGGCGAGCACCGCCGGCCGGGTCGGCGCGGTGAAGCGCAGCTCGACGTGCGCGGCGTCGACGGCACCCAGGCCGTCGAGCAGGTACGCCGGGTTGAACGCGATCGAGATGTCGTCGCCGTCGAGGGCGGCGTCCAGCGACTCCGACGCCTGGGCCTCGTCGCCGGTGCCGGCCTCGAGGGTGAGCTCACCGGCGGCGAAGGACAGCCGGATCGGGGTGTTGCGCTCGGCCACCAGAGCGACCCGCCGCACCGACTCGACCAGGCTGGCCGTGTCGACCGTCGCCACGCTGGCCGACTCGTCGGGCAGCAGCGACTTGTACTTCGGGAACTCGCCGTCGAGCAGGCGGGACGTGGTGCGCCGCCCGCCGCCCTCGAAGCCGACCAGCCCGTCGCCGCCGGCCGCTCCGGCCAGGGCGAGCGTGACCTTGTCGGCGGTCGCCAGCGCCTTCGCGGTGTCCGAGAGGGTCCGCGCCGGCACCAGCGCGATCGCCGACAGACCGGACTGCTCCGGGGTCCACGACAGCTCGCGCACCGCGAGGCGGTAGCGGTCGGTGGCGGCCATCGTGATGCGCTCGCCCTCGATCTCGACCCGGACCCCGGTGAGGACCGGCAGCGTGTCGTCGCGGCCGGCGGCGACCGACACCTGCGCGACGGCGGCCGCGAACAGGTCACCGTGCAGCGAGCCGGACGCCCCGGGCATCTCCGGCAGCGCCGGGTAGTCCTCGACCGGCAGGGTCAGCAGGGTGAAGCGCGAGGAGCCGCAGGTCACGACCACCTTGGCGGCGTCGGTCGTCACCTCGACCGGCTTGGCCGGGAGACTGCGGGAGATGTCGGCCAGCAGCCGGCCGCTGACCAGGGCCACCCCCGGGTCGGACACGTCGGCGGCGACCTCGACCCGGGCCGAGACCTCGTAGTCGAAGCTGGACAGCACCAGCCGGCCGCCCGACGCGTCCAGCATCAACCCGGCCAGGACCGGCACCGGGGGACGGGCCGGCAGGCTGCGTGCGGCCCAGGCCACCGCCTCCGCGAGCACGTCGCGCTCCACCCGGAACTTCACCCGACACCGCCTCCTCGAATTGCCACGCTCGCCCCGTCAGGGACTGCGACGCACGTCCGGACCGGTCGTCCCCAGCCCACGCGCCCCCTCATGTGTTGTGCCGATCCAACTCCATGGCTAGGTGTCATGGTCTCCTCAGGGGTGGTGGATCCTGGGGATGGCCGGCGTCCGTGCAGGTCAGAGGCTAGACCGGGGTGGGGACAGCCGGTGGGAACCGTTGCGGACACGGGGTGGCGACCTGTGCACGGCCGCCGCTGTCCACCGGCGTCCACACCGTGTCCCCGCCTGGAACGCCGGCTGTCCACAGGCTTGTCCCCATGGTGTGAAAGGTCATCCGGCTGCACCGGGCCGCCCCGGAGGCTCAACTGGCCCGCGCCTGGGACTTGATCCGGTTGGTCAGCTCGGTGACCTGGTTGTAGACGCTGCGCCGCTCGGCCATCAGCTGGCGGATCTTCTTGTCGGCGTGCATCACCGTGGTGTGGTCGCGGCCGCCGAACTGCTGGCCGATCTTGGGCAGCGACAGGTCGGTGAGCTCCCGGCAGAGGTACATCGCGATCTGACGGGCGTTGACCAGCACCCGGGAGCGGGACGAGCCGCACAGCTCCTCCATCGACTGGCCGAAGTAGGCCGCGGTCTGGGCCATGATCGTCGCGGCGGTGATCTCGGGCTGGCTGTTGTCCGGGATCAGGTCCTTGAGCACGATCTCGGCCAGGGCCAGGTCGACGCCCTGGCGGTTGAGGCTGGCGAACGCGGTGACCCGGATGAGGGCCCCCTCGAGCTCACGGATGTTGGTCGAGATCTTGCTGGCGATGAACTCCAGCACCTCCGGCGGGGCGTTCAGCTTCTCCTGGGCCGCCTTCTTGCGCAGGATCGCGATCCGGGTCTCGAGCTCGGGCGGCTGGACGTCGGTGATCAGGCCCCAGTGGAACCGGTTGCGCAACCGGTCCTCCAGGGTGACCAGCTGCTGGGGCGGGCGGTCGGAGGAGATGACGATCTGCTTGTTGGCGTTGTGCAGCGTGTTGAAGGTGTGGAAGAACTCCTCCTGCGTCTGCTCCTTGTTCTCGAGGAACTGGATGTCGTCCACGAGGAGGATGTCGACGTCGCGGTATCGCCGGCGGAAACCCTCGGCGCGGCCGTCACGGATCGAGTTGATGAAGTCGTTGGTGAACTCCTCGGAGCTCACGTAGCGCACCCGGACGCCGTGGTAGAGGCTCATCCCGTAGTGGCCGATGGCGTGCAGCAGGTGGGTCTTGCCGAGGCCGGAGTCGCCATAGATGAACAGCGGGTTGTACGCCTTGGCCGGCGCCTCGGCGACGGCGACCGCGGCCGCGTGGGCGAACCGGTTGCTCGAGCCGATGACGAAGGTCTCGAAGAGGTAGCGCGGGTTGAGCCGGGTGGGCTCGGACTCGCGACGCCCGCCGGGCTCGCGCCCCGTGCCGGCCGGCTCCGCGGGGTGGTCGGCAGAGTGGTCGGCAGAGTGGTCGGCGGGGTGCTCGGCGGGGGCGTCGGGTCCTGCGGGGGCGAGGGAGCCGTTGGTGCCGTGCAGGGTCGCCGCGCCGGCCCCGGGCTCCGGCTCGACGGCGTCCAGGCTCGGGTCGACCACCACGGCGATCCGCACGTCCCGGCCGATCTCGTCGGCCAGGGCACCGGTGATGGTCTCCCGGAGCCGCTGCTCGATGACGTCCTTGGCGAACTGGTGCGGCACCGACAGCAGTGCCGTGTCGCCGACCACGCCGTCCAGGCGGCTGAGCCCGATGAAGGCCCGGTGCTGCGGGCTGACCGACTCCTCCAGGGCCGCCCGGGCCCGGGTCCACGCGCTGTCCAGCGCCGGGTCGAGGGTTCGGTCGGCCACCTCGGTGGCGATGTCGTCGGTCACCCGGTCACCCTCTCTGTCGAACCCGACGGTCGGGCCCGGACGTGCTGCGAACCGGTCCGGGCGGTGCTGGTCGCGGCCCGGCGCACGGGACCGGGGACGCACCTGCTGACACCCCGTCCCGGTACGCGTCCACATGCTCGTCCACAGCCTGTGTACATCGGTTGCCCCGAGATGTCCCGGTTTTGTGCGATCGTCGCACTCGGCAGGCATCGTCGCACCCGTCGGGGACGGCGCCCGCCGACGGCCTGTGCGGACCACAGGGGAAGGGGCCGACGACCGGCGTGACGCTAACAACCCGGCGGGACGGCCAGCAACCGGTTGTCCACAACCCGCCCGACTTTTTGCCTGGTGACCGGCGTGGCGCGTCGGCCGAGGAGCCCGCACCGTGCTCCGATGACCGGTTCCGGCCGAGGACCGGCCCCCGCGCTGTGAACCACCGGCGGTTTGACCAGCGGCGACCCACGACCGTACCGTTGTCCGTCGCGTCGACGACTGCTGCTGCGTCCCTCCGGGCACCGGGCGGTCTGCGCCTCGTCCACGCCCACCAGCCGAGCACCCGCCAGTCCCGACCTCAGGTCCAGGAGCCCACGAGTGAGCAAGCGCACGTTCCAGCCGAACAACCGCCGCCGGGCCAAGACCCACGGCTTCCGCCTGCGGATGCGCACGCGCGCCGGCCGGGCCATCCTCGCGGCGCGGCGCTCCAAGGGTCGCACCCGCCTCTCGGCCTGAGCGGTGCTACCGGCCGGGTCCCGGCTGCGTCGACGCGCCGACTTCGTCGCGACCGTGCGCTCCACTCGTGGTGTCTCTGGCACCGGGCTGCTCGTCGTCCACGCGGCCACTCCTGATCCCATCCCACCAGCTCTCTCGTCGGCGTCGGCCGCTGCGCCGCGGGTGGGGTTCGTCGTCTCCCGGGCGGTCGGCGCCGCGGTCGTCCGCAACCGGGTCCGGCGCCGGCTGCGGCACCTGGTGGCCGACCAGCTGGACCGGATCCCGCCCGGGTCCCGGGTGGTGGTGCGTGCCCTCCCCGGCAGCGCCGTGGCGACGTACGACCAGCTCGGAGCCGCCCTGCGCTCGGCCCTGGACCGAGCCCTGCACCAGGCGGACCCGAGGGCGCACGCATGAGCGGCGTGCGTCGGCTCGTGGTGGCCGCGCTCGTCCTGCCGATCCGGGCCTACCAGCTGCTGGTGTCCCCGCTGCTCGGGCCGCGCTGCCGGTTCTACCCGTCCTGCTCGACGTACGCCGTCGAGGCGCTGCGCGTGCACGGCCCGCTGCGGGGAACCTGGCTGGCAGCCCGTCGGTTGCTCCGCTGCCACCCCTGGAACCCCGGGGGGCTCGATCCCGTGCCCCCGACCACCCGTCCGGAACGGCCGTCCGCTGACCGCGGCGTCGACCCGGGCCCCGCCACCCCGCAGGGAGCCGGACTGTGACTGCCCACCTGCTCGAGCCGCTCTACGCGGTCGTCACCGCGATCATGGTGGCGTTTCACAGCTTCTTCGAGTGGCTCGGCGTCGACCCGGCCAGCGGGCTGGCCTGGGGCGGTGCCATCGTCGGCCTGGTCATCGTCATCCGGATCCTGCTGATCCCGCTGTTCGTGAAGCAGATCAAGGCGCAGCGAGGCCTGCAGATCCTGTCGCCGGAGATCAAGAAGATCCAGGCGAAGTACAAGGGCAAGACCGACCCGGAGAGTCGGCAGAAGCAGCAGCAAGAGATGATGAAGCTCTACCGCGACAACGGGACCAACCCGCTCGCGAGCTGCCTCCCGATCCTGCTGCAGGCGCCGATCTTCTTCGCGCTCTTCCACGTCCTCAACGGCATCGGGCAGGACCCGCCCGACGGCAAGGCGTACCTGACGGACACGCTCGCAGAGCAGGCCGCTGACGCCACGATCTTCGGCGCGCCGATCTCGGACAAGTTCCTCGGCGCCGACAGCCTGCACGTGCAGATCGTCTGCCTGGTCATGATCGTCCTGATGTCGGCGACGACGTTCCTGACGCAGAAGCAGCTGATGAGCAAGAACATGCCGGCTGACGCCATGAACAACCCGTTCGCCCAGCAGCAGAAGATCCTGCTCTACGTCTTCCCCCTGGTCTTCGCGGTCACCGGGGTCAACTTCCCGATCGGCGTGCTGCTGTACTGGCTGACGACCAACCTGTGGTCGATGGGCCAGCAGTTCTACGTCATCCGGCGCAACCCTTCGCCGGGGTCGCCGGCCTTCGAGGCACTCGAGCGGCGACGCGCGGCCAAGGCCGCCAAGCACCCCGCGCCGATCGACGGCGCGGCGTCGCAGACGACCACGGGGTCACCGACGGATGGCACGCCGGCCGCCGACGCCTCGCCCAACGGGAAGGGTCCGGCGCCTGAGGGTGGGTCGGGCGGCAAGCCCTCGGGTCAGCGGCAGCAACCGAAGAAGGCCAAGAAGAAGAGGTAGCGCGCAGGTCGCTGGAGCGCCGGCGCGACCGGCCGCCCGGACCGCACGTCCCGACGACCCACGACCAGCCCCGCCACGGGCAACGGCACGAGAGAAGGAACGGTCCAGTGAGCGACTCGAGCGACCTGAGCGACCTGAGTGACCTGAGCGAGTCGGGCGACCTGAGCGAGTCCCCCGCGCGCACCGACAGCGAGGTGGCCGGTGACGGCGCCGCCGACCAGGCCGCCGACCAGCGGGACGAGCCGGGCGCCGGGACCACGACCGGTGGCCGCCCGGCCACCCGCACCGCGGTCGTCGACCTCGAGCGGGAGGGCGAGATCGCCGCGGACTACCTCGAGGAGCTGTTGGACATCGCCGACCTGGACGGCGACATCGACATGGACGTCGAGCGGGACCGCGCCCTGGTCTCCATCGTCGGGGGAGACCTCGACGACCTGGTGGGCCGCGACGGAGTGGTCCTCGAGGCCATCCAGGAGCTGACCCGGCTGGCGGTGCTGACTGCGACCGGGACGCGCAGCCGGCTGATGCTCGACATCGGTGGGTACCGCGCCGGTCGCCGCGCAGTCCTGAGCGAGCTCGGGACGACCACTGCCGAGCAGGTTCGCAGCTCGGGGGAGCCGGTCCGGCTGGAGCCGATGAGCCCCTTCGAGCGCAAGATCGTGCACGACGCCGTGGCAGACGCCGGCCTGCGCAGCGAGAGCGAGGGCGAGGAGCCGCGGCGTTTCGTCGTCGTGCTCCCGCGCTGACGACGCGTGCCGGCGCACCGATCGTGACTGCCGTTCCGGTTTCACGTGAAACGGCGGTCGCCGCGTTGTTCGGGGACCGGGCCGACCGGGTGCAGCGGTACGCCGACCTGTTGGCCACCGTCGGCATCGAACGCGGTCTGGTCGGCCCTCGCGAGCAGGACCGGGTGTGGGACCGGCACGTCCTGAACTCGGCAGCGATGGCGCCCCTGCTCCCGCGCACCGGGTCGGTGCTGGACGTCGGCAGCGGCGCCGGGCTTCCCGGGATCCCCCTCGCGCTGGCCCGCCCGGACCTGACCGTCGTGCTGCTGGAACCGCTGCTCCGGCGGGCCACCTTCCTGCAGGAGGTGGTGGCTGAGCTCGGTCTGGCCAACGTCCGGGTCCGTCGCGCCAGGGCCGAGGAGGTGGTCGGCGACGAGCGGGCCGACGCGGTGGTCTCGCGAGCGGTCGCCCCGCTGCCGAGGCTGCTGTCCTGGTGCCTGCCGCTCACGACGCCCGGGGGCACGGTCCTGGCGATGAAGGGCGACCGCGGCGCGGCCGAGCTGGCGGCCGTCGAGTCCTCGTTGCCGGCCCTCGGTGCCAACGCGTGGGGGCTCGAGGAGGTCGGCGCCGCCCTCGGCCTGGACCCGGTGCGGGTGGTGCGGGTGGTGCGGGTCGTCCGCGGCGGCTGAGACGCCGACGTCGGACCATGGCCTTCCTCCCACCACGGCCCCTCGCGGCTGCTGCCCGCCTCCCCCACCAGCTGCTGTCAGGTGCGGTCCTTGGGTTTCCGCCCAGCCCTGCTTCCCCCTCGCGCTCCCAGACCGGGGTAGCCGGCCACGAGGGCGGGATCTCGGACGCTCACCGGCCGCCACCGATCCGCTCTCTCGCGGACCTCATCCCGGCTCGCGTCTCGCGCACGTGTCGTCATCTGTGGACGACCGCTGGCGTGTCGGGCGCCCAGACCCGTAGGGTCGCACCGCACCGGCCCCGTCGAATCCCTGGGCTCGGTCCTTCCCCAGCGTCACCGGCCAGCCGGCTCACTGAGCCCGGCTGCGCCCCGCACCCGCGACTGCAGGAGGAACCCGCTCGATGAGCTCGACCACCACGCCCGTCCTGGACGGGCTCGGCTGGCCTGGAGCACCGGCACCGGAGGGACCGTCGCGACACGGCGCGGCCGGCCTGGGCTGGCCGGAGCCCGAGGACTCGGGGACGTCCGCGAATCCGGAGTCGGGAGAGCCCGAGCACGGGCTCAGTGACGGCGCCGGCGCGGAGGCTGTGGCCCCGGACCGCGCAGCCACCGTGCTGGCCTCGGACCGGACGCCGGCCGGTGACCTTCCTCGACCTGGTGCGGAGCAGTCGGCAGGCACCGCGACGGTCCGCGTACTCGAAGCACCGATCCGACGAGACACCCGGCCGGTTTCACGTGAAACAGCTTCCGAGGTGCCGGCACTGACGGATGTTCCACGTGAAACCGGCCGGTCGAACCCGCCGGAACCGCTGCCCGGCCATGCGCCGCCGGGCGCTGTTCCACGGACGACGCCGCCCGACGACGAGCCGCCTGTCAGTCGAACAGCGGACGCCCTGGACCTACTCGGCCGCCTCGGCGGCGCCTCGACAGCAGGAGACCTGGCCGTGACCGACGCCCCAGAGGCCGACCTGCCGGAGCTCGACGACACCCCGATCGCGCGCGCGGCGGAGACTGCACTCCGCGTCCTCGCCGGCCGGGTGGGCGACCCGCTGCCGCGACCACCGCACACCCGCGTCCTCACCGTCGCGAACCAGAAGGGGGGCGTCGGGAAGACGACCACCACGGTCAACCTGGCTGCGGCGCTTGCCCTTCAGGGGGCGGAGGTTCTGGTGATCGACCTCGATCCCCAGGGAAACGCGTCGACCGCCCTCGGCGTGGAGCATCACGCCGAAGTCCCCTCCATCTACGACGTCCTCATCGAAGGCCAGCCGCTGCACGAGGTGGTGGTGGCTGTCGAGGGCATCGCCGGCCTGTGGTGCGCTCCGGCGACCATCGACCTGGCAGGCGCCGAGATCGAGCTGGTCAGTCTGGTCGCCCGGGAGTCCCGCCTCGCCAAGGCGCTGGCGGCCTACTCCACCTGGGCGGAGGAGCACCGGGACGGCAGGCTGGACTACGTTCTCGTGGACTGCCCGCCCAGTCTCGGCCTGCTGACGGTGAACGCCCTCGTCGCGGCCCCCGAGGTGCTCATCCCGATCCAGTGCGAGTACTACGCCCTCGAGGGAGTCGGTCAGCTGCTCCGCAACGTCGAGCTGGTGAAGGCCCACCTCAATCCGGACCTGCACGTGTCGACTGTGCTGCTCACCATGTACGACGCGCGTACCCGACTCGCGGCCCAGGTGGCCGACGAGGTCCGTACCCACTTCGTGGACACCGTCCTGCGGACGACGGTGCCGCGCTCGGTGCGCATCAGCGAGGCGCCGAGCTACGGCCAGACCGTGATGACCTACGACCCGGGCTCGACCGGTGCCCTGTCCTACCTGGAGGCCGCGCGCGAGATGGCGCTGCGTGGCGCGTCGACCGAGGCGTCTACAGTCCCTTCCGTGCCTCCAGCACCATCGGCCACACCGCCATCTCCCCCATCAGCACCGTCGGCGCGAGCACCGGCAGCACCGATGTCGACGTCGTCAGCCGCGACAGCGGTGTCAGCGACAGCGGTGTCAGCGGCGGATGCCATGCCGGCCGAGTCGGCGCGCGGAGTCGAGGCGATGGCCGCCGAGGCGTCGGGGACACCGCCGGCCGGCCCGTCATCGGCCGGCGGCTCGGCCGTCGTCCCGGAGGGATCGCTCGAGGAGGACAGCCATGAGTGACCGACGTCGAGGCCTGGGGCGCGGTCTGGGTGCCCTCATCCCGGCGGCGCCGGGCAAGGCCGAGACCGGCCCGGCCGGCCCCTCGCCGGTGGACCTGCTGATCCCGGGCAAGGGCACCGCGGGCGCCCCCGGCGACGCCGGCACCGACGGTGCGCAGTCCGACGGCACCGACGGCACCGACGGCACCGACGGCACCGGGTCCGCGGTCGGGTCGGGACCGGCCGCCGCACCGGTCGTCGGGGCGCACTTCGCCGAGCTGCCGCTCGATGACATCACCCCGAACCCTCGTCAGCCCCGCACGGTCTTCGAGGAGGAGGCACTCGCCGAGCTGGTGCACTCCTTGCGCGAGATCGGCCTGCTGCAGCCGGTCGTGGTCCGGCCGCTCGGCGGCGACCGCTACGAGCTGATCATGGGGGAGCGGCGGTGGCGGGCCGCTCAGCAGGCCGGGTTCACGACGATCCCGGCGATCGTGCGTGACACCGGCGACGACGCGATGTTGCGCGACGCCCTGCTGGAGAACCTGCACCGCAGCCAGCTCAACCCGCTCGAGGAAGCCGCGGCCTACGACCAGCTGCTGCAGGACTTCGGCTGCACCCACGAGGAGCTCGCCCAGCGCATCGGCAGGTCCCGTCCGCAGATCTCCAACACCCTGCGCCTGCTGCGGCTCCCCCCGCTGGTCCAGCGGCGGGTTGCCGCCGGGGTGCTGTCGGCCGGTCACGCCCGGGCACTGCTCGGTCTCGACGACGGGGCCGCCCAGGAGCGGCTGGCACAGCGGATCGTCGCCGAGGGAATGTCGGTGCGCACCGTCGAGGAGATCGTGTCGCTGGGCGGCGACCAGCCGGCCGGTGACACCCGGCCGACCAAGGCGCGCCGCCCGGTGGCCCCCAAGCTGGCCGTGCTCGCCGACCGGCTCTCCGACCGCTTCGAGACCCGGGTGAAGGTCGACCTGGGCCGGTCGAAGGGCAGGATCATCGTGGAGTTCGCCTCGCTGGACGACCTCGAGCGGATCGTCGCCGTGATGGCGCCCGGTGCCGTCGCCGCGAGCGATGGCGGCCTCGAGGACGACGCCGCAGCGGGCTGAGACGCGAAGGGACCACTCCGTCGCCGCCTCGACCCCCCGACATCTCGACCTCCCGACATCTCGACGGGTCGACAGGTCGACGGGTCGACATCTCGGTTCGGAGCGAGCTCGGCAGAGCGACTCAGCGACTGCTCGACTGGCCGACATGACGACGTACCGACAGGTCGCCAGGTCGCCAGGTCGACACGTGGCCAGGTCGCCAGGTCGACAGGTGGCCAGGCCGACAGGTCGACAGGTCGACAGGTCGACAGGTCGACAGGTCGCCAGGTCGACAGGTCGACAGGTCGCCAGATCGACACATCAGCAGGGCGGCTTGTCGACGTACCGACATG
>Ga0210113_1000090_pt1 | contig 19799 bp, 19 predicted proteins | sample MayberryNW_Catta_5_FD_185523 | JGI IMG/M metagenome (GOLD analysis project Ga0210113, IMG submission 185523) | Wetland microbial communities from San Francisco Bay, California, USA, that impact long-term carbon sequestration -... | ecosystem: Environmental > Aquatic > Marine > Wetlands ...
GCCGCGACGGCTTCCCACACGTCGATCGGCGCCACCTTGCCCTTCGCCTCGACCGACGCGGCCTCGCGGTAGTCGATCCGGCGTCGTGTCGCGCGGAACGTGGCCTCGTCGACGAGGATGCCGTTGACGGGAGCCGCGGACTGCAGCCGCGCCGCGGTGTTGACGACGTCTCCGGACGCCATCCCCTCGCCCGCCTCGGGTCGGGCGTCGAGCTGGATGAGCGCCTCGCCGGTGGTCGCGGCGATCCGAACCTGGACGCTCTCCTCCGCGAGCGCCCAGTCGCGGATCGCGAGGCACGCCCGGACGGCGCGCTCGGGGTCGTCCTCGTGCGCGACGGGAGCGCCGAAAAGCGCCATCACCGCGTCGCCGATGAACTTCTCGACGGTCCCGCCTCGCCGCTCGATCTCGGAGCGGACGCGCTCGTGGTAGGGGCGGAGAAACGCCTCGACGTCCTCCGGGTCGAGCGACTCGGCGCGCGACGTGAAGCCGACGAGATCGCAGAAGAGGACGGTGACGACCTTCCGCTCGCGGCGCTGGGTGCCCCCCGGCATGGGTCAGAGAGTACGACGTGGGCGCCGAGTAGTCTCACTCCGGTGGCGCGGATCAAGGACTCCTCGGTGCGCGACGTCGTCGCCGCCGCCGACATGGTCGAGGTCGTGTCCGGCCGCACGCAGCTCCGGCGCGCGTCCGGGTCGCGCTACACGGGCCGTTGCCCCTTCCACGAGGAGAAGACCCCGAGCTTCTCCGTGAACCCCGTCGACAAGCTCTACTACTGCTTCGGCTGCGGCAAGGGCGGCGACGTCGTGTCCTTCGTGCGCGAGACCGAGAACCTCGACTTCGTCGGCACGATCGAGTGGCTGGCCGAGCGCTTCCGCGTCCCGCTCGAGTACGAGGAGACGTCGCCGCGTGTCGAGGCGGAGCGAAAGCGCCGCGACCGGCTGAACGCCCTGCTCGAGCAGACGACGGCGTACTTCGAACGGCTCCTCTGGGAAGGCGACGCGGGCGCGTCGGTGCGGGCGTACCTCGCGGAGCGGGGACTGGGTGAGGAGATCGCGAAGGAGTTCCGGCTCGGCCTCTCGCCCGGACGCGGGCTGGCCGAGAAGGCCGCCGAGAAGGGCTTCTCGCGAGACGAGCTCCGCGCTGCCGGGCTCGCCACCGTGCGCGGGGGAGACTACTTCCCGCGGCGTCTGATGTTCCCGCTCGCGGACGCGCGCGGCCGCGTCGTCGGCTTCCAGGCGCGCAAGCTCGCCGAGGACGACCCGCTGCGGGGGAAGTACGTGAACTCGCCCGAGGGCGATCTCTTCAAGAAGGGGGCCATCCTGTACGGGCTCCATCTCGCGCGCACGGCGATCGCGAAGCAGGACCGGGCCGCGGTGGTCGAGGGCAACACCGACGTGATCGCATTGCGCCAGGCGGGCTTCGAGCCCGTGGTCGCCTCGATGGGAACGGCGCTCACCGAGCGCCAGCTCGAGGAGCTGGGCCGCCTCACCCGCAAGGTCTATCTGTGCTTCGACGCGGATGCCGCCGGCCAGGAGGCCACCCTCCGCGGCATGGAGCTCGCGGCCACGAAGGGGTTCGACGTCAAGGTCGTCACGCTCCCTCGCGGGCAGGATCCCGCCGATGCTCCCGATGGCTTCGAGGAGCGTTTCGAGGGCGCGGAGAGTTATCTGCTGTACCGCGTTCGGCTCGAGCTCGAGCGCGCGGCCGACCGTCAGGAGGGGTTCGTCCGGGCGCGCGAGGTGCTCGCCAAGGCCGAGGACTCGCCGGAGCGGCAGGAGGCTCTGCGACTCCTCGCCGACAGGCTCGACCTCCCGAAGGAGACGCTCGCAGGGCTCGCGCCGGCGCGCGGAGGCGTGCGGCAGGCGGCGCCGGAGACGCCGCGTCTGCTCGAGGCCGGAGATCGTCTGGAGCGCGAGACGCTCGCCGCCTGCGTCGCGCACCCCTCCCTCGTGCGCGGCCTCGCCGAGCTCGGGCCGGAGCACTTCGACTCCGAGCTCCATCGTCGGTTCCGCGCGGCGCTCGTCTCCGGGAAAGAGGATCCCGAGCTCACGTCGCTGAAGGCGGAGCTCGACGCGCGAGCCTCGCGCGAGGCGATCGACGAGCGGACCGGGGCTGAGCTTCTCCTCCGGCTGCGCGAACGGAAGCTGAAGCGCGATCTCGCGGGCGCCGACCTCGCGCGGACGACGGAGCTGCAGGCGCACCTCTCGAAAGTGCGTCAGGCGCTCGCCGAGCTCACCTAGGCAAGTCAGGCATATCCGAGCTCGGCGAGCAGGTCGCCCGCCTCGGCGAGCACGTCGGCGAGCTGTCCCTCGTCCAGGTCCCGGCGATAGCGCCCGACCGAGGAGGCATGGACACGCGCGAGGGCGGCGGTGAGTTCGTTGCGAGGGGCCTGGAGCTCGGCGGCGAGGACGTCGGCCACCTCGTCGGGTGACCCCGCCAGCCGCTCGTAGCGGACCTCGACGATCGGAGCGGCCGCCGATCGCGCGGCGGTCACGTAGCTGCGCCACGCCCAGGCGGCCCGGCGCGCGTCGCTCACCTGCTCGAACTCCTCGCGCCGGCCGGGCTCGACCCAGAAGCGCGCATACGCGCCGTACGCGAGGCCGGCATCGTCACTCTGGGTCTGCCGCGGTCGGAGCCAGGGCTTCTCGAGCAGCGAGCAGGCAACGTCGCGCCCGTCGCGGACGATGTGGACGATCCGCGCCTCGGGATAGGCACGGTGCACGACGTCGACGAGATACGCGAGCTCGGGCGTCTGCTCGACCGCGCGCACGGCGCCGACGAGCCCGACGCGACGGGCGACGGCGAGGATCCTGCGCAGTCGCCGGACCGCGTCGGGCGCGGACAGGTCGACGAGCTCGGGCACCGCGGCCTTCAGGGGCGGGACCTCGCCGAGATCGACGAAGCCCGGCAGCGACCCGATCGCTCCGGCGAGGAAGGTTGTCCCCGAACGCGGAGAGCCGACGACGAATACGAGCCGGTCGTCGAGCTTCCCGAGCCGCTCGCCGAGCGAGGCGCCGCGGCGTGGCGCCAGCCGCTTCGCCACGCGCAGCTGAAGCGCTGCCGTCTCCAGGAGCCCCGCCATCGACCCGATTCTCGCAGCCGCGTGAATCCGATTCACGCCGGGGCGTGGAAGAATCTCGCAAGCAACGTCGGTCTTGTGTGATTGAGTACGTGCGAGGAGGGACGGAGTGCTCGAGAGCGGACTGCCAGCACGCGCGCGCCCGATACGGCCGATCGCCGCCGTCGCGACGGCGCTATGCCTCGCCGCGCTCGTCGCCGCCGCGACCGCGTTCGCACGGGCGAGCTACCAGGATCCCGCAGGGGACGCGAACGAGGCGCCCGACATCTCGACAGTCGCAGTGGACGACACCGGCGGTCCATCCGTCGCCCTGCGGGTGTCGTTCGCGAACTTCCGCACGCTGCCGCCGAACTCGCGCGTCCTCGTGCGCTTCGACCTCGACGGGGACGAGAGCACGGGCGATCAGGGCGACGAGGTCACGCTCCGCTACTCGAGCGACGGGACGCTCGCGTCCTTCCGCTGGGACGGGGCGCAGCTCGTCCCGCTCCCGGCCACCGCGACGAGCGCAGCGTTCTCCGACGGCGTCCTATCGCTCACCGTCGAGCGTGCGCAGCTCGCCGGAGCGACGTCCTTTGGGCTGCTCGTCATCGCAGCCCGAACCCAGCAGGCAGGCGCCGGCCTACTCGCCTCGACGGACTTCGCGCCGAGCGCCGGCAGGAACGTCTACTCCTCGCCGGGACCGGCCTCGTTCCCCGACGCCGACAACGATCAGGACGTCGCGCCGGACATCACCTCGATCGACGTCGTCGACACTCCGAGCGGAAGCCTGCAGTTCCGGCTGAAGACGGCGAACTACGCGGCGCTTCCGGCCGACAAGCTGATCGGGATCGGTATCGGCCTTCGCGGCCGCCCGATCGAGGACGACGCGCTCTTCGTCGGCTACCTCAGCGGCTCCCGCACCGTCGAGGTCGACCGCGAGCAGGGAGGCGTGCTCCAGCCTGTCCTCGGCCGGCACGGCGTGACGGGGTCGCACGCCGACGGCGTCCTCACCTTCGCGGTGCCGCGACGGCTGCTCGACGGCGCATCGGCGATCGGCTTCGGCGTCGTCAGCGCCGACCTCGTCGGGCCAGGCGAGAGTGAGGGCGAGGAGTTCGAGGGTGAGATCGAGGCGCTCGACGCGGCGCCGGACGACCTCGAGAGCCTCTATCCCTACAAGCTGGCGAATCCCGGCCCGGTCCTGCTGCGAGCGGGCGACGTCGCGGCCTCGCCCGCGGCGCGCGCCGGCAGAGCGGTCACGCTGAGAGTCGTCGTCCGGCGGCTCGACACCTACCGCGTCGTCCGCCAGGGCTCGGTGACGTGCGCCGCCTCGGTGGCGGGGAAGCGCGTACGCGGAACGGGCCGGTTCCGCCGCGGCACAGCCGAGTGCGGGCTGCTCGCTCGAGGCCGCTCCGGGTCCGTGCTCCGGGGGACGATCACCATCCGCGCGGCGGGCGCGGTGAGCCGTATCCCGTTCCGCTACGTGCTCCGCTGAGCGGGGATCAGGCCCGGGCGTAGAGCACTTCTCGAGCCCAGGTAGGACAATGCGCAGGGTGACCGAACGGTCGAGTCGTGCGAGGGTCACCGTGAAGCTGCTCGCCTGTGTCGCCGCGACCGCGTCGCTTCTCGTCGTTGCCGCAACTGCGCTCGCCGCCTCGTCCTTCAACGACCCGGCGGGCGACAACAACGCCGCGCCCGACGTGACCGGGGTGGCGGTCTCGGAGACCCCGGACGGGAACCTCGCGATCGCGGCGACGATCGCGAACTACCAGACCCTGCCGCCCAACAGCTGGGTCAATCTCTGGTTCGACCTCGACTCGAACCCACGTACCGGCGACGACGGGGACGAGGCTCTCGTGCAGTACTTCGACGACGGTGGGATCCAGTTCTGGCGCTGGAACGGGTCGACGCTCGTCCGGCGGCAGGCGACCGGGATGAGCGCCAGCTTCGCCGCCGGCGTGCTGACGTTCACCGGCCCCAAGGCCGCGCTCGACGGAGCGGCGAGCTTCGACCTGCTGACTGTTACCTCCCGCGGGCAGGACGTGGGCGCGGACGACGACCTCATCGCCTCCGACACCGCGCCGGACGGCGGACGCGGGCGCTGGGTGTCGCCGGGGCCGCTGACGGTGACCGACGTCACCGGCGACCAGGAGGCTGCGCCGGACGTCACGAGCGTCCGCGTGACCGACAGCGCCTCGGGCACGATCACCTTCGCCGTGTCGACGCCGAGCCATGCGGCGCTGACGGCGGCCACCTGGGTCGAGCTCGACGTCGACATCGACCGCCGCCACTCGACCGGCGGAGGAGGCGTGGAGGCGTACGTCGTGCTCACGCAGGGAAGGGTGTTCGTCGGGCGCTGGAGCTCCTCGAAGCAGCGGTTCGTCGTTCGCCGCTCGGGCGCCCGCGCACGGAGCGCCGGCGGTGTCGTCACCTTCGACGTCCCGCGCGCTCTCCTGGAAGAGGTCGCGAGCTTCGACTTCTACGTCGTCAGCGGCGACTCCGACTCGGACGACGAGGACAACGCGATCGACCTCGCGCCGAACGGAGATCGCTGGTGGCGCTACACGCTGGCGAACAAGCCACCGCTGCACCTGATCGCCGACGAGGCGCGCGGGATCCCTGCGCGTCCGCGTGCAAGCCGCACGTTCAGCGTCGTCGTGCCGGTCCGGAGGTCGGACACCGCACGCGCGATCACGTCCGGCTCGGCGACCTGCGCGGTGCGGGTGGCCGGCAAGCCGGTACGGGCAGCCGGGAAGGTCTCCGCCGGGACCGGGCGCTGCTCGCTCCGCGTTCCCGCCGGCGTCGGCGGCGCGACGCTGCGAGGGTCAGTGGTCGTCCGCTCGGCCGGCAAGTCCGTGACGGCACGCTTCTCGTTCCTCGTTCGCTGAGCGAGCCCGGGGGCGTCGTGCTCCGCGGGTGCACGTGTTTGACGGCTCGTCACGCAGGGTGACGGATAGTAGGGTCGGCGGTGCGCCCAGGATCACCGAGGCGCTCCACCAGCCGGAAGGAGTTCACACCATGCCGCGAATCGTCGCCATCCACGCAGTGGCCGACATCCCACGCTGGCTCGAAGGCAAGGCGGAGCGCGCTGCCGCCATCGAGTCGGTCTCCGGCTCGAACGTGACCGACTACGTCGCAGCGGACGGAAGCAACAACGTCGCCATCACGGCCGATGTCGCAGACGCCGATGCCCTGAAGACGATGCTGGCTTCGCCGCCGGCGGAGGTTCTGGAGCTGATGGAGAAGCATGGTGTCGTGCCTCCCATCTCCGCCTACTTCGAGGCCTAGGAGAACGCCCGACACCTCGGCGACGAGCGCGAGGGGCGCCGAGCGGCGCTCTCATCATCTCTCCGCGTCGCGGCAGGTCGCAGCTCCCCGGGTTGGACTCGAACCAACAACCCTCCGGTTAACAGCCGGATGCTCTGCCAATTGAGCTACCGGGGAAGGCAGCCCGCGGATTGTACCCGGCACTCCCCGCGGCTTCGCCCGGCTACGCGGTGTCGCCGACGCCCCAGGATCCGTGGCCCTCGACGTCGCCGTCGCTCGCGACGAGCGGCGGCGGCTCCTGCGCCGATGCCACGGGCTCGTCCTCGTCGTCGCACAGGGGAACGGGGATGAGCTCGGTCTCGATCTCGTCGCGCTGAGTGTCTTCGTCCGTCATCCGTGTCGTGTGCATTGTGCTCTCGTCCTCAAGACAGCGGAAGGGCAGAGGAATCTTCCCTCGCAGGCCTGCGGGGCGCGGAAGGAGGGCGCGGCCCGAGGACGAAGACTCCGGCATGCGTCGCTTCGCCGTCGTAGGCGTCGCGTTGCTCTTGGGCGTCCTGGGACTGGCACCCGAGTCGTTCGCGGGCAACGCTCGCGTGGCCGCGCTCCAGGTCGCGCTCCGCGCCCACGGGTTCGACCCCGGGCCGGTCGACGGCGTCCGCGGGCCGTCCACGAGCGGCGCGCTCCTCCGCTTCCAGCGAGCGAAGGGCCTCGTGCCGGACGGCAAGGTCGGCCCGGTGACGCGACGGGCGTTCGGAACGCGGGGACGGCCGCTGCTCGGGAGGCGCGAGCTCGGGGTGGGCGCGATCGGCTGGGACGTCGCGGTGCTCGAGTACCGGCTGCGGAAGAACGGGCTCGGCGCTCGCGCCGTCGACGGTCGCTTCACGCGCAAGACGGCGCGCGCGCTCCAGCGCTACCAGCGACGCAACGGCCTCGCCGCCGACGGCATCGCCGGCCGCAACACCTACCGCGCGCTCGCGAGCCGGGTGCCCCTGCGCATCCACACGGTGCTCCCGGGGGAGAGCTTCTTCTCGATCGCGGCCCGCTACCACGTCAGCCCCTGGCGGCTCGCGCGCAGGAACCGTCTCTCGCTGATGCGGGTCATCGTCCCGGGCCAGCGCCTCGCGCTCCCCGCGAGCGCGCGCCGGCTGCCCGCGGCCGCCCAGCCCGCCTCGCGCGACGCGGTGCGTCACGCGCTCGACTACTGGTCGCGCACCTACGGCGTCGACCCGCAGCTCGTCCGCGCGCTCGCGTGGATGGAGTCCGGCTTCCAGCAGGACGTCGTCTCGAGCGTGGGGGCGATCGGCGTCATGCAGCTCCTGCCGGAGACCTGGGAGTTCGTCGACGTCGTGCTCCTCGGGGAGCGGTCAGCACGCACGTACCAGGGCAACGTCCGCGCGGGCGTGCGCTACCTCCGCTGGCAGCTGGACGAGTTCGGTGGAGACGTCCGCCTGGCGCTCGCCGGCTGGTACCAGGGCGCGCGGGCGGTGCGCGAGATCGGGCTGTACGACGACACGAAGCTGTTCGTGCGCGTCGTGCTCCTGCTCTACGGCACGGTCTGAGCCTCGGCAGGCGGGGGCAGGGACGCAGCAGCGAGCAACGCCCGGACCGCCCCGTGTGCCCGGCGCGCCGCCTCGTCGGTCGCAAGCCCCCAGAAGAGCTCCGGGGTCGAGAAGATCTCGACATCGAGGTAGCCCTCCCAGCCGGCGCTCACGAGTGCCCGGACCTGCTCGGCCGAGTTTCTCCCGCCCTCGCCCGGGAGGACGCGGTGCTGCAGCTCACCGCCCGGGTCGTCGGCGACGTGGAGCCCGGTGATGCGCTCCGCCACCGCCACCAGGGCCTCCGGCCGCTCGGGCCAGAGGTTGTAGGTGTCCGCCATGATCCCGACGTCGGCCAGGCCGGCCTCCTCGAGGAGAGCGAGCGCGTCCGCCACGGAGTTGACGAACGAGACCGAGTCGCGCTGTCTCGGCGTCGCGGGCTCGAGCCCGAGCCGCACGCCGGCCTCCTCCGCCGCGGCAGCCACCTCGCGCAGGCCGTCGACCACGAGCGCGCGCGCCCGGCTCGGCTCGAAGTCGCCTGCCGCGCCGGTGAGGCAGACGACGCACTCCGGCTCGTACGCGGCCAGCCGCTTCGCGCTCGCGACGAGCGCCGCGACCCGCTCGGACGGATCGCTCGGCTTTTCCATCCCGGGGAGGAAGATCGGGAGGATCGAGGGCACGGCAGGAACGCAGCTCGCGACCGCGAGCCCCGCCTCGCGGAGGAGCGCGCGGTTCGCCGCGTCGTCCTCCGGCAGCTTGAACTCCCAGATCCCGATGGCGTCGAATCCCGCGGCCGCGTATGCGCGCACGTCGTCCTCGAACGAGGCGTTCGGCGTCGAGATCTCGGAGAGCGAGAGCTTCATCGACCGACGACCGGCACCTTCGCGAGCAGCCTCCGGGGAAGCGCGGGCTTCGTGAGCTCCTTGTACACCAGGTAGCCCGAGCCCGCCCCCAGCCCGGGGCCCGGATGGGTCGACGCTCCGATCTGCCAGAGGGCGTCGACCGGGGTCCTGTGGCCGGGTGCCTGCGGGAGCGGACGGAAGAGGAAGTTCTGGTCGAGCGCGCACGACCCGCCGTAGATGTCCCCGCCGACGAGGTTGACGTTCAGCGCCTCGATGTCGGCCGGCGAGAGCACGACACGCGCGACGGTCGCGCGCTCGAGGTTCTGGACGTGACGCGCGAGGCGAGCGACGATCCGGTCCGCGTAGGACTCGCGGAGCTTCTCGGTCCAGGTGCCGTCCCCGACGTCGAGCTCGCCGGCGGCGTCTCCCTTGATGCGACCGGCGGGTAGCTCCTGGAGCTGGATCCAGACGATCCAGGATCCCTCCGGCCCTCGAGACGGGTCGACCGCCATCGGCTGACCGCAGACGATCGTCGCCTCGGCCGGGAGCAGGCCGCGCTCCGCCTCGTTGACGGCACGCGAGACGCCGTCCAGGCCCGGCGAGACGTGGACGATCGCGGTCCGGCCGAGGCGCTTGTCCCCGTACCACTCGGGCGGCTCCCGGAGCGCGAGGTGGATCTGCATCTCGCCGCGGCCGTAGCGGTAGCGCGCGGCTGCCCGGGCGACGTCCGTCGGCGCGTCGTCCGCGCCGAGAAGCCTTCCGTACAGCTGCGTCGGCGTCACCGACGCGATGACCGCCCGCGCGGCGGGGATCGTCTCTCCGCTCCCGAGGCGCACCGCGGTCGCGCGCCCCTCCGCGAGGAGCACGCGCTCCACGTGGGCGCCTGTGCGTACCTCCCCGCCCGCGTCGCGGACGATGCCCGCCAGGGCGTCGACGAGCTGGCCGCCGCCGCCTCGTGGCACGGGCATGCCTCCCAGCTGGAGCGCGCACGCGATCACCTGCGTCATGAAGCCCGACGTCGCCTGGTCCGGCCCGAGCCCGGTGTGCAGCGTCCAGGGAGCGAGGAGCCCGTGAGCGGCGTCGGACTCGAACGTGTCGCCGAGCCAGTCCCGGCAGCTCGTCAGCACTCCGCCCGCGTAGGCGAGGAGCCCCCGGCGGCCAAAACGGCGGAGCGCTTGCCTCCCCAGCGAGAGGCCGGCCCCCGACCAGAGCTCGGTCCCGAGCACCCCGAACGAGAGATCCGCGTCCTTCATGAACGCGTCGAACATCGCCTGCCAGCGCGCGCCGTCGCCCGCCGCGTGTCGATCGAGCTCGGCGACGTTGTCCTCGAGCGAGGTCGTGAGGAAGGCGCTGGAGCCGTCCGGGAACGCCGATCCGGTCGGGAGGTCGGTGTTCAGGTACTCGAGACCGCGGCGGTCGAGCTCGTCCTTCAACTCGGCGTAGGCCGGCGAGCCCGTCCAGAGCGGGTGCCAGGCAGCCAGCAGCTCGTGCGTGAAGCCCGGGGCGGTGAGGTCGTTCACCGTCTTGATGCAGCCGCCGAGCTCGTCCTCGCACTCGAGCACGCACACACTCCACCCGGCCCGCGAGAGGAGCGCAGCCCCGGCGAGGGAGTTGATCCCGGCGCCGACGAACACGGCGTCGAATCCCGCCACGAGCTCGACTCTACAAGCGACGCTTCCCGCTTGACATGTCAGGCGGGCGCGGGATTGAATCTCCGCATGCTCCTGCGCGAGGTCGAGTACGCGCGCCCGGCCACGGTCGAGGAGGCCATCTCGCTGCTCGGCTCGTACGAAGGCGCGCGCGCGCTGGCCGGCGGGCAGACGCTCGTCAACGTGATGAAGGCGCGCGCGGCGGCGCCCGACGTCCTCGTCGACCTCGTCGACCTCGACGAGCTGCGCGCGATCGGCTTCTCCGCGGACGGCCTGCTCGAGATCGGGGCGATGGTCACCTACACGCAGCTCGTCGGCTCCTCCGAGGTCGAGGTCGCGCGCCCGATCCTGGCCGAGGTCGCGGCGACGATCGCCGACGTCCAGGTCCGAAATCGGGGCACGGTCGGCGGGAACGTCTGCGTCGCCGACCCGACGAACCACCTGCCCCCGCTCCTGCTCGCCCTGGACGCCACCTTCACGATCCGCGGCTCCGGCGGGGAGCGCACGGTTCCGGCGGACGAGTTCTTCGTCGGTGTGTACATGACCGCCGTCGGGGAGGGCGAGCTCCTGACGAAGGTCTCCGTGCCGCCCTCGAGCGGAGCCGGCGACGGCTTCGCGGGCCTCACCATCGGCAAGCACGGCACGTACGTCGCGAACGCCGCTGCGACGGTGTCCGACGAGGGCGTTCGGATCGCGCTCGGCTGCGTCGACGCGGTGCCGGTCCGGGCGAGCTCGATGGAGGAGCGCCTTGGCGGAGGAGACTTCTCGGACGATGCGGTGCAGGGGGCCGCCGAGGGGCTCGGCGCGTCGCTCGACCCGCCTTCCGACGCCCACGGCTCCGGCGACTTCAGGCGACATCTCGCGGAGGTCTCGGCTGCGCGGGCCGTCCTGCAGGCGGCTTCGCGGAGGAAGGCGGCGTAGTGGCGGCGCCCGCGGCGAGTCACGGCGTCTCCGTGGAGGTGAACGGCGAGCAGGTCGAGCTCGAGGTCCCCGCGCGGCGCCTGCTGGTGCACTTCCTGCGCGACGACCTGGGGCTGACCGGCACGCACGTCGGGTGCGACACGGGGAACTGCGGCGCGTGCACCGTGCACCTGAACGGCGAGCCCGTGAAGAGCTGCATGCTCCTCGCCGTGCAGGCCGACGGCGCGCGGATCGCGACAGTCGAGGGTCTCGCCGCCGACGGCGAGCTGACCGCGCTCCAGCGCTCGTTCAACGAGCACCACGCGCTCCAGTGCGGCTACTGCACGCCCGGGATGCTGATGAGCGCGACCGCGCTCCTCGAGCGCAACCCGCGCCCGAGCGAGGAGGAGGTGCGCGTCGCCCTGCAGGGCAATATCTGCCGCTGCACCGGGTACGTGAACATCGTCGAGGCGGTCGTCGCCGCCGGAGGTGGGGCATGACCACCGTCACCGAGCAGCCCGCGAGGACGCTCGAGAAGGGCTATGTCGGCCAGTCGATCCCGCGCAAGGAGGACAAGCGCCTCGTCCAGGGGCTCGGCACGTTCTTCGACGACGTGCGTCGCCACGGGATGGGCTACGTCCACTTCGTCCGCTCGCCCTACGCGCACGCGAAGATCGTCTCGATCGACGTCTCCAAGGCGCTCGAGCTCGACGGCGTCTACGGGACGATCACGGGCGACGAGGTGGCGATCTCGACCGACCCCTTCTTCGAGATGTCGGTGGAGCCCGGGGGCAACATCAAGGACTACGCGCTCGCGGTCGGCCGCGTGCGGCACATGGGCGAGCCGGTGGCCGCGGTCTGCGCGGCGACCAGGGAGCTGGCCCGCGACGCGGCCGAGCTCGTCGAGGTCTCGTACGACGAGCTCCCCGTGCTGGTCGAGGCGGAGGAGTCGCTGAAGAACGAGGTCGTCCTGCACGAGGACGCCGGCTCGAACGTCGTCTGGTCGGGCGTCTTCGAGTGGGGGGACGTCGACCAGGCGCTGGCCGAGGCCGACCACGTCGTCAGGATCGAGCGCCTGCACTTCAACCGCTTCGCCTCGACGCCGCTCGAGTGCGCGGGCGCGCTCGTCGAGTACGACCGGGGCACGGGCGAGTGGACGCTCCACTGCAACCACCAGATGCCCGGGATCGGGGCGATCTGGATGGCGCCGTCGCTGCGGGTCGGCATCGACAAGCTCCGCTTCGTCACCCAGGACATCGGCGGCGCCTTCGGGAACAAGATCTGCCTGCACCCCCAGTACGTCGTGCTCTGCCTCCTCGCGCGCAAGCTCGGGCGCCCGGTGCAGTGGACCGAGTGGCGCACCGACCAGCACACGGCGAACGCGCACGGGAACGAGCGCACCTTCCTCGACGTCGAGGTCGCCGTGAGGGCGGACGGCGAGATGACCGGGTTCAAGGTGCGCGCGCTCGACGACTGCGGCGCGTTCCCGCGCTACGAGCCGCTCGGCTGCATCATCTGGGCGCAGGTGACGCCGGGTATGTACGGCTGGCGGAACATCAAGGTCGACTTCACCCAGGTGTGCACGAACAAGTCGCCGGTCTCGCCGAACCGCGGCTACTCGCGGATGCAGCACCTCTGGCTGACCGAGCGGATCGTCGACATCGTCGCCGCCGAGCTCGGCCTCGACCCCGTCGAGGTGAGGAAGAAGAACTACGTGAAGACCGAGCAGATGCCGTACGAGACGCCGAACGGCTGCGTCTACGACTCGGGCGACTACGCGGCCGCGCTCGACATCGCCCTCGACCTCGTCGACCACGGCTCGATCGAGGAGCGGCGGCGGGAGGCGGCCTCGCGCGGGAAGCTGCTCGGCTTCGGGATCGGCTCGACGCTCGACTCGGGGACGAACAACTTCGGGCAGTCGACGCTCCTGAACCCCGACCTCCAGTTCTCGGGGAACAACGAGGCGGCGTCGGTCAAGCTCGACATCTTCGGCGAGGTCGTCGTCACGCTCGGCACGGTGCCGCAGGGGCAGGGCCACGAGACGACGGCCGCGCAGGTCGTCGCGGACATCCTCGGCTGCTCTCCCGACCAGGTGAACGTGCGCCGCGGCCACGACACGTGGTTCAACTCGCACGCCGGCTTCTCGGGCACCTACGCGAGCCAGTTCGCGTTCACGGGGCTCGGCGCCGTGAAAGGCGCCTCCGAGCTCCTGCGCGAGGAGATGGTGCAGCTCGCGGCGGCGGTCCTGCAGGCGCCGGTCGAGGCGATCGAGCTCGCGGACGGGATGGCACGGATCAAGGACGGGCCGGAGGAGGCCGCGCTGCCGTTCATGGCGCTCGGCGCGATCGTGAATGCGAACAACGCCTTCCTGCCCCCGGACTTCAACCCGACGCTGAACCACCGGTACGTCTGCCGCCCGTACTTCGGGATGGTGGATACGGAGAAGAAGACGGGCCAGCTCACGCTCACGTACGCGACGCAGATCCACGCTGCGGTCGTCGAGGTCGACCCCGACACGGGCGAGGTGGAGATCGTCGACTACGCGGCCGTGGACGACTGCGGCGTCCGCATCAACCCGCAGATCGTCGAGGGCCAGGTGCACGGGGCGACCGCGCACGCGATCGGCGCCGCCCTCTCCGAGGAGTTCGTCTACGACGAGGAGGGGACGCTCTTGACCTCCAACTTCTACGACTACCACGTGCCGCACGCCATGGACATGCCGCCGCTGAAGACCGGCGCGATGGAGTCGCCGTCGCCGGTGGCACCGCTCGGGGCGAAGGGCATGGGCGAGGGCGGCGGCGGGGGTATCCACTGCATCTGCGCCGCGATCCAGGACGCCCTCGCAACGGCGGGCAAGCCGATCGTGTCGACGAGCTGCAACCCGCCGCACCGCGTGTGGGCGATGCTCCGCGACCCCGAGTCCTCGCGTGCCGGCGTGGCCGTGGTGTCGAAGTGATCGTCTCGGGCACCAAGGAACTCGCGGCGCCGCGCGAGAAGGTCTGGCAGGTCATCAACGACCCGGCGGAGATGGCGAAGCTGATGCCCGGGGTCGAGAGCTTCGAGATCACGGACGCGACGCACTGGACGGCCAAGGTGAAGGTTCCTCTCGGGCTCGGCGGCCTGAAGATGACGATGAACTTCGAGAAGCTCGAGGAGCGGCCGCCCGAGTTCGCGTCGATGCGGGCGAAGGGGCAGGGGGTCGGGGCGCTGATGGACATGACGACCTCGTTCACGCTCTCCGAGGCGGGCGAGGGCACCTCGATGGAGTGGGAGGCGGACGTGAAGATCGCCGGCCCCGTCGGCGCGATGGGCCAGCGCGTCCTGCAGCCGATCGTCAACCAGCAGGTGCAGCAGGTGCTCGGCGCGCTCGAGGAGCGGGTCGGCCACGCCGGCTCGACCGGCGGCGCGGAGGAGGGCATCCATCCGGGCTCGCCCGAGGCGTACGAGGCCGAGCCGGACGGGCCGACGCACTCCACGCAGGACTGACGAACGTTGCCGGTGCCGTTCCGCATCGGCGTGATGCAGCTCACGATGGAGCCGCTCGAGGAGATGCTCGAGTCGGCGCGCGTCATGGACGCCGCGGGCATGGACACGATCTGGCTCGCGGAGGCCTACCCGTGGTGGCGCAAGCACGGGATGGAGGCGCGCTCGTCGACGGTCGTGTCGGCGCTGATGGCCCGCGAGACGGAGCGGCTGACGATCGGCTGGGGGATCATCTCGCCCTTCACGCGCCATCCCGTGCAGGTCGCGATGGACGCTCGCGTCGTGCAGGAGGCCGCCGGTCCCGGCCGCTTCCTGCTCGGCTTCGGGACCTCGAAGATCTTCCTCAACAACATCCGCTCGCAGACGAGGAAGACCCTCGGCCCGATGCGGGACGCGGTCGCGATCGTGCGCGGCGTCCTCGGCGGCGGGGCCTTCGAGTACGAGGGCGACACCTGGAGCGCGTCCGTGCCTGCCTTGGCCGCCGAGGCGGAGGCCCCGCGCGACGTGCCGCCCGTGTACGTGGCCGCAACTGCGCCGCGAATGCAGGCGCTTGCAGGGGAAATTGCAGACGGGTGTCTGACACCGTCGATCACGACGCCGGCGTTCGTGCGCTACACACGTCGGAACGTCAAGTCCGAAATCGACATCGGCTGCACGGTCGTCGCCTCGATCCACGACTCGGACCGCGAAGCGGGGCGCGAGGGGGCGAGGGAGATCGCGGGCATGTACCTCGCGAACAAGTTCCAGAACATCAAGGGCTCCGCTGACACGCTGCTCGAGCTCGCGGAGATCGGGATGGACGAGCTCGAGCCCGTCGCGGCGGCGATGGAGCGGGGAGGACGGCTGGCCGCGAAGGCGGAAGTGACCGACTCGCTCCTCGACCGCTGCAAGCCGATCGCGGGGACGCCCGCCGACTGCATCGCCGCGATCGAGGAGTACCGCGACGCCGGCTGCACGCACGTGATGCTCGAGCTCTGGGGCGATGGACGGCACGAGCAGATCCGCCTGTTCGGGGAGAAGGTGCTCCCGCACGTCCGTGACTGAGCTCCGCATCGACCGGGACCGGCTCGTCGAGTGGGCCCGCCTCGCGATCGGGACGCCCAGCTTCACGGGCGACGAGCACGCGATGGCCGAGCTGATGCGCGAGACCTTCCTCGACCTCGGCCTGCAGGTGCAGTGGCAGCAGGTGGAGGACGGGCGCGCGAACGTGCTCGGCACGCTGCCGGGGGCGGGTGGCGGTCCGAGCCTGATGTTCAACGGGCACATGGACACCTCGTACTCGGGAAGGGAGCCGTGGCTCAGGCACGTGCCCGGCTTCCAGCCGAGCGCCTTCGTCGAGGACGGCCGCCTGTACGGGCTCGGGATCTCGAACATGAAGGGGGCGCTCGCCTGCTACGTCGAGGCCGTCCGCGCGCTTCGGGACGCCGGCGTCCGGTTGCGCGGCGACGTGCTGGTCGCGGCCGTGGCCGGCGAGATCGAGAAGACGCAATGGGGCGACGCCCAGGGCGCGGAGTTCCGCGGCTACGCGGCGGGCTCGCGCTACCTCGTCTCGCACGGCGGCGTCGCGGACATGTGCATCCTCGGCGAGCCGACGGAGTCGAAGGTCGTGCTGGGGCACTTCGGCTCGCTCTGGCTGCGCATATCGACCCAGGGGCCGTTCATCCACACGGCGTTCAGCGAGGGCAAGCGCGACGAGAACTCCATCCTGCGCATGCGGGACGTCCTCGACGCCGTGCTCGAGTGGATCCCGAGCTGGGAGGACGATCCAGAGAACGCCTATCGCGGCGCGAAGGCGATCGTCAACGTGGGTGCCGTCGAGGGCGGCTTCGGCTGGCGCGTCTCACGCACGCCGCACCGCACCGACCTCTTTCTCGACGTGCGTGTGCCGCCGACGAAGGAGATGGCGATCGCACGGTCGCAGGTGCTCGACCTCGTGCGCTCGCTGCAGGGGCGGTTCCCGGAGCACGGCATCGAGGGCGAGGTCTACGTGACCGCCCCGGGGGCGGAGATCGACGAGGGCCACGCCCTGGTGTCGGCGCTCGACGCTGCTCACGCGGAGGTGTTCGGCGCTCCACCGGAGCGTGACGTGACGCGCTGGTTCTCGGACGCATCGGTGCTCACCCGCTATGGCATCGCGACGGTGAACTACGGCACTTCGACGGGGCTCCTCGACACGGTCAAGGGGGAGAACCTCGAGATCGAAGGGCTCGTCAAGACCGCGGACGTCTACGCTCGGGCAGCGATGAAGGTCTGTGCAGTCGCCTGATCGGACACTCGAGAGAAGGAGGGGACGCAATGCCGCTCTACCTGACGAGGTTCAGCTACACGCCGCAGACGTGGGCTCGGATGATCGACAACCCGGAGGACCGGCGAGCGGCCGCGCAGGAGTACATCGAGTCCGTCGGCGGCACGTTGCAGGGGTTCTGGTACGCGTTCGGAGAGCACGACGGGTACACGCTGTGGGAGGCTCCCGACAACGTGTCCATGGCCGCCGTCGCGCTGGCGATCGGCGGTGGTGGTGCGCTGAGCTCGTTTCAGACGACAGTGCTCCTGACGGTCGACGACACGCTCGAAGCGCTCGGACGAGCGCAAGAGATCGGGTACCAGGCACCCGGCGCGTAGCGCGATGACGCGGGACCGCTTCCACGAGCTTCTGTTCGCGTACGCAGGAAGGAGTTGCGGATGAAGCTCGTCACGTTCGGCGAGTCGCAGGTGGGAGTGCTCGAGGGCGACGAGATCGCCGTCCTCGATGTCCCCACGATGCGCGAGTGGTTCGAGCGCGGCGGCGCCGACGAGACCGGCGAGCGGATCGCGCTCGCCGACACGCGGCTCCGCGCGCCGATCGTCCCGAAGAAGTTCTTCCACACCGCCGGCAACTTCCGCGAGCACGAGGAGGAGTCGAAGCAGGTCGGCTGGTCGCACGAGATCGCCCCTTGGATCGTCTTCTTCCAGAACGTCGACGCGATCGTCGGCCCCGACGAGGCGGTCGTGTATCCCGAGCACCTGACCGAGGAGCTCGACTACGAGCTCGAGCTCGCCGTCGTCATCTCGAAGCCGGGGAAGTGGCTCTCCCCCGAGGAAGCGGCGGGCCACATCGGCGGCTACGTGATCTTCAACGACATCACCGCGCGCGACATCCAGCGTCGTGAGATGCGCTCGGGGGTCTTCTCCTTCTGCAAGGCGATCGACACCTTCTGCCCGCTCGGGCCCTGGATCGTCACGCCCGACGAGATCCCCGACGCGCACGACCTCGCGCTGGAACTGCGCGTGAACGGCGAGCCGCGCCAGGTCTCGCACACGGGCCGCATGAGCGTGAGCATCCCGGAGATCCTGAGCCACTACTCCGCGCTCGGATACTCGGCAGGAGACGTCGTGTCCACAGGGACGGTGTCCGGCGTGGCCGGGTTCTCGCCCGACGCGGCGTCGCTCTACCTCCGGCCCGGCGACGTGATGGAGGCGGAGATCGAGCGCATCGGCGTGCTGCGAAACCCGGTCGTGTCCTGGCAGGACGCGCACGGCGAGCCCGCGCCGGAGCGCGTGCAGTGGTAGTCGGCGAGCTCGAGGTCGTCCCGCTGCTCGACGCGGTCGGGACGCTCGCCGAGCTCGACCAAGCCTACCCGGACGTGCCCGCGGAGGAGTGGGCGCCGTACCGCGAGCTCTACCCCGAGCTCTTCGCAGGCTCGCGCTGGCGGCTGCCGGTGAAGGTGCACGTCATCCGGGCAGATGGGACGACCGTCCTCGTCGACGCCGGCGTCGGCCCGCCCGGCAGCTTCTCCATGTGGGCAGGGGAGCAGGAGGGGCTGCTGCCCGCCGCGCTCGACCAGCTCGGGGTCCGGCGCGACATGGTCGACATCGTCTTCCTCACGCACGTGCACATCGACCACATCGGCTGGACGACCGACGCCGAGGCCGACGTCTTCTTCCCGAACGCGCGCTACCTCGTGCACCGGGAGGCGCTCGCGTTCGCGCGCTCGAGCCCGGACCGATCCCATATCCGCCGGTGCGTCGAGCCGCTCGCCGACCGTTTCGAGCAACTCGACGGTGACGCCGAGCTCGCGCCCGGGGTCACGGCCTTCGTCGCTCCCGGCCACTACCCGGGGCACATGGGCCTCCGTCTGCGCTCCGCCGGCGCCGAGGCGGTGCTGCTGGCGGACGTCGCGCCGCACCCCGCGCTCCTCGACCGGCCGGAGTGGGTGTACGCGTTCGATGACACCCCGCAGACGACGACGCGTGCGGAGCTGGTCGCCGACCTCGCCGACCGGGACGTCCTGGCGATCTGCGGGCACTACCCCGGGACCGGGGTCGGCCGGGTCGTCAGCCGGGGCGCCCGCGTCGTCTGGGAAGAGGCTCCGAGCGGCTGATAGCGTCGCCGCCATGGACGACGGGTTCCGGGTCGAGGTCGACCTCGACGACGCCGAGCACGGGTACTCGGTCCGCGAGCGGCTGCGGGCACTCGACCTCGACGACAAGGCGCGCGAGAGGCTCGGCCATGGCGTCCTCGTCACCCGCGACGGCGCGCGGCTCTTCCTGTACGCCCCGAGCGAGGCGCACGCGCGGGAGGCCGCGGGCGTCGTGCGCGGGCTCGTCGACGACGAGCGCCTGACCGCGGAGCTTCGCGTGACACGCTGGCACCCGGTCGAGGAGGCATGGAAGGACGTGTCGATTCCGCTTCCCGCCACCCCGGCCGAGGAGGCTGCCGAGTACGCCGCCCGGGAGCGCGCCGAGGCTGCCGAGGCGGAGCGCGAGGGCGGCTATGACTGGTCCGTCGTCGTGCACGTGCCCGGCCGCGGCGCAGCCGGCGAGCTCGCCGAGCGTCTCGCCGCCGAGGGCGTCGACGTCATGCGGCGCTGGCGCTATGTCGTCGCGGGCGTCCCGACCGAGGAGCGCGCGCAGGAGCTCGCCGAGCGGCTGCGCGGCGAGCTGCCGGAGGCCGACGTGCGGGTCGAGGTCGACCTCTCCGACGTCGAGCGATCGCCGCTCCAGTTCCTCCCCTTTTGAGCCTCGCCGGCGCTTGACGAGCCCGCGTGTCGGGGGTTCGATGCGTGCGTGAGGCGTCTGCTCGCCGTCG
>Ga0210113_1000093_pt1 | contig 19454 bp, 14 predicted proteins | sample MayberryNW_Catta_5_FD_185523 | JGI IMG/M metagenome (GOLD analysis project Ga0210113, IMG submission 185523) | Wetland microbial communities from San Francisco Bay, California, USA, that impact long-term carbon sequestration -... | ecosystem: Environmental > Aquatic > Marine > Wetlands ...
TCGACGTGATGATCGAGACGGCGAACCTGCCGGCGCGCGACGAGTTCCGCCGGATCACCCAGGAAGAGGGGCTCAAGGCCGCGATCGCCTGGCGCGACCGGAAGTTCCGCGGCGAGTAGGCGAGCGGATGGCCGCCCGCTGGGACCTCGGACCGCTCCTCGCGCCGCGCTCGATCGCCGTCGTCGGCGCATCGGAGTCGCCCGACTCGTGGGCGCCCGAGATCGAGCGGTCGCTCCGCCACCTCGGGTTCGACGGCGACCTCCACCCGGTGAACCCGAAGTACGACGAGGTCTGGGGGCGGCCGTGCCTCGCGAGCGTCCGGGAGCTCCCGACCGGCGTCGACCTCGTGGTCTTCGTCGTCCCGGCCCGGGTGGTCGTCGGCATGATCGACGACTGCGGCGCGCGTCGCGTCCGCGGCATCATGGTCGTGTCGTCCGGCTTCGCCGAGGCGGGCGAGGAGGGGCGCGCCCTGCAGGAGCGGCTCCGGGAGGCGGCGCTCCGCAACCGGATCCCGCTCCTCGGCCCGAACGTCGAGGGGTTCGTGAACTACGTCGACCGCGTCGCGCCGTACGGCACGACCCCGCCGGCCGACCCCGTCCCCGGATCGATCGCGGTGATCTCCCAGTCGGGCACGGTGGCCTGGGCGATGAACCAGCTCGCGAGCGACCGGGCCGTGGGGCTCCGGATCATCCTCGGGGTCGGGAACGAGGCCGTGCTCGGGCTCGGCGACCTGTTCGAGTGGGCGGCACGCGACCGCGCCACGAAGGTCGTGACGAGCTACGTCGAGACGATGCGCGACGTCGAGGGCATCGGCCGGGGGCTCGATGCGCTGCGGACGGCGGGAAAGCCGGTGCTGATCTGCGCGCCCGAGGGTCGCAGCGAGGCGGCGCGCCGGTCGATCGTGGCTCATACGGGGGCCCTCGCCGGGAACACGACGCTGCGCGATGCCTGGCTGCGGGCGCACGGGGCGATCCTCGTCGAGGACCCGGTGACGATGTTCGAGGCAGCCCTGTTGCTGTCGAAGGTGAGGAAGCTGCGCGCGACAGGCATCGCGGCGGCGCTGCAGTCGGGCGGGGCCTGCACGTTGTTCGCCGAGGCGGCCGGCGCGGCGGGGCTGGACCTCCCGGAGTTCTCGCCGGGGACGAAGCGCCGGTTGAGGAAGGTGCTGCCGCACTTCGCGTCACAGAACAACCCGCTCGATGTGACCGGGCAGGCCGCGGTCGAGACCGAGATGTACGAGGATGCGCTCGAGGGCTTGGCGAACGATCCGTCGATCGGTCTCATCGCCTTCGACGCGTTCCCTCCGCGGATCGAGGGGGAGACGCCCTGGGCCGATCCCGTGTTGCGCACGGTGAAGGATCTGCAGCGTCGGACCCGGGTCGCGTTCGTGAGCGTCGCGATGGGGCCGCTCTCCTACCTTCCGGCGGCCAAGGCGTTCACGCGGAAGCACTCGCTGCCGTTCCTGCAGGGGCATCGCGCCTCGGCCGGAGCCATACGGGCGCTCGTCGAGTTCCGGGAAGTGAAGCGGCGGCCGACCGTCGACCAGATGCCCCCGCATCCCGATCGGGGGAAGGCGTTGCGGGCATTGCGCGGGCGCGAAGGGCCGATCGACGAGGAGACCGGGGCCAAGATCCTGGCCCTCTACGGGGTCGCGCGGCCCAGGGAACGATCGACGATCTCGCCAGAGCAGGCTGCGGCGTTCGCTCGAACGATCGGGTTCCCGGTCGTCGTGAAGGCACAGGCGCCCGAGATCCCGCACAAGGCGAAGCTCGGTGGGGTGCGGCTCGGGCTCCGGAACGCGACCGATGTCGAGGTCGCGGCTGCCGAGGTGCTCGAGGCGGCGGAGAGAGCCGGCGCGAGGGCACCGAAGGTGCTCGTGCAGCAGATGGTTCACGGCGCGGAGGTGCTCGTGGGTGCCGTGGTCGACGATCGGTTCGGTCCGATGATCACCATGCGCCCCGGCGGTGCGCTCGCGGAGGCGGGCGAGGCCGAGTTCGTGCAGTGCCCGCTCACGTCGGCACAGGCCCGCACGTTCGTGGCCGAGCAGGCTGCCCGTTGCGGGCTCGACCCCGACGTGCACGACGTGAGGGCGGCCGCCAGAGCCGTCGAGGCGATCTCCCGCATCGTGCACGACCTGCGAGGCCGATTGACGTCGTTCGAGGCGAACCCGCTGCTGGTGGGCGAACGGGGAGCCGTGGCCGTCGATGCTCTCGCGGAAGTCCGTCCCGCGTGATCTTCGGTCTCGCGGCCGCCCTCGGATGGGGGCTCGCCGACTTCACGGGAGCCGTCGCCGGCCGGCGGATCGGCAGCTTGCCGACCGTGCTGATCGCGCAGCTCCTGACCACCACCGTGATGACGGTGGTCATGATCGAAGGCGGTCACGGCGTCGGGGTGTTGGCGCCGTACGCAGCCTTCATCGTGCTGAACGGGCTGGCCTCGGGCGGCGCCTACCTCTCGCACTACCGGGCGCTGCAGCTCGGGCCCGTCGCCGTGGTCTCGCCGATCGGAGCCACGTACGCAGCGGTCGGGGTGGGGCTCGCCGTGCTCCTGTTGGGCGAGCGCCCTGGGCCGGCCGCGCTCGCCGGCGGGGTCGTCGTCGTGGCTGGCGTGATGCTCACCTCCACCGATCTCGCCAAGGTGCGAGCCGGCACGCATACGCGGGCGCCCGGTCTCCCCTGGGCGATCGTCTCGGCGGTGCTGTTCGGCATCGGGGGGTTCCTGCTCGGCTACTTCGCGCAGGAAGTGGGCTGGGTGCCGGGGTTGTGGGCGTCGCGCTGCGCCCAGTTGGCGATGTTCGTCGCGATCGCGCTGTTGCGAAGGCACGAGTTCGATCGAGTGGGCTGGAACGCGGGCGTCATGGTGGCGCTGCTGTCTGGCGCCGGCGATCTGCTCGGTGTCGTGACGTATTCGATCGGCGCCGCTCGGGGCCTCGTGTCGGTGGTGTTGATCGCCTCTGCCGTCTTCCCGCTGATCGCGGTCGCGATGTCGATCGCGTGGCTGCACGAGCGGCCGGTGGCCAACCAGTACGTGGGCATCGCGCTGGTCGTGGCCGGACTCCTGGTGCTGGGGGTCGCCTGAGATCCGCCACCCGAACAGGTTGTCGGCTCCGCAACCCCTGACTTGCGCGTGCTCCCGGGTGGACCGACTATCCGGAGGTCCATACGGTGGGCCCGCGCAGGCCTGAGCCGGGAGGGGGTGCCGCGCCTTGGCCGAGACGCCGAACGCCACGGTGTCGTGTCGCAACGTCTGGAAGGTCTACGGGCCGAAGGCCGATCGCATCGTGGGAACGCCAGATGCCGATCTGCCGCGCGCCGAGCTCCTCGCGAAGACCGGGTGTGTAGCGGCGGTGCGCGACGTCTCGTTCGACGTCGCACAGGGCGAGGTCTTCGTGGTGATGGGGCTCTCGGGATCGGGCAAGTCCACGCTCGTCCGCATGCTCAACCGCATCCACGATCCGACCGCGGGGGAGGTCCTCGTCGACGGGTCGGACATCATGGGGATGAGCGACGACGAGCTGCGGACCGTGCGCCGAACGAAGGTCAGCATGGTCTTCCAGCACTTCGGTCTGCTGCCACATCGGCGGATCGTCGACAACGTGGCGTTCGGACTCGAGATCCAAGGGGAGGAGAAGGATCCGCGCATCCGCAAGGCCACCGAGGTGCTCGAGGTCGTGGGGCTCGGGGGCTGGGGCGACCGCTTCCCCGACGAGCTCTCCGGCGGCATGCAGCAACGCGTGGGTCTCGCTCGAGCCTTGGCGACGGATCCCGAGATCATGCTCTTCGACGAGCCCTTCAGCGCGCTCGACCCTCTCATCAGGCGTGACATGCAGAACGAGGTTCGCCGTCTCCAGAACGAGATGAAGAAGACGATGGTCTTCATCACGCACGATCTCGCCGAGGCATTGAAGCTCGGCGACCGCATCGCGATCATGAAGGACGGAGCCTTCGTCCAGGTTGGCACCCCCGAGGAGGTCGTGGCGCACCCTGCCGACGACTACGTCGCCGACTTCACCAAGGACGTGCCACGAGCCCACGTGTTGACGGCCCGGGCGATCATGCGGCCGGCCAACGGCCTCGGCTCCACCGATGGTCCGGCGGTATCGCCGTCGACGGTCGTCCAGGCACTGATCCCCATGGTCGCAGACTCCGACGACGCGATCCGAGTCGTCGATGAGGGCGATCTCCTGGGCCTCATCGACCGGAGCGCGGTGATGGCCGCGCTCGTCGAAGGAGGGGAATAGGTGGCGGTCGCGCCTCCGCGGTCGAGGATCACCGTCGATGAGACGGCCGTCGCGTCGCCTACGGTCGCCCCGCCCAACCCGTGGCCGCGGCGGCTGATCTGGACGGCCGCGGTCGTCGTCGCCGTGGTGATCGGCTTGGTGTGGCTGCGCCCGGGATTCCCCGAGCGATGGGTGGTCGACGTTACCGCCTGGTTCGACGCGTTCCGGGACTGGGCCATCCAGAACCGCGACACGAGTCCGTTGTTCACCTATCTCCTGACGCCGATCGAGGACGGCGTCGATTGGTTGATCGACAACACCGTGGTGGGGCTCGAACGCATGACGTGGCTGGGCCTGCTCGTCGGCGCGGCCGCGCTCGCAGGCGTACTAGCCGGTTGGAAGATGTCGGTGCTGGCCGGTGCGGGCGTGCTCGCCTTCGGTCTGTTGGGCGTGTGGGATGCGAGCCTCGAGACCCTCGCGCTCGTGATCGTGTCGGTGTCGATCGCGGTGGCCATCGGCGTGCCTCTCGGCATCTGGGCGGGACGGCGACCACGGGTCGAACGGATGCTGAGGCCGGTCTTGGATGCGATGCAGACGATACCCGCGTACGCGTACCTGCTTCCCGCCGTGCTGCTGTTCGGGATCGGGAATCCCCCCGCGCTCATGGCGACGTTGGCGTTCGCACTCCCACCGGCGATCCGGCTCACGGCATTGGGCATCCGTAACGTGCCCGAGTCATCGCTGGAAGTCGCCACGTCGTTCGGATCGACCGAGCGTCAGAGGATGCGGCTCGTGCAGGTACCGCTGGCGAAGCCGTCGATCATGCTCGGTGTGAACCAGACGATCATGATGGCGCTCGGCATCGTCGTGATCTCGGCGTTCGTGGGCGCCGGCGGTCTGGGCCAGACCGTGCTGGACGGTCTGCAGCGAGGCATCGGCGGGGTCGGCGAGGCCCTGAACGGGGGGATCGCCATCGTCGTGATGGCGATCGTGTTCGATCGCGTCTCGACCGCATGGAGCGAGAAGGGGCGTCGCCACACCGAACCTCCGAGTGTGATGGGACACGTCCTCACCCGCGGCCAGCTCGCGGCCGCAGCCGCTGTCCTCACAGTGGCGGCGGTCGTGATCGGACGCGAGGTCCTTCGTCAGCAATCCTTCCCCGAGGGATTGGATTTGTCCGTCGCTCCGGTCGCCGACGCCATCGTTCGATGGTCACAGGCGAACCTGAGCGGTATCGCGAGCGCGGTGAGCGATTTCGTCCTGATCCGACTCCTCGACCCGCTCGAGTCGCTGTTCGTGGGCGTGCCGTGGTGGATGGTGGCGGGAGCGTTCGGCCTGATCGGATGGCGCGTCTCGGGATGGCGCTTGGCCGTCGGGTCCTTCGCGTGCATCGGGGCGCTCGGCGTGCTCGGCATGTGGGATCTCTCGATGGGGACGCTCGCCCAGGTGCTCGTGGCGGTGGTGATCACGCTGTTGTTCGCGATCCCGCTCGGCATCCTCGCAGCCAAGAGCGATCGTTTCGAGCGCATCTCCAAGCCGGTGCTCGATGCGATGCAGACGATGCCCGCGTTCGTGTACCTGGTGCCCGTGCTCTTGCTGATCGAACCGGGTCGGGTGCCCGCGATCATCGCGTCGGTCATCTATGCCTTGCCGGTAGGCATCAGACTCACGAACCTGGGGATCCGGCAGGTCCCCGCTGAGGTCGTGGAGGCGGGGCGCTCGTTCGGGGCGACCTCCGGACAACTCCTTTGGAAGGTTCAGCTCCCGCTGGCCAGACCGTCGATCCTGCTCGGGGTGAATCAAACGATCATGATGGTTCTGTCGGTCGTGATCATCGCCGGACTGATCGGCGCCGCCGGGCTCGGCCAGGAGGTCGTGTTCGCGCTCGGCAAGCAGCAGATCGGGCGCGGGGTCGTTGCCGGCGTCTGCATCCTGCTCCTGGCGGTCGCTCTCGACCGTATAACTCAAGCGATGGGGTCTGCACCGAGATCGATGAGGGGTCCCGTGGGGATGGGACTCGGCTGGTGGTACCGCGTGCGGGCGATCACGAAGTCGGTCGAAGACGACCGAGGGAGGGAGAACGGATGAGGGAGCACAGGTTCGCGTGGTCGCTGTCGATGGTGGCGGTCGCCGCGCTCGTCCTCGTCGCGTGTAGCGACGTCGATGAGGGTGATGGAGACACGGGTGGTGGGGCCACCGACGGAGGCGCGACGGCCGCGGCGCAGTGCGGGAGCGACACGATCACGCTCGCGGTCAACCCGTGGGTCGGCGCCGAGGCGAACGCCGCGGTGGCGCAGGCGGTGATGCAGAACGAGATGGGCTGCACCGTCGAGCTGCAGGAGATCAACGAGTCGGGTCAGTTCCCCGCGATGGCGGACGGCGATGTGGATGCGACGCTCGAGGTGTGGCCGAGCGGTCACTTGAAGGATCGGAAGGACTACATCGAGAAGGCCGGCTCCGTCGTCGATGGCGGCGAGCTCGGCATTGTGGGCAACATCGGCTGGTTCATGCCGTCCTACCTCGTCGATGAGAACCCCGATCTCGCGACGTGGGAAGGCTTCAAGGACGACGCCGACGCGTTCGCCACGGCCGAGACCGGCGACAAGGGCAGGTTCCTGGGGGCCGACACGACGTATTCGATCTTCGACGAGGCGATCATCGAGAGCCTCGGCCTCGACCTCCAGGTCGTCTACAGCGGCTCCGAGGCGGCCTCACTGGCGGCGCTCGACAAGGCGTACAACGCTCAGGAGCCCATCTTGATGTACTGGTGGACGCCGCAGTGGGCCAACGCGAAGTATGACTTGGTGGAGGTGGAGCTCCCTCCGTACAACGAGGAATGCGCCGCGATCGCAGCCGAAGATCCTGACGCCGCCGTCGGGTACAACTGCGACTACGCCGAGGACGTGCTCTACAAGGCGTTCAGCGCCGAGTTCGAAGGAAAGGATCCCGCGGCGTTCGAGTTCCTGTCGAACTTCGAGTGGACGGAGCAGGACCAGAACGAGGTTGCGCTCGCCATCGAGGAGGGAACCGATCCCGCGGAGGCCGCGCAGACCTGGATCGACGCCAACGCCGACCTCGTGCAGGGGTGGCTGCCGGCCGCCTGATCGGCGACCCAGGCATCCGCAGCGACGTCATGAGGGCGGCCCGACAGGGTCGCCCTCGATCGCCCCCGGGGGAATGGCGGAGGGCGCAGAGAGCGTTCTCAGTAGCACCGACACCGCCCGAGAGAGGAATCAGCCATGCCCGCCGTCACCGTCGACGACATCACGGCCCTCGAACGCATCCCGAAGCTCGACGCGACGCTGTCGCAGCGTCCGCTGAGGTCGTTGACCCTTGCTCCCGGCGGCTTCGAGGGCGAGGGGTTCCCCGTCCGTCGAGCGTTCGCGGGCGTCGATCTGGCCGACCTCGATCCGTTCATCCACATGGATCAGATGGGCGAGGTCGAGTACGCACCGGGCGAACCCAAAGGCACGCCGTGGCACCCGCACCGCGGCTTCGAGACGGTCACGTACATCATCGACGGCACGTTCGAACACGAGGACTCGAACGGCGGGGGCGGCAAGATCACGAACGGCGACACCCAATGGATGACGGCCGGAGCGGGCATCCTGCACATCGAGAAGCCGCCCGAGGCGCTTGTGGCGAGTGGCGGGCTGTTCCACGGCATCCAGCTCTGGGTGAACCTCCCCAAGGCCGAGAAGTGGGCGGCCCCTCGATACCAGGACCTGCGGGCGGGCGAGGTCGGCTTGCTGGCATCGAGCGACGGCGGCGCGCTCGTCCGCGTGATCGCGGGCGCCCTCGCCGGGCACGCGGGGCCCGGCGACACGTACACGCCGATCACGCTCGTGCACGCCACGGTCTCGCCGGGCGCGACGCTCGATCTGCCGTGGGATCCGACGTACAACGCGCTGGCGTACGTGCTCGCCGGCTCCGGGACGGCGGGCCCGGAGGCGCACCCGATCGAGACGGGCCAGCTCGCCGTCTTCGGCGCCGGCGACGGGATCCGTCTGGCCGCCTCGACCTCGCAGGAGTCACGTTCACCCGAGCTCGAGGTGCTCGTGCTCGGTGGACGCCCGATCCGCGAGCCCGTCGCGTGGTACGGGCCGTTCGTGATGAACACGCGTGACGAGCTCCTCGTGGCGTTCGAGGACTACCAGGCCGGACGGTTGGGCTCGGTGCCCGCCGTTCACCGCACCCCCGATCACGTGGTCGAGACGACGCCCTCGCAGGGGTAAGCGGCCGAAGTCCACCAGCTCCCCAGGGGTTGCGCATCGCGCGACCACCGCGTTGCCTGCGCATCTCGCCGTGCGACCATGACGTCGTCGCCACACAGCGGGAGTTTCCAGGTATGCGCGAGCGCGCTCGAACCGTGATCGTCGGCGCCGGGATCGTCGGCGTTTCGGCCGCGTATCACCTCACCGAGCTCGGCGAGACCGACGTGCTCGTGCTCGACCAAGGGCCGCTGTTCGAGACCGGCGGGTCCACGAGCCACGCGCCGGGGATCATCTTCCAGACGAACGGCTCCCGCACGATGTGCCGCATCGCGCAGGACTCGGTCTCGCTCTATGACTCCCTCGAGCTCGACGGCGAGCGCGTCTGGTACGGCCACGGAAGCCTCGAGGTCGCGACGACGCCCGAGCGCATGCAGGAGCTGAAGCGGCGGCAGGGGTTCGCGCGCTCCTATGGCCTCGAGGGCACGGAGATCGTCTCGCCCGACGAAGCCGCGCGGCGGTCGCCGCTCTTGGACCCGTCGACGATCCTCGGCGCGTACTGGGTGCCGAGCGATGGCGCGGGCAAGGGCGTCAAGATCGTTGAGGCGCTCGCGCGGAGGGCCGGGGACGCCGGTGTCTCGTTCGAGGGCGGCATCGAGGTGACCGGCTTCGACATCCGCGACGGCCGCGTGCACGGCGTGCTGACCGACCGCGGGAGCGTGGAGTGCGAACGGGTGCTGCTGTGTGCCGGGATCTGGGGTCCGTCGGTGGGGGCGCTCGCCGGAGTGCCGATCCCGCTCGTGGCCGTGCAGCACCAGCTCGTGTGGACCGATCCGATCCCCGAGCTGGGCGGACGCTCCGGAGACCTCGATGCCGACACCTGGATGCAGCAGCCGGTCGTGCGCCACCAGGACATGTCGCTCTACTTCCGCCAGCGCGAGGATCACTTCGGGGTCGGGAACTACCGCCACGAGCCAATCGTCACGCCGCAGAGGGCGATCCGGAAGCCGGGCGCTCCGATGCAGCCGTCGCTGATGCCGTTCACGCCCGAGCATCTCGACGCGTGCGAGGCGGAGGCGTCGCGCATGTTCCCCGCGCTGGCCGGGCGGATGCGCCCGAGCGATCCGGCGCGCACGCTGAACGGCATGTTCTCGTTCACGCCCGATGCCGGGTCGATCGTGGGGGAGAGCGCCAAGGTTCGGGGCTTCTGGGTGTGCGAGGCGGTGTGGGTGACCCACGCGGCGGGCATGGCGAGGCAGGCCGTCGAATGGATGATCGAGGGTTCGCCCAGCTACGACCTCGCCGAGGCCGATGCGAACCGGTTCTATCCGTTCCAGACCTCCGCGCCCTATGTGCTCGAGCGCGGGAAGCAGCAGTACCGCGAGGTCTACGACATCATCCACCCGCTCCAGCAGCCGTCGGAGCCACGTGATCTGAAGCTGACGCCGTTCGTCGAACGCCATCGCGAGCTGGGCGCCGAGTTCTTCCAGGGAGCGGGGTGGGAACGTCCGCAGTGGTTCTCGGCGAACCGCGAGCTCGTGGACGGCGTGACGCACGGATGGGCGCGACGCACCGGCTGGGCGGCGCGGGGATGGTCGCCGGAGGTCGGCGCCGAGCACCTCGCCACCCGGGAGCGGGTGTCGCTGATCGACATCACGCCGTTCGCGAAGTTCGACGTGACGGGGGCGGACGCCCTCGCCTACCTCGAGCGCGTCTTCGCGAACAGGATCGACCGGCCGGTGGGAACGGTGGTGTACACGTCGGCGCTCACCGAACGCGGCGGCATCCGGCTCGACCTCACGGTCACGCGCAAGGACGAGGATCGGTTCCGCGTCGTGACCGGCGGCGGGTCGGGCCAACACGACGAGGCGTACCTGCGATCGCTGATCCGCGAGGGGGAGCGCGTGCAGATCACGGTCCGGACGGGCTCGCTCTTCGCGCTCGGCCTGTGGGGCCCGAGGGCGCGTGACGTCCTGGCGGCCGTGACCGACGTCGACGTGTCGAACGAGGCGTTCCCGTACCTCACGGCCCGCTACCTGAGCATCGGCGAGGTCACCCCCGTGTGGGCGCAGCGCATCAGCTACGCGGGCGAGCTCGGGTGGGAGCTGTACGGACAGATCGCGATGGGCCGGCGGGCGTGGGACGTGCTCCGGCAGGCCGGGCGTGAGCACGGGCTCGTCGCCGCCGGCGCCGGGGCGTTCGACTCGCTCCGGCTCGAGAAGGGGTACCGGCTCTGGGGCCAGGACATCGACACGGAGCGTGATCCGCTCGCCGCCGGCCTCGGCTGGGCGGTGCGGTGGGACAAGGACTTCATCGGCAGCCCGGCCCTCGAGGCGATCCGCGACGGCGAGGGCCCGAGGCAGCGCCTCACGTGCCTGACGCTCGACGACGACCGTGCGGTCGTGATGGGCAAGGAGCCGCTCTGGCACGACGACCGGGTCGTGTCGTACGTGACGAGCGCGAACTACGGCTATTCGATCGGCCGCGGCATCGTCTACGGCTATCTGCCGATCGAGCTCGCCGTGGAAGGCACGCCGATCGAGGTCGAGTACTTCGGCGAGCGGCTGGCCGCGACGGTCGCGAGCGAGCCGCTCTGGGATCCCAAGGGCGAACGCCAGAAGGTGTGAGAGGAGGCGAGATGGCGGAGGAAGAGGAAGAGCTCGATCTGCGGACGCTTCCCGACGACGAGCTCGTCAAGCAGATGCACGACGACCTGTACGATGGACTCGCCGACGAGATCTTCGAGGGAACCAACATCCTCCTCGAGCGCGGATGGGCCGCCGACCGGGTGCTGAACGATGCGCTCGTCGAGGGCATGCGCATCGTCGGTATCGACTTCCGCGACGGCATCCTGTTCGTGCCCGAGGTGCTGCTCGCCGCGAACGCGATGAAGGCGGGCATGGGTGTACTGCGGCCGTTGCTCGCCGAGACCGGCGCCGACCGGATGGGCAGCGTCGTGATCGGCACGGTCAAGGGCGACATCCACGACATCGGGAAGAACCTCGTCGCGATGATGCTGGAAGGCGCCGGCTTCGACGTCGTGGACCTCGGCATCAACAACCCGGTCGAGGACTACCTGGCGGCGCTCGAGGAGCACCGGCCCGACATCCTCGGCATGAGCGCGTTGCTCACGACCACGATGCCCTACATGAAGGTCGTGATCGACGAGATGGTGGCCAAGGGCATCCGCGACGACTACATCGTGCTCGTCGGCGGCGCGCCGTTGAACGAGGAGTTCAGCACGGCGGTCGGGGCCGACGCCTATTGCCGAGACGCGGCCGTGGCCGCCGAGACCGCGCAGGCGCTCGTGCTGGCCAAGCGCGCGGCGACGACCGCCTCGTGAGTCCGACCGGACGCGATCGACCGTGACCGAGGAGGCCGCGTGGCGCAGCTGACGGTGATCCGGTGGCGCGACATCCCGATGCAGATCGTCGCGCGGGGCGAAGGAGGCCGAAGCGCCCGGGCGCTGTTGCCCGATCGCTTCCAGGAGGCGGTGGACGCCGCGGCCATGGTGGCCGGCCTGATCGGCTCCGACGACTACACCGAGCAGATGCGCATGGACACGAGTGAGTGCGGCGACGACCTGCAGCACGAGGTCGACACGATGACCGTGCGGATCCTCTCCGAGTGGGATGACGACATGCTCAAGGCGGCGATCCGGGCGGGCGGGGTGCAGGGTGGCCCGGACGTGGGAGGCTCGGGCGGAGACGTTCGCCCGGCGGCCGAGGAGGGCTGACATGGTGGAGACCGTCGTCGGCTCGGCGACCCGCGAGGTCGTGATCGGCACCGGGCGGCCGTTCGTCATCATCGGCGAGCGCATCAATCCGACCGGCAGGAAGAAACTCGCCGAGGAGATGAAGTCCGGTGACTTCACGTCGGTGATCGCCGACACGCACGCTCAGGTCGAGGCCGGCGCGCACATGCTCGACGTCAACGCCGGCATCCCGCTCGCCGACGAGCCGGCGATCCTGGCCGAGACCGTGCGTCTCGTGCAGTCGCTCACCGACGTGCCGCTCTCGATCGACTCGTCGATCGTGGCCGCTCTCGAGGCCGGCCTCGCGGCGTACGAGGGGAAGCCGCTCGTGAACTCCGTGACCGGCGAGGACGAGCGCCTCGAGTCGGTCTTGCCGCTCGTCGCGAAGCACGGCGCGGCCGTCGTGGCGATCACGAACGACGAGACCGGGATCAGTGAGGACCCCGACGTGCGCTTCGCCGTCGCCGAGCACATCGTTCACGCGGCCGCCGACCACGGCATCCCGGCTCACGACGTCGTCGTCGATCCGCTCGTGATGCCCGTGGGCGCGATGGGCACTGCGGGACGCCAGGTGTTCTCGCTCGTCCGGCGCCTGCACGACGAGCTCGGCGTCAACACGACGTGCGGCGCGTCGAACGTCTCGTTCGGCCTGCCGAACCGGAACGGGCTGAACGGCACCTTCCTCGCCATGGCGATCGCGAACGGGATGACGAGCGCGATCACGAGCCCGATGCACGAAGAGGTGCGTCAGGCGGTGATGGCCGCCGACGTGCTGATGGGCAACGACGCGCACGCGGCGTCGTGGATCGCGCGGTACGGGGAAGGCCGGAGCCAGGGGAGCCCGGCGACCGGACGGCGGCGGGGGGGTCGCGCCGGCCGGCGCGCGGCAGAAGATGGCGCCGGCGGTCGCGCGGCCGAGGAGGCGACGCCGCAGCCATGACCTCGGCCGAAGGCTCGTTCGTCGTCTTCACCCCGTCGGGGAAGCGGGGACGGTTCCACGAGGACTCGAGCCTGCTCGATGCCGCTCGCTCGCTCGGCGTCGACCTCGATTCGGTCTGCGGGGGTCGCGGCATCTGCGGGCGATGCCAGGTCGTGGTGGCCGAGGGCGAGTTCGCCAAGCACGGCATCACGTCACGCGCCGATCACCTGACGCCCCTCAGCGAACCCGAGGCGCGGTACCGGGAGCGGAGCGGGCTCGCCCCCGACCGGCGCCTGGGCTGCCATGCCCGTGTCACCGGCGACCTCGTGATCGACGTGCCCCCGGAGAGCCAGCTGCATCGGCAGGTCGTCCGCAAGGAGGCCGACGCGCATCCCATCGACGTGGACCCGGTCCTTCGGCTGCGCTACGTGGAGGTGCGTGAGCCAGAGCTCGCCGACGCGACCGGCGACCTTCAACGCCTCATCGAGGCGCTCGATCGCGATTGGAAGCTCACGGGGCTCTCGGCCGACCCGCACGTCCTGGCCTCGCTCCAGCAGACGCTTCGATCGGGCGGGTGGACGGCCACCGTGGCCGTGCACGACGACTCGACGATCGTCGCGGTCTGGCCGGGGTTCCACGACGTGGCGCTGGGGGTGGCGCTCGACGTCGGCTCGACGACGGTCGCCGGGCACCTGTGCGACCTGCATACGGGCGAGGTGATCGCGAGTGCCGGCGCGATGAACCCCCAGATCCGCTTCGGCGAGGACCTGATGAGCCGGGTGAGCTACGTGATGATGCACCCCGGCGCCGAGACCGAGCTGACATCGGCGGTCCGTGGCTGCGTCGACGGGCTGCTCGCCGAGCTCTGCGAGGGGGCCGGCGTCGATCCGACGGATGTGCTGGAGCTGACGCTGGTCGGGAACCCGATCATGCACCACCTCTTCCTCGGGCTCGACCCCACCGAGCTCGGCGGCGCGCCGTTCGCTCTGGCGACCGACGAGGCCGTGCATCGAACCGCGCGAGAGCTCGGGCTGACGGCGCCGAACGCCGGCGCCCGCGTGTACGTGCTGCCGTGCATCGCGGGACACGTCGGCGCCGACACCGCCGGCGTGATCTTGAGCGAAGCGCCACACGACCAGCGGTCCGTGAACCTGATCGTCGACGTGGGGACGAACGCCGAGATCGTACTCGGCAACCGCGACCGGCTCCTGGCCGCCTCCAGCCCGACGGGCCCGGCCTTCGAGGGCGCGCAGATCTCGTGCGGACAGCGGGCGGCCCCCGGGGCGATCGAGCGGGTTCGCATCGATCGCGACACGCTGGAGCCGCGGTTCCGGGTGATCGGCGACGAGCGCTGGAGCGACGAGCCGGGGTTCGACGCTACCGGGGTCACCGGCGTGGCGGGCTCGGGCATCATCGAGGCGATCGCGGAGCTCTTCCTGGCCGGTGCGATCGCGAGCGACGGCGTGATCGACGGCTCGCTGGCCGCTCGCACGCATCGGATCGAGGCGGACGGTCGGACGTTCTCCTACGTGCTGCACGACGTTCGGGGCGCCCCCAGGCTCGTGATCTCGCAGAACGACGTCCGACAGATCCAGCTCGCGAAGGGAGCCTTGTACGCGGGCTGCCGCTTGTTGATGGATGCGCTTGGGGTGGATACCGTCGATCGCATCCGGCTCGCGGGCGCGTTCGGCGCCCACATCGATCCGTTGTACGCGCTCGCGCTCGGACTCGTGCCCGACTGCGACGTCGACGGGGTGACGAGCGCCGGGAACGCCGCCGGGACCGGTGCGCGCATCGCGCTCCTCAACCGAGGCGCCCGAGACGAGATCGAGGGGGTGGTGCGGCGCGTCGAGAAGCTCGAGACCGCCGTCGAGCCCCGCTTCCAGGAGCACTTCGTGGGGGCGATGGGCCTTCCCCACGCCACCGACCCGTTCCCGCGGCTGCGTGCGGCGATCGACCTGCCAGCCCCGCGGGAGGCCGCGGCGGGGGACCGCCCTCGGCGGCGCCGCCGCCGCGTCGACGAACCCGAGAGGAGCAGCTCATGAGCGACGACACCGCGACCCCGCGGCGACGCCGCAGCGGCGGACGCGAGGCGCGTGCCGCGGCTCGCCTGCACGCGGTGGCCGAGAAGGTGCCCTTCATCACGCGGACGCTCGCACCGTTCGAGGTGCTGGGCGAGGAGGGACTGTCGACGATCGAGCACAACGCCGACACGATCCTCGAGCAGGTCGGCATCGAGTTCCGCGAGGCGCCGGACGCGCTCGAGCTGATGCGCGGCGCGGGGTGCGACGTCGAGGGCGAGCGTGTGCGCTTCCCTCGCGGGCTCGCCCGGCAGCTCGTGCAGGCCACGGCCCCTCGCGAGTTCGATCAGGTCGCGCGGAACCCCGCCAACACCGTGCACATCGGCGGCAACGCCACGGTGTTCGCGCCCGCGTACGGCTCGCCGTTCGTCCGCGACATCGACGGTGGGCGCCGCTACGGAACGATCGAGGACTTCCGGAACTTCGTGAAGCTCGCGTACATGTCCCCGTACCTGCACCACTCGGGTGGCACGGTGTGCGAGCCGGTGGACCTGCCCGTGAACAAGCGGCACTACGACATGGTCTACGCGCACATGCGGTACTCGGACCGTCCGTACATGGGGTCGGTCACCCATCCCCAACGCGCGCAGGACACCGTGGAGATGGCGCGCATCCTCTTCGGTGCCGACGCGATCGAGGCGCAGCCGCACGTGCTGAGCCTGATCAACGCGAACTCGCCGCTCGTGTGGGACGCGATCATGCTCGGCGCCGCCAAGGCGTACGCCGAGGCGAACCAGGCGGTGATCATGACGCCGTTCATCCTCGCCGGCGCGATGAGCCCGGCCACCGCGGCCGGGGCAGCGACCCAGACCCTCGCGGAGGCCCTCGCCGGCATGGCCTACGTGCAGCTCGTGCGTCCCGGCGCGCCGGTGGTCTTCGGCTCGTTCGCGTCGTCGATGTCGATGCAGTCGGGCGCGCCCACGTTCGGCACGCCGGAGCCCGCGCTCGTGCTCTACACGCTCGCGGCGTGCGCCCGCCGGCTCGGCGTGCCGTTCCGCAGCGGCGGTTCGCTGACGGCCTCGAAGGTCGCCGACGCCCAGGCGGCGTACGAGTCGGCGAACACCCTGCAGCCGACCGTGCTCGCCGGGGTGAACTTCGTGCTCCATGCGGCGGGCTGGCTCGAGGGCGGACTCACCATGGGGTACGAGAAGTTCGTGCTCGACCTCGATCAATGCGGGCAGATGCATCCGTTCGTGAAGGGCATGGACCTCTCCCCGAACGGCCAGGCCGTCGACGCGATCGTGGAGAACGGGCCGGGGCAGCACTTCCTGGGCACCGCCCACACGCTGGCGAATTTCGAGACCGCCTTCTACCGGTCCGAGATCGCCGACAACAACTCCTTCGAGCAGTGGGAGCTCGAGGGCTCCCTCGATGCCGCGATGCGGGCCAACACGGTGTGGAAGCGCATGCTCGCCGGGTACGAAGCTCCGCCCATCGACGAGGCCGGGGACGAGGAGCTCCGCGAGTGGATCGAGCGGAAGAAGGCGAGCTTCCCCGATTCGAATGTGTGACGAACCGTCAGGCTCGTCGGAGCTGACCGCGGGTCCGGCTCCGGTTCACGGCTCCGCAGGCCGATACGGCATCATGGCCGCGGTGACGGCGGGGAAGGCGGAACGAGGGTGGCGGTGAGGCTCGGAAAGGCTCGCGGGGCGGGGCCGCGGAAGCGACGCGGGACGGTGTTCGACGAGGAGCAGCGCGCCGCGTTGCGCGGGCTCGTCGCGGCCCTGAAGTTCGAGCTGATCCCCCTGCGCAACGCCCGAGGATCGGCCGAGGCGTTGCCCGAGCGCTCGGCCGTCACCGTGACCGCGTCGCCGAACCACGGGATCGAATCCACGATCGAGCTCGCCGAGCGGATGGCGGCGATGGGCCACGAGGCGGTGCCGCACCTCTCGGCGCACATGATCCGCGATCGATCGCATCTGTCCGACCTGCTCGATCGGTGCCGCGCGGCCGGGTTCCGCGAGGCGTTCGTCGTCGGGGGCGACGCGAAGGACCGGGGGGAGCTCCACGACGGGCTCGCCCTGCTCCGCGCGATGGACGAGCTCGGCCACCCGTTCGAGACGATCGGGGTGCCGGGCTACCCGGAAGGCCATCCGGACATCGGCGACGAGCGGCTGCGCGAGGTGCTGCTCGAGAAGGAGCGGTACGCGTCGTACATGGCGACGCAGATGTGCTTCGACCCCGACGCGATCGTGCGATGGATCGCCGAGATGCGCCGACAGGGCGTGACGCTCGCGGTGCATCTAGGCACGCCGGGCGTGGCCGACATCACGAAGCTGATGGCGATCAGCGCGCGCATCGGTGTGGCCGACAGCGCTCGCTACCTGAAGAAGAACAAGCGGATGGTCGGGCGTCTCCTCACGCCCGGGAAGTTCGGGCCGGATTCGCTGCTCGAGGGCATGGCGCTCGCGATCGCCGATCCCAGCGCGAACATCGAGGCGTTGCACGTGTTCACGTTCAACCAGGTCGCCGCCACGGTCGATTGGCAGCGACGCATGCTCGCATCGCTCGACGAGGCGTGACCCGGCCTCAGGCCGGGCGTGCCGCGTGCCGACACCTGTTCCCATGCGTCGCGTCCTCCTCACGCTGTTCCTGGTCGCCGCCGCGGGTGCGGCTCTCGTCCCGGCGCCGGGCGCCGGCGCGCGCCACGCCGGGGTCTCGCTCGACGACCGGTGCGGGCCGGGACTGATCGAGGTGGGGACGGTCTGTGCACACACGGGGGCGATCGGGTCCCCCAGGCGATCGAACGTGCCGCGGCCGGGTTCGCCGCTCCGGCTGACGCGACGAACCGGAAGAAGGCGGCGAACCCCCGATGTGCCGGCGACGGCGTCAGCGGACGACGGATCCGGGTGTTCTACGGCTTCCCGAGCGACACCACCTCGAGAGCGGCGGCGTTCGAGCGATGGATCCGCGAGTCGGTCGTACTCGCCGACCGGAACCTCGACCGGCAGTCACCCGGGATCCCCGGCCAGCACCTGCGCATGTACTGCAGGAACGGCCGGAAGGTGACGGTCTCGGCGATCCGTCTGCTGCCGATCGCCGACTCCTCCTTCACGTTCGGCGACGTGGTCGCCTCGCTCCTCGACCGCACGGCACATGGGCTCGGCGATGCCGACTTCGACGCGCAGCGGTTCACCTACGTCGTGTTCGTCGACAACGTCACGTGCTGCTACGGCCCGGCCGGTCAGGGCACGATCTACTTCGACGATCGGGCGGATCCCTCCGGCAACCTCAACAACCTGATCTCGGCCGGACCGAGGTTCTCGATGGTCGAGATCGGGGGATCTCCCGCGAGCGGCGCCTACGTCTTCCTGCACGAGGTGGGTCACACCCTGGGCGCCGTCCAGCACACCGCGCCGCACTCGTCCGGAGCGGGTCACTGCTACACGGGCTACGACGTGATGTGCTACGCCGACGGCGGCCCCTGGTTCGCGGGAGGCGGCACGATGGAACCGGTCTGCCCGCCGATGCCCGACGGGCAGCGTCCGTTCGACTGTCAGGGCGGCGACTACTACGAGGTGGATCCGGCTCCCGGCAGCTACCTCGACGAGCACTGGAACACCGCCGACAGCGGCTGGCTGACCAGGCCCGGGTGACGATCGGGGGCTCCGAGCCTCTGGTGACTCCAGGTCACCGGGAACATGACGCCCCCACGCAGCTCCCTCACTACGATGCCGCTCTCCGGGGCCGCCGTCGAGGTGTCTCCCGATCTCGTGGGAGGTGGTTGACCGCATGACCGAGGGCTACCGGGTCGTCGTGATCGGCGGGGGCATCGTCGGATGCAGCGTCGCCTACCACCTGGCCCTGCGCGGCCTGACGGACGTCGCCGTGGTCGAGCGCGACGAGCTGACGGTGGGATCGACGTGGCACGCTGCCGGGGGGTTCCACGCGATCAACTCCGACACCACGATCGCGGCGCTGCAGAAGTACACGATCGGCATGTACGAGCAGGTCGAGCGCGAGAGCGGCCGAAGCGTCGGCATGCACATGTCGGGCGGGCTGGAGCTCGCCGGGACACCAGAGCGTTGGCGCATGCTGCAGCAGGAGCTCAGGTGGCACACGATGATGGGCACCGACGCGTCCCTGCTCTCGGCGGCGGAGGCCGCCGAGATGGTGCCGATCATCGATCCGGCGGGGCTCGAGGGCGCTCTGTTCGACCCCTTCGAGGGTCACCTCGACCCGAACGGCGCGACGTGGGCCTACGCGGACGCGGCCAGGGCTCGTGGCGTGCGGGTGATCCAGCACCGGCCGGTGACCGGCTTGGCTCGTC
>Ga0210113_1000095_pt1 | contig 19248 bp, 23 predicted proteins | sample MayberryNW_Catta_5_FD_185523 | JGI IMG/M metagenome (GOLD analysis project Ga0210113, IMG submission 185523) | Wetland microbial communities from San Francisco Bay, California, USA, that impact long-term carbon sequestration -... | ecosystem: Environmental > Aquatic > Marine > Wetlands ...
ATGGTCGGGATCCACATCGACGCCCTGCTCTGCCGCCCGCTCGAGCACCCGTTTGCGGTCCAACGTGATCAATGCTGAAAGATGCGGTTTTCCGTCGCCGACAATCACCGCCTGGGAAATAAGCGAATCCTCTTTCAAGAGGTTTTCCAGCCGCTGCGGCGCGACTTTCTTGCCTCCCGAGCTCACGATCAGATCTTTCTTACGGTCCGTCACCCGCAAAAAGCCTTCGCCATCCGCCGCGCCGACATCGCCGGTGTGCAACCAGCCCGCGGCGTCGATGGCTTCCTGACTCGCGATCAGATCGCGGAAGCGGTAGAGCACCTTGTCCTGGTAACGTTTAGCTTGCGCGCAGAACATCGCAGCCAAACTGTTTGGAGAAGACGCTGACTCGGTTGCCTTTTCCATGATCGGGGGGTGCATCACTCCGACTTTAGAGGTGTTAAACGCCTTCGCCAAGGCTGACTGGGACGAGCGTTCCGTCAACCGCCGGATCTTCTGTGTTCAACAAACCGCGATCCATCGCCACATGATACACGCCGAACCGATCGATCCAGGCCACTACTAGCAAGTCACCTTCCATATCGTAAAGTTCGATGTAGTCGATCTCCCGTTTGGTCAGCACGTCATCGTAATAAATAAGAATTCCCGCGCTACCGTCTTCTTCGAGAAACACATACCAATCCACGGCCGTCATGCGCTTTGGATCCGGTGTGGTCAATGGCAACAAGACCTGTTCCTGTCGCAGGTTCTTTCCGGTCCTCAGTTCCTCCGGCAGCGCGTTTCCATTGAAGAGCACGACCAAGAATAAAGCAGCAATAACCACTCGCATTTTCAACTCCCCTGTTCTGACATAGAGGCAAATGGTGTGCCCGCCAACAGCGGCGGCCGCGACTGGAAAACGGCCGCATATCAACAGAGTCGCGCGTGAAACTATTTTCCGGCAAGAGCAAACTTCGCAGAGCTGAAAACCGGGCCGTCAAATTTCCGCAACTGTGCAAAAAACCGATGCCCGATCGCACGAATAAACGGTTGAATCGCAAGGCACAACCGGCACATATTTTGCCTCAGTAATCAATCCTTACGACGGAAGGAGCTCTTTATGGAACGCCGACGGATTGAATCTCGATGCCGGTTAAGCGGTTACATGGCTCTTTGCGTCGGAGTGCTTTGGCTTGCGCTGCCGGCTTCCGTGCGGCCCCAGAACATGGCCACACGGGAGCAAATCGCGCGCATCCTGGCATTGGAGAAAGTGAATGTGGCCAACGGGCTCGTCTCCGGAGAGGTTGTCAATCGAGCCCCCCACACGGTGCGCGACGTGCAGCTTTTCATCCGTTACACGTGGCTGTGGGATAATGAAACGAAGCCGGGCTCGCCAGACCCCGGAACATCGACCTACATTACGTTGGCAGGAGAGATTCCGCCGGGAGGGCGCTTGCCGTTCACCTTCAAGCCTTCACCGCCGCTACCGAACCTGTCTGGCGGGCGGTTTGAAACCACCGTGGCTATTGCCGGTTTTACCGAGGTCATCCCTCAGAGCCGTTAAGCGCGGCGCGCATCAATCGCGGCGCGCGGTTCGGCCCCGGCGCTGGACGTCGGTCAGTGGCTCCCGTGCGGTCGAAATCGCACGCGATGACGCGGCAATACATCTGCGCTCCGCCGCGCGGTTCATGCCGCTTTTTTCTTCGGCATGGCGACGAGCGGCATAGTCAGCGGTTTGGCCAGCGCCACAAAATCCTTGTATCTCAGGCGGACGGTCTGCACATGATTGCCGGCGTTGAAGTAGATGTGCTCGTCTTTGGCCAACGCCGGGTCGACCAGCATTTTCAGACCGAAAAGGTGCCCAAACGGCGGCATCGCGCCGATTTCACATCCGGGAAAGCGCGATATAAATTCATCCTCGGTGGCCAACCGCACGTGCCCGGCTCCGAGGCCCGCCCGCACCTCGTCGAGACTGATTTTGTGATTGCCCGCGATCACGGCCATGACCAGCGATCCATCCACTTCAAGCATCACGACCTTGGCGATTTCATTGCCGGATACATGCTGCTTGGCGGCGATCTCCTGTGCGGTATAAGCGAGCGCGTGGTTGAAAACTTCATACGGCACCTGCGCCTGCTCGAACAGTTCTTTTAATTTTTTTAGAATCGGCATAAACATCCCTCCGTATCTCATCATGGTTCTAAAGCCACTAACTCCCTTAATTCCACAGTATCTTCAACGCCGTCGATAGTCGCTCTTTAAACGAAACGCGCAAGAACTATGCCGCGGGCAGGCAAGCGGCACATCGACAGATCCCGTTATTTATCGAGGCGTGGGGGTTTTGTTCGCGCCGCGGGTCACACGAGCTTTTCTCAGTGCTGCCAAGCCCAGCCGGTGATTTTCTCAGGACTGCAATTTGCGCGTCGCTATGTTGAGGAGGCGAGAAAAATCTTTAGAGTATTCAGAGGACAGAGCGACCGGCGATAGTTCTTGCCATGGTACGGCTCTTGCCGCATGATGAATGGGCGCAGAGACACAAAAGAGCAGAGAAGGAGGAAGAGATTCTATGAAAATCCCCCTACAGATCACCTTCCGCAACATGCCGTCTTCAAATGCAATCGAGGAAAACATCCGCGAGAAGGCGGCGAAGCTGGATGCGCTTTACGACGATATCACGAGTTGCCGGGTGATCGTCGAAGCGCCGCATCGCCGTCATTACAAGGGCAAGGCTTACGTCGTCCGCATCGACATGACCGTGCCGGGCGACGAGTTGGTGATCAATCGTGCGCCCAAGCGTTTGGATGCAGCGAAAGCGTCTCATCCCGAGGATCTTGAAAAAGATCTGGCCGAGATTCACGAGCCGAGCAAGCACGCCGCGCACGAGGACCTCTACGTTGCGATCCGTGATGCATTCAATGCCGCGGGTCGCAAGCTGCAGGACTATGCGCGCCGACGCCGCGGCAAAAAGAAAACTCACGAACCGGCACCGGCGAAGATTTTTCCGGTCGAAGAATAGGTTTTACCAAACAGCGGAGGAAGCGAACTCTACTTTCATAAAACGTAGCACTTGAAGGTCGCTTCGCCGCCAGAGGGCGGCGAACAGACGAGCGCGGTGGGCATGTCGGCCGTCAGGAAATGGCAGCTGAAGGCTGCTCAACAAAAAATTTGAGTGGCGCGCTGCGTGTTCGTTTCTGGTGTCGTTTCCAGTTTCGATCTAAACCGAAACCCGGAATTTGTAACCCGAAACAGCTATGCCCATGTCGACTCTATTCAGCAGTCTGCCAGGCTTAATTCGACCCAGAGGATTTTTATATGTTCCAAAAAGTTTTTGTTTGCCTCGACGGCTCCGCCCTGGCGGAAAAGATTCTCCCTCTGGCCCGGGCGTTGACCGCGCCCAAGGGAGGTAAATTGACGCTGTTGAGAATCGTTCCCGAGGCCGCCGCGTTGGAAGATAGTCACGCGCGCGAACGCGCGCGCGAGTATGGCGCTGAGTTACGCTTCCTGGTATCCACCGATCCAGCCGGCGCCATCGGCGCCGAACTTGAGCGCGAGCCGAACGCGATCGTCGCACTCACCACCCATGGCCGCACGGCTTGGCCCGAAGCGATTCTCGGCAGCGTCGCGCTGCGCGTCATCCGTGAGGCCAAGCGTCCGGTGGTGATTTTTCGTCCGGTGACGCACGAGAGCGAGGCGCCGAGAACCATTAGCTCGGTCGCCATCGCTCTCGACGGTAGTAAGTTTTCCGAGAAGATTATTCCGCATGCGGTCAAAGCCGCTCAGTTTCTATCGGCGCAGCTGCATCTGTTGCAAGCTTTGCCGGTGAATTCGGCGTTGACACCCCTCAGCGAGCAAGAGAAATCGGACGTGCTCGAATCATCCTACGTCCAGCGCAAGGCCGCCGAGATCAAAACGCAGCACGGGGTCGAAACTCAGTGGGAAGTGCTGCACGGCGAGCCGGCCGAAGCGATTTGCAGCTATGTGCGCGATCTGCCCGATACTCTGCTGGCGATGACCACCCACGCGCGCGGTGGCCTGGAACGCGCTATCATCGGCAGTGTCGCGGCAACCTGCGTTCGCCATGCCGGCGTACCTCTACTGCTTTACTGGCCACGCCACTAAGGCTCCGGGAGGAAAAACGTTCGATCGAAGTTCCGGCAGGCTCCATCACCAGCCTGGGCCGTCCTAGTTGTGCGTTTTGGGCTTGCGCGGGTCGAGCGCGCGCCGGACGTATTCCGGCTCCAGGTTCAACAGCTCGCAGACATTTTTGAACGAGAAAATCCAATCGCTCGCGCTTTCGTTGATCCACGCGTCGACTTCGCGAAAGCGTTGTCTGCCTTCGGGATCGCGCGCCTTTTTGAACTTGCGATAATCTTCGATTGCGTCCTGAAGGAGCGCCGCTAGCAGAGCCCGTTCCGGTTCTATCGGCTCACGGCGGCGGAAGGTACTAAAGAACTGCTCTGTCGCCTCCGTATCTGTGCCGAGCAATCCTTGAATCTTTTCGTTCATTGGCACCTCCGATCTTTCTGCGACAAGCGCGTTGCGCTTCGCTCAGGGCTGCTAAAAGAAGTCTAACGCAAGCGATGTGCCTCTGCACGCCGGGCTTACAGCGGCGCCGCCTTCTCAGCGCTGCGAGAACTTTCCCGCTTGCTTCTCAGGATTAGGAAGCGAGCGCCATTGAGCAAACAAAAAGTTTAAGTGAATTAGGCCTACCAATGGCATAGTCATTGCGTTGAGTAGTCCATGTCGGCTCCCGTCGCGCGCACGGAATCAAGAATGAGGGGAGTGCCCGATGGTCAAAAAACCCAATCAGTCAATCTCGTTTCCGATGCACCTCTCGCGGGAGGTCGAGCGCCTGTTCGATGAGATTATCCATCGGCCCTGGGGCTTCTGCCGCGACGTCCGCGGCTGGAATCCGTCGCTGGACCTTTATGAGACTGCCGATGCCTTCATCCTCGAAGCCGACTTGCCCGGCGTCAAGGCCGATGACCTCCAGATCGATATTGAGAACAACTTTGTGGTACTGCGCGGCTGGCGCTCGTTGGACAACAACCGCGACGGCCGATTTCACACGATGGAACGCTCTTCCGGATACTTCATGCGGCGCATGGAGCTTCCCGAATCCGTCGACCAAGATGCCGTCCAGGTGGAGTTTTGTGAGGGCGTGTTGCGCGTCATCATGCCCAAATCGAAGCGAAGTACCGGAAGGCCGTGTTAGTAGGTCGAGCCCCCAGAGATTACTTCTCTTAGAACCCGGGAGGAACAATGAACGTAGTTAGACAGGAAAACCATTGCGATCAGCTGAGAAAGCGGCGCAACGAGATTATGATGACGCTCGAGCATGTGCGGAGAGAACAGCGCGCTGTGGACGAAAATAGGGACTGGATCGATCGCGCGGCCTATGAAAGCCGACTTCACCTGCTCGATAATTTGACCGACTGGTACGTCAATGAAATCGCGCGCATCGATGAGGCCCTGATCCGTATTGCCGAAGGCACGTATGGCATCTGCGTCGGATGCCACGAGCGGATCGATGCGCGCCGTCTCGAGACCACGCCGGCAACGATCTTTTGCGCGCCTTGCCAAGCCATCAGAGAAGAGCTGAGCACGGCGTAAACCGATCATCCAGCGTGAAAGTGCGCCGAGTTCTCAATTTCGCCGCTGGGCCGAGTATTGTGGGTTCCGCAACGAAGTTTTCGTCCTCGTGAGATGAGGGCCCGTCTGTGATCTTAATTTCCGCTATCAGTTGACTTCCGGCACACGGAGTGCGTTACATCACTCTTCTGCGTCGCTTCCTAAAGTTGAACCCTCTCGCTGCTTTTGCTCATCGATCCAGTCCCGGCATAATTTTAGACCGTGTGCTTCGGCTTGGTGCTTGTCCTTGAAAGTGAACTCCAGAGCGGTCACCAGTCGTTTGATTTCGATGGTCTGGGTCAAGTCCCGATCATAGACTAGACCGCGCGAGCACCAGCCATGCTTGGGGGCGCGCACCGCGACTCCATAGATAGGATGGCCCTTATACTGTTTCATCTTTACCGTTCCTACATCGTTCGACACGAGCTCTCGAGACCAGGACAAGCGGCGCCGAGGCGCCGACACTGTTTAGAATCACAGAACGAAAGGGACAACCCGACCTGTTGCCCCTCACTTTCTGCTCACTTACATGACAACCCGAACTACCAGCGATTGCGCCCGCCGTCACGGCTGCCACGGCCGCCGCCACCGAAGTTATCGCGCTTCGCCATTGGCTTGGCCTCGTTAACCGTCAGAGTGCGACCTTCGAGTTGGGTGCCGTTGAGCGCCGAAATCGCGCTCTGGGCCTCGCTGCCGGAACTCATCTCGACAAAGCCGAAGCCGCGCGATTGCCCCGTGAACTTATCCGCGATGACATTGGCCGATTCGACCGTGCCATGCGCAGAAAAAAGTTCTTGTAAACGCCCTTCCGTTACGGAATACGGCAAACCACCGACGTATAATTTACTACCCATGTTCTCCTCCTATGAGAGACTGTTATAGTCTTTGACCCTGAGAATCTGACTGCAAATGGTCTAGAACATGGGCTAACAAATGAGAAAAACCACGCTCTGGTCGGATTGTCATTTAAAGATCGCTTCGCAAGGAGAGAGACTGAGAAGAGGCCTTCGAATTTTCTTATTTTCCTCAGAAGGCCGTAGACTGAAGAAGATAACGGAGTCTACGTCTTACCTGAGGGGATGTCAACCGAACCCACAACCGCGGGCGGTTTCGTGATCGCACCGAAAACGGTCGGCTGAATAGTTCTATGCCACTGCGGTGGTCGAATCAGGCCTTGGCAGCGCGATCAACCCGCCAATATAGCTAACTACCTCCTGCGAGCCCTTCGGCACATCAGGTCTTAGGGGCAGCCCACCGAACTTTGCCGGCAGCGATTTCGCGCAAAGCAACGACAATGTCACGATTATCCGAGAGAACGAGCGGCTTCGCTCCTTTCAAGAGCTGCCGTGCTCGTTTAGAGGCGAGCAGGACGAGTTCAAAGCGACTCGAAACATTATCCAAACAGTCTTCAACGGTGATTCTAGCCATACCCGCACCGTAGACTCCCCGCGAGCAGAACACAAGGGAAATCTTTGAACGAACCGTGGCGACTCGCGCGAAATCTCCACCGACCTTCCGCCGCGCGGGCCGGGTGCTATGCTGATTTAAGGCTCGATCCAAGGTGGAACGACTGTTGGATGTATTTTTCACGATTGCTGAACTCGCGGCAATAGCGTCTACGCTGGTGCCGTTCATCCGAAGTGATGCCTGGTGGGTCAGGATTTTCGACTTCCCGCGGATCCAGATCGCCGCTATCAGCACGCTGATTCTTGCCGGTGACTTGGCATTTCGGAAAGACACCAGCCTAAGCGGGCATATCATCCACGTCGTATTGACATTATGCATCCTTTATCAAGCCTATAAGATTCGGCCATACACAGTCTTTGCGCGTAAACAGGTAGAGCGAGCGAAGCAGCCCCGCAACCAATCGACTGTCAGCTTGCTGCTTGCGAACGTGAAAATGGACAATCGAAACTCGATTCTTCTCCGGCAGATAATCACGGAGGCTGATCCTGATGTCATTCTTATCGTCGAGGCGGATGAATGGTGGCAAAACGAGCTTCGCCGCTTCGCGACCATTTATCGCTTCACCGTGCAGCAGCCCCAAGATAACACTTACGGCATGCTGCTTTATTCCCGACTTGAGCTGGTCGGCCCGGAAGTTAGATTCTTGATCGAAGACGATGTGCCTTCGATTCGCGCCGCCCTCAAGTTGCGCGCGGGAGTCGAAATTGAGCTTCATTGTCTCCATCCCAAGCCGCCGGTCCCTCAAGAAAACGCCCAATCCACGGAGCGGGATGCTGAATTGATGGTCGTGGGCAAAGAAACCAAAGGAAAAGAGCTGCCGGTCATCGTTATGGGCGATTTGAACGATGTGGCGTGGTCGCAAACGACGCTTCTATTTCAAAAGATCAGCAGGTTGGTGGATCCGCGTATCGGGCGCGGGCTTTATAACTCGTTTCACGCCGGGTATTTCTTTTTACGCTTTCCGCTGGATCACTTTTTTCACTCGACTCACTTCAGACTCATCCGACTAAAGCGCCTCGCGTACTTTGGATCGGACCACTTCCCCATGTATATTCGCTTGAGCTACGAACCCGAGGCACAGCGGCAACAAACAGGCCCCGAAGCCCGTCAATCGGATGAGAGCCAGGCAACGGCGAAAATCAACGAAGCTTCGAACGAATGATCGACCGCAGCGCCTCCGTTTGAGCGCGCTCATTGAAATTTGCCTCAAAGCGCATGACTGAGCAGGACGCCGCACGAATCCTTCTGGTACGCTCTATCGAAGAGACGGATAGGAACGTATTTCCGCCCTCGCGGTTGTCCGAAGCACTGGCGGCCGCAGCAAACGACCTGCGGCCGTCGTCCTGGTTTCTCGCCCGAGCCCGGTATCTGTTGGAGGCCGTGCCGCACACCTACAGCTCGATTGTTCGGATGGCGCAATTGCCGCAAGGATGGAATATCCCGATTTGCGTTTTTTCCTTCCTCGTCGGTTTGGGAACGAATTATCTTGGCTCATTCCAGAAGATCCCGTTGATGCTGAATCCGATCATGGCTTTGGTAGCGTGGAATTTGCTGATGTATCTGGTTGCCGTTTGCTGGTTGCTACGTTCTGTCTTTAAAAAAGTCACTAGATCGGGCGAACCCGAGGGTCGGAAAGAATCCGTAGACGGGCCCTCCTTCCCCACTGCATCAAGGCAAAGCGCTTTTCCGACCGCGCCGCCGGTCCCGTCCGCGCCTTGGACCGCCCGCGTTTTATTTCCTTCGATTTGGATTTCCTTTCATAACTTCACCTTGCGTTTTCATGCCACAAGGAAGCAGGCGGCGTCCTTTGTCAGCGTCGCCAAACGATTTTGGAATCATTGGGTCGAAGCTGCACAGCCGCTGGTGGCGGCCCGCTGGAGACGCTTGTTGCACTGCAATGCGGTTTTTTTGGCGGTTGGAGCGATCGTGGGAATGTACATCCGTGGCGTCTTTTTACGTTATGAAGTGATCTGGACTAGCACGTTTATCACCGACGAAAGGACCGTCGCGAGATGGGTGGAATTCACTTTCGCTCCGGCCATCTTGGCCTCGCGCATCGCCGGCCGGGACCTTAGCGCTGATATCGACCCAGCGCAGCTCATGAGCCCAGCTGGCGCTCCGGCTGCAGCGTGGATTCACCTTTTCGTCTTGACGGCGCTTTTGGTCATTGTGATTCCTCGAGTGGTTCTCGCCGGCGTGCAAGGATTCCGTGTCCGGCGTGCCAAAACCAACATTCAGATCGATTTCGATGATTACTTCGCCAGGCTGATTCGACCGCAGATTGAAGCATTGATCACCCAAGAGCTCGATCGAGGCGTTCAGGACTTCGCGCGAACCATGGCGAATTTCGTCTGCGAGCGATTCTATGATAACCGCATCGTTCCGGAGTTGGCGCAGTTTAGAGCAAGTGGCGGCAGAATCAGCGATCTCAGGCAACGCATCAAGGAGCGCTGCGAAGAATTTAGGGATGAAATAAGCGACTTCGCCGGCACCGCCGTTAAGGAGTTGGAAACGTCGGTAGGCCCGGGAGTGGAGCGGATTCTCAGCGCCGTACAACAAGACTTTCGGTTCGCCGCGACGATGAGGCAAGATGTCATGAGCGACCTCGCGATTGTCCCCCAATATGAATTTGACCGTTCCGTGAAGCCAATCGGGGAGGGGTTTGCCGATGCCATCGGTGTAACCATTTCGGCATCCATCGCCGTGGCCTTGGGAACGCTTGCGGGAGGGTTTGGCGAAAGTTTAGAGATCGCAATCATTGTCGCGCTCTTCGGCACAACCGGGCCGGTAGGATTTTTGATCGGCGCCATAGTCGGACTGATCGTGGGCGCCGGAGCCTGGTGGTTTGGCCGCGAAAAAATCACCGAGCAAATCGAGAACGTTAGACTGCCGAGTACACTGCTGGGAATGGTTCTATGGCAATCGAGGTTCGACGGTTTGATTCGGGAGGGTCGGGTGAAATGTCATGACCTCGTAAAAACCCGAGTCGGTGAGTTGCTGTCGCCATTAAGCTCTCGGATCGGCGGTGAAGTATGGATGAAGCTCGAAGAGCTTTGGAGTCAGAATCGTACTAGGGCGGCAACTGCCTCAGAACGACAGCCTGCGCGCACACAAAGCTAACGGATTTAAAAAGGTAGGAGAATCCCCCGGCATGGTTAATCCGTTATAGTGACGATTAGATTCGGTGGAACGTTTGGGACGACTGGACGGGCTTCAGGATTTCCTATTTCCTTGAGTCATTTCCACCCCGTGGGCTCGTAGCCTTTTTCCCGCAGGCAACGGTCGACATATTGCCGGTAAGATGGATCCGGCGGCTTGGATGAGAACAGCCCCTGCAAAAGCGCATGCGTGAGGCTCGCCACGGCCCCACCTACTGCGCCTGCTGCGGCGCCCCGACCCGCGTCACCAACAACAGCACCTCCGGCGCCACCTGCGGCCGCTCCCACAACGCTACTCGTCGCCGCGCCCGCAACCACATTCTCTTTGGGAGTCTCGCGACCCTCTGTGGATGCCGCTTCGGCGCGTGCTATACACTCGTCGACTGCCCGTTCTGCCTCCCCAGGTCCGACACGCATCAGCTGGGCATTGGAAGAGAGCACCGGTCTCTGAGTCGCACATGCCGCAATCCCGAATAGGAGCAATGATATCGTCGCGATCTGCAGGATCGTGTTTTTCATTACTAAAGTATTCTGTCACCATCTTGATGCCGTTCAAGCCGATTTGATTTTCGCAAGCTCCGCCGCGCTCGAGTCCAGCCACCTGAAACCTTTCGATAGCGCCCTCCCAGGTTGCAGCATGCTTTCTATTGACGTAGCGTGTCTGCGACCAGGAGATCTGACGCATAAAGGCCGACAGGATGACCGAAGAAAAACCACCATCATTCTACGAATACAGTGCGTTACCCGATCGGCGGCCGCTGCGTTTTCCAAACGGCGCGCGGATCGCTCTCATCCTTACGATCAACCTCGAATACTGGGAAAAATCACGGTCGGCTCAAAAGGAGCCACTATTCACCGGCGGCCCGATGACGATACCGCATGCGTTGCCGGGAGACGTGTGGGACACAGCAAACTGGACCTGGCGCGAGTATGGTCAACGTGTGGGAATCTGGCGGCTAATCGATCTGTTCGATAGTGCCGGCGTCAAGCCTTCCTGCACCGTCAATGGCATCATGATGGTGGAGCGGCGCCGCATCGTCGAAGCAGTCAACGAGCGCGGCTGGGAACTGCTACCGCACAACTGGGCGCAAAATGATCTTCTTAGCTACTACGCCGGGAGTCCCGACGCCGAACGCGCTGTCATCAAACGCACGCTGGATATATTCCAGGAAATCGTCGGGCGCCCGGCTAAGGCGTGGCTCTCCTCAGCAATTCGCGGAACACAGCACACGCCCGCCTTCCTCAAGGAATTCGGGCTGATCGCCTACTGCGATTACTTGAACGACGACCAGCCCTATTTGATCCAAACCGTTCACGGCCCGATCGTCTGCGTGCCTTATTCAAACGACATCAACGATTTCAACCTCTTCGCCCGCAGCGGCATGTCGGTCACCAGCGGGGTCGAGACGCTCAAGTCATGCTTTGACCAGCTTTACTCCGAGGGCGCGAAAACCGGCCGCATCATGAATGTTGGACTCCACCCTCACGTTATTGGCCAGCCGCATCGCATCGGCGCGCTCCGTCAGTTCGTCGAATACGCTCGATCGCACAAAGACGTTTGGTTTCCAAGCCGCGAGGAACTGGCCGCCTGGTACCTCGATAATCACGGCTCGCATATTCCCGAATAGGTTCCTGTCTATTTAAAAATTTCTTTAAGCTGAGCGGTCAGCCCGGGTTCGAGGTCGAAAACCTTTCGGACGTTCTGCTCCAACTCCGTGCCGTCGGCAGGATTAATATCCAGATTGGCTTTTTTTGCCTCGGCAAGAAACTGAGGATCCTTCATGGTCTCAGCAAAAGCCCTGCGCAATGTCTGTACTCGGCCCTTGGGTGTACCCGGAGGCAAAACGAATGGCCGGGCCGTTGGGCCCAGACTGTGCGCTCCGACCTCTAAAAGCTTGCGGGACTGGGGAGTCTTGGCAAACTCCACATCTAACGGAACATTGGGCAGTTCTGGATGCCGCTTACCAACGTGTTGGACGACGATCATAACATCCCCCGATTCGACTTCTTTGCGCCACGTCGATTTAAAAGATTCCCACGCATTGGTAACGCCCACGATCTCGCCGCTGTTGAATGCAAGACGAACGTTTGCGGTCCCTTTATAGCCATCGACCACCTGCGCCGGCAGGCCTATAGCGGCGATGAGCAACCGTGGTATATCCGACGTTGCTGTCCCCGGCGCGATGCCGCCGATTTTTAATGGGCTCTTGGCCGCCAACCACTGCTTCATGCTGGTCACGCCGCCGGCCTTCGATAATCCCGTAACGTAGTTATCCTGGGTCGGGACGCCGATGTATTCGAATTTTTGCGCGTCAAACTCGATTCCGGGTTTATCCAGCAGCTGTTGTATAAACAGACCGCCGATAAAGTGGCCGACAGTGAGGCCATCGGGCTTGGCTGCTTTATAAAGATGATTGGCTGAGATCAAGCTGCCGGCACCCGTCATATTTTCGACGACGATTGTAGGATTGCCCGGTATGTGTCTGGTCATATGACGAGCGATCAGCCTGGCGTAGGTGTCATAGCCACCGCCAGCCGAGAAGCCGACGACGACCTTTATGGTTTTCCCGTTGTAGAAGGAGTCTTGAGCGAAGGTTTGCCCGGCAGAGAAAGCTACGAAAAACATTAGCAGCTTGGCGAGTGACTTTTCCATCATATTCCTCCGGGTATAGTGTCCTTTGTCGTTGACCCGTATAGGAATGTGACCTTTCATGTCAAGGGAGTTGTCAATACGCCCGCATATTGCTGATGAACCGAATGCTGCTCTCCCGAACATGGGAAATCTTAATCAACAGCGTCCGCATGCGGGTTTTGTCATGTTCCAACGAGCTCCCATTGTTTGAGATGGACATTGACTCCTGTCTGGAGTAGAGAGGCATTCAGCAGCGCGGCGAGGGCCCGTGATTTCGTGATGCGTGCTGCTGCTTACGTCTGACATCTGAACTCGCGCGCCAAGCTCAGTTCAGAGTTGATACTTGAACGTCCTTTCGTGTCTATGACCGCTAACGACACTCAATCCCTGTTTGAGGCCGTCCGAAAATTGCTCCCGATGATCCGATCCTCGGCCGAGCGGATCGAGGCGGACCGGGAATTGCCGCGGCCGCTCTTCGAAGCGCTGGCCGATGCCGGCTTGTTCAAGCTGCTGATTCCTCACAACGTGGGCGGCGCGGAGATCGACCTACCCGCATATGTGCAACTGCTTGAGGAGCTCGGCAAAGCGGACGCCAGCACCGGTTGGGTGGTCAATCAATGCGCGGTCTTCGCGACCTACGCGGCACGGATCCCCCGCGAAGTCGCTCGCTCGATTTGGATCGACACGCCGCGAAGCATTGTCGCGAACACGCCCGCCGCGACAGCCCGAGCCGTGGCGGTGCCGGGCGGGTACCGGGTTACCGGGCGTCAAGGCTTCAGCTCGGGGTGCCGGCACGCTGCTTGGCTAGCAGCTCGCGCTCTAATCCTCGAGAAGGGCCAGCCAAGGGTCGAAGACGGCCAACGCGAGGAGCGCTACCTGTTCGTACCGGTTGCGGAGGCCGAGCTGCTCGACACCTGGCATGTCCGCGGCATGCGCGGCACGGGAACCCACGACTTTGCCGTAAGAGATGTCTTCGTGCCCGCAGAGCGCACGGTGCTCCAAGCCGGCGCGCCCCTGCTGGAGAATGGAGCGCTCTACCAGTTTCCCCGGAGACTACTCTTTGCCTCGGGTGATGCCGCGGTGTCGCTGGGAGCGGCGCGCGCATGCCTGAATACATTTTTTGAGCTGGCCGGCGCCAAGACGCCTCGATCTATGCAGGCAACGCTGCGAGACCAGCCGGTAGTTCAGGCCACCGTCGGCCGCAGTGAAGCCCACCTCCGATCCGCACGCGCCTTTCTCACCGAAGCGGTCCGCGAGATTTGGACCGAGGCGTCCTCCACCGGTGCGATTACTCTGGAACGGCGCGCGGCCCTCCGGCTGGCCACGACCCACGCAATTCGACTGGCGGTGGATGTCGTCGACTCCGTGTATAACGCTGCCGGCGTCACAGCGATCTTCGAGGGGAATCCAATACAACGCCACTTCCAGGACATTCACGTGATCAGCCAGCATACGCAGGCGCGGCTTGCTCATTACGAGCTGATCGGCAAGTACGCGCTAGGGCTGACGGTCGACGAGTCGCGGCTCTAGTCTGGATTATGCCGCGACGAAACCGCGCAGAGTCTATGCCGAGGAGAAGCCTGCGTTGAATTGTTCAAAGCGTCGAACGTTGGACACTTAGAGTTCTGAGCGAAAAAGGCACTCTTATGGTAAAACTGCAATCGAGAGAAACCGCTGCGGCAAGCTCTCCTACTCGAACGCTTGCGGAATACGTCGCCGGATTATCTTATAACACGATTCCACAAGAGGTTATCTCGCATATCAAGTTGTCCTTTATCGATTCCCTTGGCTGCGCTCTTTTCGGTTCTACGCTGCCGTGGGGCAAAATTATCACGTCATTCACGAGTGAGCTGGGCAAAGGTAGAGGGGCAATCATTTGGGGCGATGGCGCCGAGGTTCCACCCACCAGCGCGCCGCTGGCCAACGGTACGTTGATTCACAGTTTTGAGTTGGACGATTTGCACCGCGTCGGAGTCATCCATCCCGGTTCGGAAGCCATACCTGCCGCTGATGCGCTGGTCCGCCACGCCCGCCGCATCGACGGCAAACAGCTGATTACGGCCGTGGTAGCAGGTTATGAAGTCGGCTGCCGCGTCGGCATGACCGGTGGAGCAGCACAGCTTCGCCGCGGCTTTCATCCGAGCGCAACGTCGGGCACGTTCGCGGCGGGAGCCGCCGCCGCCAAGATGCTCCGATTGAATCCGGCGAAGACGGTCCATGCGCTGGGAATCGCGGGCACTCAGGCGGCCGGGCTGATGGCAGCCCAGCACTCCTCGATGGTGAAGCGCATGCATGCGGGCCGCTCGGCTCAAGCCGGAGTCTACGGCGCGCTACTCGCGGCTAGAGGCTTTACCGGGATCGAAGACATTCTTGAAGCGCCCTACGGCGGTTTTTGCTCGACCTTTATCGATAGGCCGGATCTATCACACCTCACGAACCAACTGGGAGAACGGTGAGACGCTCAACGCCGGTTTCAAGCCTTATCCCTGCTGCGGTAGCAATCATACGTCCATCGATGCGCTCCGGAAAATTCTGGGCGAGCACCAGGAGGTCAACGCCGACGACGTGCAAAAAATCCGCATCCGAACCACCCGCGCCACCAAACTCCACGTTGGCTGGCCTTATGAACCCAAGAGTCTGACCACGGCGCAAATGAATCTTTCATACTGTGTCGCCGTACTGCTGCACGACCGCGACTTCTTCGTCGATCAGGTCACGAGCAAGTCGATTCGCCGCCCCGATGTCCTAGCGACAACAAAAAAAATCGAAGTCCTCGAAGACCCCCAGTTCGATCTGCTGGGCGACGAAGGGCGCCACGGAGTTGATTTGGAGGTCCAACTCGGGGACGGCAAAAGCTATCGCGAGAAAGTCCTCCACGCCAAGGGAAGCGATAAAAGCCCGATGACGCGGGACGAAGTTTTGCGGAAATTTCGCCTGCTCGCTTCGCGCGTTCTCTCTAGGCCTCGGGTGGCAAAGCTGGAAGAGACTCTGGTCAATCTCGAAAAACTCGACGATGCGCGAGAGATCGCAAAGCTTCTTACGGCTTAACAGGATCGGGCTTTCAATTCATCACTCCAGTACTCCAAACTTGTTGCGAGGCCGATCAAGCGTAACCGATCGAGCTGACTCGCATCAAAATTGTTCGATGCCCTGCTTACCTTCGTCGCTTGCTGCCCGCTACCTTGGTCGCCGCCCTGCTGCGCTGCTCGGGCGTAGCCCAGTCGAGTGGAAGACCTTGGGCTTTTGTCATCCTGGTAAGTTCTTTGACGTATGCATCCCAGCACCCAAGCTGCTTCATGCGCTCATCGATCGCGCAAGCGTGAACCGGGTCGTTGGAGTAGTCAGGCACTTTCGCTGATCGCCATCGGCCGGCTTTGTCCTGCTTCTTGCCGATCAGCACGCCGGCTTGCTGGTGAACGTTCTTCCAGCCGAATACTTTTTCAGCTGTTACCACAGTCAATTGTGCCCCGGCTACTATTTTGGAGGAGCCCCCTTTCGCCATTCGAACATTAGTATACGACGGTTTGTGATAGCGAGCGATCAGCGCAATGAACAGCGCCGATTGCGCCCAATCATCAGTAGCAACGATTTTTGCTGAGCGTCCTGGTCCAGAAGTTAGCGGCTAGGGGTCGAATCTTCGTTAGACCTGGCTTGCCAGAAAGAATTTTTCCGGATCTTTTTTGACTCGGCAATGAAAGCAGGAAGATTTGTAGACGCACTGGCGTGGGGAGGAGTTGGAATATGGATTCAATCCGCCACTCCAGCACTCCAAGCGATGTCCGACTTACAGCGACACGCTCGAGCGCGTCAAGGAACGGTAACGCGTAAAATCACCGTGTCTGTCTTTCTTCCAAAGCGAGGTCGTTCGATGCCTCAGGATCGTAAGGCCCTTCGATCCGAACCGTCGTTATTCCCGATTTCATCATACCGAGGGCTCTTGCCGCTGCCCGGGAGACATCAATAATACGGCCCTTGCTAAAAGGCCCGCGATCATTAATGCGCACTTCAACTGATTTTCCATTGGCTAGATTGGTGACTTTCACCCGGCTACCCCATGGTAAAGTTCGATGAGCGGCGGTGAATTTCTCCTGGTTAAAAACTTCGCCGCTAGCGGTGAGCTTGCCGTGAAATCTCGGTCCGTACCACGAGGCTATACCGGTTTCCAGCCACTTTGGCTCCGCAGGTTCGGGGATGTTCTCAATGGGCGGAGCCGGTTCGGTTTCCGGTGAGGAAGGGAGTTTCGCGATCGGCGGAATCTTAGGCGGAAAGTTAGGTGTGGGCGCCGTGCCTGTCGAATGGTTCGGAGTCCTAGCCGCCGGAGATAGGACTCGTTCTGGTGAAACCGCGCGGTTCGGTGTATCTGAAATGACGCTGCACCCTTGGGAAGCCGAAACGAGCGCTGTCATGAATATCGAGGCACCGATCCGCCGCTTTAAGGCAGCCGCTCGGGAATGCGAATTTGATTTTGGACATACAGGCTTCAAGAGTCACCCCGCACGGTAACTTCAGCAATGACAATGCCTCAAACGGGCGCCAAGATGGCCGCGGCAATAATGCTCAAAACGGTCGGATCTATGGCATCAGCCGACAAATGGATGGCAGGAATAGTATGAGGTTCGTACAAGAGCGTACGATCTCGTTCATGATTTACTTTTCTTGATACTCGGGTGAGCGTGTCCGCTTTTCTTCCCTCATCGCTTGCGACGCGCTATGGTCGCTTGATCGAGTAATTATGCATTCGTATTCGCGTCCGGAGTTTTCATGAAAGCCACAAGGGGCACATCACTCGGAAATATTTCACTCACGGTCTCGATTGGGGGACTCGTCGCAACGGAACTGGCGCTACGCCATGGAGTCGTCGTCGGGGCCGGCTGGAAAGTCCTTCTCCATGCATTCGAGGCCGCGACCGTCGGCGGTTTGGCGGACTGGTTCGCGGTCACCGCTCTCTTTCGTGAGGTTCCTGTGCCGTTGTTACGGCGGCACACGAATATCATCATCAAAAATCGACAGCGTATCGTCGAGGGTATCGCGGACATGGTGCAGAACCGATGGCTCGCCCCCAGCATTATTAGGGAACACCTGTCCCTCTTTTCTGCCTCCCAAAATGTTTTGGAATATTTAGCCAACGATGAGCGATCGAAAAATCTCCTCTCGATTATGCGGGACATCATCCATCACGTCGCGCGCGGGATCGACGCGCCTGAAGTGGTCGCGTTTCTCGAGCGGGTCATCAAAGATCAACTTCGTGATCGCCAGTTCGCCGAACCCTTCGGTCAGTGGTTGGGACAATGTCTACGTCGGCGCGATCATGATGCTGTTTGGGACATGGTGCTTCCTGCAGTCGAAAAGACGGTTCGCAGATCCGAGGTGAAACGGCTGGTTCAGCGCATGATCGGACGCGCGCTGGACGAATACAAATCGGGCGGTTTGCTCAAGCACCTCGGCATCAAAATTGCGCGAGGCTTAAACTTCGTGAATGAGGAGAAATTGGCTGTGGCCCTTTTAAGAAAATTGGAAGAGGCCGTGCGCGAGGCTCAACGCGATCCCGACCATCCTGTTAGGTCCCGTATCGATCACATCGTCATTGAATTCGCCGACAAACTTGCCATGGGCGAGACTGACGCGGTGTCCCTGATCGAGACCGTCCGCCTCGCGCTTATCGAAGGCGGAGACGCCCCCGCCATACTTCGTGGCGTCCTCAGCCGTCTTAGTGAAACGATCGAAGAAGAGTTTGAAAATTTCGACTCGGATCTCAACAGGCTCATGCGCCGGGAGTTCCAGGAACGTGTCGAGCTTTTTCGAGCCGACCGCGCGGCGCAAGAGAAGTTCGATGACTGGGTGAGACAGATCGCATTGGACCTGGTGGAGAAACGTCACGATAGGATCGGCGAGATGGTTCGCGGCAGCCTGGAAAAGTTGTCTGACCTCGATTTAGTTGGCCAGATCGAAAGCAAGGTGGGTCGCGATCTTCAATATATTCGACTGAATGGCGCCATTGTTGGTGGATTTGCCGGAGCCATGCTGGCGATCATAAAAATGCTAGCGTGAATTCGTGGTTTAGACAGGAAGGAATGCGCTCATTAAGCACGTGCTCGATAGCTGAGTGAGCGCGGCGGAAAATGCGTTCGGCGAGCGGCGGAGAAAGACCGCCGCGAACTGGAAAGTGCACGATCAAAACGTTAGACTGTAACCATGGGGGCGAAATGGGTTCGACGGAGGTGGGAAGTCAGAGTGGCATGCCGGGGTACTGTTCACCCGTTAAACAAACAGACTGCTTTAAACGCAGACAATTTCGAATACTCCCTAGCTGCCTAATCGCAGTTAGCGTCTTACCGGCTTTCTCCCACGGGGTTGGATAAGATGTCATTCAGTGGGATGGGC
>Ga0210113_1000096_pt1 | contig 19157 bp, 19 predicted proteins | sample MayberryNW_Catta_5_FD_185523 | JGI IMG/M metagenome (GOLD analysis project Ga0210113, IMG submission 185523) | Wetland microbial communities from San Francisco Bay, California, USA, that impact long-term carbon sequestration -... | ecosystem: Environmental > Aquatic > Marine > Wetlands ...
TCCCGGGTCCGCTGCGGCGCGTCCTCGTCGAGCGGGGCTCCGGCCTCGAGCGTGAGGAAGGCGTCGCGGGCCAGCGTGAGCTCGATCGCGCGCTCGAAGCGGAGCGGCCCACGCGAGCCTTCGGAGCCCGCGCGCAGGCGCCGCACCACGCGCCCGTCGACGAGCAGGCGCAGCTCCTCCACCGGAACCCACGGCGCCGCGGCGACGGCGACCTCGACCCTCACGCGGCCGCCGGGCGCCGCGAGGGTGTCGCCCATGCCCGCCCCGTTCGCGCGGAAGCGCAGCAGCAGCCAACCGACCCACGGCAGCCGCCATTGCCGCATGAGATCGCCCACGGTCTCCATGACCGTGTACGCTCCATCGGCATCGCCCATTTCGAGCAGATCGCCCACCCGCAAGAGATGCAGGCCCGGTTCGTGCTCCGTACCGCGCGCCTTCTCCGCCAGCGCCGTCACTTCGTCTAACGCGGCGCGGCGTTCGGCGAGTGACATCGGCCCGCGTGGCAAGCGATTGAACTGGCAGACCCAAACCGAGACGGCGAGGTCGCCGAGCGAACCGGCATCGCACCGTCGGCCCTGCGCTTCTACGAGACGAAGGGGCTGATCCACTCGGAGCGCAGCGACGGCAACCAGCGCCGGTTCCACCGCGACATGCTCCGGCGCATCTCGTTCATCAAGGTCGCGCAGAACGTCGGCCTCTCGCTCGAGGAGATCGCGGCCGCGCTGGCCACGCTCGCGGCCGCTCCCGAGGTGGACGTGATCGTCCTCACCCGCGGCGGCGGAAGCTTCGAGGACCTTCTCCCCTTCAGCGACGAGCAGGTCGTCCGGGCGGTCGCCGGGTGTCCGGTTCCCGTCGTGTCCGCGGTCGGCCACGAGCAGGACACGCCGCTCTGCGACCTCGCCGCCGACGCGCGGGCCGCCACGCCGACTGCTGCCGGCGCCCTCGTCGTCCCGGACGAGACCGAGCTCCGGGCCGCTCTCGAAGCCTCCAGGCACCGCCTGGCCGTCGGCGTGCGCGGTCTCGTCGAGCGCGACCTTGCCAGGGTCTCGCGCCTCGGCGAGCGGCTTCGGGTTGCGCCGCGGCTGCTGCTCGAGCGCCGCCGCTCGTCTCTCGACCACTGTGGGGCCAGGCTGCAGGCGCTCTCGCCGCTCGCCACCCTGGGGCGCGGGTACGCGATCGTGCGAGCCGGCTCGGCGGCGCTGCGGGACGCAACCTCGGTCGCCGCCGGCGATCGCGTCGAGATCGAGCTCGCGCGCGGCGTCCTCGGTGCCGTGGTCGAGGACGTGCGCCCGTGAGCGACGCGCGCGAGGAGCGTGCCTTCGAGGAGCTGCAGAAGGAGCTCGAGGACGTCGTGGCGCGCCTCGAGCGCGGCGACGTGGCGGTGGACGAGGCGATCGCCCTCTTCCGCCGCGGGGAGGAGCTCTACCGCGCGTGCGTCGAGCGCCTGCAGACCGCCGAGCTCAGGATCGAGGAGCTCACGCCGCCCGACCCCCGTGCGTGACACGGCGAGTGCCGTTCGTGTATGAATCGCCCCATGGCGAAGCCGACACCCGACCTGCTGCGCAACGTTCCGCTCTTCTCGGGCCTCGACGACTCCGAGCTCGAGAGCCTCGCCGACGAGTTCAACGAGCGGCGGTTCTCGGCCGGCGACACGATCGCGCTCGAGGGCGAGGGCGGCCTGATGTTCTTCGTCGTCGACGAGGGCGAGGCTGCCGTCGAGGTGCACGGCGAGGAGGTCGCGACGCTCGGCCCCGGCGCGCACTTCGGGGAGATCGCGCTGATCGACCGGCGCCCCCGGACGGCGACGGTCACGGCCCGGTCCGACCTGAAGACGTACGGGCTCCCGGTCTTCGTGTTCCGCCCGTTCGTCGAGGCACGCCCGGCGGTCGCATGGAAGCTGCTCGAGGCGATGGCCGACCGGCTGGCCGAGGCCGAGAGCCGCTAGCCGCTAGCCGCTAGACGCTAGCCGCTAGCCTCCGGCCCAGCTCCTCGAGGTCGATCTCCGCGCGGGCGGGGTCGCCGGAGAGCGCGACCGTCTCCGCGCCCGGTACCTGCGCCTCGACCCGACCGCCGAAGACGACGCAGCGAACGCCCACCGCGACGGCCCGGCGCGCCACCTCTCCCGGCGCCTTCCCGGCCAGGGTCGTCTCGTCGACCCTCCCTTCGCCGGTGACCACCAGGTCCTGCCCGCGGAGGCGCTCGTCGAAGCCGACCAGGTCGAGGACGGTCGCGCCGCCGGGAGCGAGCGTCGCGCCGAGGAGGGCGAGCGCCGCCCCCAGCCCGCCCGCCGCTCCGGCTCCGGGCAAACCCGCGTACGGACGGAGCTCCTCGTGTGCGGCCAGCCGCCGCTCGAGGAGCTCGACGTCGTCGGGGGACGCGCCCTTCTGCGGACCGAAGAGGCGGGGCGCATCGAGCAGCGGGATGTCGACATCGCAGAGCGCGACCGCGGGCGCCGGCAGCTCCCGGACGACCTCGAGCAGCCCCGCGCCGCCGTCGACGGTGGCGGTGCCGCCGAGCGCGACCACGAGCGAGGACGGCGAGCTCGCGAGCGCGGCCGCGACCAGCTCGCCGAGCCCACGGCTCGAGGCGGTGAGCGGGTCTCGCTCGTCAGGCTCGAGCAGCGGCAGCCCGATCGCCGACGCCGCCTCGACCACCGCGCGCCCGTCGGGCAGTCGCAGCCAACGCGCCGTCCGCGGTCGTCCGAGCGGGTCGTGCACCGGCGCGTCGTGCCACGTCCCGCCGAGCGCCGCCTCGAAGGCCTCGGCCGTGCCCTCGCCCCCGTCGGCGACCGGAAGCTCCGTTGGCTCGCTCCCGGCGAGGCCGCGGGCGAGCGCGGCCGCCGCGGCGCGTGCGGAGAGGACGCCCTTGAGGCTAGCGGGACACAGGAGCGCCCTCACGTGCTTCCTCGCGGTCGGGCTCCTCGACCATCTCCCGCACCCCCTCGGTCGCGTTCTCGGCCGACTCCTCGTCGTCCTGCATGCGGCGCAGCATCGCGACGGAGATCCCCTCGCGTGCGAGCGCGATCAGCCCGAGACCGATGCCGCACGCCATCTCGAGCGCCTGCAGGGCGAGGCCGTAGGCGAAGCCGGTCGCATAGGGCACCCCGTAGTTCCGGAGCGGGATCGCGACCGCCGCCTGCACGAGCCCGACGTTCCCCGGCCAGAGCGGCACGATCGTCGCGACGTTCATCAGGACGAGGACGAGCCCGGCCGCCGGCAGCGGCGCGTCGATCCCGAACGCCTTCATCGCGGCATAGACCGCGAGCAACTGCATCAGCCAGCCGAGGCACTGGAGGAAGACGGCGCCGGCGAGGGGAAGCGGTGCCTTGAGCACGGAGAGGCCGTTCCGCGCCATCGCCAGCAGGTGACGGGCGGTCCCGACACTGTCCCGCACCATCGGCCGGCGTCGCGGGCGCGCGCCGAGCCAGGCGAGCGTGAAGAGGGCGAAACCCACGGCCGCCACGATCAGGAGCGCGACGAGGGCCCAGTGCGGCACCTCGGCGGTGAGGAGCACCCAGACGACGAGGATCGTCGCCGGCACCAGATCGAACAGCCGGTGCGCGAACACGGTCCCGACGAGCACGGCGCTCGTCCCCGCGGGTGCGTCCGGGAGGTGACGCCGGAGCGTTGCGACGCGAGCGAGCTCTCCGAGCCGCCCGGGCACGACCGCGTTCGCGAACAGCCCGACCCCGAACGCGGAGAGAACGTGGACGAGCCGCGGCTGGTTCCTCGCGGGCAGCGCCTGCCCGATCGTCAGGCGCCAGGAGAGCGCCCGGAAGAGCGTGGAGACGACGTTGAGGGCGAACGCGAGCACGATCCAGCTCCAGACGACGAAGCGGAATGCCTCCCACACCTCGCCCCAGTCGGGCCCGCGCCACCAGATCACGACGAAGGCGACCGTTGTCAGGGCGACCAGGACCGCCGCCTGCACCCACCCCTTGCGCCAGAGACGCGAGATCGCGGTCACGCGGCCCGGGCCTTTGCCTCGACCCCGGCGACCTGCTCGTAGATCTCGACGAGCCGGGTCGCGATCCCCGGCCAGGAGTAGCGCTCGACGGCGATCTCCCGCGCAGCCTCGCCCAGCGCGCGGCGGCGCTCCTCGTCCGCGACGATCCCCGCGACCGCCTCGACGAGCGCCGCCGGGTCGTCCGGGGGGACGGCGATCGACGCGGCGGGATCGAGCACCTCGCGGTAGCCGGCGATGTCGGAGGCGACGACGGGGAGTGAGCACGCGAAGGCGCGCGTCAGCACCATGCCGAAGCTCTCCTGGCCGAGCGAGGGGGCGACGAGCGCCTTCGCTCGGAGCAGCGTCTCCGTCAGCTCGTCCTGGCTCAGGAAGCCGACGACGTCGATGCCCTCGTCCGGCACGCGCAGCCGGGTCAGGAGGAGCCGGACCGCGAGCGGGTCGGCGCCGGCGACGGTCAGGCGGAGGCCGGTGCGCCGCCGGATCTCAGGCCACGCACGCAGGAGCACCTGCAGGCCCTTCCGCGGCTCGTGGCGCCCGGCGAAGACGATCCGGTGCTCGCGCTCGCCTGCGGGCGCCTCGTCGGGGACGAGGACCCCGTTCGGGATCACCTCGTACGTGCCGGGCAGCCACCGCTCCTGCGAGGCCCGCGCACGCTCGGACACGGCGATCCGGTGGTCGATGCGGTCGATCAGGAAGCCCCACAGCGGACCGCCCACCTTCATCCAGCCGAGCTCACCCGACGCATGGAAGGTCGCGACGACCGGGCAGCGCGCGAGCAACAGCGCAGCGGTGCAGATCGCGGGCGTCATCGGCTCGTGCAGATGGAGCACGTCGAAGCGCTCGCGCTCGAGCACCGAGCGCATCCGGAAGTAGGCCCGCGGCGAGAGCACGATGTTCGGCAGGGAGCCGTTCGCGGGCACGATCACCGAGCGCCCGACCGGGAGGACGTTCGCCGGCGGGCTGTCGTGACGCCCGACCCGGGGGTGGAGCGCGCGCGTGAACTGCCCGGGCGGGTCGTTGCCCATGACGAGCTTCACCTCGTGCCCGAGGCCTTCGAGCGCCGCGGCCTGCAGCTCCGCATGCTCCACGACCGCGCCCCAGAACGACCAGGAGAACGGGACGACGATCCCGATCTTCACGGCCGAGACACTAACGGCCGGAGTTCGGCTCGGGACGCCCTGTGGCTACGCTGGGCTCATGCGCCTCGACGGCATCCACCACGTGACCTGCATCACCGGCGACGCACCGCGGAACGTCGACTTCTACACGCGGGCCCTCGGTCTCCGCCTCGTGAAGAAGTCCGTCAACCAGGACGACCCCACCGTCTACCACCTCTTCTACGCGGACGAGGAGGGGAGCCCGGGGAGCGACATCACCTTCTTCGAGTACCCGGGCGTGCGCCGCGGGCTGGCCGGGGCCGGGATGATCCACACGGTCGGCTGGCGGGTGGCGTCCGAGGACGCGCTCGGCTTCTGGGAGGAGCGGCTCCGGCCGGAGACGACGGTGCTCGCCCGCGACGGCGAGGGCCTCGCCTTCGAGGACCCCGAGGGGCTGCGCCACCGGCTCGTCGTCTCGACCTCGGATGACGCGCCGCTCGTCGCCGACCATCCCGAGGTGCCCGCGGAGCTCGCGCTGCAGGGGTTCGACGGCGTCCGCGCGTTCAGCGCCGCGCCGCAGGCGAGCCGCACGACCCTCGAGGAGACGCTCGGCTTCGAGTCGGCCGGTGACGGCTGGGAGTCCCGCGGCGAGACCCGCGGCGGCCTCTACGGCTACGACGACCCTCCCGCCGAGCGGGGGACCGGTGGAGCGGGCACCGTGCACCACGTCGCCTGGTCCTCGACGATGGAGGACCACGGCCCCTGGCACGAGCGGGTCACGGCGGCCGGCCTGCATCCGTCGCCGATCATCGACCGCTTCTGGTTCCGCTCGATCTACTTCCGCGAGCCGAGCGGCGTCCTCTTCGAGATCGCGACGCTCGGCCCCGGCTTCTCCGTGGACGAAGACGCCGAGCACCTCGGCGAGACACTCGTCCTGCCACCGGCGTTCGAGCACCTCCGGGCTCGGCTCGAGCCGGTGCTCACGCCGCTGCCCGACCCGCGGCCGTGGGCCCGGACCGGCTGACCTCCGTCACGCGACCCGTGACCCTGGTCCCCGCGAACTTCGCCGTCCCGACCCGCTTCGCGACCGGCGCCTTCGTGCTCGAGGCTCTCGGGCCCGAGCACAACGAGCGGGATCACGCGGCCTGGTCCTCGAGCATCGAGCACATCCGCGCAACGCCGGGGTTCGTCGGAGCCCGCTGGCCGCACACGATGACGCTCGAGGAGAACCTCGCCGACCTGGAGCGGCACCGAGCGGAGTTCGACGAGCGCTCGGCGTTCGCCTACTCCGTGCTCGACCCCACGACGAGCGACGTCGTCGGCTGCGTCTACGTGGACCCCGCGCCCTCGGGCGACGGTGCCGTCGTGCGCTCGTGGGTGCGCGAGTCGCAGGCCGAGCTCGACGCACCGCTCCGCGAGGCCGTCGTCTCCTGGCTCGAGCGCGAGTGGCCGCTCGCATCGGTGTCGCCGGCGCAGGAGTAGACTCCCGCGACCGTGATCGAGGGCGAAGGCCTCGCCGAGCTCCACACCCACCTCGGAGGCTCCGTCGCCTCGGACATCCTCTGGAGCCTGGCGCACGAGCAGGGGATCGCGCTCCCCGTCAAGGACTTCTGGGAGTTCGACGCGCTCGTCACGGTCTCCGACCCGCGCGGTGTCCCCGGCCTCGACGCGCTCGACCAGATCTACCACTGGACCGAGCTGATCCAGTCGTCCCCGCTCGCCGTGGAGCGCTCCGTCCACGCGGCGATCGGCGGCGCGTACCGCTCGCAGGGCATCACGACGCTCGAGCTCCGCTTCAACCCGATGAAGCGGAACCGCGGCGGCGAGCGCGACCTCGACCACATCATCCTGGCCGCGGTCCGCGGGCTCGACCTTGCGAGCCTGGAGTACCCGCAGGTGCGCGCCGGGCTCATCCTGATGATGGACCGGACCTTCGACCGGCGGCTGAACGAGATCATCGTCGAGAAGGCGATTCGCTGGGCGAACCGCGGCATCGTCGGCGTGGACATCGCCGGCCCGCGCCCGGAGGGCGCTCGCTACGACTACACGCAGCTGGCGCCGATGGTCGAGACCGCGCGGGAGGCGGGGCTCGGGGTCACGATCCACGTCGGCGAGGAGGGTGGCGAGACCGGCCGCGCAGAGATCGCCGAGGTCGTCGAGCACCTCCGCCCGGAGCGGATCGGCCACGGGATCCTCGCCGCCGGCGATCCGGAGCTCATGCACGCGCTCCGGGAGGCGGGCACGGTGCTCGAGATCTGCCCGACCTCGAACCTGCTGACGAAGGCGCTCGCGGACGAGTCGGCAGTGCGCGAGACGCTACGCCGGTTCGTCGAGCACGGCGTCGCCTTCACGATCGCGACGGACGGGCCGGAGATGATGCGCACGCACCTCCGCGACGAGCTGGAGCTCCTCCTGCGCATCGAGGCGCTCGACGAGGACGAGCTGCGCGAGGCGAACGCGCGCGGCCACGCGGCCGCCTTCCGCCGCCGCGCACCGATCGCGGCGTAACCGCACAGACCAACTCCTCACTGGAGTCGAGGCTCCGCTCGGGATCGTGCGGTTTGCGGCGAGGTCACGCGGGGTAGGCGTGCCCGGGTGAACCTCCTGCGCGGGCTGCCCGGGCATCCGATCCATCCGCCGCTCACCGACGCCACGATCGGCGCCTACACGGTCGCCACGGCGTTCGTCGTCCTCGGCGGGCTCGGCGTGTCCGAGGCGAACATGGCGACCGCCTGGTGGCTCGCGCTCGTCGTCGGGCTCGTCGTGACCGTGCCCACGGCCCTCGCCGGACTCCTCGATTGGCTCACGATCCCCCGAGGCGGCCAGCAGTGGAGCACGGCGACGCTCCATCTCGCTGCGATGGTCTCGGCGACTGTCGTCTTCCTGCTCGCCGCGATCGTCGGCCACGGCGGCTACGCGGACCGGCAGGTCACGGGCGCAGGGCTCGTCCTCACGCTCGTGGGCTTCGGAGTGCTGACGGTCGGCGGCTGGCTCGGTGGCACGATCGTGTTCGTCCACGGCATGCGCGTCCTGAAGCCAGGGGGCGAGCCGGCCGCGCGCAGCGGCGCCTCCGTGCCGTATCGGGAGAAGGGGACCGGGGCCGGCGGGGCGCGCTGATGGACGCCTGGGACGGCTGGGACTTCCAGCGCTTCTACCTGCTGTTCGTCGCCGCGGCCTTCGTCCTGCTCGGGCTCCAGGTCTTTCTCTTCCACTGGCGGGCGGCGTTCAGCCGGCCCACGATGTACCTGCCCGTCGCCGCAGCGCCGCTGCTGGCCGCGGCGGGCCTCGTCGCCGCCATCACGCGCGAGGGCGCGATCGGGTGGATCGCCGTCGCCGTGTTCGCCGTCGGCGTGCTCGGAGGGCTCGTCGGCGTCGTCGAGCACGTGAAGGGCATCGCGTACCGGGTCGGCGGCTTCTCGCCGAGGAACCTCGTCGCCGGCCCACCGCCGCTCCTCCCCGCTACATACGCCGCCGTCGCCTTCAGCGCCGGTCTCGCGGTCCTCTGGGGCGGGGCGTGAAGAGCCTCGCCGCGCTCGGCGAGCGCGAGCGCCAGATCGTCGAGGAGCGACGCCGGAGCGGCTATCGCGTCGACCGGCTCGAGCGCTTCGGCGGCGAGCTGGAGCCGCACCTGCGCGCGCTGCTCGAGCGGCTGCTCCCCGGGGTCGAGGGCGTCGACCTGGCCGGGTTCGTCGACACGCACGCCGAGCACACGCTCGGCCAGGGCGATCGGGCGCCGGGAGTACCGCCCGCTCCCGAGCTCCTGCGGCGCGGGCTGGCCGCGCTCGCGACGCGCGGCTTCGCGCACGCCCCGGAGAGCGAGCAGGAGGCGCTGATCGCGCGGATGCGCCGCGGCGACGCAGACGCGGCGCTGGGTCTGCCTGCAAAGGACTTCGTCGACCGCCTGCTCGCGCTCGCGCTCGCCGGATACCTGTCCCACCCGGACACCTGGGAGCGGATCGGGTTCACCGGGCCGGCGTACCCGGAGGGCTACGCGTGGATCTCGCCCCCCGCGGTGGCGAGGCGCCACGGCGGGTTCCCGGGAGCCGAGCGGCTGTGACGCCCGTCCCACCGCCGAGAGTCGACCACCTCCGCTCGATCATGCGTCGGCACGACGGGCGCGTCGACGCCTGCATCGTCGGCTGCGGCGCGGCCGGGGGCGTGCTCGCGAAGGAGCTGGCCGAGGGCGGGATGAGCGTCGTCGTCCTCGAGGCGGGCGACTGGCTCGACTCGCGCGAGGACTTCGTCAACGACGAGCTCTCGATGCTCGGGCCGCTCGACTGGGACGACCTCCGCATCGTGGACGGGACGGACCCGATCGGAACCGGCCGGGTGAACACCGGTCGCGCGGTCGGTGGCTCGACCGTCCACTTCACCGCGGTCGCGGTCCGCCTGCACCCGGACGACTTCCGCGTCGCCTCCACCGACGGCGTCGCGGTGGACTGGCCGTTCGGGTACGACGAGCTCGCGCCCTACTACTCCGAGGTCGAGCGGACGCTGCCGGTCTCGGGCCCGCGGCGCTCGGCCTATCCCTCCGGCGCCCCGTACCCGCACGGCGAGCTGCCCTGGTCGGCCAAGGACGGCGTCATCGGGGCGGGCCTGGCCGAGCTGGGGCTGAACGTCGAGATGACCCCGCACGCGATCGCGACCACGAACGTGGACGGCCGCAGCGCGTGCATGTACTACGGCTTCTGCAAGAACGGCTGCAAGAGCGACGCGAAGGGCGGCGCCCACGTGACCTACGTCCCACGGGCCGTCGCGGCGGGAGCCGAGATCCGCCCGGGCTGCTTCGTGCTGCGGGTCGAGAGCGAAGGTGGCCGGGCGACCGGCGTCACGTACCTCGAGGAGGGCGAGGAGCGCTTCCAGCCCGCCGAGCGCGTGTTCGTCTCCTGCTACTCGATCGAAACCCCCCGCCTCCTCCTGCGCTCGGGGCTAGCGAACTCGAGCGACCAGGTCGGGCGAAACCTGATGACGCACACCGGCGCGCTCGTGTACGGACGCTTCGACCGGCCCCTGGACAGCTTCGTCACGCCTCCCGTCGGCGTGATGACGATGGACCCGTACGGGACGCAGCAGGGCCGCGGGTTCGCCCGCGGGTTCTGGCTGAACACGTACGCGCAGTTCCCGATCGACTTCGCCCACACCCTCGTCGACGGCAACCCCGAGCTCTGGGGCGGCGAGCTGATGGACGTGCTCGACGAGTACGCGCACTGGGGCCTGCTCTCGTCGCTCGGGGAGGTGCTCCCGAGCCCGGACAACCGCGTCACGCTGGCGGACGAGCGCGACGAGCACGGCGTCCCCGTCGCGCGGGTCACCTTCTCGTTCGGCGAGAACGACCGGGCGATCGCCGCTGCCGGCACCGAGCTCGCCACGCAGGCGCTCGAGGCTGCCGGCGCGACCCGCATCCTCGCGAGCGAGGGAACGCCGCATCTGCTCGGAAGCTGCCGCATGGGCGACGACCCGGCCACGTCGGTCGTCGGCCCCGACTGCCGCAGCCACGACGTGCCGAACCTGTGGATCTGCGACGGGTCCGTCTTCCCGACCGGCGGAGCCGTGAACCCGAGCCTGACGATCGAGGCGCTCGCCACGCGGACGGCGCGCCTCGCGCTCGCCCGCGAGGCTCCTACCCGCTGACCGACGCCGCGAGCGCGCGCAGGAGCTCGCGCACCTCTCCCGGCCCGACGACGTGGACGTGGTCGCGCGGGCCGTTCGTCGAGCGCGTGCTCGGCAGCAGGCCGCCGACGTGGCCGGCGATCGATCCCTTCGGCAGCGCGTCCAGGAGGTCGTGGTCGGTCCGATCGTCCCCGAGCCCGATGACGAAGTGCGTCGGCTCCTTCCCGTTCGGGAACACGCTCCGCACGTACAGGCCCTTGTCGACGCCTCGGGCGCGCACCTCGACGACGCGATGGCCCTGGAGGATCTCCGCGGGCGCGCCCGCGAGGTGCTGGCCGAGGTCGTTCAGGAGCTCGTGCGCCCGCCACGACCCGTACTCGGGCTCGGCCTCGCGGTAGTGCCACGCGATGGCGCACGCTTTCCGCTCGACGTGCGCACCGGGCACGTCCTCGGCGACCTTCTGCATGAGCCGCTCGATCGGCCGCATCCAGGAGAGGTCGAGCTCGAGGAGCGTCCGCCACTCCCCGCCCGGCGCGCGCGCGAGGTACCCGTGCTCGGCGCAGAGGTGCACCGGGAGTTGGCCGAACCACTGCTCGAGATTGCGCCGCCGGCGCCCGCTGACGATGTGGACGTCCGTCGTCGGCAGCGCCGCCAGCTCGCGTAGCAGCGAGCGGATGTCCCTCGTCGGCACGGCGAGATCCGGGTGGGGCTCGATCTCGCGGAGCGTCCCGTCGTAGTCGAGCAGGATCGAGCGCGACTCGGCGCGGCGGAACTTGCGGACGAGCTTCTCCTTCACGTGGCCCTCGACGTCGGGCGGCACGGGAAGCCGCCGGTCCCGGGTGGCGTACCGCCCGAGTCGGGTGAGGAAACCCGCGGCCCACTTGCGCGTGTCGAGAGCCTCGACGCGCCGCGCCATCGTCTCGAGTCGGCGACGGCGCTCGGGCTGGCCGAGCTCGAGCGCGGTCCCGAGCCGCTCGACGACGCCGTCGACGTTCCAGGGGTTGACGAGCAGCGCGCCGGGCAGGACCTGCGCCGCGCCCGCGAACTCGGACAGCAGCAGCGACCCACGCCAGCGCCCGGGCAGCCCCGGCGCCGTCTGGCAGAGGACGAACTCGTGCGCCACGAGGTTCATCCCGTCGCGGATCGGGGTCACCATCATCACGTCCGCACGGCGGTAGAGCGCGACGAGCGCCGGCTTCGAGATGTGGCGGTGCAGGTACTCGACCGGCGTCACGCCGGGCTGCGCGTAGCGCCCGTTGATGCGCGCGATGAGGAGCTCGATCTCGTCCCGCTGCTGGCGGTACTCGGGGCTCTCGAGCCGCGAGGGGACGAGGACCTGCAGCATGCCCGTCGTCCGCGCGATCGTCGGGTCCTGCTCGAGGAGCCGCTCGAACGCGGCGAGCTTCTGCGGGATCCCCTTCGTGTAGTCCAGCCGCTCGACCCCGAGGATCAGCTTCCGGCCGGCGTACTGCTCGTCGAGCTGCGCGAGCAGGCGCGCGCTCTCCGGGTCCTCGAGGGCCTCGCGGAAGCCGACCGTGTCGATGCCGATCGGGTCGACGCCGATCCCGACGCGCCGCCCGCCGACGTCCATCGCGTCAGGCTCCGAGTCCAGCCCGAGGATGCGCAGGCAGGACGAGCGGAAGTGCCGGGCATAGTCGCCGACCTGGAAGCTCACGTAGTCGGCGCCGAGGATCCCCCGCAGCACCTCCTCACGCGCGGGGAGCAGGCGGTAGACCTCGGAGGACGGGAAGGGCGTGTGCAGGAAGAAGCCGATCGAGAGGTTCGGCGCGCGGCGGCGCAGCATCGCGGGCAGCAGCATCAGGTGGAAGTCGTGCACCCACACGCGCGAGTCGGGGCCGCAGTGCTCGAGGACAGCGTCCGCGAAGCGCTCGTTCACACGCACGTAGCGCTGCCACGCCTCGGGCGTGAGCCGCAGGCGGTCGCCGAAGTAGTGCAGCAGCGGCCAGAGCGTGTCGTTGCAGACGCGGCCGTAGAAGTCCTCCTCCTCGTCGGCGGAGAGGAAGACCGGCGCGAGGTTCTCCTCCTCGAGGCGCTCCGTCACCTCGGCCCGCAGCTGCTCGGGGACGACGGTCCCGGGCCAGCCGATCCAGGCCGCGTCGCCGCGCACCGCCCCGAGCGCCGCGGCCAGCCCGCCGGCCGACGGCCGCACGTCGAAGCCGTCGTCGGTGAGGGAGAACCGGACGGGAAGCCGGTTGCTGGCGATGACGAGCGCGTGATGTCCGGTGTGCAGAGCCACGTTCGCCTCTTCTCGTTCCGGGACCGTGCAGGTAGGTACAACCTACGCGTCCGCGAATAGCTTCACGAATGGCACAGGGCCTCGGCATCATCGGCAACTGCTCGTACAACGCGCTGGTCCGCGACGGATCGGTGGAGTGGCTCTGCTGGCCGCGCCCGGACTCGAGCTTCGTGTTCGGCCCGCTGCTCGACCGCGAGCGCGGCGGCGCCTTCGCGGTGGAGGGCGTCGACGCCGACGAGGTGCGCCAGGAGTACGTGGAGAACACGAACGTGCTGCGCACCGTCTTCAGCGGACCGAACGGGGCCTTCGAGCTTCTGGACTTCGCTCCACGGTTCGCGCTCTACGACCGGTTCTTCAAGCCCTCGATGCTCGTCCGCATCCTGCGCCCCCTCTCCGGCGAGCCGCGGGCCCGAGTGCGCTGCCGGCCGACGTACGAATACGGCCTCGCGCAGATCGGGTCCTGGCGGGCGTCGAACCACATCGAGTACTCGGGCTTCCCGACGCCGGTCCGGCTGACGACGAACGTGCCCCTCACCTACGTCGAGGACGAGCGGCCCTTCCTCGTCGACGACGACCAGCACCTCGTCCTCACCTGGGGCGAGCCGCTCGAGGCGGGGCTCGAGGAGACGGCGGAGAGGTTCCTCGAGCGCACCCTCGACTACTGGCGCCGCTGGGTGAAGGGGACGCGCGTCCCCCGCGACTACCAGAGCGAGGTGATCCGGTCCGCGCTCGCGCTCAAGCTCCACCAGTACGAGGACACGGGCGCGCTCCTCGCGGCGACGACGACGAGCCTGCCCGAGCACCCCGGGTCGGGGCGCACGTGGGACTACCGCTTCTGCTGGCTGCGCGACGCCTACTTCACGCTGAACGCGTTCGAGCGGCTCGGCCACTCGGAGGAGATGGAGCGCTTCCTCGAGTACCTGCGCAACATCGCCGAGGAGGGCGAGGGCGTCCTCCAGCCCGCCTACCGCATCAACGGCGCGTCCGATGCGGCCGAGCGCGAGCTCGACCACCTGTCCGGGTACAAGGGCGACGGGCCGGTCCGCATCGGCAACCAGGCCTTCGAGCACGTCCAGAACGACGTCTACGGCGAGATGGTGCTCGCGGTCAGCCGGCTGTTCCTCGACACGCGCTTCGTCGGTGATGTCCCGCCGCAGACCGCGGTCGGGATCGTCCAGGACCTGCTCGACCAGATGGAGGCGCGTCTCGAGGAGCCGGACGCCGGTCTCTGGGAGTTCCGCGAGCGCAGCCGGCTGCACTGCTTCTCCGTCCTCATGCACTGGGCCGGCGCCCGGCGCGCGGTGGAGGTGGCGGAGGCGCTCGGCGTCGAGGCGCTGGCGGCACGCGCGCGGGACCTGGAACGACGTGCCGGCGAGCTGCTCGACGCGAAGTGCTGGAACGACGAAATCGGCGCGCTGACCCAGGTCGCTGGCGGCAGCGAGCTCGACGCCGCGCTCCTGCTCGCGGTTCACCTCGGCTACCTCGCACCCGACGACCCGCGGGCGACGTCGCACGTGGACGCGATCCGCGAGCGGCTCGCGGTGGACGGCGGCCTGCTCCGCCGCTATTCGTCGCCCGACGACTTCGGCATGCCGCACGCCGCCTTCACGGTCTGCACCTTCTGGCTCGTCGAGGCGCTCGCGATCCTCGAGCGGACGGACGAGGCGCGCGAGCTCTTCCACTACCTGCTCTCGCTCGACAACGGGCTCGGGCTCTACTCCGAGGACATCCTCCCGGACACCCTGGAGCAGAGCGGCAACTTCCCGCAGACGTACAGCCACGTCGGGCTGATCAACGCGGCGTTCAGGCTCTCGCGGCGCTGGGACTGAGCGCCCCGAGCGCGCGGTACGTCTCGCGCGCGGCCGCGACCCCGAGCGGGAAGGTCTCGAGGAGCATGCGCTCGTTTGGAGAGTGCGTGTGGCTGTCAGGAAGCGCGAGGCCGGCCATCACCGTCGGGATCCTGCGCCGCGCGAGCGCGGCCACGATCGGCAGCGTGCCGCCGGCGCGGACGACGAGCGGCTCGGCCCCGAACACGCGGGCAAACGCCTCGCGCGCGAGCTGCAGCGCCTCGGTGTCGCGCGGGAGCACGGCCGGAGGCGTCAGGTCGCTCTCGATCTCGAGCGTCGCGCCCTCGGGGAGCGCGTCGCGCAGGATCCGCTCCGCGGCCGCGGCGAGCACCTCGGGGTCCTGGCCGGGGGCGACGCGGATCGTTACGCCCGCCGACGCCGACGAGACGAGCGTCGTGTTCCGGAGGCCGGGCTTCCCGCCGAGGATGCCGGTCACGTCGAGCGAGGGCTCGACGAATGCGCGGACGTAGAACTCCTCGGCCGCCCGCGGGTCGAGCGGCACGGCGCCGACCCGCTCGAGCTCCTCTGTCCCCGGCGGCAGCTCGCTCCAGCCCGCCAGCTCGTCCTCGTCGGGCGGGGTCACGCCCGCCCGCAACGGTTCGGGGAGCCGGCCGTCCCGCGGATAGAGGGCACCGAGCCCCTCGGTCAGGGCGTGGATCGCGTTCAGGGCCGTCCCGCCGTAGTGGCCGGAGTGGAGGTCGCGCTCGCCGGTACGCACCTCGAGGTCGAGCGCGACGAGGCCGCGCGTCGCGACGACGAGCTCCGGCCTGTTGCGCCGCTTCATCCAGCCGTCGAGGATCACGCAGGCGTCCGCGGGCCCGTCGTCGTCGTCGAGGAAGCGGATGATCGCGTCGCCGCCCGTCTCCTCCTCCCCGTCGCTCACGACCCGGAAGGTCACGGGGACGGGGCCCTCGCGCACCAACGACGCGATCGCCTCGAGCTGCATCCAGAGCTGGCCCTTGTCGTCGGCGACCCCGCGCGCGTACAGCCACTCGCCGCGCGCCTCGGCGGTGAACGGGTCGCTGTCCCACAGCTCGAGGGGGTCCGGTGGCTGCACGTCGTAGTGCCCGTAGACGAGCACGACCGGCGCCCCGGGAGGGCCTGCGATGTCGCCGACGACGAGCCGGCCGTCCTCGCGTATCTCCGCCTCGCCGCCGAGGTCGCGCACCCTGCCCGCGACCCACTCGGCCGCCCGGACGACGTCGGCCGCGTGGGCGGGGTCGGCGCCGACGCTCGGGATCGCGAGCAGCTCGCCGAGGTCGGCTAGCCAGCCGTCGGGCAGGCACGGAGCCACTGGTCGAGGCTAGACGATCAGGCGAGCCGTTCGAAACGACCACTAGACCGAATCGCCTTTGTGGAGTGGCTGACACGCAGCGTGCGTTCTCACAGGAATGCCGCGTGGCCCGTTTTTCCTCTCATGACGGCTCCGGTGCGGCACGTCTGGGCGGCGCTCCTCGTCATCTACGTCGTCTGGGGCTCGACCTACCTCGCGATCAAGGTCGTCGTCGACACGATGCCGCCGCTCCTCTCCGCCGGGAGTCGCTTCCTCGTAGCTGCAGCCGTGCTCGCGATCATCCTCGCCGTGCGGGGCACCAGCCTTCGCGTCAAGGGCCGCGAGCTCGCGGCGAGCGCGGCGGCCGGCGCGCTGCTGCTGACGCTCGGCAACGGGATGGTGCACGTAGCGGAAACCCGCATCGACTCGAGCGTCGCCGCGATGATCGTCGGCACGGTGCCGCTGCAGATCGTCGGCATGCGCATCCTCGCCGGAGACAGCCCCTCGCGCTCGACGCGCGTCAGCGCGCTCGCGGGCCTGGCCGGCCTGGCCCTCGTGGTCGCCCCGGGCCTGGGCGCGGGCTCCACCGCGCTCGGGCTCGCCGTGATGATCGCCGCCACCTTCTCGTGGGCGCTCGGGTCCTTCCTCTCCGGCCGCTTCGGCCTGCCGGCGAATCCGTTCGTCGCCGCCGTGTACGAGATGGGGGCCGGCGGGCTCTTCCTCGTCCTCGGCGCGCTCGCCTTCGGCGAGGCCGCGCAGCTCGACGGCTCGTCGTTCACCGCCGCGTCGGTGTCCGCCTGGCTCTACCTCGTCGTCGCTGGCTCGCTCGTCGGCTTCTCCGCCTACGCGTGGCTGCTGCGCGTGGCGCCGATCTCGCTCGTCGTCACGCACCAGTACGTGAACCCGCTCGTCGCGATCGCGCTCGGGATGCTCCTCCTCGGCGAGCGGCCGAGCCCCTGGACGCTCGCCGGCGCGCTCGTCGTCGTCGGTGCCGTGTATGCGGCGATCCGGGCCGAGTCGCGAGACGCGTCGGCGCGAGCAGCAGCAGCGGCGACCGCGAAGGGGTCGCCTTCGGGGATTTCACCGCGACCGGAGTCCGCGCTGGCGGAGCCCGGTCTTGCGGAACGCTAGAGCCCGTCGACCTGCGAGCGTCGCGCGGCGAGGAACTCCAGCAGGTCGGACCGGGTGAGGATGCCCGACGGCCTGCCCGCGCTGACGACGACGACGGCGCCCGACCCGCCCGACAGGCCCTCGTAGACCTCGTCGATCGACGCATCGGCGTCCACCGCTGGGAGCGGCGGCTGCATCGCCACCGCGACGTCCTCACTCAGCGCGTCCGCGTTCAGGAAGACGCGCTCGAGGAGGCCGCGCTCCTGCAGGGAGCCGACGACGTCCGCGAGCGAGTCGACCGGCTCGCCGCGTACGACCGGCACCTGCGAGATGCCGTAGCGCTGCATCGCCTCGATCGCGGCCCCGACCTTCTCGTGCGAGCCGACGGTGACGAGGTCTGGCACCTCGTGCCCGACGCGCCGGAAGCGAAGCACCTCCTCGACCGCGGGCGGCGGTGTCGTCCGCTCCAGGAACCCGTACTGGATCATCCAGTTGTCGTCGTAGAACTTCGACAGGTACGAGCGGCCGGAGTCGGGGAACATCATCAGCACGCGCGACTCCGGGCCGAGCTGCTTCGCGACCTGGATCCCGGCCCACGCGGTCGAGCCGGTCGAGCCGCCGACGAGAAGCCCCTCCTCCCGGGCGAGCCGGCGGGCGGTGACGAACGAGTCGCGGTCCGAGACGCGCACCCACTCGTCGACGACCTCGGGATCGAGCGTGTCCGGCCAGCACTCCTTCCCGATCCCCTCCACGAGGTACGGGCCCTCGGGATGCTCCGCGTCGGCTGTGAAGACGGAGCCCTCGGGATCGACGGCGACGATGCGCGCTTCGGAGCCGTGCTCCTTGAAGTAGCGCCCGACACCCGTGATCGTGCCGCCGGTGCCGACGGAGATGACGACCGCGTCGACCCGGCCGCCGTCGGTCTGCTCCCAGAGCTCCGGCCCCGTCGTCTCGTAGTGCGCCTCCGGGTTGGCCGGGTTCGAGTACTGGTCGGGCTTGAAGCCGCCGGGGATCTCCTCCGCCAGGCGGTCGGAGACCGCGTAGTAGCTCTCCGGCGAGTGCGGGTCGACCGCGGTCGGCGTGATCACGACCTCGGCCCCGTAGGCGCGGAGCATCGAGATCTTCTCCTGGCTCATCTTGTCCGGCATCACGAAGATGCAGCGGTAGCCGCGGAGCGCCGCCACGATTGCGAGGCCGACGCCGGTGTTTCCCGAGGTCGGCTCGACGATCGTGCCTCCCGGCCGCAGGCGTCCGTCGCGCTCGGCGGCCTCGATCATCGCCAGGCCGATCCGGTCCTTCACTGAGCCGCCGGGATTGAGGTACTCGAGCTTCGCCAGGAGCTCCCCGGGGACGTCGCGGCCGATCCGCTCCAGGCGGACGATCGGCGTACGGCCGACGAGCTCGACCACGGTCGGGTACGCGCGGCGTGCCATCGCGCGGAAGCGTATCGGCCTCCGCGCGACCCTCCCACCCGAGGGTTGCGTAGCTTCCCGCAGCGCGATCAGCGCCGCCGCCGATGGCGCCCGCCCGCGCGGCTGCCACGCTCGGCCGGTGAAGCCGCAGCGCGAGCACCGACCGCTGTGCACGATCGAGTTGATCGCGGAAGGACACGCTGAGCGCTGCCGCGGCGAGGAGTGCGCGTTCTGGGAGCGCGGGTGCGTACTCGCGCGCGTCGAGACGCAGCTCGCGGACCGCCCCGAGGTCGCGCGTGTCCTCGTCGACCTCCGGCGCGAGCTCGAGGCCGGCCGCGAGATCGCGCTCGAGGAGGCGCACATGCGCTTCGCGCACGTTCTGAACGAGGACGACGCGATCGACTGACCTGGGCGTGCCGAAGGTGGACCCAAGTTACAGCTCGCAACTTGCCTTCCTCGAGACGGCGAATGGCGCCGATCCTGGCGAGCGGCGTGGAGTTGAGGGCGCCGATCAGCCCTAGCTGCAACCTGTAACTTGAACCGACGGCGGGCGGCCGTGGGCCCGACCGGACGCTAGTGGCGGAA
>Ga0210113_1000097_pt1 | contig 19157 bp, 16 predicted proteins | sample MayberryNW_Catta_5_FD_185523 | JGI IMG/M metagenome (GOLD analysis project Ga0210113, IMG submission 185523) | Wetland microbial communities from San Francisco Bay, California, USA, that impact long-term carbon sequestration -... | ecosystem: Environmental > Aquatic > Marine > Wetlands ...
CCATCAAGGCACAAAACCATTGACCGCGATCGGAAGGGCTTGGCCTTCGGTCGTGATCCAGCCACATGGTCTCTAAATAACGGACTCATTAGTAAGTCGACGTGCGCGGATCGCCTAAGGGCAAGGCGGCAGGCCGTCCGATAAGCCATGACGTAGCCTGCCGCCCTGAACCAGATCGTTATCCGCTCTCGCAGGGCATTATTTCTTCGGCAACAGGACTTCTTTGAGTTTGGCCACCACCGCCGGTTGCAGTTCATAAAGGCTGCCGAGTTTTTTCGCGATCGTGGGTCCGTTGATGACTTCAATATCGAGCTTCGCCTTTTTGGCCTCAGCCAGAAACTCGGCGTCCGTCAACGTATCGACGAAAGCCTTTTGCAAAAGCTCGAGCCGGTCTTTGCCCATCCCCGGCGGCACCGTATAGGGGAACTGCGCGCCATGGGCGCTGTCGGCAACGGTGACAAGCTGTCGGGCCAAATCCGTCTTGGCGTAATCAACGGCCAGCGGAACATCTTTGTACCTCGGGTGGGATTCCAGGCCCGCCTGTAGAACCGCTCGGATCTTTCCGCTTTGATAGGCGCTCCGCCACACCGTCTCAACCGTTTGCCACGAACCGCAATAGCCGTCGACTTCTCCGGACTCAACCGCGAGGCGCGCGCCGGCGCCGCCCTTGTAACCGTCCAAGACATCGGCCGGCAAATTGAGCGCGGCCTTGAGAAGCTTGGGGATATCCGACGTGCTGGTGCCGGGGCCGATGGCGGATATTTTCATCGGTCGTTTCGAGTTGATCCAGTCGTTCATGTTCGCAATGCCGCTTTTCTCATTGAACATGCAGACCGTGTCATAGGGACTGGGTACGCCGAGGTAGCCGAATTTTCGGCCGTCGAATTTCGTTGCTTCATTACCCATGACGTTTTGCAGAACCAGAGGCGCCGCCCAGGCGCCGATGGTAAGCCCGTCCGGCGCGGCGCGGTTATATAAATGATTCGCGGCGATGATTCCGCCGGCTCCAGTCATGTTTTCCACGATAGTCGTCGGATCACCCGGCACATGCTTGGAAAAATGCCGCGCGATGGTTCGTGTGTATAGATCGAAGGAGCCTCCGGCCGAATAGCCGACGACGAACCTGATGGTTTTGCCTTTAAAGAATTCCTGTGCCCCGGCCGTCGAGATTGAACCCATGACGAGTCCGAAAGCGAGCGCCAGAAAGAATGTGAATCGTCGCATTATGCCATCTCCAACTCTTTTGTGTTTTTCTGATGTAGAACCATCTTAACCGCGGCCGATAAAAGGAATCGTTTTCTTTTCCGTCCGCTCCAAATATCTCACAAAGCTATACTTGTTTTCCGCAAGATCGGTATTGGGCCGGGGAATCTCGCGATGCAGCAAACTCTCCTCGACCTTGCAGACCAGGAAACCCAATTCGTTTTGCGCCAGGGCACTGAGCCCCCGATTGCGAAACTCCTCGAGATCACAAATCGTGTGCGCATTGGCAATACCGGCAGCGCGCGCCATGGCCGCCAGATCCGTGTGTCCCGCCGTCGCAGTTGGATAACTGATCCGGCTGCCGCTGTAGACGCCGTTGTCAAAAACATAGATGACTAGATTCTTCGGACGCAAGTTACCCAGGGTCGCGAGATTGAACAGCGAGAGCAGGACGCTGCCGTCGGAATCCAGGGCGATCACCTTGCGGTGCGGCAAAGCCAAAGCCAGGCCCGTCGCCACGCCGATGGCGCAGCCCATCATGCCGACCAGCAGATTGCCTTCATGCTTCGACAAGTACGACCACTCGATGCGCTGTCCGCTTTGCGAAGTGACCACCAAATGCTCGGTCATTTTAGCGGCCAGCAAGTCGAGACAATCGTGACGAATCATACCGAGAACTCCCCGGCAAAAAGCAGCGCGAACGGCGCGCGCTGCGCATTGGCCGCCCGCACGGCGTCATTGATCTTGACTTCGAGCCCGTCGCCGTCATTGAGAAGCATGTGTTCGATACCCAATCCTTCCAATGTCGGTATCGTGTGTTTGCCGATGGTCGAATAAAGAAAACTATTGCGTTGATCGGGCACGCCGCCGAGATAACCGACGACGAGCAGGATCGGCACGCCCAGCTGTTTACCGATCGTCAGTAGGCTGTAGCTTGACACGTAGATCCCGGTGTTTTCCATGTAAACGGCGGCCTGTTTGCCGCCAAGGGTTGCGCCCGCAGCAATGGTCACCGCCTCCTGTTCGCTAGCGGCCGCGATCAATTCCATCTCCGGATCATCACGGATCAGCGGCACGATCTGGCTAAGCCGAGTTTCCGGCAAGTAGGTTACAAAGTTAATCCCGGCGTCCTTCAAACCCTGAACCAGGCGTCTGGCGAGTTCGTCCTTCATCGTTGATCCATTGAATTAGCAGGCAAAAGAATCAGTGGCAATGGGGAAATATGACTCGTTCCAGACTTCCAATCGTCCAATCGCTGCGCTCCGTTCAAATCGTTACGGACAACTGCACTCCTACAACATCGGGAACCCAAAAATCCATCACTCCAATACTCCATTACTCCTATCCCGCGCGCAACGCGCGCAGGACCTTCTCCGCAGTAATGGGCAAGTCGTAAATCCTCACTCCGACCGCATCATGCACGGCATTGGCGACGGCCGCGGCTGTGGGAGTAACCGGTGGCTCGCCGATGCTCATGGCGCCGTAGGGGCCATTACCGACCGGAAACTCTTGAAGGACCGTCTTCAGCGCCGGGATGTCGCGTATGGAAGGAATTTTGTTCTCGCCAAAATTGGCTGTGACAACATTGCCGCCATCGATCATCACACCTTCCATCAGCGCATAGCCCATACCCATCACGGCGCCGCCGTCGATCTGCCCTTGATGCATAAGTGGATTCAAAACCGTCCCGGTACTATGCGCGCTGGTGAAATGCGTGAGAGTGACCTTGCCGGTTTCCTGATCGACATCAACCTCAGCGATCTGGACACAAAGCGCTGCTTCCGGCCCCGATTCAAAATTCTTATAAAAACCGTGGCCGCGAATTTTCGCGCCGCTCGCGATTTCGCCGTAGCTCAGTTGTTGTCCCGCAGGAGCGTGCACGGCGCCCTCTCCGGTCAATTTGAGTGTCTCCCGGGCGACGCCCAGTTTCCCGCTGGCAGCCTGGAGCAGTTGTTCCCTGGCTTGCGCCGCCGCCAACCGGGTGGCGTTCCCGAATATGCGCGTGCCGCGGCTGGCGCCGATGCCGGTATCCGGACCCGCTTGGCTGGTATCAAGCGTCGCCACACGGATTTTTTCCAGTGGCATTTTGAGTTCCTCGGCCGCCACCAGGCGCATCGCCGTGTGCGTGCCCGCGCCCTGATCCAGCATGGCGGTTGAAACCGTGGCGATGCCTCGCGCATCGACTTCAACAAACGCATGGCATTCTCCGCCCAGCGGTAGCCACTGGGAGATAGCAACACCGCGCCCGGTATGTTTTCGTTTAGGCCGGCGGTAATCGGAGGCGTCGACCGCACTGTCGAGAATTTCATCGCTCTTGATATGCGGCACCGCGTGACCGATCGGCGAGATGTCGCCGTCGCGCAATAAGTTTTTCTTCCGGAACGCGATCGGGTCCATGCCCAAGCGGCGCGCGATCAAATCCATCTGCGACTCATTGGCGAAAAATCCCTGCGGGTCGCCCGGCGCGCGCATATGGCCGCAGGGGATCTTGTTGGTATAGACGATCTTCTCGTTGATTAGGACGTTGGGGATATTGTATGGCCCGGCCGATTCCTGCGGCCCATAGAGATAGCCCTGCGGCTTGAACGCCGCGTAGGCGCCGCTGTCGAAAAGAAAATCGAGCCGATGCGCGACCAGCCGTCCGTCGTTCTTCACTCCGGTCTTTACTTTCACGATCGCTGCGTGGCGCGGATTGCCGGCGATGAACTCTTCATAATATTCCATCACGATCTTCACCGGCCGGCCGCTCTTGAGCGACAGCAAGTAACCAACCGGCACGTCCATGAAGTCGCCCTTCCCGCCGAAACAGCCGCCGATATAAACCGGCTTAATGACGAAATCATCGACAGATTTCCGGAAAGCCGTAGCGACTTGCTCGCGCAGCGCAAAAGGGACTTTGGAGCAGGCCCAAACGTCCACGACACCCGAATCACTCGCTCGGACGACACAGGCATGCGGCTCGATGTAGGCTTGATGCACCGGTTGAGTAGTAAAGGTATTGTCGATAATCGTGTCGGCTTCGCGAAAGCCGGCCTCGACATCGCCTTTCTTCCAGGTCATGTCAACGAAGATGTTGCTGGCGTTTTCGATCGGATGAAGTAAGCCGCGATAACTTCGCACATCAGGGTGAATCAACGCCGCCGCCGGTTTCCCCGCTTCGACCGGATCGAGCACCGGAGCGATCTCTTCGTACTCGACGTCGATTAATTCCAACGCCGCCTCGGCAATCGCCTCGCTCTCCGCCGCCAACGCCGCGACTTTCTCACCGACGAACCGCACCACGGCTTCGGCGAGTATCGGCATGTCGTAAATCTTCCGGCCGATCAGCGAACCGCTTACGTCTTTGCCAGTGACTATCGCATGTACGCCTCGCAACGCCGCGGCTTTGCTGAAGTCGAGCTTCTTGATGCGACCGTACGGAATCGGGCTACGCAGAACCTTGCCCCAGAGCATGTCGGGCAGGACGACGTCCGTGGCGTAGATTGCGCGCCCGGAAACTTTTTCCAGTCCTTCCGACCGGGTAACCGGTCTACCTATGATTTTTTTTCTGTGCTTGTCCAACGAAAACAATTTGGAAGTGACGCGCAGCCGAAAAACCTGCTCGTTCCGAACCGGGTCAATCAGACGCCCCTAATTTGAGACTTTGTGCTCCAAGTGGCGAAGTCTCGATTTCTGGTTCTAGAAACGCCGCGCTAGGTTCTTTGCGGTTCGCGCTTAGCTATGGCTACTGCCCGAGAATTCCTTCATCCCTAAGCTCGCGCTCCAATTTGGCAACTTCTTCTTTGGGCATCTGTTCGGTCTCCCATTTGGGAAAGCGTCTCACGGCGAAACCGCGCATGCGAAAAACTTCTTGCAAGGGCACCCTGCCGTACTTGCGCAGCCGCGCCGCCACGATCCGCGCCGCTGTATCGACTCGCTTCTGCGCTTCCACCGCCCTCGCATAATCTTTGCTGTCGAGCGCGTTGAACAGATCGACGCACAACTCGGGAACGAAGCTCGTTGGCGGATTGATCATGCCGGCGATGCCGAACGGTACCAGGCCGAATAAATCCGCGTTGCCGGTGAAGACCGAAACATCGGGCAAAAGCCTGACATATTCGAGCAGCGCCCCCTGGCCGTAGGCGACTTTGATGCCGTGAAGCGCCGGCACCTGTTCTTTCATCCGCACGGCGAGATTCGGCGGTATCGAAATGCCGGAGTATTTGGGATTTTCGTAAATAAAGATCGGCAGCGGCACGGCTTTGTGCACCGCCTTGTAGTGCGCGATTATTTCATATTCCGTGTGATCGGAATAATAATACGGCGGCACGATCGCCACGCCATCGGCCTTGTGCGCCGCCGCATGCTCCGCCAGCTCCACCGCGCTGCCGGCATCCGCCGTGCCGACGTGGATGATCACCGGCACCCGCGATTTCGCCTGATCCAGCGCGATGGCCGCGGTCTGCTTACGCTCTTCAATGGTCATCGCAGGTCCCTGGCCGGTGGAACCGAGCACAAACAATCCGTGCACGCCGGCTTTGATGTGAAAGTCGACCAGCCGGCGCATCATCTGCTCATCGACCCTCACCTTCTCATCGAACGGTGTAATGATCGGCAGCAACACTCCGCGTATCATCTTTGCCTCCTGATGCTGAATTCGATTTTCCAGCCGGTTCAGGATGACACTTCAGCGAATGTCATTCTCAATCCAGCCTGGGAAGAATCCTTTCCTGTGCAATTTTTTCCACAACCCTTACGCACTTTGCGAGTCCTTCGCTCGCACGCCAACCCGCGTTTCCAGACGATAGAGTTGGTTCGCGTGCTCTCTCTCGACGATGCCCTTCGGACGGCCGCCGTTCAGAGCTGTTTCGATTGCGTCAAGAACGATCTTGCGAAACTTGATGACCCCGCGATCGGAAACTCCCAGCTGTTCGCTGCGCTCGCCGAGCAGGCCCTGGGTCCCCTGCGTCACCAGATCTTCCTTTCGGATATTGCCTTTGTAGGGCATGAGCTTGCGCTTGTCATATGGCATCAGTGCTTGTGCCGGCGTTTCCTTGGCGCGGAGCGCTTTGAGTTTCTCGAAGAAATTCTCTTCCGGCCCGCGGTAATTGTCCGCGGTGAAAAGCATAAAATGGTCATCGTCGTTGGGCGTGACAAACATCCAGTGCTCGCATTGCGAGCCCCTCGCCATCAATTCGGAAGCGTCCACTTTCGCGTGGACGAACTCGGTATCGCCCACCTGCACGATGCTCGGCAGCGCTAGGCTCATTTCATCGACGAATTCCGTACCCGCCTCGGCGCCGGGTTTGGTCATGACGACTTTCATGCCGTAATCCATTTCGACGAACTCGAAGTGCGGCATATCCGTGTAACTGAAAAACTGATTGCCCCAGGATTGCTGGCCGTAGCCGGCGTGCCGATGCAGAATGCACACGTGGGCCGGGTCCGCGGAGTTTTCAAAAAAATTAAACCAGTTATAGTCGGCGTGACGCACCGGCTCGATCTGCCATTGGCCGGTCCGTTCAAAGAGCGGTGCATACTTTGGCAGCGGCGGCGGATCGTCTTTGTTCGGCCCCATGTAGGCGAAGATTAAGCCGCCCAATTCTTTAACCGGATAGGACAGATGTCTCACCTTTTGATAAAATTGACTGTCCTTCGGCTCTGCCGGCATCTCCAAACATTGACCCTCAACGTTGAACAGCCAGCCGTGATACGGGCAACGCAGTCCGCCGTCTTCGATGTCGCCGTACTCTAACGACGCGCCGCGATGCGGACAATGCTCGCCGAGTATTCCCACTTTGCCGAACTCGTCGCGGAATAACACCAAGTCTTCGCCAAGTATTTTTACCGCTTGCGGAATGTCGTAAAGCTCCTGCGCCGTGCCGACGGCGATCCAATACCGGCGAAACCATTCCCCGCACGGCGTCCCCGGTCCGACGTGCGGAATATCCGCCAGGCCCAGTTTTTTGTCTTCATTCATCGGATAAGATCGCGCAAGGCGTGCCTCGATATGGCGAAATCCACTCTACCGCTTAATATGCCGGCCGATTCCTGTCAATCTTCGGCGATCCGGTCGTGACCGACAACAGAGACCACTATTTACAAATGACGCTTAACTTGCGAACGATGATGCGTCTCCGTCACTTCCGTTGCCAATACCGTCAACGCGAGAAATCAGTCTGATGACCTAATCGTACCGCAACTTCCTTGGATTGACCTCTATGCTCTTGCACGATTCTTGCCTAACCAAGACGCATGGGCCGATCGAGTACCAGCACGGACGTGCTGATCGAAATACTAAGCTTGTGTGAACAAGCACTTACATCGCTGCATTCGCAGGGCCAGGGGGATAAAGCAGTCGCACCATCGGACAAAACTAACCATCCCCGGTTCCGCAAGCGTGCAAAACTCGGCCCCCGTCTGGTTCTGATTCCAGGCGGGTTATCGAACGTGAACCGTGGCGGAATAGTTCGCTGATCCTGGATCCAACTAAGCTCTTTACTATTTCAACCCTTCAGCCGGCACCGACCCGGTGCCAGCAGTCCTTCACAAACGGCACGAACTCGACCCTTCGTTCTTCAGGTCGCGCGATAGTCGGATCGAAGATCATCGGACCGTTTCTCGGAATTGCAACGAACCTGGCGATCATCAATAAGCCAGCTCTTGCTGATTGTACGAAAAGATTTTGAGCCCGCAGTTCGATGCGCGGACTTGTTTTTCAAGCTTATTGCGAGTATGAGCGCTATTGTTTGCAGGCGAGTTCTTTGGCCGCATTCTCTCCGACGTCAGCGGGCTTATGTACCACACGCTGTTTCCATACATTATTTTTTGGAGTCTCGGCCTGTTAGCCTTCACGGCCGAGCTGCTGTTCCCGGCACGATCGGTTTCCTACCGTAAAGTGTTGCTGCGGGACCTGACCGCGCTCGTCCTGTACAATATTTTTTTCGCGTCTGTCGTGGGCCTCACCAACCGAATCCCCGTGCCCAATTATGTGCCGGCTGCGGTGTTGGGAATGCCGATCGTCGTTAAGCTCATGTTCTTTTACATCGTCGAGGACTTCGGCCTCTACTGGGTACACCGCCTGATGCATACCGATTATTTCTGGCGCACCCATAAATGGCATCATTATCCGAAATACATGTATTGGCTCGCAGGAATCCGAACGACCATTCCCCATATTATTTTCTTCAATCTAACGTTTGTTGTTGCGTTGCCGCTGCTGCGCGGCGCGCCTTCTTGGATTTTTCAGTTAATCATCGCGGAGCACATCTTTCGCAACCACTGGATGCACATGAATGTCACCTGGAACTCGAGCTTGCTGGAGTCGCTTGTCGTCACGCCTCGTTATCACCAAATTCATCACAGCGATGACCCGGCGCACTACAAGTCTAACATGGGATCGCTTTTAACGGTTTGGGACAGATTGTTCGGAACCTATTTCAATCCAGAATGGGCGAAAGAGGAACTCCATTTCGGGCTTAACGAAAGAACTCATCCGGTCAGATTGATTCTGGGAGTCTAACTCGAAACCGGCCGACTCACCGAGCGTCTGGTCTCGCAATTGAGCAGTGAGTCAACTAGAAATAAGGAGAGGAAAAGTTGTTCGACTATAAAAATGGTGGTCGCAGTAGGACTTGAACCTACGACCTCGCGCATGTGAGGCGCGCGCTCTAACCAACTGAGCTATGCGACCACGGGAAATCTTTTCTATCATCTAAACCCTATAGCTTCAAGAATCGTGCGCCGGCTTTTTACGTCTTGTTTCTCTGCTTGATCCGCTGATTGAGCGACTGCAGCACGCCGGCCTCCACCGCGGCGATCACATCCACAGCAGCGTCCAACTCTTCTTCGCTTATCCCCGCTTTCCTTGCGTCCGCAAGGCGTCGATCCACTCACGGGTCGCACAGCCGCATCATTGCAACGGTGAGGCCGATGAGCATCTTCTCGCGCTCGGTGAGACATTCCACTGCATGCGCATCGCGATAAAAGGTTCGAAAGTCCGCTTTCTTCAAGGTCATCGCTCCTCTGGCAATCGTCTAGAGTCTCGCGTCTTGAGTCATGAGTTCCCCAACCCGAAACTAGAAACTCGGAACTCGGAAACTATCTTTTATGCCGGCTTCACGCCGGTGATCAGCGCGTAGGAAAAACTTCCCTTCACGTGCACGTGGTCGCCGTGGGCGTGCCAGGTAAAATAATTCTTCTTCATCCGCTCGGCCAGTTCGGGCGATTCCTTCTCCAATTCCAGCGCGGCCTCGAGCCAGTGGCGGCCGGTGGGAATGCCGTCCATGCCTTCTTGATTGAAGGAGTATGACAACATGTTGCTGCGCGGCACACGGTAGCCCGCCTTGGTGAGCAAGCGCTGGATGCTGCTCGCGGTGTGATAGCGGAATTCATCGCCGTGCGTGCGGCGGAACACTTGGTTGATCTTCGTTTCGAGCGCGATATCGACGGCATCCTTTGCCTCCTCGATGACCGGATCGAGGACGACGAAACGCCCGCCGTTCTTGAGCACGCGCAGCACTTCCGCAACGACGCCCGATGGATTGCCGAAATGATGCAAGCTGAACGAGACGAAAGCACGGTCGAAAGTATCCGTCTTGAAGGGCAGTTTATCCGCCTCGCCGGCGCTCTGATCGTAATGCGGAATCGGATCTTGATGCTGATGTCCCACGTCGAGCATCGCCAGGGCCTGATCGACGCCGACGATTTTCCCGCCGGTCATCTGCTTGGACAACGGACGGGCGACGCGCCCCGTACCGGTCGCCACGTCGAGCACCAACTCGCCGCCTTTGAGCGCGAGCATTTCGATCAACTTCTCCGTCAGCGAGCTGCGAATGCCGGACAACGCGCGCCGATCGAAGTCGGCAGCATGCGCAGGATCATGGAAACGGGTCTTGTGCTCGTGGCCGTGGCTATGACCGTGATCGTGGGCGTGTTCGTGACCGTGCCCGTGGGAATGATCATGGTCGTGATCGTGCGCCTTGCCGTGCTGATGATCGTGTCCGTGTTCGTCCTCGTGGTTATGTCCGCGTTTGTGTTCGTCCGCCATTTTTTTATTCCTTGTTTTTAGATTTGCCTAAATCACCGCATCCTCTAAATTGCTATGGTTCGGAGTTTGCGCAGCTTGAGAAACGGGATTTACCTCGCGCCAAGACTGAAAGTCGTCAAGTTCGGGATCGGTTCGTTTCACTTCGGCGTTTCGTTCTGAAAGGTAAGAACAGCAGATGCTTCACCGCCGTTCAGCATGACACGAACCAAATCCCGATGCTTCGAGAACCTTTTTAACCTTTGCGATCTTTGCGTTCTTTGCGGTTAAATTCCCTTTTACTTGCCTTTCGCCATTCCTTCCATGATCTCCCATTGCTCGTCGCTCACTTTCATGATCGACAGCCGCGAGTTCCGCACCAGATCGAAATTTTTTAACTTCGGGTGCGCTTTTACCTGGGCGAGAGTAACCGGCTTCGGTAGTGGAGTCGACGCCTCGATATCGACGACCAGGAGCTTTGGATCATTTTTGCTCGGATCCGGATAAGCACCGCCCAACGCTATTGCCACGCCGATCGCAGCCTTCTCGTCGCCCGTGTGATAGATGAAGATTTCGTCGCCTTTCTTGATGTCCTTGAGGTTCTTGAGAGCCAAGTTATTCGCCACGCCGTCCCACATGGTTTTCTTGTCTTTCTGCAATTGCTGAAATGAATAAACCGACGGTTCGGTCTTGAACAACCAATGAGTTGCCATCGACATTCTCCTCTCGGCCTTCTTTATAAAATAGCATCGCCTCGCAATTCAAACCCTTTACGCCGAGGTGTGCCCGATATCCCGCCGGACTCGAAATGGGCAATATCTAGAGATGCTGCAGATGGGCGACGATTTCGAGCGGCGTTGGCGCGCTCCAAGTGGAAGCGAGTAACGGTCTTGATTCGGCAACGGACTATCTCAAACTGAAGATTTGCTTCCACATCTTTTCGTATCTGGCAAATTCTCTGTATTCTTTCTCGCCCAAGCCATAAACCGTTTGGAGACCGATGTCCTCTTCGGGTTTGACTTTTGGATTTGCCGGTACGCGGCCTTCGATACCGAACGCCTTTTGCCCTTCATCCGAAGCCGCCCAGCGATGAAAAAGCCATGCAGTGTTTGGGTGCGGGGCGTTTTTAAACACCGCGGTGGCGCTGATCAAGCCGACCCCGAGGGTGCGCAGGTAGTTGAGCGGCGCCCCTTTATGCATTCTCGGCAACAGGTGGTGTGTGTAACAGGTCAGACAAACCGAACCTTGACCCGCGGTGAGTAGCTCCGCCAGTTGTGGGTGACCGCTATGAAACTCGACATTGTTGGCAGCGATTTTTTTGAACAAGGCAACCGCTTTATCGGCGCTTTTGTATTTCTGTTCGGCGAAGGCGACCAAAAACTCGGCATCGCGCGGCTCGGCCAAGAGCTTGCCTTTCCATTTCGGCTCGGCGAACTCTTCGAAACTTTTCGGCTCGTCCGATTTGCCTACAAGTTGTGTATTCCAGGCCGCGACCAGAGTATTGAATCGCGTCGCAACCCAGTAACTGCCTTTGAGATGATTTGCAAAGACGTCGGCTTCCGGCGGCAGCTTTTCTAGGACCAGCCCCTGCTCGTGCACTTGCATGATGTTTTCGAGGTTCATGTGAAAAACGTCGCCAATGGTTCTGCCGCCGCGCGCCTCGGAGATCGCCCGCGCGACGATCTTGTCCGAGCTCGCGCCGGTGTTGACCGTCTTGATGCCAGGAAAGCGTTTTTCGAACACCGGCAGAACTTTCTGTGCGGTCGCCGACGTCAAAGTCCCATAGACGTGCAGCGCGCCGCCTTCCTTCAACGCCTGCTTGTAAGTCTCGTCGATGCTCTGAGCATGCGCCGGCGGGGATAAATAAAAAAACACTATGGCGCACGGAATCATGAAGAAACAAATCTTTCGTGCCGACACTTCGTCGTTTAGCCGCATTGGACCTCCGGAATTCTAAACAGTGTTCCTTCGTAACAAACCGTCTTTCGAGTTGTCAAGAAACAAAGTCCACTCTGTCGCAGCAATCCAAACCCTTGACCGCCACACCCGAATCGCTGTATCCACAGTCCCATGACAAACCGCAAACGCTTTCGAATAAAGCTCGCCGCTCTCGTATTTAGTGGTTTCTTTGGCTTCGCGACTGAGAACTTCGCCGCCGACAAACTTCGCATTTCCTATTCCGCGGTGAACGCCACGCAGGCCTTTCTCTGGGTCGCGAAGGAGCGCGGCTATTTCGCTAAACACGGCCTCGAAGGAGAGCTGCTCTACATCAACAGCGGCACCATGAATATCGCCGCTCTGGTCGGCGGCAGCGTGCAGATTGCCGGCGGCGGGCCGGTGTCGATCGAAGCACGTTTGCGCGGCGTCAAGCTGACGATCCTCGGTAATCCCCTGCCGCTGCTCGCGTCCAACCTGGTTTCTCATCCCGACATCAAAGGCGTCGCCGACCTTCCGGGCAAGATCGCCGGCATCTCGCGTTTCGGCTCGTCCACCGATCAGGGCTTTCGTTATTTGTTTCGAAAGAATGGCTTCAACGTGGACAAGGATCTGAAAATGCTGCAGATGGGCGGCGACGCCAGCCGCATCGGCGCGCTCAAGGCGGGTACGATCCAATACACTTTTCTCGGCGCCGCCGCGACCAATCAGGCGCGAGCTCAGGGCTTTCGCGTCCTGGCCACTGCCCAACAAATGGCGATTCCGTTTCCGTGGACATCGGTGGTTGTGGAGGACAGCTGGCTGGCCCGCCATCGCGACGTCGCCTATCGCTACCTCAAATGCGCCACCGAATCGATCGTTCACTTGAAGCGCAATCGCGCCGACAGCGAACGCATTATCGCCAAGTACATGAAGATCAACGAACCCAAGCTGGCGGCGACGGAGCATGAATTCGTCTCTTCGCTCATGCCCGACTATCCGGCCCCGAATCTCGACGGCATCAAGGTGATTCTGGAGAATTTCGGCAAGGAATATTCCGACGCCCCGCGCCGCGACCCAAAGGAGTTCGTCGACGGCTCGATCATCGAAAGATTAAAGCAGGAGAAGTTCGCCGAAGGACTAAAGTTCTAATTCGTCTGAGTCTAATGAAGCGAAGACGGAATTCAGAAAGAACTGATTGCCCTCCATCGGACTACGATGCAGCACGCTGCTTCATAATGGCATACAAATAACTTGGCCGTCCCGACACCGCAGAGTGAATGATGTACCGCGTAGCGTTCCTTGCAGTTTCTCACAACCCAAACAGCTCCTTCGGATTGTCGTAAATAATCTTTTCGTACTGCCGTGGTGTGATGCTACCCTGGCTCTTTAAATTGCGCAGGGCCTCGATTTCCGTCGATTGGTCGTTATGGCCGTAGTCGGTGCCGATGACGAGGTTTCCTTCGCCGGAATATTTTAGGACATAGTCCACGTCATCGTCGGTCTGGCACGAGACAAATTGCCGATATTCTTTGAGCGGGTTTTCCGGCAACGGGCGGTTGATCGCGCCCCAGCGGCGCTGGAAGTCTTTGACGACGTAGGGGATCCACTGGGCGGCGGCCTCGGCCCAGTGAAAGCGCAGCTTGGGAAAAAGCGCCGGCACCTCGCTCATGACGACCGAGTGAAACGCGCCGATGACGGGAATGCGAAACTTCCAGAAGCTGCCGCCGCCGTTGTATTGCGAGACTAAGTCGATCACGTAGGGATTGGCGTTGCCCACGTGCACGCCGACCGCGAGATTGAGACGGCTCATTTCCTCGTATAGTGGATAGAAATAAGGGTCGGTGATCATGCGCTGGCCTTCGATGCCGCGCATGAAGACGCCGCAGGCGCCGTGTGCCGCGCAGAACTTGAGCTCTTCGAGCGCAGTGCTCATGTCGAGGAGCGGCAGAACGCAGATCCAACGCAACCGGCCCTGCCCCTGCGCATGAATGTCGGCGAGCCAGCGGTTGTAGCCTTTGCTGATGGGGATTTCCCACTCCGGTTTGTCGGCGATCTGCTCGATAAACATGGTTGGGTAAAGCACCTGGATATCAATGCCGAGCTCGTCCATGTGCTTGAGCCGCGCCGGCACGTTTTCCATCTCGCGGGTTTCCTGCGGCGTGTTCATGTCGCGGCCCGTCCGCCTTGCCACATCCGCGACGTCCTGGGCGGTCAAGACGATCCGCACGAGCCCGCGGATCTTGCCGTCGATGTACCAGTACTCGCCGCCGCCTTCTCCGCGCGGCTTGACGATCAGAGGGCGGTATTTTTGATCGGCCTTGTCGATGTAATCCCAGGTGCGCTCCGATTCCACGACGTGGGCATCCGAATCGATAGTCGGCATATTATTAGACCTCCTGGCGCAATTTGCCGTGGCGCGTCGAAAAATCGCCGCGCATCGTGTTAACTTCCAACGAATCTCGGAATATCAAAGCGTACTCAACCGTTCAACAAGCTTTTGGATCGGACGATTCAATGCGCGGCGGCGCGCAAATTTGCTTGACGCTGATTGGTGCATTGAAGTGCTCATGGTATAGAGCACAATAAATCACATGAACGACGCTCAATTCGCCGAGCTGGCCGCTTGGATCACCGACGCGGGATTGGCCGGCCAGAATGAATCGACGACGCTTACCGGCTTTTGCGAGCGCGCTGTCGCCTTCGGCCTGCCGGTCGCGCGGGCAGTGATTCTTGCCGACACGTTGCATCCTATGTATGAGGGCCGCGCCTTTCGCTGGAACCCCGACAAAGAAACCGCCGTGCTTACTGAATATGGCCGCACCGAAGAAGATCTCGGACGCTGGGTGCGAAGCCCGTTCTTTCATCTCGAACAAACCGGCGAGACGATGCTGCGGCGGCGGCTTACCCCGGAGTCAGAGGGTGAATTTTCGATTTTCCCGGAGCTCCGCGTAGCCGGCATGACGGATTACATTGCCATCGTCAGCCGCTTCGCCACTGAGGCGGTCATCGGCGACATGGATGGCATCTATTCGTCCTGGGCCACGGATGCTGCAGCCGGATTTTCCGACGCGGATATCACGGATATCTGCCGGCTTACACCGCTCCTCGCGCTCACGGTAAAAGCCGCTTCGCTGACACGCATTGCCCAAACTCTGGTCGAGACCTATCTCGGGCGCGATGCCGGACGGCGCGTCCTCGAAGGCCGCATCAGCCGCGGCGTCGCCGAACCGATTGAAGCGGCGATCTGGTTCAGCGATTTACGCGGCTACACCAGGATCTCGGATAGGGCGGATCCAACGGAGATCATTCCGTTGCTCAACCAATATGCCGACGCGATCATCTCGGCCATTCACGTGCACGGCGGCGACGTGCTGAAGCTCATGGGCGACGGCGTCCTGGCGATCTTTAGGGCCGAAGATCGGAGCCGCGCCTGCCAAGCCGCGCTCGCAGCCGCCGAAGACGCTCCACGCCGCGTCGCCGAACTGAACGGACGTAGGACCACCGCCGGGATGGCGACAACTGAATTGTATCTCGGCCTGCACGTCGGCGAAGTTTTTTACGGCAACATCGGCAGCAAGGAGCGGCTCGACTTCACCATCGTCGGCCCCGCGGTCAACGAAGTCAGCCGGATCGCGTCCATGTGCCGCTCCGTCGATCAGCCGTTGTTGATGTCTTCCGCGTTTGCTTCAGCGCTCGACGACCAACGCGGCCGACTTGTGTCCGTCGGACGCTATGCCCTCCGCGGCGTCAGTCGACCGCAGGAACTGTACACAGTCGATTGGACCGCTGTGACGGTCGAATAGCGGCGGCTGTCACACTGCGACACGGTATCCGATAGCCGAGTGGCACACTCGCGGCACTAAAGACCTATTCCGAAACTCGAATTTAGGACTTTGGGTCCTATCCCAGGCCTGCGTCTGGTTGATTTCGCACTATTTTTCCACCAATTGGCCCATGCGAGAAAAACCCGCGATCTGATAACTTTTTTCGTGTGGGGCAAACGGACCCGGAGTTGTGGGAAAATTTGCCCGCGGCTCTTCAGAACGAATCACGCTTTGTCGAATGAGCGACCGGTCTTCAAAGAAAGGAGCAGTACTTTGTGAATCAGGACTTTGTTCGGAAAAGCGCGCGGGCTTTGATTCTGGCCGGCGTTTCGGCGCCGTCGCAACTTCCAGGCAGGCGCGGAAGAAACGGTTCAGAAAGGGGCCTCCACGGCGGATGGTTATTGTCATTTAAAAATTCCCATCCTGCGGCCGAGCACGTTGGCGACCGCAAAACCGGAGCTCAAGAGGTCCGGCACCGGCGACCTTATCGATTTCTACGGTTCATGCAATTATGATCCCAGGAGCAAAGAAGAAGTCGCCATGCAGAAGAAATTCCGCAGCCTGAAGTACGGGAAATTTTAGGCCCGGGCTCGGCACACTCCGAAGTTCTATCGCCGTTCATCGTGGAGAGCATGCCCCAGTCCACTCCGCGATGAGCGGCGCAACTTTCCAACCAATCGGTTCAGATCTCCCGACCGAACATTCGGTTGCTGCCCGCTGTGCTTTAAAGAGAGGCAAACCTTTCGCCTAAGTTGTCGCCTGCGCGGATATCCTGGAGAAAATTCTTCTGGCATTGCCCTCGGTAATCTTGTAGCGCTCTTCGGCCGTCAGCCAGTCGATCGATTGGAAGATCGGCACGAGATCTTCGAAGTTGCGCCCGGTCTTGGGGTCGATGGCGTTGACCGCACCGAACATCTCGGTGGCAAAGAGCACGTTTTCGGCGCCGACGCGCTTGATGAGAAGCTCCATTGACTCCTTGTCGTAAATCGCCATATCCCAGTAAACGCGGCGGGCGGCTTCTTCGAACGGTTCCAGCCCTTCTCTCACGTGCATGCCGCGCTGCCGATTCCACTGGAACGGGATCGCGCCGCCGCCGTGCGGGATAATGATTTTTAGTTTCGGAAAATCCTTGAACACTCGCGATTTGAGCAGCTCGACTGCGGCCGAGTTGTGGTGCGCGATATAATAAGCGTTCGTCAGGTGCATCGCCGGGTTGAGCGAGGCGCTGGCGTGGACCGTGCACGGCACATCGAGCTCGACCATCTTCTCCCACAAAGGATACCACCATTCGCTGCCCATAGACGGCGTCAATGGCTCGCGCCCGCCGGCGACGTCGGGATTGACGTTGCAGCTAACAAAGCCGAGATCCTTGACGCAGCGATCGAGCTCGTCGGTCCACTCCTTGGGCCCCACGCCCGGGGACTGCGGGAGCTGGCACACCGGCGAGATTTTGTCCGGAAAAAGTTTGGCGACGCGCGCGATCAGGTCGTTGCACGCTTCGGTCCAGTAACGGCTTACCAGCGGCGAGCCAAAGTGATGTCCCATCGCCGAGGCCTGGGGTGAAAACAACAAACGGTCGATGCCCGATTCCTGCATGCGTTTCAGCTGGCCCTGCATCGAACGGGAGAGTTCTTCATCGCTGATGTTAAGCTTGGCGCGCACCGGCTTGGCGAGATTGGTGATCTGCTGGCCGCGGTAGGCCTGCAACTGCGCCGGCGCGGTGGTAAAGTGCGTGTGCGCATCGATAATCATAGAAAACCTCCTAAAATTTCAACGGCCGTTCAAAACGTTCAACCGCTGCGCTCCGTTCAACCCGCGGGGAACAACGAGTTCAGGGGCCGCGAATCCCGCTAAATTGTGCTGATTGTCAGCTCCACGCCGCTTTGCTATAGCAGTCTTCTATAAGGGTTCAAAGGTCTGCCTCAGTCCGACCGAATTCCAGCGATTTGAACGACTTGAACGCTTTGAACGGCTTGGACCGTCTTCAACAATTCCCAAGGAGTTTAAGATATGCCAGACATACCCCGGCTGAACGGAGTAATCAAAGCCTTGGAATCGGGAGAGACCGCCTTCGTCGCATTCACGCCCGTCGATATCGAGAGCGCCGTTGCCATGGGCGGCTCCAAGCTCGACGGCGTGGCCTTCGAAATGGAGCATGGGCCACTCGACTTTCCCGGCTTGCGACAGGCGCTGCAATTCATGCTCGACCGCCGGCAGATCATCGAACGGGCGACGCTCAGTCCGGCAGTCACACCGATGGTGCGTGTGCCGCCCAACGGCAACGAGAAAAATCAATGGATCGCCAAGCAAGTGCTTGATATTGGCGTCTTTGGCATTATCTTTCCGCACGTGAGCACTGTCGAAGAGGCGTGGAACGCGGTAAGCGCCTGCCGCTACCCGCGGCTAGCGACCGCGCCAATGTACAACCCGCCGGGGATTCGCGGTGACGCGCCGACGCGCGCCGCCCGCTACTGGGGGCTCACCCAGCAGGAATATTACACACGTGCCGACGTCTGGCCACTCGATCCCGACGGCGAGATCCTCGTCGTTATTCAGTGCGAAGACATGCGCGCCATCGAGAACCTCCCGGCCATACTCAAGGAAGTTCCCGGCATTGGCGTTGTCCTGATTGGCGAAGGCGACTTGAGCCAAGAGTTGGGTCATCCGAGAGATTACGAGCATCCGGTGGTCGCCAAGGAAATCGACCGGATTCTCGCGATCTGCAAAGAGCACAATATCCCTTGCGGCCATCCCCATCCGGATGCACGCAACATCGAGCGCCTCGTTGCCTGCGGCTACCGATTTTTGATGCCGTCAGCGCCGCGCTCCTTCGCCGTGTTGGAACAAGGACGCAAGCTGACCGGCAGAAGCTGAGCTGGAGAGCTTTTTCACCTCCGTTTCGTACATCCTTCCAACAAACTCTGGAGACCGCGGGGCACAGGACGGAAAATTATTTTCGTCCATTAACCCCGGTCTCGCCAGTTTCCTGTTCACCAATTGAGCAGTGCCTGTCCGAGAAACAGGCAGAACTCGGCCGCTCGAGCAGGACGGAAATCCCGCGACGACTATTCGTGCCAGTTCGTGGCATGCCAATTGCGTTTGTCAGAAGAAATTTTTGAATTATTAAGGCGAGTTCATAAGTATCTAGACAACAGGGTTTGTTGGACACGAAGGGACGACTCGTTCCAAGCCCAGGCAAAGCGTCTGGG
>Ga0210113_1000099_pt1 | contig 19013 bp, 14 predicted proteins | sample MayberryNW_Catta_5_FD_185523 | JGI IMG/M metagenome (GOLD analysis project Ga0210113, IMG submission 185523) | Wetland microbial communities from San Francisco Bay, California, USA, that impact long-term carbon sequestration -... | ecosystem: Environmental > Aquatic > Marine > Wetlands ...
TCGCACCATTGGAAAAACTCTGCCTCGCATCGAGGGCGAAGGGAAAGTCACCGGGCAAACTAAGTACGCGGCGGATCTGCCGTTCGACAATCTACTCTGGGCAAAAATTTTGCGCGCTTCGGCACCTCATGCGCGGATCGTCCGTATCGATACGTCCAAGGCAAAAGCGCTGAAAGGCGTGCGCGCCGTGCTCACCGGAGCAGATGTCAAGGACATTTACGTCGGCACGCGCGTGAAGGATCAACCGGTCCTGGCTTACGACAAAGTCAGGATGGGCGGCGACGCGGTGGCGGCGGTGGCGGCCGATAGCGAGGAGATCGCGGAAGAGGCGATTGGACTGATCGATGTGCAATATGAAGAGCTCCCTTACGTCGACGATCCGGTCGAAGCCTTGAAACCCAGCGCTCCGCTCATCCATGAGGATCGGGGAAAATATAAAAACGCGCCACAATTGCCGGAGGGTGTTTCGCCTCACAACCTGCAGTCCTACGTGTTGTGGAAAAACGGCGACCTCGAAGCCGGATTTCAGAAAGCAGCGCGTGTTTTTGAGCACACCTTCCGCACGCCGCTGTCGCATCACGGCTATCTCGAGCCTTGTGCGTGCACGGTTCAGGTCCATGAGGACGGCCGCGTGGAAGTTTGGGCGTCAAACAAAGGGCCGTGGGGTTTGCGTGACCAGATGGCGGAAGACTTCGGCATTCCGAAGGAGAAAATCAAAATTCATATCGTCCACGTCGGCGGCGACTTCGGCGCCAAGGCGTCATTGATCGACGTGCCGGTGGCTTACTATCTATCGAAGGCTACGAAGCGGCCGGTTAAGTTGGTTTTCGACTATACGGACGAGCTGCTTGCGGGCGGCCATCGCCATCCCGCGGTGCTTGCGCTGCGCACGGGGGTAGATCAGGACGGACATTTTACCGCGATCCAAGCGACCATCCACTTTAGCGGCGGCGCTTACGGCTCGCAGAAAGCCAATCCCCAAGTGACGGTTCTCGGCGGCCGGCGGCTGGCGAGCATGTATAGATCGCCGGCGATCAGCTGCGAGACTTTTTGCTCGTATACCAATCAGGTTCCTTGCACCCAAACGCGCACGCCGGGCAGTCCGCAGGTCGTGTTCGCGTTTGAGTCGCAGGTGGAGATCATCGCCAAAGAGATGGGCATCGATGCTCTCGAATTACGCCGTAGAAATATTTTGCGCGACGGCGATGCCAATCCCATGGGCGAAAAGTGGAGCGATATTCTCATGGGCGAAGTGTTGGAACGGGTCGTCAAAACTTCCGGCTGGAAGAAAAACGGAGCGAAGAAAAACCGCGGCTGGGGCATGGCGCTATATGATCGCGGCACGCCGGAAGGAAAAGCGAGCTCGGCATTAACGCTTGAGGCCGACGGCAAGGTCACTATCCTCACGGGCGTGCCCGATGTCGGTCCAGGATACTACACGGTCAGCCAGCAGATGGTCTGTGAAATCCTCGGGCTGCCGCCAGAAAAAGTGGGCGTTGTCTTCAAAGACACCGATAGCTTGCCTTTCGATCCCGGCACGGGCGGCAGCAAACAGACGAATACCTCCGGCCATGCGGTCAATAAATCCGCGCATGAGGTGCGCGAGAAGTTAGTCGCCTTGGCGGCGCGGGAGTTGGGTTGTCAGCCGGCGGAGATTCAGCAACAGGGCGGCAAGCTCACGGCGCCGAACAAAAAGTCGACGACGACGCAAAAGATGATCGAGCTGGCTGTCAAAGAAAACGGCGGGCCTGTCTTTCACCTGACCAATTTTGTTCCCAAGGACATGCCCAAGGTGACCGGCTTCGCGGCGCAGGTGGCTGAGGTGGAAGTCGATCCGACGACCGGCGGGGTGAAGGTTTTAAGTTTGACCACGGCGCATGATACCGGCACGGTGCTCAACCATCTCACCTTGACGGGTCAGATCGAAGGCGGCGTTGTGACCGGCGTCGGCTTTGCACTAATGGAAGAAAACCCAGTGGTTGACGGCAAGATTGCGACATTAACATTAGGTGAGTCCAAGTTGCCCTGTATCGCGGATGTGCCACCGTTAAAGACTGTATTGGTCGAGAGCCCCACTGGCCCGACGCCGTTCGGTGGCAAAGCGATCGCCGAGAACCCGAACGTGCCGACCGCGGCGGCGATAGCGAATGCGATTGCCGATGCCTGCGGAGTCCGGCTCTATGACCTGCCGCTCAACGCCGAGAAAATCTATTGGGCGTTGCAGGGAAAATAATTTCTGCGAAAGTTCGAGCATCAACGGGCCCGGCTGGCTATCTTAAAAGCCTTGGTCGCCAAATCGGGCCGCGGAACGGCTGGCTTTGTCGCGATGGGGCTTTCTGTAATTTTCACCCCGCGAGGCGAGGCGAAGCGATCCAGACGTGGCGGACCCTTCGGATCTGTGGAGTCATTGAAGTCTAGCCCCGATTATTCATACTACGAGGTAAACTCATGAGATTTTGTCGAGCGAGCTGCAGGCTTAGAGGAGCGAAGGCAGTAGACTCAACCGTTTCATGGTCATAGGTGGCGCCAGGGCAAAATGCTTGACCTTTTCACTGGAGATCTCACGAGCATTGCCTTGGTTTGCATCACCGAAGGACCTTGCCTTTGCTCCGGAAGGGTTGCACGTCGGCCGTAGCTTCATCGCGAAGGATTCGGGTTGGAACGATGAACTGCCAGCATGGCTCGAAAATGAGTCAAAGCCGGCAATGGCACGCTCCTACGAGCATCTACAGAAGCAAGGGTAGGCAAAATACATGGAACCGATAAAGATCGGAATCGGAGTTTCGAGCATCGGCCGTTTTCTCCCGCTGGTCGGCAAAGCGGCCGGACTTTTCGAGCGGGAGAACCTTCGCGTAGAAATCGTCAATCAGCGGGACGAGGAGCGGGCGGTGCCGGACATCGTTTCAGGGGCCACCCCTATGGGCACGCCGAATGCTCCGTCCCTAGTCTTTTCCGTGCTCGAAGGCAGCGATCTCGTCATCGTCGGGGGTCTGCTCAACCGTCCGGCGTTTTTCTTGGCGGCCGGTCCGAGTATCGATGGGATCGCGGACCTCAGGGGAAAACGCATCGGCATCAATCAGCCGCGCCGTATGGCTGGCATGGTCATGCTCGCGCTGCTCAGGAAATGGGGACTAGCGCTTGATACTGACCTCGAGGTCGTCGATTCCGGCATCAACGACCGAAGCTTCGAGGTGCTGCTCGAGAAGAAGATCGATGCTGCCCTTTTACCGCCCGAAAAAGCGTTCCTCGCCGAGGCTTTGGGTTTTCGCGTGATCGCCGACAGCCTCGCATTGGATTGTCACTGGGTGCCTCTGGCAACCACCCGGAGCTTTTTGCGCGATCACAGGGAAGCAGCGACAAAGATTGCATCGATCTACGCGGAAAGCCTTTGGTTGTTCAAGACGCGGCCGCAAGAAACGATAAAAGAAATCAGTTGCTGGCTTCCCGCTCTCGCCGAACACCCGCGAGTAGTGGAAAAATGTTACAGGTTATTTGCCGCCGAGTTCGAGCCGTCGTTGATCCCTTCGATCCCTTCCATCAACTCGATTTTAAAGGAGGTCGCGCTGCAAGACCCCCGGGCAGTTGATCTCAACCCGGCTGACCTGGTGGAAGTTCTGCTGTTGGATCATCGCAAGACATGATAGACGCGATCAAAACGGTCGGCGTTCTCGGCCTCGGCGTCATGGGTTTCGACATCGCTTTTCTGTACGCTCAGAAAGGCTACCGGACGCTGGTCTATGATGCCTCGGCTCAGGCGATGAGAAATGTTGCCTCCCGGCGCGATCAAACCATCGAACGGTTGAAGAAACGAAACCGAATAACCGAGGCCGAAGCTGAAAACGTCCGCAACGGGCTGATGCCTGCGCTGGGGCTCGCTAACCTGGCGAGCGCCGCTTTGGTCACCGAGGCCGTGTCGGAATCGGACGCAACTAAAAAATCGGTTTACAAAGGGCTCCGCGCCGGCGGCTTCAACGGCATACTGACGACCAATACTTCTTCGCTAACGCGCGCAAGTCTCCTTGGCGACGGTGTCTACCCAAAAGAACTATTCGCCACCACGCATTTCTTTAACCCGGTGCTTTACACCCAGATGGTCGAGGTCGTCAGGGGCGACATGGATGACGCCGGTTACGCCGCGCTGGCGGCGTTTTTGACTGATCTGGGGCGCAGGCCCGTGGAAACCGAAGACATTTCCGGGTTTGTTTCCAACAGCGTCTTGATGGTGTATGCCGTGATGGCGTTGCGCCTGGTCGAAGCCGGAGCAAGCATCGAAGCCGTCGATGGCGCCGCGAAAGCATTGCGCGCGTTGCCGCCGTTGTTCAGCTTCGATAGCTGGAAGCCGTCGATTGTCGAAGACGTGACGCGCGTCATGTTCGAATGTCGCGGCGAGAATTTTTTACGATCTTCTAAATTGCTCGCTGCGCTGGCGAGAACCAACCCGCCCTTCTACGTCCAACAAAAAGCCAACGCGGCGATCTATGACCTGATTGAAGCGCGCGGTCCGGGAGTGGACCCGGCGACGGTCGAGCTCGCCATGATAACCTCGGTTCGGCTCGCGGCGGCGCGAACCGTGGAGTTGGGCGAAGCGCCGGTGACGGTGGATTTCATTTCGACCGAGGGACTCAGGTTTCCACGCGGCCCGTTGGCTGAGATCGATGAGCTCGGCGCGACGACGGTATTGAACGACCTCCAAAAGGTAAACGCGATCCTACCGCACGGCATGCAGAGTCCCGAGCTTTTACGCGCGATGGCCGATAAGAAACAAACTTTCTACAAGGACGGCCGCGTGAGTCCCTGGGTCGGCGCGTTCGTCGGAAGGAGGCTTCATGCGCGCCATTGACGTTCACGTGCACCCGAGCACGCGCGGCCTTGACACTCACGCGTGCAATTACTTTCGCCGAGAGTTATCCGATGTGCCGCAAACGGCGGAGGGATTCGCCGAGTTGTATTTGAAGCAGGACGTCAAAGCCTTATTGATCGGCTGGCATCCTTCGACGGTTGCCGAAGGTGTCCGTAATACCAACGGGCACGTCATCGATTTAATGACCGACTATCCCAAATCTTTTGCCGGCGTGCTCGCTTCGCTCGATACTCGTGCTCCGGACTTGCTGGGGGTCGCCCGCTACGCTGAAGTGCTGGTGCGCAATCCGAAAGTCGTCGGTTTCAAATTTCATCCGCCCGACCAGGGTTTTTATCCGAGCGATAAAAAATTCTACAACATCTGGGAAGTTTTACAGGCCGGCGGCAAGCCGGCGATGTTTCACATCGGTTTTACCGTGCTCGGGGCCAATACCGAAGGCGGCAGCGGCATCGGTCTCGATTACGGCCGTCCGATTCATCTCGATACCTTGGCAAAGGATTTTCCGCGCATGAAGATTGTCGCGGCGCATCCCGGCTGGCCTTGGGTGGAAGAAGCGATCGGCGTGGTGACCCATAAGAAAAATGTCCACATCGACACGTCGGGCTACCTGGCCGAGCAATTGCCGGAACTGTTTCAGAAAGCGATCGGCGGCCGGCTGCAAGACAAGGCGCTGTTCGGCACGGATTTTCCTTACGTGGATTTGGCGAAGGCGTTGGTCAGCTTCGACAAGTTGGATTTCAAGGATTCGATCAAAGAAAAACTGCTCCTCGGCAATGCACGAAATCTGTTCCGCTTGAATGCGTATGGAAGTCTCTAGCCCAGGAGGCAACGGACCCGTTCAGCCGGGAGGCAAGCCGGATTGATACGGCTCGACTGTCACGCGAGGAGCATTGCGAGGAAGATCCGCTTTAGAAAATTTTGCAGCACCGCTCGCACGCTTGGAACGGATGCTTCGCCCGCTGAATTAGAGTGACCAGGAAGATAACCAAGGAGGATGATCATTGAAATTGGGTTTCGTGATAATTGTGCTGGTGAATTTGTTGGTTCATCCGGGAGGTGCCCGATCCCAAGAAAAACTCGAGCGAATGCATGTCGGATACAGCGCCCAGGCGGGCGCCTTTGCACCGATCTGGATTACCAAGGAAGCAGGGTTGTTCCAAAAAAACGGCCTCGATGTCAATTTAATTTTCATTCCCGGCGGCCCGACGGCTGCCGCGTCGATGCTCGCGGGTGAGGTGCAAGCGGTCGCTATGGCCGGCCCGGCGGTGGTGAGCAGCAATTTGGCGGGCACCGATCTAGTGATGATTGCCGGAATCGTCAATACTTTTGCGTTCCAGATTATCACGGTAAAAGACATCACCACGGCGCAGCAGCTTAAAGGCAAAAGGGTCGGAGTGAATCGTTTCGGCACTGCGCCGGATATCGCCGCCCGTTTTGCTTTGCGACGCATGGGTCTCAATCCGGCTGAGGTCACTATCTTACAGCTTGGCGAACAATCGACTCGGCTGGCGGCGATGAAAGCGGGACAACTGGACGCGGCTATTGTGCTGCCGCCGATCACGACGATTGCGCAGCGCGAAGGCATGAACGTGCTTTTGGACATGTCGGAGCTTGGCGCGGAGTATCAGATCACCGGTCTCGCCAGCAGCCAAAGCTTCATCATGAGGCATCGATCGTCGGCGCTGAAACTCATGCGCGCCTTCGTTGAGGGAATTCACTTCTACAAGACCCGTAAAAAAGAAAGTATGGCGATCATCGCCAAGTACATGCGCACCGACGACATGGAAGCGGTGGGCGCGACCTGGGATTATTTTGCCAACAGGATCGTCCCCAAGAAACCGTATCCGAGCGCCCAAGGAATCAAGGCGCTATTGGAGCTGGCGGCGAAAGAGCGACCCGAGGCGGCCAAGGTCCCGCCCGAACGGATGATGAATATTTCATTGTTGAAAGAGTTGGATGAGAGCGGGTTCATCGACCGGCTGTATAAATAAGGAACATCGGCTGGGGTAGACGGAGTGCTTAGTCGAACCCTGGACCCTCGATCAAAATCGCGATAGCGCATCGGCAAGGAGAACTTCAGATGGTGGATGACGGCGGTAAATTAAAGACCGTGGCGCAGGCCTATCTCGAGGTCGCGGTGGATCATGGCGTGGATTACGTTTTCGGTCTGCCGGGCACAAGCGGGCAGGAGTTTATCGGCACGATTGCCGATCAGGAAAAAGTGCGCTTCATCCTCGCGCTCCACGAGACCTGCGTGGTTTCGATGGCGGATGGACATGCGCGGGTCACCGGCCGCCCGTCGCTCGCGCAGGTGAGCACCTTGCCCGGTTCGGTCAACGCCGTCGGAGCGCTTTATGACGCCTATCGCGATCGCTCGCCGGTGGTGGTGACATCGACCCACGTCGACACTCGGATCGTCGGCCGGGACTCCCACACCGAAGGCAAAGACCTGGTCGAACTGACCAAGCAGTTCACCAAGTGGAGCGCGGAAGTTCATCGCTCCGATCGCATCCCGGAATTTTTAAATCGCGCATTCAAAGTCGCTGCGGCGCCGCCCACCGGCCCGGTTTATCTGTCGCTGCCCAGCAATCTGCTCGGAGAGACGACCGATCGGGAAAATCCTGTGGCGGACCGCGCGCGCATCACGCCGCGGATCGCAGCCGATCCCGAAGCGTTGGAACAGGCGGCTAAACTGCTCGCCAAGTCGAAAAGACCGCTGATCATCGCGGGCAGCGGAATAGCCAAGTCGGGCGGCACTGAGGAGTTGATCAAGTTCGCCGAGATGCTCGGTGCGCCGGTGGTGATGGAGCCGCGTTATTCGTTCTTGAGTTTTCCGACCGATCATCCGCAAAGCTTTCAGATTGCCGAAAGAAACCCGTCCTTCAACCTACCGGTTTGGGGCGATCCGGACGTGATTCTCGCCATCGGCTGCCGGCTGATCCGCGAGTACCGTTATCTTCCCGAAGCGGTGATGAAACCGGACACGCGCTGCATTCACATCGAAGAAGATCCCTGGGAGATCGGCAAAGTGTTTCCGGTAGATTTCGGCATCATTGCCGATGGCAAGAGCGCCCTGCGTTCGCTGCTTGAGATCTATCCGAAAGTCGCCGGTACACAGAATGGCCGGGAAGAAAGGTTGGAACTCATTCGAAAAGCCCAGGAACAGGCGAAAGTCGAGCTGGAAGAGCGCGTCAAAGCGGGGTGGGACGGCACGCCGATCAATACGGCGAGACTGGCCCGCACTATGGATTCTTTGCTCGAGAACGACACGTTGGTCGTGAACGAGAGCCCGACGAGCAAAGATATTCTCATGGCAAACTTTAAGTTTTCACGAGGCCGATCTTATTTCTCCAATTCTTCCGGTGGCTACCTCGGCTGGGGTCTTGGCGCGGCCATCGGCGCGAAGCTGGCCGCGCCGAAGCGTCGCGTGGTCGCTTGTCTCGGCGATGGCAGCTGCATGTTCGGCCTCCAAGGGCTCTGGACCTTGGCCAAATATCGCGTGCCGCTTCTCGTCATCGTCTTTAACAACCGCGCCTACATGGCCGTGAAGAATCAGTTCCGTGGCTCGGAAGAGAGGATTCGCTTGGCCGCGGAAATGGGTGCCGAACTGGTCGGGCCTGAGCTGAATTTCGCCAGGCTCGCTGACACGTTCGGCATCTTCGGCCAGAGAGTCGAGCAGCCCGACGCCATCGAACCAGCGCTCAAACGCGCGCTGGAGCAAAATGGGCCGGCGCTGGTCGATGTCGTCATCGGTCAAAACACGCGCAAGGATTGACGGTCCTGAACCACGGAGCCGCGAAGAGCAAGAATAAACTAGGATTAAACTTCGTGAGCTTCGTGGTGAGTTAAAAACCTCCCTCGAATCAGCGACTTCGTGGTGAAAGGCTCGTTTGTGTTTGCTTGCGGCTCTGCCGCGCTGTGCTTCGTGGTTTTTAGCGGATTGCTGATTCGTTAACGACAGACAGAGGAGGACGAAAGATGGCGAAAGACGCGAAGGAAGCTTTTAAAGAAATCGGCCTCGGTTCCGAGAACAATGCCTATGACATCATCGCCAAACTGGATCCCGAGTACTTCGAAAAGCTCAAAGGACTTTACGTCGATGGCACCTTCGGCCGCGCAGGCACGCTGCCGAGAAAGACCAAGGAGCTGATCATGGTCGGCATCTGTTGCGCGCTCATGCGCCCGCGCGGCATCCGCTTGCACAGCGAGCGCGCGCTGACGCTTGGCGCAACACCCAAAGAGATCATGGAGGCGATGGAAGTCGCGGCCATCCCCGGAGGCATGCCGGGCCTCTGGGCCGGCGTGGAGACACTTCAAGAAGTTCTCAAAGCGAAAGGGCTCGAGTTTAAATGAGCCACGACCCTCCCGGCCCGCTCGACGGCGTGCGCGTTCTTGATTTGACACGGGTGGTCGCGGGCCCGTATTGCTCGATGTTTCTCGGCGATCTCGGCGCCGAAGTCGTCAAGGTCGAGCAGCCGGGGTTGGGCGACGATACGCGCGGCTGGGGTCCGCCGTTCGCCGGGGGCGAAAGCGCGTATTATCTCTGCATCAACCGCAACAAGAAAAGTCTGACCTTGGATCTCAAGTCCAAGCGGGCCGTGGAGCTGTTGCGGGAGTTGGTCAAGTCTGCCGATGTCATCATTGAAAACTTCCGCCCGGGCACCATGGAACGGCTGGGCCTCGGCGAAAAGGAATTGCGCGCTCTGAACCCGCGCTTGATCTTCGCGTCGCTTACCGGCTTTGGTGCCGACGGACCGATGAGTGACTGGCCGGGCTATGATTTAATCGTTCAGGCCTGGGGCGGACTCATGAGCATCACCGGCACGCCGGACGGTGAACCCGTGAAAGTCGGCGTTGCGATTATCGATCTCGTTGCCGGTCTGATGCTCGGGAACGCGATTACCGCCGCACTTTTCGCGCGCGAGAAAAGCGGGGTCGGCCAGCGCATCGATACCTCTTTACTAGAAGCCGAGATCGCGTCGCTGATCAACGTCGGCAGCAATTATCTAATCGGTGGCACCGTGCCCGCGCGCTGGGGCAACGCTCACCCCAACATCGTGCCGTATCAGAATTTCAAAACCGCCGACGGCTATCTGGTCATCGGCGTTGCCAGCGAAGTGATCTGGAAGCGGTTTTGCCAGGCCATCGGCCGCTCGGAATTGACCGATGATCGTCGCTTCGCCGATAATTCCAAGCGCGTGCAAAATCGTGCCGAGTTGGTCTCACTGCTCTCGGAGATGTTCCTTAAGCGCAACAACCAGGCCTGGTTCGACCGGTTGACCGCCGCGGAAGTTCCTTGCGCGCCGGTGCAAAGCATCGATCAAGTATTTCAGGCGCCGCAGGTTTTGCATCGCGACATGTTGATGGAGGTCGAGCACCCGACCGCAGGCAAGGTGCGCATGGCCGGCATGCCGGTGAAATTTTCCCTCACCCCGGCGTCGGTTAGGCTGCCGCCGCCGCTGCTCGGCCAGCATAACACGGAGATTCTAAAGAGCTGGCTTGGCATGAACGCCGAAGCGATCGAAGAGCTGAAACGAGAGAAAATTATATGACCGGGAAAACATTCGAGGAGTTTCATGCCGGTGACCGCTACAGCACCGGCCGTCGCACGATCACCGAGCACGACATCGTACAATTCGTCACGCTCGTGGGGCTCACTGAACCGCTGTTCCTCGACATGGAGTACATTCGAAAGGAAAGTCTCTATGGCGATCGCATCGCGCCGGGGAGCCTGACTTTCGGAATGGCGGAGGGGCTGACCGTGCAGACCGGTCTCATTCACGGCACGGGAATGGCTTTTGCCGGGCTCGACAAGATGCGCCTGTTTGGTCCGGTGAAGGTCAATGACACGATCGCAGTCGAGATCGAAGTGCTCGACAGCAAGCCGGTGCCGGCCCGCGGCGGCGGCATCGTGCGCTATCGCCAATGGGTGAAGAACCAACGCGGCGAAACGGTCATGGAATATGACGTGGCGCGTCTGATTCGCGGAAAGAGCAAGGAGTGAAGAGTAAGGAGTCAGGAGTCAATGCCGGCGAGCACGCAACTTACTAAACTCCTTACTCCTCACTCCTGACTCCTAACTATTCTTGTATGACAACCAAGTTCGGCGTTCTACTCCCCACCCGCGAAGTCATTCTTTCGGGCAGGGCTGATTCGAGCAGCATCTATGACCTCGCCGATCGCACCGAGGCGCTGGGTTTTCATTCTGTCTGGGTCGGCGACAGTGTGGTCGCCAAGCCACGCCTCGACGCGCTCACGACCCTCAGCGCCGTTGGGGCCCGCACCCGGCGCGTCCGGCTCGGCACAGCGGTCTATCTCGCGGCGTTGCGAAATCCCGTCCTGGTGGCTCACATGGTTGGCACGGTCGATTGGCTTAGCGGCGGCAGGGTCGATCTCGGCATCGGCTATAGCCGGCCGAACGATCCGGTGCAGGAACACGAATATCGAGTCCTCGGCCACGATCCGGCTAAACGTATTAAGATCAGTGAAGAACTGGTGCAGATTATTCGGAGATTGTGGCGCGAGAACGATGTCTCCTACAACGGCACTTTTTCGAGCTTTGAGCATGTGACGGTGGAGCCGAAGCCTGTTCAGCCCGGCGGCGTGCCGATCTGGCTGGCGTCAAATAATATCGAGCCGGGATTGAAGCGGGTCGCGCGCATGGCCGACGGCTGGCTCAATAACATTACTGATCCGAAAATTTACAAGGAGTGCTTGGATAAGATTCGCGGCTTCGCGGCGGAGGCCGGGCGCGACCCGCAAGCAATCGATCCGGGACTCTATTTCACCCTTGCTGCCGGCGCGGAGAGTGCCATCCGGGAGGGCCAAAATTTTCTTTCGCAGTATTACAATCGGCCTTACGAAGCAGTAGCCAAGGCGATGCTTTGCGTCATGGGCAGTTGGGATCAAATAGTCGATCGGATCCAGGCCTACATCGAGTCCGGCGCGCGCACCGTTGTGCTGCGCTTTGCCACCAGCGATCAACTTCGCCATCTGGAAGCGTGCGCTGAGCAGCTCTCCCGCCGCGGGCTGCTGCGCAGCGGGTAATTGCCGGCTCATTGGGCTGAAATATTAAAGAGTTCATAAGTATCCAGACAAGAGGGTTGGTTGGACACGAAGGACGAATCGTTCCAAGCCCAGGCAAAGCGTCTGTGGGTCATCGGCCACCACTCGCTCCACGCCCCGAGTGCTTAATTTTGGGCTGGGGCAGGAGTCCCGGTCGTCAATCGGGATTTTGCAAAAGAATCTTGCCAAACTGCTTCCCTTCTTCCATGCGCTGCTGTGCGGCGGCGGCATCCTTCAACGGGAACTTACGGTCGATGATCGGTTGAATGCGCGCAACATCTAAAAACTTGAGCAACTGGAGAAAATCTTCTCGGCTACCCAGAGTTGAACCGTAGATCTTTAGCTCTTTTCTAATCATCGAATTCAAATCATCGATCGGCTCGGCGCCGGCTGTCGCGCCGCAGGTGACCAGCCGGCCGCCATGAGCGAGCGATGCCAAGCTGTTTTGCCAAACTTCGCCGGCCACGCTGTCGAGAACGACATCCACGCCGCGGTTGTCGGTCAGGATCTTCACTTCCTCGGCGAAATTTCGGCGTCGATGATTGATGCCGTGATCAGCCCCTAGCGCCTTTGCGCGCTCCAGCTTCTCGTCCGTGCCCGAAGTCACAATCACGCGCGCCCCCATGCGTTTGGCCACTTGGAGAGCTGCGCTTGCGACACCGCCGCCGACCCCGATGATGAGCAAACTTTCACCGCTTTGTAATCGCCCGTTGGTTACCAGCAATCGCCAGACAGTGACGAACACGAGAGGAAAAGCGGCGGCCTCCTCGAAGCTCATATATGAGGGAACGGGAAAACAGTTTTCCGGCGTGACTTTCACGTACTCCGCGTAAGTGCCGTCCAGCCGTTCGCCGAGGGCTCTGACACGGATACACATAAAATCTCGATCGGAGAGACAGAACTCGCACTCGCCGCAGCCGGTGAAGGAATAGAGGCATACCTTATCACCGGCTTTGACGGTTTTTACTGCGCTACCCGTTTCGACCACGACGCCGGCGCCATCCGCGCCCAGAATGTGCGGCATCGGAATCTTCATACCCGTTGCTCCCAAACGCACCCAGATATCGATATGGTTTAACGCGGCCGCTTCGAGCTTTACGATCACGTCTTTCGGCGAAATGACTTCAGGGTCCGGGGCCTCTTCGTAGCGGAGTTGGTCGATGCCGCCGTGCGCGTGAATTCGAATAGCTTTCATCTCGATCGATTAAGAGAGAAGGATCTGGCGAATGAGTCACCGGCATGAAGAATTGTTATTACATTGGAGCCGAAGGATCCCGGTGACTCGCGTTTTAATCCGATTAAAGCATTCTGCGCAAAAATTCCGACAGGTAGGGCAGGTTTCAAACCTGCCCTATTCGATGCGTCGCGCCGCGCGTGGTTACCGTTTGTTGAGCGCAGCGTAGATTTTTTCCGACGTCAACGGCAGGTCATACAGTCGGACGCCGACGGCATCCTCGATGGCGTTGGCAACCGCCGCTGCGGTCGGCACGTTGGGGATCTCGGCGATCGCTTTTCCCTGATACGGCACAGGGCCGGTCGCGTCCTGCATCAATACGGTCGTTAACTTCGGCACGTCGGCGGCCGTTGCCATTTTGAACTCGCCGAGGTTGACCGTCACCATCCTGCCGTCGACCAGCGAATTATCCTCCATCAGGGCGAAACCCAGACCGGTCACGACGCCGCCGTCGATCTGGCCCTGGTAAGAGAGATGATTTAATACAGTCCCCGAGTCGTGGACGGTTGTTAGCTTGCTTACCTTGACCTGTCCCGTGCCGGGATCGACCGCAACTTCCGCGACTTGCGCCGCGAAAGATGTGATCGCCGCGCGCGACGGTTCATAAATGCTTAGATGCGTGATCGCGCCCTGATTTTGTTCGACGGCCAGACGCATGAGGTCCGCGGAAGACAGGGACTTATGGCCCGGCGCGGTGTAGCGGCCTTTGATCTCCTGCAAATCTTCGCGCCTGCACCCCAATTTCCCGGCCGCGAGCGCTAGTATTTTCTCTTTGATCTCGGAGACGGCTTGATAAGCGGCGGTACCGACGCTGTTGGTCGATTTACTGCCGCCGGTTCCCGAGTCGTACGGCGAACTATCGGTGTCTTCGACGCGAACGCCGACGCGCTCCCGCGGTAGGTCGAGCACCTCGCTGACGATTTGCTGGACTACGGTGTGAATGCCCGGGCCGACATCGGGAACCCCCAAGTCGACGATGACGCCACCGTCCGACTCGATTGTGATCGCCGCGCCGGATTTTCCGGCGCCCGAGGGCCGCTCGTAAACGGCGACGCCGCGGCCGGTGTTTTTCGCCTTCGGTCGTTTCCATCCGGCAGCATCGAGCGCTTTTTGCAGAGTATCCTTGACGACGATGCCCTTTAGCTTCTGGCCGAAAGGCGTCGCCTCGCCATCGTTGAGCAGGTTCTTCATGCGAAACTCGACGGGATCCATGCCCAGCTCGCGCGCGATGATGTCGATCTGCGATTCCATTGCGAAAGTCGTCTGCGGACTTCCCGGCGTGCGCGTTTGGGTGCACGGCACCTGATTCGTGTAGGCACAAATCGTTTCCACCTGAATCGCCGGAATCCGATAGTAGCTGGCGACCCTGCGAGGTCCCTGGACCGTGACTTCGGCGTTGGCTTTAAGGGCGGCGTAACCACCGCCGCCGAAGACGGCGCGCGCATGTAAGGCACAGAGCTTGCCGTCGCTGTCTACGCCTGTGCGAAGGCTAATCACGGCGGGATGGCGGTGCGAGACCGCCGTCAGTTCTTCACTATAGTCGAGCACCATCCGCACCGGACGGTGGGTCCGCTCCGCCAGAAAGTAACAGACCGGCGCTTCGACGACCGAAGTCTTGCCACCGAAGTCGCCGCCGACCGGAAGGATATGAACTTTAACCTTTGCGGGATCGAGATTGAGATCGCGCGCGAAGCGATCGCGTAAGGTGAAGGGCGCCTTGTTCGAAGCCCAGATTTCGACACGGCCGTCGTGGTGCACCTGTACGGTGCAGGCCTGGGGTTCGATGTAGCCGTGGAAGCCCAACGGGGTGCGAAACGTATGCTCGAAAATTCGCGCGGCGTTTTTGAAGCCCGCTTCGAGATCGCCGTTACTCCACTGGCCGTAGGATTGGATATTGGGCAGCTCGGTGGCGCGCTCCGGGGCATTCTTATATTGCGCCGGATGATCGTGCAGCACCGGGGCGCCGGGTCGAATCGCCTCGACGGGATCGGTGACAAAGGGCATTTCCTCGTATTTCACCTCGATCAAGCTGAGCGCTTCGTCGGCGGTCTCCGCATTGTCGGCGGCCACCGCGGCGACCGGTTCGCCGACGTAGCGCACGCGCTCGCGCGCGAGGGGCGGCATGTCTTTCATGCGCAAGCCGACCATCACAGGGGGTAGATCGGCGGCGGTGATGACGGCGTGTACGCCGGGCAGCTGCACCGCCATGGACGTGTCGATCGCGACGATTCGGGCGTGCGGCAAGTGGGAGCGCAAAATCCTGGCGCAGAGAGATCCGGGGATTTCGAAGTCCGCCGCGTAACGCAGTTTGCCTGATACTTTTTCGGCTCCCTCTAACCGCGGGACCGCTTTGCCAACGAATTTATATGCCATTTTTTCTCCGAGGTTTACTGCTGCGTAATCCCTATTTGTCCCTTCGCCCTGAGGCAAAGGCGAAGGCCCTCCTTTGACAGAAACCGCAGATCCTTCGGCTTCGCCTCACAACGGTATTCAAAAGAAAGCAGTGCAAAATCTAGTTCTCCGGGCCGCTAAATCTTTACCTTCGTGAACACCTTCAAGGGGTTTTTCTGGAAGATTTTTAATTTATCCTCGGCGCTCAAGAACCCCAGGCTGTCGATCACCGGAATCAGATCGTCGGACGGCTTGCCGGTGTCCGGCCGCACAGCGCCGCCGGAGCCGGGTGATTCGGTGCCGAAGAGCATCTGGTCGACGCCGCGCTGTTTGATGGCGGCTTCGAGGTAGTGCTCATCGTAACAGCAGCAGTCGTAAAATAGATTCTTACTGAAATCGCCCTGGCCAACGTGCTTGTCCGTGGGGATGAAGCGATTCAAGCCGCCCCCACAGTGGCAGATCACGATTTTTAACTTGGGAAATACCTTGAACACACGGCTATGCGAGTAGAGCTGCATGGCAACGAACTCTTCAAGGTAGTTGTTCATTTGGTAGTTGGACGGGATAATTTCGAGGCGCCGATCATAGGTGATCGACGGATGTACCATCAGCGGCACGTCCAATTCGACCGCCCTCTCATAGAGCGGAGACCAGTACTCTTCATGGACGCCGGGCGCCTGCTTGTCGCCGGCGGGATCGGGATTCAAGTAAGCGCCGACGAAGCCCAATTCTTTGACGCATCGCTCCAACTCGGTGGCACAATGGCGTGTGTCTTTCTCCTTACTCTGCGGCAATTGCGCCATGCCGCGGAAACGGTCCGGGTGAAGCTTGACAATGCGCGCGATCACATCGTTGACCGTGCGGCACCAAAAATCTTGCAGGAAGGGCCGCATCCAGTGCCACATGGCGATCGGCCGCGGGCCGATGAGTTGGATGTCGATATTGCGATCATCCATAAATTTCAGATGGCGTTGCTGCGCGTTCTCCAATTGCTCGTCGGTCATTTCGAGCTTGCGCCCCGGCGTATTCTGCGCGACGGTTTCGGCGAGAAACTGGCGAAACGGCGCCGGTGTGGTCATATGTCCGTGAACGTCGACGACCTTATATCCGTTGTGCATGAAATCTCCTTTTGCAGCGGTTCCTTCGTCTCACTCGAAAGAAACGTGTCTTTTCAACCGACTCAAATTACAGCTCCGTCCTCTTGAGCGCAGCGAGAGGTCTTTCCCCGGTCGCCTCACCTTGGGAAAAAATTTCTCAGTTCGTTCGAAATGATTGTCCGCGACTGCGCCATGTATCCGCAACAAAACGGAGCTTGCAGGCTGCTCAAAAAGATCTCAGAGGCGAGGCGCGCGAAAAATCGGCGAGCGAAGGCGTACTTTGCGAGTACGTTGGAGCGAGACGTTCGAGCGCAACGAAGCCTATGAGTCTTTTTCAGCAGCCTGTCAGTCTTCCTCAGGCGCCGGTACTTGATGCTTTAAGAAAACTTCCTTTCTTTCTTTGGCCGAGTGCATGATCGCCAGGCAGACTTCCAGAGTCGCCATCCCCCACGGGCCGTTGTGGCGAATCGGTTTGTCCAGCACGACGGCATGGTAAAGCTCCATAAGCTCGCCGCGGCGCGACGGTCCGCCGCCGCCCTCCAGCGGCACGTCTTGGATGCCGTCATCGCTGTGCACGAACAAGCCGTATTGCGACTGACGGATGTCGCCTCGCTCGCAGCTGGCCACGAGAATGCCGAGGTCGTTGGGAAGCCAGGGCTTGGGCTTGCTGCGGTCTCGGATCTCGCTCTCGCGGCTGCCCCCGATGCGCATGTCATCCTTGTCGCCGCTTTCCTTGCGCGTGCCATCCAGCAACGAACGACGGATCGCGGCGCGTTCGGCTTCACTGTAGCGGCTGTTCTGCCCGCCCCAAGGCACCAACTCCGACGCGAGAAAGTAACCGTAGCCGTTGTGCATCAAAGTTGCCGGCGTGCCGTTTTCGAATTCTAAAAACGCCGAATAGTAGCCCGGGATCGGCCGGCCCTTGAACCATTGACCGACAGAACCGCGCACGCTGCGCACCAAGCCGCCAGCGAGCAAGCGCAGCGTGTCGATCTGATGCGGTCCCTGACGGTAGGGCACGCCACCGCCTTGATCGATATCCAATTCCTCCGTAGTGCGCGGGCGCAACATCCAATCCGTGTATGCCCAGACATGGAGCGCGCAGAGCGAGCCCAGCGCGCCGGAGCGGATGATCTTACGCATCGTTCGGATATGCGGGCCGAAGCTCTGGGTGTGGCCGCACAGTAGCTTAATTTTGTTTTTGATCGAGGCTTCGATCATGTTTTCCGCTTCCTGCAGCGAGAGCGCCATGGGCTTTTCAACGACCACGTGCTTACCGGCATTGGCCGCGATGATCGTATGAGGCGCGTGGAATCGGTTCGGCGTGGATACCCAGACGGCCTCGACGTCCGGATCGGCGCACATTGTTTCGACGCTATCGTAAGTCTTGGCGCCGTAACGCCGGCGAAAGGTTTCCAGCACGCGCGGATTGACGTCGGCGGCGGCGACCAATTCAAACTCCGCCATTTGCTCCATCGCGGGGAGAATTTCCGCAGCGCCGACGCCGATCCCGGCCATCCCGACCCTGATTTTGTTTCCAGTAACCGGCGATTCCACGATCGAGGACTCAATCTTCCGATTTTTTGTCCTACTTAATAGGGGAATGGGTAGGTCTGTCAAGCAAAGAGCCGACCGAGGTTGCAGGCGATCATCATTTCGATATAGATCATGACCACGAAGCAAGCTGCGCGGTTCGTGAAGGAGCACGATGGGGACCATCAAATTTCTCGATCCTCGAGCGGCGGTTAACCCAATCGACCGCGCGCTCGTCGCGGGACTCGATACGTTGGTAGAGAAAGTCATCGGCATCATCGATAACGGCCAGGCCAACTCCACGACGATGTTTCAGGAGCTGGCCAAGCTAATCGAGCAAAAACTCAACGTGAGAGAAGTTCTTTTCAAGACCAAGCCGACGCACATGCAGGCCGCGCCGAAAGTCATCATGGACGAATTCGCCCGCCGTTGCGATGCGGTGATCACGGGATTGGGCGCTTGAGGGTCGTGCACGTCGTGGAGTGTCTACGACGCCATAGAGTTGCAAAAACGGGGAAAGCCGACGGTGACCTTGTGTCAGTCGATTTTCATGGAACTGGCGCGCACCCAGGCACAATTTTTCGGCTTGGCGAAGCTCCCCTTGGTGGAAATTCCGCACCACCCAAGCGGCGGCGCACGGCCAGGGGAGCATCGGGCGGATGCCGAAGGGGCGGTTGAATTGGTTGGAAAGACGCTGATGTTGGGAGGGTAAGAATCTCGGACGGCGATTAACTGTGAGTTACGGTGGATATTGTTCCTTCCCCCGTCGCGACGGGGGAAGGTCAGGATGGGGGTATGAAACAACCTTCGATAGTAAAGGCCAGAGAACTGA
>Ga0210113_1000101_pt1 | contig 18952 bp, 14 predicted proteins | sample MayberryNW_Catta_5_FD_185523 | JGI IMG/M metagenome (GOLD analysis project Ga0210113, IMG submission 185523) | Wetland microbial communities from San Francisco Bay, California, USA, that impact long-term carbon sequestration -... | ecosystem: Environmental > Aquatic > Marine > Wetlands ...
CGACGGCGCGGCGCTGTCGGCGTTCGGACGGCGCTGGGGTACAGCGGAGATGCTGGATCTGGCGCGGCTTGCCAACAGTGTCACGCCGGTGCTGCGGACCTTCGACGCCAAGGGGTTCCGCCGCGACGTGGTCGAGTTCCACCCGGCCTACCATGCGCTGATGGCCGAGAGCGTCGGCGAAGGGCTGCATGCCAGCACCTGGCAGGCGGACGGAAAGCCCGCGCCCGCGCAGGTCGAACGCGCCGCGCGCTTCTACATGGCGGCTCAGATCGAGGGCGGGCATCTCTGCCCCATCACCATGACGCGGGCTTCCGTGGCGGCGCTCGATGTCGAGCCTGCGCTGCTCGCGCGCGTCGGGCCAGAGCGTGATGACCGAGCCGAGGAGAAAGACGAGGCCCGCGACCCAGATGAGGTTGACGAGCGGCTTCACGAAGACCCGGAAGTAGATCGTCCCGTCGGGGTCGATCTGCTCGGTGATGACGAAGAGGTCCTCTCCGGTCAGCCGGTCACTGCGGATCCCCACCTCGTTCGAGACCTGCTGCTCGATCGTGTACGCGTTCTTGCCCGCCTCGAGCGTGCCCAGGTCGCGGTCGCCGCGGGTGACCCCGAGCGTCGCGCGGACCTCCGTCGCGTTGGCGACCTGCTGCTCGTCCAACGACCGGTAGACGAGCGTGTAGTCGCCGATCTCCATCGACTCGCCGCGCGCGAGCTTCGCCTCGGCGACCGAGTCGAACGCGCTCGAGCCGGCGATCCCGATCGCGAGGAGCACGATCGCGGCATGGACGACGTAGCCGCCGTAGCGCCGGCGGTTGCGGGCGACGAGCGAGGAGAACGCCCTCGGCCACGACGCGGCCCCGAGGGCCTTGCGAGCGCGGGTCCCGCGGGCGAACTCCAGCACGATCGTGGCCGCGACGAAGGCCGAGAACGTGTAGGCGACGAGACCGGGAACGGAGCTCCCCGCGCCGAGGACGAGCAGCACGACGCCGGTCGCGAGCGCGAATGCGGTCGGCCAGCGGAAGGTCGTCGCGAGGCTGCGGAGCGACGCCCTCCTCCAGGCGATCAGCGGGCCGATGCCCATGAGCAGGAGCAGCGGGAGCCCGAAGATCCGCAGGAAGAAGTCGTAGTACGAGCGCCCGAGGACGACTGCCTCCCCGCGAACGGCCTCGGACAGCAGCGGGTACACGACCCCCCACAGGATCGTCAGGCAGAGCGCGAGGAGCAGCAGGTTGTTGTAGAGGAACGCGGCCTCGCGCGAGATCGGGGACTCGAGCTTCGTGGGCGAGCGCAGCAGCGGGAGCCTCCAGAACACGACCGCGAGCGAGAACGCGACGACGACGGCGATGAACGCGAGGAACCACGGCCCGATCGAGCTCTGCGTGAAGGAGTGGATCGAGTTCACGACACCCGAGCGCGTCAGGAACGTCCCGAACAGGGAGAGCGAGAAGGCGAGGATCACGAGCAGGACGTTCCAGATGCGGAGCATCCCGCGGCGCTCCTGGATCATCACCGAGTGGAGGAACGCGGTCGCGGCGAGCCAGGGCATCAGCGCGGCGTTCTCGACGGGGTCCCACGCGTAGTAGCCGCCCCAGCCGACCTCGACGTACGCCCAGTGCGCGCCGAGGAGCTGCCCGATCCCGAGGGCGGTCCAGGCGAAGAGCGTGAATCGCCGCGTGGCCACCAGCCAGCGCTCGTCGAGCTGCCCCGAGAGGAGCGCACCGATCGCGAACGCGAACGGGACCGTGAGCCCCACGTAGCCGACGTACAGGAGCGGCGGGTGGGCGAGCATGTATGGGTTCTGCAGGCTCGGGGTCATCCCCGCCCCATCCGGGGGCGCCGCCTGCGTCGCGAACGGGCTCGCAACGGCGACGAGGAGGAACGAGAAGAACACACCGACGGCCGCGAACACCGGCACCACCCAGACGACGAGGCTGCGCGCCCAGCTTCGGTTGAGGCGGACGGCCACCGCACCGAAGCCGGTGAGCATCAGCAGCCAGAGGAGCAGCGACCCCTCCTGCCCGCCCCAGAAGGCCGAGATCGTGTAGGCGGTCGGCAGCGCCTCGCTCGTCGTCCGCGCGACGTACGTGAACGAGAAGTCGTTCCGGAGCAGTGCCGCGAGGAGAACGCCTGCGGCGACGAGCGTCGAAAAGAAGGCGGCCACCAACGCGTTCTGAGCCGAGTACGCGAGCCGGCGCCTTCCGAGCCTGGCCGCCGCCGCGCCGGCGACGAGGGCGTACACAGAGAGACCGAGCGTGACGACGAGGGCGGCGCGACCCAGCTCGGGCATGTCAGCCCGTCAGGCGGAAGAGCTCTTCGGCGCGTACTTCGACGGGCACTTCGTGATCATCGAGCCGGGCTCCGCGACGAACACGCCGTTCCGCAGCCTCCCGTCGACGACGATGTGCCGGCCCTTCTTGAACAGGTCCGGCACGGAGCCCGTGTAGAGCACGCTCACCGTCTTCGCCGAGTCGCCGTCGATGTCGCGAAGGCCGAACCGCAGCCCGGCCGCGTGCGAGTCTCCCCGCACGGGGCCGGTCACGAGGCCGGCGAGCTGCACCTTCTCCGTTCGCTTCCCCAGCTCGCTCGGCGAGATCGAGGGGTTCCCACCGCCGGCGATCGAGGTGTAGAGCAGGAAGATCGCCAGCACTGCCGCGACCGACAGCGCGATTACGAGCCGCGCAGGACTCGACTTCCGGGCCACGGGCAAAGTCTAGCCTCGTCGTGCACGAGGCCGGACAGCTGGGTGACCGTCACCGGAGGTGACGGTCACCCGCTCTCGGGGAGAGAGACTAGGCCGCGTCGCGCTCGGCGACGCGCTCGGGCAGCCGGTAGCCGTGCTCGACGCACAGGGCCCCGGGCTCCGCCTCGGTCAGTGCGTCGCAGTAGCCCTTGCCGTAGGCGGCGCGGATGAACGCCGCCACGACCTCGAGGCTCCACTCGGACACGTCGACCGCCTCACGCCAGAGGTCGGACAGGCGCAGGTCGATGTCGAGCTCGAGGAGGTCGATGCGGGTCGGGCGACGAGACATGGTTCGAGCGTACGGACCTCGTCGGACGGACCCTCGCGGCCTGTTCGACGGCTGCCGCTACGCGTCTTCGGCGCGCACGGTGAAGGGCAGCGTCCAGTCCTGGCGCGACTGCTCGTCGATCGTCAGCCGCCACTCGTAGCGCCCCGGCTCGAGCGGCAACGGTACCGAGTTCACAGCGACCGGGAAGTCGAGCGGCGTCCCGGGCTTCAGGCCGGGCGGGCGCCCGACCTCGAACTCACCCCCGAACTCGACCGACTGGTCGCTCTCGCTCTCCGGGTCCTCCTCGTCGAAGGAGACCGCGGCGCCGTCGGCGTCGAGGAGCTGGACCGTGAACTGGTGCGGCGTGTTCGCCTGGTCCCATGGCACCTGGATCAGGAGACCGATGCCGAACGGGGCGGGATCGGGCCCGGTTTGCGACCAGCCGCCACCGACGATCGTCAGCTTGCCGTCGGAGACGACCACGTAGTCCGCGAGGAGCATGGTCGCCTTCACGCCCGTAGGCAATCACATCACGAGCACGGCAGCTGTCTACGATCCCCCGGTGTCCACGCGTATCCGCGTCGGTCCAGCCCGGTGCCCGTCGCGCGAGTCCCCGACGCAAGCGGTCGACATCCTCCTCGAGCGCGGGTACTCGGCCTGCGAGATCGACTTCGAGAGCGGGTTCTGGATGGACTATCCCTTCGCCGAGCGGCTCGGCGAGCTGGCGCGGGAGCACGATCTCGCGCTCTCCGTGCACGCTCCGCTCTTCGGGTTCATGGGCCACCTGGAGGCGAGCGGGCGGAAGTTCACCTCCGCGGTCGGCGCGCTCGACCGCAGTGCCGGGATCGCCGCTGCGAGCGGCGCCGAGCTCGTCGTCTTCCACCCGGGATTCCTGCTCGGGCGTGAGCGAGAGGACGCCATCGACGCCGTCGTCGAGCAGCTCGGGACGCTCAGGGAGCGGCTCGCCGGCAAGGACCGGGCGGTGCCCTTCGGCGTCGAGGTCATGGGCCGCGTGCGCGACCTCGGGTCCGTCGACGACGTCGTCGAGATCTCCCGGCGCCTCGGTTGGGTCCGCCCCGTCCTCGACTTCGCGCACATGCACGCGACGAGCGACGGCGGCTTCGTCGAGAGCGCGCCGTTCGAGGCGGCTCTGGAAGCTGCGGACGCGGTGCTCGAGCCCGAAGCGCCGTTCCACATCCATTTCTCCGACATCGCCTTCGCCAACCGCAACGAGACGAAGCACCTGCCCTACGGCGATGGAACCTTGCGCGCGGACCCGCTCCGCGAGGCGCTCACGCGCTTCGAACGTCCCGCGACGGTGATCTCGGAGTCGCCGGACGAGGAGTCGAGTCAGGCGATCCGCGTCGCTCTGTCGGGCGGCGCGAGCTCGGCGGTCCGCCGCACGTAGTTCGCCGCCTCGTCCGAGCGCCCGCGGTCACGGAGGAACGCGGTGAGCCGCTCGAGCGGCTCGAGCTCGAGCACCTTGTACCCGCTCTCCTGCGCGATCGCGAGCGCAGACAGGTACAGCTCCTCGGCTTCGTCGTCTCGCTCCTGGGCAGCGCGGACGGCCCCGAGCGCGAGCACGCTGCCGACGGCGCTCCCGTGGTCGGAGGGGAGCGTGTTCGCCTTCGCCTCGCGCGCGAGCCGCTCGGCCTCTTCCACCTTGCCGGCGTCGGCGAGGATGATCGCGAGCTCGTACTGCAGGTCGGGCAGGATGCCGCGGTCGCCCCGCACGCTGGTCATGCGCAGCGCCTCGCGCAAGAGCTTCTCGGCCTTCTTGTGCTCCCCGCGCAGGCGAGCGATCCACCCGAGCTTCGCGAGCGCGGCCGTGATCGAAGGCTCGACGCCGAGCTCGACCGAGGTCGCGCGGACCTCCTCGAACAGCGTCTCCGCGGCGTCGATCTCGCCCTTGACGGCGAGGAACCACCCGTACGAGAGCGTGGCCCCCACACGGGCGCGGACGCTGCCGCTCTGGCCCGCGAGCTCGAGGGCGCGCGTGAGCAGCAGCTCGGCCTCGTCGAGCTCGAGCGCGATGATGTGGATCTGCGCGAGGGCCTGCGCCGCCACGGTCTGGAGGTCCTTGCGCCCGGCGTCGAGTGCGATGCCGTACGCGCGCTCCATGTAGCGCACCGTGTCGGCGAGGGTTCCCTGCCAGGCGCCGACGGTGGCACGCACCGCGAGCGCGTCGAAGCGCGCGACCGGGTCGTCCTCGCGCTTCAAGACCTCCAGGGCCTCGTCGACCAGCGTCTGCGCGCGCTCCGGGTCGGCGTCGCGCTTCAGCGACGCCTCGGCGAGCGCGGTCAGGGCCAAGCCCTCGATCGTTGGCTCCTCGTGGTCGCGGGCCTGCTCCCGGACCTTCTCCATCTCGAGCTGCACCGCGGCCCAGTCCTGGAGCCTCCAGGCGGCGCGGGCCGCGACGTAGCGGGCACCGAGCGTCGGGCGCAGCTCGAGTGCCCGGAGCCCGAGCTTGCGAGCCGTCGTGTACGACTCGCGCGCGGAGGCCCGCTTGGCGGCCTTCACGAGGGCGCCCGCGGCATCCTGTGCGAGCTTCTCGGGAGGCGCTCCCTCGAGCTCGGTGAGGAGTTCGACGGCGTGGTCCAGGTGGTACGCGCGGATCTCGAGGAGCTCCTCGCCGCCCGGGCGCTCGGCCAGCCACTCGGCGAACCGGGCGTGGTGCTGGGCCCGCGCGAGCTTGGCGAGGCCTGAGTACGCGACCTCGCGGATGAGGAAGTGCTTGAAGCGATATGCGGGCTCGCCGGAGATGGAGGAGCGCGCCTCGCGCAGGAGGAGCTCCCGAAGCAGGAGGTCGTCGAGCAGCCCGTCGATGTCCTCGAGGTCGGGGGAGAGATGCTCCAGCGCGCCGCGATAGAAGACCCGCCCGACGACCGAGGCCCGCTGGAGGAGCGTCTTCGCGGGGGCGGACAGGTGGTCGATGCGGGCGGCGATGAGCGCCTGCAGCGTGTCAGGGATCCGGTCCGCATCGCCGTTCCCGACGCCGCCCTCCACGAGCATGCGGATCGTCTCCTCGACGAAGAGCGGGTTGCCCTCGGTCCGCTCGAGAACCTCCTTCGGAAGCGCTGGCGGCTCCTCCCCGGTGACGCCGGCGAGCTGGCCGAGCAGCTTCTCGACGAGCAGCTCGCTCTCCTCCTCGGACAGCGGCTCGAGCTCGATCGCGGTCGACCGCACGCGGCCGCCGCCCCACCCGGAGCGCGCGTCGAGGAGCTCTGGCCGGGCGAGGCAGAGGATGAGCAGCGGGCCGCGAACCCAGTCGGCGAGGTGCTCGACGAGGTCGAACAGCGGCTCCTCGGCCCAGTGGATGTCCTCGAAGACGAGCACGAGGGGCTGCACGTCCGCGATCGACTCCATGACCTCGCGCGCGGCCCACGAGATCTCCTGGGCGCTGCGCTCGCCCTCGAGCGCCTCCATCATCCCGGCCGCGAGCGCGAGCACGTCGGCGATGGACTCCTCCGCGCAGCATTCGCGGAGCTTCTCGAAGGCCTCGTCGAGCGGGTCGTCGTCGGAGATCCCGGCGGCCGCCTTGACCATCTCGGCGAGCGGCCAGTAGGTGACGCCCTCGCCGTAGGGAAGCGCGCGCCCGACGAGGACGCTTGCGCGCTCGAGCCCGTCGAGGAACTCCCGCGCGAGGCGGCTCTTGCCGACGCCGGGCTCGCCGTAGATCGTGAACAGGTGTGCGCGGCTGTCGCGGACCGTGCGCTCGAAGGTGTTCTCGAGCAGCTCGAGCTCCTCGACGCGACCCACGAGCGGGGCACGGGGGCCGAGCTGACGGCTCGGCCCGTCGAGAGCCGACAGCAGGCGCCAGGCGCGGAGCGGCTCTCCGACCCCCTTGAGCTCGAGTGGCCCCGCATCCTCGGCGACGATGCCGCCCGCGGCGAGGCGGTAGGCGGTCGGGCCGACGAGGATCTCCCCCGGCCTGGCGACCTGCTGGAGACGAGCGGCGAGGTTCACGGCCTCGCCGGTCGCGAACGTCGACTCGGCGCTCTCGACGACGAGCTCCCCGGCCTCGATCCCGACCCGGGCCTGCAGGCCGAGAGAGACGACCGCCTCGCGCATGGCGAGTGCCGAGCGCACGGCACGGAGCGCGTCGTCCTCGTGCGCCTGGGGCACCCCGAACGCCGCGAGCACGGCGTCCCCGGCGAACTTCTCGACGATGCCGCCGTGCTGCTCGACGCAGCCGGAGACGGTCTCGAAGAACTCGTTCACCCGCCTGCGCACGACCTCGGGATCAGTGCCCGTAACGAGGCCCGTGGAGTCCACGAGGTCGACGAACAGCACGGTTGCGAGCTTGCGCTCCATCCCTGAAGTGTAGAAACGAGCACGGGGGTCCCGGACATCCCGCGTTAGCATCGAGCCGTGCTCGCACCTTCCGTGTTCAAGGCGTATGACGTTCGAGGCCTGTACCCGTCGGAGCTCGACGAGGACGGCGCCTACCGCATCGGCCGTGCATACGTCGAGCACTTCGAGCCGCGCGCGATCGCGGTCGGGCGCGACATGCGGCTCTCGGCGCCGTCGATGGCGGAGGCGACGATCGCGGGCGCCGCGGACGGTGGTGCCGACGTCGTCGACATCGGCCTCGTCGGGACCGAGATGGTCTACCACGCGGTCACGGACCTCGAGCTCGAGGGCGGCATCTGCGTCACCGCCTCGCACAACCCGAAGGAATACACGGGTATGAAGATCGTCCGCCGCGGAGCGCTTCCGGTCGGCGGGGACTCAGGCCTCGCGCAGGTGCGCGAGGGTGCGCTGGCCGAGCTCGGCGAGGTCTCGAGGCGCGGGGACGTGCGCGCGGAGGACGTCTGGCCGAGCTTCGTCGACAAGGTCCTCTCGTTCGTCGACGTCGAGGCGATCAGGCCGCTTCGCGTCGTCGTCGACGCCGCGAACGGGATGGCCGGCGTGATGCTTCCGTCCGTCCTCGAGCGCCTTCCCCAGCTCGACGTCGTGCGCTGCTACTTCGAGCCCGACGGGTCGTTCCCGAACCACGAGCCGAACCCGCTCCTGCCGGAGAACCGCGAGTTCATCGTCGCGAGGACGCGCGCAGAGGACGCCGACCTCGGCGTCGCGTACGACGGCGACGCCGACCGGTGCTTCTTCGTCGACGACACCGGCGAGTTCGTGCCGGGCGACTTCGTGACCGCTCTCCTCTCCGAGGCCGTGCTCGAGAAGGAGCCGCGGCCCGGTGCGAAGGTCATCTACGACGTGCGCGCGAGCCGGGCGGTTCCAGAGACGATCGAGCGCGCGGGGGGCGTCCCGCTCGTGAACCGGGTCGGGCATGCGTTCATCAAGCACCGCATGCGCAAGGAGGACGCGCTCTTCGCCGGCGAGGTGTCGGCCCACTACTACTTCCGCGAGTTCTCGCAGGCCGACTCCGGGGTGGTTCCGTTCCTGCTCGTCCTCGAGCTGCTCTCGCGGCGTGAACGGAAGCTCTCCGAGCTCCTCGACCCGTACCGCGAGCGCTTCTTCCTCACCGGGGAGATCAACACGCCCGTCGCGGACGTGGCGCTGAAGCTCCAGGAGCTGAAGGAGCGGTACGAAGCGCTCGGCGGGCGGATCTCGCATCTCGACGGCATCTCGGTCGACTTCGACGACTGGCACTTCAACGTCCGTCCCTCGAACACGGAGCCGCTCCTACGGCTGAACCTGGAGGCGCTCTCCGAGCCGGTGATGGAGGAGAAGCGCGACGAGGTCCTCGAGCTCATCCGCTCCTGATGCCCACGTCCCACGACCCCCTCGAGCTCGGCCGGGCGACCGACCGCCGCCCGCCGTTCAAGTACTCGGCGCTTTCCCGCGTCTGGTTCTCGGACACCGACGCGCAGGGAGTCGTGTACTACGGTCGCTACCTCCCCTACTTCGACCACGCACGGACCGAGTACCACCGCCATCTCGGAACCGGGTCGATGCAGGTCGAGGGTGCCGAGTTCGTCATGCGTGCGTCCTCGGTCGAGTATCACGCGCCCGCTCGCTTCGACGACCTCATCGAGTCGTTCGTTCGCGTGCGTCGGATCGGGATGACGAGCGTCACCTACGAGGGCGCGGCGATCAGGCTTCCGGACGACTCGCTGATGGCCACGGCGACGCAGACCCTCGTCCTCGTGAACCTTCCAACACGCCGCCCGACCCCCGTGCCCGAGGAGCTGCGAGCGGCCATCCGCGCGTTCGAGGGCGCGGATCTCGAGGAATGAGCGCGAGGGCGCTCGAGGCGCTCGAGCAGGTCCTGGAAGGCGGCGGCGAGCCCGACGACGTGCTCCGGGCGGCCGTCTCCGTGCTCGTCGAGACCACGGGCGTCTCCTGGGCCGGGGTCGCGTTCAACGAGGAAGGTCGGCTCGTGCTCGGGCCTGAGGCAGGCACGCCGGAGGAGTCGCGCCGCGCCCGCGTGCCGGTGCGTTTCCAGGGCTCCGAGGTCGGGGAGCTGCAGGTGGACGGAGCGGTGGATCCCGCGTTCCTCGAGCGCGTCGCGGCGCTGATCTCGGGTCACGTCCTGATCGGCTGGGACACGGCCGGCGAGCCCTGGGAGCCCTGAGGGGGACCAAGAACATCGCGGGGAGGGGGGCGGCCGCCCCGACCGGTGGGGTCGAGAGCTACCGCGCGTCCGCCGCGAGCGGCGGACGCGCGGCTCCCTTCCCCTCTCCCCAGTTCTCCTTGTAATGACGCGAACGGGGGGCGCAATCCCTCGAACGAGGTACCCCACTCGAACGAGGGATGATCCCTCGATCGAGTGATTCGAGCTGCTGCGGGCCCTACGCGCGGCGCTCGAACGGGTGCTCGTGCCCGTCGAAGCGATCGCGGTGGCCGAAACGCGGCTCCGGGAGCTCGCCGTTCACGAGATCGGTCATGCGCTCGTCCAGACGGTCGGCGAGCTCGTCCGCCTGCGCCCGTGTGAGCTTGCCCGCGGCCACGGCGTCGTCGAGACGCTTCTCCGCGTCGGCCACGAGCGCGCCGACGAGGCCGTCGACGGCTTTGCCCTCGGCCTTCGCGATCTCCGCGAGCGTGTCGCCGTCCCGGAGCCGCTCTCGCAGCTCGTCTTCCTCGAGGCCGAGGTAGTCGGCCGCCGCACGGACGGCCGGGAACCGGGCGAAGTGGTGGAAGTGCCCGGGACCGGGCTTGCCGAGCCCCCGCAGGAACGGCATCTCGCCGGAGTCGATCCGCCTCTTCAGCTCGACGCCCTGCTCCTCGGTCAGCCGGCCCTCTTCCACCGCCGCGTCGACGCGCGCCTTCAGCGCCTCCTGCAGAGCGTCCTCGAGCTCGCTCGGCTCGACGCCGAGGCGATCCGCCGCGTCGTCGAGGACGGCGCGATGCTCGTCGTCGGCCGTGAGCGCGCGCGAAGCGGCGACGGCGCCGGTCACGCCCAGGGCGACCGCGAGGACGGCAGCAGCCACGATCGCAACGACGATCTTGGGTCTCGGGATCCTGTTCATGGCGGCCATCCGACCACCTCCGCCTAAGAGGAGCGTGAGAGGAGCCTAAGAAGCTGGGAGGGAGAACCTAGGATGCGACGCCGGCCGCGACCCGCGCGCGGCCGAGCCGGAGCACGATGCGCGTCCCCCCGCCCTCGGCTCGCTCCGCGACGACGTCGCCGCCGTGCGCCTCCGCGACCTGGCGGACGATCGCCAGCCCGAGCCCGGACCCCGGCATGCCCCGGGCCGACCGCGCACGGTAGAACCGGTCGAACACGTACGGGAGGTCCTCGTCGGCGATCCCGGGCCCGTGGTCGCGGACGGTCACGCGGTCGTCACGGACCTCGACCTCGACCGCCGCGTCCGGCGGGCTCCACTTCGCGGCGTTGTCGAGAAGGTTCGAGATCGCGCGCTCGATCGTCCCGGGGACGCCGTGGACGACGGACTCCTCGAACCGGGTGGTGAAGGCGACGCCCGGCCGGTTCCGCCGCGCGCGCTCGACCGCGTCCGCCGCGAGCAGGTCGAGCCGCACGTCCTCGACCTGGAGCGTCTGCTCCTCAGCCCGCGCGAGCTCGATGAGCTCGGCGATCAGCGTCGTCATCTCGCCGAGTTGCTCCACGACGTCCGAGAGCAGCCGCCCACGCTCCTCGGCGGGCAGCGCACGATCGCTTGCGAGCACCTCGATGTTCGTGCGGAGGCTCGTGAGCGGCGTCCGCAGCTCGTGCGATGCATCCGCGACGAGCTGCCGCTGTGCCCGGTTCGAGTCCTCGAGGGCGGCGAGCATCGCGTTGAAGCTCCCGGCGAGGCGGCTGAGCTCGTCCTTCCCGTCGACCTCGATCCGCTCGGAGAGGTCTCCCGTCTCCGAGACACGCTCGGCGGTCTCGGTCAGCCTTCGCACCGGCGCGAGCGCAGCTCCCGAGACGAGGAGCCCGAGCAGAGCCGCCAGCGTGACGCCGCCGCCGGCGATGAGCAGGAGGTAGAGGCGGACCTGCGCGAGCGTGTCGTCGACCTCGGTGAGGGGGCGGGCGACCTGGACCGCGAAGCCGGGCCCGAACGCGAACGTGAGCACGCGAACGTGCACGCCCGCGACCGTGGCCTCGGAGAAGTAGCTCTCGCCGGGCTCCCCTGCAGCGGCGAGCGCGACGGCTCTGGTCCCGGCCGGGAGGTCGACGCCCTCGATCGACGACAGGGTCGTCCCGTTCTCGCGCACGAGCTGGACGAGCGTGTTCGGCTCGCCGAACCCCGGTCGGAGCGACAGGAGCGCCTCGCCTCCGGCCGACGTGCCCTGGCCCAGCGGATGGGGCGCGATCTTGGCCGCCCGCTCCTCGAGCGTCTGGTCGATCTGGCCCCGGAGCTGGTCGCGGACGACGAAGAAGACGAGCACCGACGCGAGCACGACGGCGAGCGCGACCGCCGCCGCGGCCGCGATCGCGATCCGGGCCCGGAAGCTCACGGCCCTACGCCTCCCGCAGCGCGTAGCCGACGCCGCGCACGGTGTGGATCAGCCGTTGCTTGCCGCCGACCTCGGTCTTGCGGCGCAGGTAGCCGATGTAGACGTCGAGCGAGTTCGAGGTGGGGCCGAAGTCGTAGCCCCAGACGCGTTCGAAGATGATCGACCGGGTGAGGACCTGGCGCGGGTTTCGGAGGAAGAGCTCGAGAAGCGAGAACTCGGTCCTCGTCAGCTCGATCCGGTCGCCGTCGCGGACGACCTCACGGGTTCCCGGGTCGAGCTCGAGGTCCGCGAAGCGCAGCCGGGCCTCCGTCTCGCTCGCAGTCGCCGAATGCCCGTTCGTCTCCCCGGATCGGCGCAGGAGCGCCCGGAGCCGAGCGAGGAGCTCGGCGAGGGCGAACGGCTTCGGCAGGTAGTCGTCCGCCCCGGCGTCGAGGCCGGCCACGCGGCTGTCGACCTCGGAACGTGCCGTCAGCATCAGGACCGGGACGCCGTTGCCGTCGCTGCGCAGCCGGCGGCACACCTCGAGCCCGTCGACGCCGGGCATGAGGATGTCGAGGACGATCGCGTCCGGGGCGGGCTCGAGCGCGAGGCGCCGCAGCGCCTCCTCGCCGTCTGACGCGAGCTCGACGCCGTAGCCCTCGAGCTCGAGCGCGCGCCGAAGCGACTCGCGAACGGCGGGCTCGTCGTCGACGACGAGGATGTCCATGCCTGCATTGTGCGCACTCGAATGCCCCGAGCTCGGCCGTCTTAGCGAGTTCTTAGAGCAATCTCAGCCGCTCTTCACGCTCGACCGCTGCACTGAAGGGGTACCTAGACTCGGAAAGGACTTCTCATGAAGCGCAGGCCCACAGCCCTCCTCGTCGCCGGCCTCGTCGCCGCCCTTGCCCTCGGCGTCGGGCTCGGCGCGACGGCCTACTCGACCGTCGCCGACGGCACGACGACGGTCGTGCGCGAGGTATCCACCTCGGCCCGCGTGCCGACCGCGACGACCGAGGGGCTCACCATCGGGGAGATCTACGAGCAGACGCACAAGGGCGTCGTCGAGATCACCGCGGGCGGAAGCGCGGCGCGCGCTCAGGGCTCGGGCTTCGTCTACGACGACGCGGGCCACGTCGTCACGAACCAGCACGTCGTCGAGGGCGCGAGCTCGCTCTCGGTGCTGTTCTGGGACGGCTCGAGGCACTCGGCGCGGCTCGTGGGCACGGATCCCTCGACCGACCTCGCCGTGATCGAGGTCGAAGCGCCGCAGGCGCTCCTCGAACCGCTCCGACTCGGCGACTCCGGTGACGTCTCCGTCGGCGACCTGGTCGTCGCGATGGGGAGCCCGTTCGGGCTCGAGGGCACGGTGACGAGCGGCATCGTCAGCGCCCTGCACCGCCAGATGACCGCCCCGAACAACTTCACGATCACCGACTCCATCCAGACCGACGCCGCGATCAACCACGGCAACTCGGGCGGCCCGCTCCTGGACGGCCAGGGTCGCGTCATCGGCGTCAACGCGCAGATCGAGAGCGAGTCGGGCGGTAACGACGGCGTCGGCTTCGCGATCCCGTCGGACACGGTCCGGTCGATCGTCACGCAGCTGATCGAGTCCGGCGAGGTCGAGCACGCGTATCTCGGGATCGAGATGGTCCCGGTCGAGGGCGGGGCGGCGGTAACCGTGGTTCGGCCCGGGACGCCGGCCGCCGAGGCGGGTCTCCGAGCCGCAACCGGACGGTCGACGGTCGACGGTCAGCAGGTGCCGACGGGCGGCGACGTCATCGTCGCCTTCGACGGGGACGACGTCACGTCCTCGGCGGCCCTCCAGAGCGCGGTCGACGCGAAGCAGCCGGGTGATGAGGTCTCGATCACGGTGCTGCGGGGCGGGAAGCGCACGACGGTGCAGGTGACGCTCGGCACGCGCCCCTCGTAGGTCGTCGGCCCGGAACAGCTGCACGGGGGGCCGCGGGAGCGGCCCCCCGTTGCGTCGTCGCTACAGTCGGCCCGTGGCGGAGGGCTGGGAGAGCGTACGGCTCGACGAGATCGAGCCGATCCCCGTGGTGGAGGGCACGCTTCTCTGGCGCCCGGTGCGCCGCACGCTCGACATCGGCGCGTTCGGGATCAACTCGTACGTCGCTCCGCAGGCGGGGGACGACGTCGTCGAGGAGCACACCGAGACCTCGCTCGGTCACGAGGAGGTCTACCTCGTGCTCTCGGGCCGCGCGACGTTCACGCTCGACGGCGAGACGCTCGACGCGCCGGCCGGCACGCTCGTTTTCCTGCGCGACCCGGCGGTGAAGCGCCACGCTCGCGCCGAGGAGGCGGGGACGACCGTTCTCGCCGTCGGCGGCCCACGAGACCGGGCGTACGAGCCATCACCGTGGGAGTTCTGGTTCGCAGCCGAGCGGCATCGCGCCTCGGGCGACTTCGACGCGATGGTCGACGAGATCGCCGGCGCCGTCGAGCGCTACCCGGGCCACCCGGCGGTGCTCTACCACCTGGGCCGCGCGGAGGCGCTCGCCGGACGAACGGACGATGCGATCGCGCACGTCCGGCGCGCGCTCGAGCTCAAGCCCGAGTGGGCTGACGACATGCGCGAGGACGAGGACCTGGCCGGGCTCCGCAGCCACCCCGACTGGCCCTCGTAGGCGGACAAGCTGGTGACAGTCACCCTGCGGAGGTGACAGTCACCTACGAGGGTGTCACGCGGTACGCGTCGAAGACGGCCTCGAGGTTGCGGAGCGCGGTGAGGAGCGAGCGGAGCTCCTTCACGTCGCCGACCTCGGCCGTGTACCAGTTGCGCGCCATGCCGTCCTCGACCGTGCCGCCGTAGGAGACGATGTTCGCGCCGTGCTCGGCGAACGTGCGCGCGACGTCCTCGAGCAGGCGGGCGCGGTCCCAGGCGTCGACGGAGATCTGGACGAGGAAGCTTGCGGAAGCGCCTCCCTCCCACTCGACCGGTGTGAAGCGCTCGGGGTTCCGCTGCAGCGCCTTCACGTTCGGGCAGTCCTCCCGGTGGACGGTGATGCCGCGGCCGAGGGAGATGTAGCCCACGACCGGATCGCCGGGAACCGGCGTGCAGCACTTCGCGAGCCGCACGAGCACGTCCTCGACGCCCGGGACGGTGATCCCCAGCCGGTCGCTCGAGACGGCGGTCTTCGCCCGCGGCGGCTTCGTCGGGACGACCGGCTCGGCGGCGACCTCGTCGGTCTTCAGCCGCTGGATGACCTTGTTGACGATCTGGCCCGGCGGGAGCTTGCCCGCGCCGAGCGCGACGTAGAAGTCCTCCGCCTTCTTGAAGCCCGTCTCGCGGATGACCTGCGCGAGCACGCTCGATCCCTGGAGCTTCCGGTACGGGAGCTTCTGCGCCTTCAGCGCCTGGTCGAGCACCTCCCGCCCTTTGGCCTCGGTCTCCTCGCGCGTCTCGCGCTGGTACCACTGCCGGATCTTGTTGCGCGCGCGCGACGAGGTGACGAGCGCAAGCCAGTCGCGGGAGGGCCCGCGGCCCGACTTCGAGGTCAGGATCTCGACGAAGTCCCCGCTCTTCAGGCGGTAGTGAAGCGGCACGATGCGGCCGTTCACCTTCGCGCCGACGGTGCGGTGGCCGACGTCGGTGTGGACCGCGTACGCGAAGTCGATCGGCGTCGCGCCGGACGGCAGCACCTTCACCTCGCCCTTCGGCGTGAAGACGTAGACCTCGTCTGCGAAGAGGTCGGTGCGCAGGCGGCGCATGTACTCGCCCGGGTCCTGCTCGTCGGCCTGCCAGTCCATGAGCGACTTGACCCAGGTGAGCCACTCGTCGTCCTCCTTCGAGGCGCGGCCTCGCTTGTACAGCCAGTGCGCAGCGACCCCGTATTCGGCCTCCTCGTGCATCTGCCGTGTCCGCACCTGGATCTCGAGCGGCTTCCCCTCCGGCCCGATGACGGTCGTGTGCAGCGAGCGGTAGCGGTTCAGCTTCGGCATCGCGATGAAGTCCTTGAATCGCCCGGAAATCGGCTTCCAGAGCGAGTGGATGAGCCCGAGCGCCGCGTAGCAGTCGCGGGTCCCCTCCTCCCCGCCGCGCTCGCAGACGACGCGCATCGCGGTGAGGTCGTAGATCTCGTTGAACTCGCGGCCCCGCTTGGCCATCTTGTCGTAGATCGAGTAGAGGTGCTTCGCGCGCGCGGTGATCTCGGCCGGCACGTCGGCCTTCTCGAGCTCCTCGCCGAGGATCTCGGCGGCGTGGTCTGCCTGCGCCTCGCGGTCGGCGCGCTGATCCGCGACCATCGCCTTGATCTCCGCGTACTTCCGCGGATGGAGCGTCTGGAACGCGAGGTCCTCGAGCTCCCATTTGAGCGCGTGGATGCCGAGGCGGTGCGCGAGCGGCGCGTAGACCTCGAGCGTCTCGCGGGCTTTCTGCCCCTGCTTCTGCTTGCTCTGGTACTCGATCGTCCGCATGTTGTGCATGCGGTCCGCGAGCTTGATCAGGATGACGCGGACGTCCTGCGCCATCGCCACGATCATCTTCCGGTAGTTCTCCGCCTCGGCCTGCTCGCGGCTCTGGAAGCTGATCCGGGTCAACTTGGTCACGCCCTCGACGAGCTGCGCGATCTCCGGGCCGAACTCGGTGCGGATCTCCTCGAGGTCGGCTCCGGTGTCCTCGACGACGTCGTGCAGGAGCGCGGCGGCCAGCGTCTGCTCGTCGAGATGGAGCTCCGCGCAGATGCGCGAGACGCCGAGCGGGTGGTGGATGAACTCCTCACCCGAGCGCCGGACCTGGCCCTCGTGCGCGCGCTCGGCGACGTGGAACGCGTGCCGCAGAAGGTCCTTGTCGACGTCCGGGTTGTACCCCTCGACCTCGGCGATCAGCTCGTCGACGAGATGCTCGTGATGGCGTTTTGCGTCGAGGACGCTCATCTGATCAGTGTACTGACGCCCTTTCGAGCCTCCTGCCCGGTGGCAGGAACGGCCCGGGTAGCGGCGAAGAGCGGCACCCCATGCGCACGTTCCGACGTTGGTTCAGGCAACGGCTCGCGCGGCGGCTCGCGCTCGTCATGCGCGACGCGCTCGTGCCGTCGCGGCCCGGCCTCGGCTGAGAGCCCGCACGGCCCGGTCGCTCACGCCGCCTCGGGAAAGGCGACCTGTGTCTCTTGCGCGAGGAGCGCGCGGAACGTCTGCGACTCGAGGAGCTGGCGTCGCCGCCCGTGCGCCCCGGGCAACGTGCTGTCGAGCCCGAGCTCGCTGAAGACGCGACGCGCGTCCGGCGTCCACCCGGCTGGCCCGGAGCGCCACAGAGCGCCGAGGCCCTCGCGCAGCTCCTCGTAGCCCTGGAGCGTGTCGAACACGCGCCTGACGACGAGCTGGGGCGCGACGGTCCCGTTCCAGCGGTTCTCCTTGAGCCGGCAGGCGACGTCGAAGAGCCCCTCCGCGCGCAGCCGATCGAGCTCGAAACCCTGGCCGAACGCGATCGCGCTTCCCGCGTCCCGGTCCTGCTGTCGCACGCGAAAGCGCAGGTGCTTGCCGTCGCCGACGAGCGAGGGCGACACTGCGCGCGCGCCTGGCACGAGGAGCGTCACGTCGGGGTTGCCGAGACCGAACGGCGCGAGGCGGTCGAGCTCCTGCGCGAGCCCGAGCGTCAAATCCTCGGCGGAGACCACGGCGTCGACGATGGTGGGGACGTGGAGGTCGTCGTCCCCGATCTCGCTGTCCGCGTGCGCCGCGAACGCCCCGGCGAAGGCGTCCAGGCGGTCCGGGTCGATCGACAGGCCAGCGGCCGCGCGGTGCCCTCCGAACCGCTCGAGATGCTCCGAGCAGGCGCCGAGCGCACCGTGGAGATCGAAGGCAGGCACCGAGCGGCCCGACCCCTTCCAGCGCTCCTGCGAGCCTGTGATGAGAACGACGGGCCGATGGAACCGCTCCACGAGGCGCGAGGCGACGATCCCGATCACGCCCTCGTGCCAGTCCTCGCTCCAGAGCACGTAGCCGCGCCGCCTCCGCTGTCGCTCAGGCAGGGCTTCGACGAGTGCGGTCGCCTCGCGGACGATGCGGTCTTCGACGGCCTGGCGCTCGCGGTTCAGGCCCTCGAGCTCCTGTGCGAGCGTCTTCGCCTCCTCGGCGTCCTCGGTGAGGACGAGCTCGAGCGCGACGTCGGGTCGGCACAGGCGCCCTGCCGCGTTGATCCGGGGCGCGAGGCGGAATGCGACCGCTCCCGAGTCGACGACGGCGGGATCGACGCTCGCGTTCCGCATCAGCGCCTGCAGACCCGGCCGGCGGGTGCAGGCGAGCGCGCGCAGCCCGGCAGCTGCGAGCGCACGGTTCTCGTCCACGAGCGGGACGACGTCGGCGATCGTCGCCAGCGCGACCAGGTCGAGGCCGCGCCGCAGCGCGGGATGGTCGGTGCCGAGAAGCGCCTCGGCGAGCTTGTGCACGACCCCTGTGCCGCAGAGCTCGGGAAATGGGTAGCTGGACGGCCTCGTCGCCACGATCGGGCAGTCCGGAAGCGTCTCGCCGGGACGATGGTGGTCGGTGACGACGACGTCGAGCCCACGCGCCCGCGCCTCGGCGATCTCCTCGACCGCGGTGATGCCGCAGTCCACGGTGAGCACGAGGCCGACGCCCTCGTCGGCCAGCCGCGCGAGCGTGTCGCGCGAGACGCCGTACCCCTCCTCGAATCGGCTCGGGAGGTGCCAGACGACGTCCGCTCCGAGCTCTCCCAAGACGAGGACGGCGAGTGCCGTCGCGCAGATGCCGTCGACGTCGTAGTCCCCGTGCACGCAGATCCGAGCCCCGTCCGCGATCGCAGTCCGGATCCGCTCGACTGCCTCGCGCATGTCGCCGAGGAGGAACGGGTCGTGCCCCGGCAGCTCGGCGTCGAGAAACCGCCGCGCGTCGTCGGGGTCGTCGTACCCGCGCCGGACGAGCACCGAGGCCGTGACCTCGCCGATGCCGAGAGCGCGTGCGAGAGCCGGCGCTGCCTCCGGGTCGAGCGGTGCGATCGTCCAGGCGCCCGTCACCCGGATGACGGTACGGACGCCGCCGGACGGCTCTACTCTCTCGCAAGACCGGGATCCACTAGCGTGGATCCCGGTCGCGAAACCCCTGAAGGCGTCCGCTTCGCGGCCGCTGCG
>Ga0210113_1000102_pt1 | contig 18735 bp, 20 predicted proteins | sample MayberryNW_Catta_5_FD_185523 | JGI IMG/M metagenome (GOLD analysis project Ga0210113, IMG submission 185523) | Wetland microbial communities from San Francisco Bay, California, USA, that impact long-term carbon sequestration -... | ecosystem: Environmental > Aquatic > Marine > Wetlands ...
CCTAGTGCCTGCGCTTTCCACGACTCGCCCCTTCGTCCCAGTAGGTCTACTAACTAACTCCTTAGTATCTTATCTTTCCTTCTTTGAGCAACTCGTTACGCGCACTGCGCACAAAACTCAAGTCGCTGATTTGGCACCTACGTTCCGAACCCCCTCGTCCTCCACCGTCTCATCTTTGGGAGGATCTCACTTTCTCGTGACAAATTTAAACGCGCTACGACGCGCGCCATCCTCGACCCTTGCGCCGTGCCCGCCGGCTGGGTTATGTCCATCTAATAAGGAATGCGGACGACCGCTCGCGCCACTTCCACAATAAAGGAGCTAAAACCATGGGCATTATTGAACGCACCTACGGAAAAGAGACCAACGCCGTCATAGACGAAGTTTTGATCTCGTCGGACTCGCACGTCATCGAGCCGGCGGCTCTTTGGAAAAAGCAACTCCCGAAAGCATTTCAGGATCGCGCGCCCGATTACGGCGGGCAAAGGCCCAACGATGTTCCCGGCGGCGCTCAGGACAAGAACAAGCGCGTCTCCGAGATGGCCGCCGACCGCGTCAGCGCCGAAGTGCTTTATCCGACCCATGGACTGAAGTGCTTGAGCCTTGATGATCGCGAGCTGGAGGCCGCCTGCTGCCGGGTCTACAACGACTGGCTGATCGACTACTGCAGCGCCGCGCCCGAACGGCTCATCGGCATCGCCATGCTGTCCATGTACGACATCGACGGCGCCGTGAAGGAGCTGGAGCGCTGCCGGAAAGCCGGCATGCGCGGCTCGGTGATCTGGCAGGTGCCGCCCGCGGAGCTGCCGTTTTCTTCGTCGCACTACGACAAATTCTGGGCCACCTCTCAGGATCTCGACATGCCGGTCAATTTGCACATCCTGAGCGGGCACGGCTACAGCCGAAGCCGCTCCTTCGGCCTCGGAGATACCCCAACCGGCATGACCGCCGAGCACAATAGCGTCAACATGAAACTGTTCCAATCGGTCGATAGCCTTTACGACCTGATCTACTCCGGCGTGCTCGAGCGTTTTCCGAAGCTGAAAGTTGTCCTGGTCGAGAATGAGCTTGGCTGGATTCCGTTCGTCCTGGAGCAGTGGGACTACTACTTCAAGCGCCACGGCGCCAAACGCGAGGGCCTGATGATCAAAAAACGCCCGAGCGAATACTTCCATAACCAGATCTACACCACTTTTTTTAACGACGCCGTCGGCGGCCATCTCCTCTCGTGGTGGGGCCAAGACAACTGCATGTGGTCCAATGACTTTCCGCACGGGAACACGACCTGGCCGAGTTCGCGTGAAGTTATCGCCCGCGACCTAGGCGACCTCCCCGCCCAAACACGCGCTAAATTGCTGCGCGAAAACGTCGCCCGGCTTTACAACATTCCGGTGCCGAGTCCGGTTCAGTAATGGGGGGCCGTCCGGCACGTTGGGGTTGACTAAGATCCGGAGCTTAGGGTCTTCGCACACACTGCGAACAGAGAAACTTAAAGATCCGGGCCCGTTCGCATCCCAGCGCCCCTGGAGGTGTTCGAGCTTGGGCGCGTTTGCTCGCCTGACTCCCGACATCTCAGTCCACCTCTACCTGACCAGTTACGCGGGTCCGCAACAGCGACCAGGAGAGGCCAATGCCCAGTATGATCCCGATGATGATCAGTGAAATCCAGGAGAGCAGAGACGGGCGATCAGGATTGAGAACGCCGTAATCGGTGAGCACCCATACCAGAGTGCCGAGCACGAGTGCGCTGAGAACGAGCCCAAGGGGGCCGAGTGATGTCAACGCGGCGCGAATGCATATGACCCATCCGACCAACAGAAGCGCTCCCGAGAAGGCTTTGAGCGCGGTAAGGTTGGTGAAGTCAAACATCGCCCAATGGTAGAAGGAGTGCCCGGTCGGATTGTAAGTCAACAACACTAGAGCGAGCGCCGCAACCAAACGCACTAACACGCCGAACCAGGAGATTCGTCTACCCATTGTCAGGTCCTTTCTGCGGAGCTTCGGGTCAAGCTCGTTGCGTGTTGTAGCAAATACCTGCCGCAAAGCCGAGCCTGACTTTCGACACACAAAACGTTGATGTCGATGAGCGGTTTCGAATTCTCGAGTTCCCTCGCGGCATGATAGGATACGAGGAAGGTCAAACGGGAAACGCTGGAGTGCCTAGATCAGAGCCATAAATCTTCCACAGTAATGCCTGCACCGCGGATCAGGGCGCGGGCGCGGAGCGTTCCTCTGTCGAGTTCTCGATGATCGGGCACTGACAGATGACGGCCATTGGGGTGATACAGCATAATGTGGCTTCCCTTTTGGCGGTGGAAGATTAACCCGAGTTTCCCAAACGATTTGACCCTAAGCGCCGACCCTCACTGACCAAAGTCTTCCGCCCTTAGTTCAATCGGTTTCCCGTGCGGTGTTCGGTGGGTCGCGCGCTCCCAGGCTTGGTAATGCTGCGCCAGAGCTTGCGGCGAGGTCGCACCTTTCTCGGCGGCCATGCGTTCGAGGGTTGCGAGCCAATGGTGATAGTAGGTTTCGCCGGTATCCGGATCGCCGGCGGCCTGCGCTTTTTTGATCTCCTCGCCAAGCATCGCGGACCACTCGCTCCAGGCGAAAAGGCCTCGTTCGTAAAGCGCCAATGCCATTGCAAAGGCATGGGCTTCCCACGGTGCGCGAAAGACCGGGCCGTTCTCGTCGCGTGGAATGCCTGGAACTGCTTCCGCGGTGCGCCTGATTATTTCCGGATCGATGGATGATTCAGACATGTTCGAGATAGGGCTCAAATGCTTCGATGGAAACGTACGTCTGTATTGTCACGCAACGTTCTGCATTTTTGTGGCAAAATCGCGTCCGGAGGTTGGCGGAGGCAACGGTCGGCCTTCTTTACGGTAAATCGCGATCGCCTCTTCGACGATCTCACAGAGTTCGTTGAATACTTCTTTTTCATCGTCGCCGTGGCAGCCGCCCAAGATCAAGCCGGGCGCGCTGCCGACGTAACATTGATCTTCATCTGACCATTCCACAATTTTTGCATACTTTGCACTGTCCTTCATTTCTTCGACTCCTCGATTGCAAGCTGTACGGCGCGAACCTGGTAACGTTTCGCATCGTCTCCAGGTTTGCCGGATATCGCTATTGGTCTTGCTACCTTTGCATGGACATAATTGCGATGGCTGCCTTTGCCGCCTCTGTCAACAAAACCAGCGCTTTCAAGCTGCGCGATGAGTTCCCTTATCTTAGGCGGCACACCGCTATCTCGATCTTGCTCGGCAACGGGGTCTATAGTCTAGGCAGCCCAGTTTGGCTGTCAACGGGCAGCCTCCCTATGGACGGATGATGATTCAGACATGTTCGAGATAGGGCTCAAACGCCTCGATGGAAACCTTCAACTTTGGGTCCGCCTCTGCGCCCCAAAGCTCCTGGGCGTCGAAGCGCACCGTGTAAAGCCACTGGGGGTCTTCGCCTTTACCGGTAGTAACGGAGTCGGGAAAGATGTGCGCGCCATGCGAGCGCTCGACTACTCCGACGCGACCGCGCGCGTAACGCGGCAAGCGCGTATGTGTCGTTGGGTGAATGTTTTTCGTGCGCACCCGGTCGCCCGCTTTGAACCGCGCCGGCGCGGGCGCCGGCCGGCTGTACGAACCACGTTTTGTGACTTTCTCCACATCGGCCAATGTGAACGGGCCACGAGTTAGATTTTTAGCAGGACGCAGGGCGTGCCCGGCGGCGACCTCGTCGGCGTCGATCAGGCCGCGCTCGACGAGCAGGTTTTGATTACGCAGAAACCATTTCTCGTAGTAGGAGCCGGTCAAATAGATCGACGGCGCCATCAACTCGATGGCATAACGGCTGGTATCTATCGTCCAGGCGCGGAAGACGCCGATCGCGCGGCTCATCGCCAGCACGCGCCCCTCCCATCGGTGATGAAATACCGGCTCGTTGGCCTCGGGCTCAACTTTGCCAAACCCGTCCATACCGCCCATATCGTGGACGCCGTCCATCAGGCCACCTCGCTTGGTTTTTTCGGTAGACCGGTGCCAATCATGCTGTCGCGCGTGATCAATGCCGCAAGCTGAACCTCGCTCCAGCCCTCCGTCCCTGCCGGTCGCATCGGCACAACCAAGTAGCGGGTCTCGGCGGTCGAGTCCCAAACCCGTATCTCGGTTTCGACGGGCAGTGCGACGCCGAAATCCGCCAGTACCGCGCGCGGCTCCTTGACGGCGCGCGAGCGGTAGGCAAACGACTTGTACCAGGTCGGCGGCAGGCCGAGCACGTCCGTCGGATAACAGGAGCACAACGTGCAGACAACCATATTGTGCACCTCCGGCGTATTCTCGACAGCGATCAGATGTTCGCCGACGTTTCCCACTTGTGGTGCAAGCGTAGCAACCGCTTGGCTGGCGTCGTCGAGCAGCGCCTGGCGAAATCCGGGATCGCTCCATGCTTTGGCGATCACCTGCGCGCCGATGTGCGGGCCGATCTTGGTTTCATAAAGCTCGACGATGCGATCGAGCGCTGCGCTTTCGATATACCCCTTCTCGGCAAGGATCGTTTCGAGCGCGCGCACCCGCAGCTCCATCTCGGAAAGATTCGAGCCCCCACTGTGATCGTGATCATGTTCAGCCATAGGCGAAATATAGCCAACGAAAACAGCGGCGTCTATAGCGCGGACCGGTCAAGAACCAAAGAGTCAGCCTGTGTCTGACGGAACCCAGCCGAGGCGGCCAAGAGAAAACTCCAGGCAATCGCAGCGGTGCCAAGACGCCTGGCATCGAGCTTCCGGAGCAATCTCACGGGCAGAGCCAAAGCTGCGAGCGGCCAAAAAGGGACGCTGGATTCAGCAGAGTCGATGTAATTGCGCAATTTCATGCTTCGATATACATGAGTTTTGCTAGCATTACGGGAGAGTTTAACTAGAGAACGAACATGGAAAAACGCCGGCTTGGTAAGACCAATATGAACGTCAGCGTGCTCGGCTTCGGCGGGTCCGAGATCGGCTATGAACGAGCGTCGCTCTCTTCTGTCAGCAAATTGTTGAACGGCGCGCTTGATGCCGGGCTCAACGTCGTCGACACCGCCGAGTGTTACGTCACCAGCGAAGAGCTGATCGGGAAAGCGATCGGCGCGCGGCGCGCGGACTATTATCTCTTTACCAAGTGCGGGCACGAACGGGGATGGAGTTATCCGGACTGGCGCCCGGCGTCGCTCTGGAAATCTACCGAAAGAAGCCTCAAACGGCTGAAGACCGATCACGTCGATCTGCTGCAGCTCCACAGCTGCTCGGAAGCCGAGCTGCGTAAAGGCGACGTCCTCGAATTTCTGAAGCAGGCGCGCGAGCGCGGCCATACGCGCTACATCGGCTACAGCGGTGACGGGCAAGCAGCGCTCTACGCCGTGAGCTGCGGCGAGTTCGACACGTTGCAGACATCGATCAATATCGCTGACCAGCAGGCACTCGATTTAACCTTGCCTGCGGCGAGGCAACGAAACATGGGCGTGATTGCCAAGCGGCCGCTGGCAAACGTTGCCTGGGAGAACGGCACTCGGCCGCCACGGAACGGTTATGGCTATCCGTATTGGGAGCGACTGCAGAAGCTCAAATACGATTTCTTGCGCGGCGAGCTCGACCAGTCGGCGGCCACTGCGCTGCGCTTCGTGCTCACCGTCCCGGGAGTTCATACCGCTATTGTCGGCACCACCAAGCCCGGCAGGTTTTCCCAGAATGCCGGGGCCTTAGAGGCCGGAGCCTTGCCGGACGGGCTCTTCGAAAGTATTCACAGCCGCTGGCGCGCAGTCGCAAGCTCCGACTGGGCGGGACAGATTTAAGAAAGTCTCGCGTATCGCCGCGTCAGCCTCTAAAGATACTTTGTCGGACGCCGGATCGTACGCCACATATGCGCGACCGGGCTACTGTCGAAACCCAAGCCTTCCTCCGGCTGTTTGAAGTTCCGCCCCACGATGTCCACGAAAGGCTCCCAGCTCACCATGGCGTTCGGGTCGAAGGAATAAATGTCGTGGACTGTGATCATGCGCGCGCTCATGTACCACTTGTGATTGCGGGCCCGCTTGTACGCTTCTTTGATGTAGTCGTCGGGCTCGTAATCCGGCCCGAAATGCTTGACGTACATTTCCGGATACGAGTAGCCGACCGACTCATCGGGGAAGAAACGCAGCGCCTGATGCGCGCGCACTGCCCAGGTCACCTCCTCGTCGACGTAGGGCTCGATCAACTGTGCGCCCCAGTAGCCGTGATCGCTTTTGATGAAGATCGCATTGGCGATATCGTGCAGGAGACAGGCGAGAATCGTTTTCTCGGGCATCGACGCCTTTAACGCATGCGTGGCGCTTTGGAGCAAATGGTTGATGCCACTGGCGCGGTACGTGAAATAGTCGAGGAGGGTTGGCTTCGCCGGCATCCTCGGCAGCCGCGGATCGTCGTCCATCAGCTGGTACTTTCTGTATACAGCAGCGGGTTCGGGACGCATGTTGACCGTCCCGAGCTTGCCGTCGGCCATATTGAACAGCGCTGATTTCGAAATCAGCACGTCGAGCTCGTCGCTCATCTTCAGTTCGAGAGCATCCGCACGCTCGTTCAGCGACATACTTTCAGCCATGGTTGAATCCTCCTAATCGACTCGCCGACTATGATTTTCTGACTCTACTCCCGCGAAGGTTAGCTGTGCAATACATAAACGCGACTAAGCACCAGCGCTGCCGTTTAAATTTCGATCGATTCCTCTTAATCCCGCAATATTTCGACCAACACCCGGCAAACTAGCCCGGCGCAAATGAGTAGCGAGAAGGCTGGTCAGCACCGCCCGGAACAACAGCCACGGATGAAATCTTTGTTGCAATCACGGGTCTAGGCATCGATCCGCCGCCGTTCTACCGCTCCGGCGGTTCGTGAGGTCTTCGTGAGGTCAATCATGAGGACGTCAATATCCTCTCGCCGGTGTTTTCTGCTTTAAGGACCCGGTTGAGAAGTCATTCCGTCGTGCGCGACCCTTACCTAACTGTGTGTTTAGGTCCCGGCAGTCTTATACCTGGGACAGGTGCCGCCGAATTCCCGACTCCTAAGCCGAATAGATATCCAGGTGTCTAGAATTTGCCTTTGGAATTGCCAACGCAACGTGCGATCGGGGGTTCGTGCTGACAGCTCGCTGATGATCTCGATGGCATAGACGTTGCTGCCCATGCTTGAATGGGGATACATACTGCGTCTGCCGTTAAAAGGGTTCTGATTTCGGCGAAAGGATGATCATGGAACCATTCCACTCGATAGGCGATTTCATCACGCGAATTTTGGGTCGGATCGGGGTTAGTTCGGGAGAAGAACGAGGTCCTGAGCCGGGTGACGGCGCGGTTATTCACCACTCTTCCGGCGAAGCCGACTTCGACGGTTTATCAGGAGACGAGCTACCTCCGATCAAGGACGCCGATCACGATCACCCGTACCGACCCAAGCGTTCGGCCGATTAGCTTTCCGTCTGATCAGCAGTCGCGGACTGGCGCGGTGGCCGAATCTGGTCTTTGACATATCGCCCGCGTTACGAAAGCTATCGATCTCCCATCAAAGCCGCAGCATCATCGAGCAGAGCACTAGCTCGAACTCGACCTTCGGCTATAAGGAGGGCCACCGATACTGAAGCGGAGGCGCGAGGATAAACTTAACGTTGTCGGTTGCGTATTGGGAGACCACGGCAGTGGCGTCTTTGGCGCGCATTGCCCTCGCCCAATCGTCGATAACCGCCCGGATTCGGGTTTCTTCATTTGCGTTTGCGTTGCTGATTGTATTCTCCTTCTCCTCGAGGCTTTCATGAATACAACGCATGAAGGATTCGTCGCGGGACAAAGTTTTGCACTTAAGGAATCCCAATAAATTTTGCCAAAATCGCGACCGGACCTGAATGGCAGGTCTATTCGAATCAACCCACGACTTTGCAACTGCCGATGAGTTTTTCAGCTCGTCGGCCGTTGCTCTGCGAAATTCGCGGTGGACGACGACACTCTAACGACACTCTAATAGACGCGATGGTTGATCGTTTTCGAGCACCCCTATCCCGGCCTTTCCGATCAAGTGTTAAGATATAAAGCCAAATGCTGAGCAACGGGCTGGTTTGATGAAGGACGACACCGCCGCGGTTCTGTCGATCGGGGGACGCGAGGTCCGGGTGACCCACCCGGACAAGCCGTATTTTTCCGAGCAGACGAAGCTCTCGAAACTCGATCTCGTGCGCTACTATCTGTCGGTCGCGACGGGCGCTCTCGCCGGCATCCGGGATCGTCCGCTGGTTCTCAAACGCTTTGTCGATGGCGCCGAAGGCGAAGCCTTCTATCAGAAACGGGCGCCCGCCAATCGGCCCTCTTGGTTGCGAACCGTTACCTTGTCGTTCCCCTCGGGCCGCAAAGCGGAGGAGGTGGTGGTCGATGACGCAGCCGGGCTTGCGTGGGTCGTGAACCTCGGCTGCATCGAGCTTCATCCGCATCCCGTGCGCTCCGGCGATCTCGAGCACCCGGACGAGTTGCGCGTGGATCTCGATCCCAATCCCGGCGTCGGCTGGGAGGACGTGCGCCGTGTCGCTCTCGAGGTGAACTCGTTTCTCGAGGAGATGGGGCTTCGCGGCTGGCCCAAGACGAGCGGTTCACGGGGCATGCACATAAACGTGCGGATCGAACAGCGCTGGAGCTTCGTCGAGGTGCGCCGCGCCGCACTCGCACTGTCGCGCGCAATCGAGCGGCGTCTACCGGCGCTGGCCAGCTCCAAGTGGTGGAAGGAGGAGCGTCACGGCGTGTTTCTCGACTATAACCAGAACGCCAAGGACCGTACGACCTGCTCTGCCTATTCCGTGCGCCCGCTTCCCGACGCCCGCGTATCCACGCCACTTCACTGGCATGAGGTCGCCGACTGCGACCCGGCCGACTTCACCGTGCTCACGGTTCCCAAGCGGTTCGCGGAGATCGGCGATCCTCACGCAGATATCGACGGCGCGCCCGGTTCGCTCGAAAAGCTGCTGGAGCTGGCGGCGGAAGACGAGACGGCAGGTCTCGGCGACGCACCCTGGCCTCCACACTTTCGTAAGATGGAGGGCGAAGCGCCGCGGGTGGCCCCTTCGCGCGCCCGTTCCTCGGTCAAAAAACCACCGGTCAAGAAACCAAGGACGCGGGCGCCGCTTGTGGTGGTCGCAAACTCCCCGGCCAGAGAAGCGGCGCTCGCCGGTCTCGAAAGATGGAAGAGAAAGCATCCCAAAGTAGCCGCGCTTCTCGCCGTCGACGACATCCTGATCGACTCCATGCGCGGCAGGTCGTCCACCTGGACCCGGATTCGAGTCAACCTGCGAAATGTGCCCGATGAGTTGCGCCCGCCCCAAGAAACCCCCGACCCGGATGAAGATCCTACGCGTGAATGGCGTAGCCTAAGGTAAGAGTTCAAGGTTCAAAAGTTCAAAGTTCCAGGTGGGGAAGGGGGGAAACGTTGAACCCGGAACATTGAACTTTAGAAACGGTTTCGCGTTGGCGAAATTCAGCGACCACCGGCAAAAATGACCGCCAGCTCTTCCGGTGCGACGACTTCGAGCTGCTCGTACGTGCAGTCGCGCGGCTTCTTGTCCGTGCGCCACCTGCGAAACTGCGCTGTATGACGAAAGCGGTTGCCCTGCATGTGGTCATATGCGACTTCCACGACCAGCTCAGGACGAAGCGGCTCCCATGAGAGATCCTTGCCCCCGCTCCAGCGGCTCTGGGCGCCGGGCATACGCTGATCCCCTTCATCGCCCGCTGATGCATGCTCGGCCCAATCTTTCCAGGGGTGAGCGGCCAGAGCGTTCTTGCGGTATGGCGCAAGAAAATCGACCAGCTCGCGGCGCTTCTTATCTGTGAAGCTCGCGCAGACACCGACATGCTGCAGCGCTCCGGAGTCGTCGAAAAGACCGAGCAGGAGTGAGCCAACAGCCGCGCGCTCGCCTTTCTTGTGCCAGCGAAAGCCGGCAACGACACAATCACACTCGCGCTCGTGCTTGATCTTGAGCATCACGCGCTTATTGGGCTCGTAGGTTCCCGAAACCGGCTTGGCGACGACGCCGTCGAGACCGGCGCCCTCGAAGCGGCGAAACCAGTCCGCCGCTATGCTTGCCTCGCTGGTCGCCGGTGTGAGGTGTAGCGGCGGCTCTGCAGATGAAAGCAGCGATTCCAGCAATCGTCGACGCTCCTGAAATGCCATGCCCCGCAGATCTCGGTCACCCTCACTGAGCAGGTCGAAGAACACGATCGATGCCGGGATTTCTTTTGAAAGGAGCTTCACCCGCGACTGAGCGGGATGTATGCGGAGCTGCAGGGCATCAAAATCGAGCGTGCCGTCTTTTGCGACGACGATTTCGCCGTCCAGCACGCAGCGAGCCGGCAATTGGAAGCGGAGCGGCTCGAGCAGTTCCGGAAAGTAACGGTTGAGGGACTTTTCGTCGCGACTCTGGATCAGGATCTCGTCCCCGTCGCGAAACACCAGGGCACGAAAGCCATCCCATTTCGGTTCAAAGATCCATCGTCCGCCGGCCGGTAATTCACCGACACGCTTGGCGAGCATCGGCAAAACCGGCGGGTTCACAGCAAGATGCATATCTACGTCTTAGCAACTGGTTCCAGTCGTTCAAAGAGTGGACGCTGATGTCTGAATCCCGGTTTTGCAGCAACCTGCTCGAGTCGACGGCGCTGTCAGGCTGGATTCTCTTGGCCAGGTTTTCGGCGCGCCTCGGCTAGCCGGATGCTTGGAAAGCGCCCGGCAAAATAGCAAGATGGTAGTAGGCCGGAAGATGCGTCGATTGCGAGCGGAGACAATGGCCTTATGATCCCAATGCTGAATACCTACGACACGATTCGCGAGAATTTGCATTTCAACAAATTCGTCGTGGGGGAGCTGCTTTTCGTCGAGTACAAGTGCCCGATCGAGCAAGAAGCCGCTGGCATCTGGACGCCGATGGATTATTTCATTCATGTGCTGAGCGGCAGGAAAACCTGGCGTACTACGGACGGAACCTGGACGGCGGAAAAAGGCCAGACATTGTTTTTCAAGAAAGGCGCCGCGGTCGTCTACCAGGATTTCAAGGACGATTTCTGTGTTTTGGTCTTTTTCGTTTCGGATAATTTTATCCGCGATGTCGTCAGGGAAGTGTCCGGCCAGTTGAGCGGCCGGCACGCCGCCGAGACACTCGACAAAGGCGCGATGATCGTCAACGGCGACTTGACCCTGGCGGCTTATTTTCAATCCATGCTGGCCTATTTTACCGGGACGGTAAAGCCGGCCGAAACATTGTTGACGCTCAAACTCAAGGAATTGATCGTGAGCCTATTATTGGGAGGACACAATCCCGAGCTCGCGGCCTATTTTCAATCGCTCCTTAAAAGCGATGCGCCGCCCTTGACGCAAATCATGGAGGCGAATTTCTGTTACAACCTCGCTTTGGAAGATTTTGCGAAATTATCCCATCGCAGTCTGTCGACCTTCAAACGCGATTTCCGCAAGTACTACAAGCAGTCGCCGGGCAAGTGGCTATTGCAAAAACGACTGGAATACTCGGCCGTGCTGCTACAAAATCCCGCCCTGAACGTTTCGCAAGCTGCCTTCGATAGCGGTTTCGAGGACCTGTCGCATTTCAGCCGGGCGTTCAAGGAAAAATTCGGCATCTCCCCGGCGAATTACCGCAAGGAAACAGGCTGCTGAAAAAGAGACCCATAGGCTTCGTTGCGCTGCTATCGCCTCGCGTCAACGTACGACGTGCAAAGCGCAAGGAGCAGAGAGCATGGGGGCGGGGAGCCTGTCCAGCGAAGTCGAAGGATCGATTCATCGCGCGCCTCGCCTCTGAGACCTTTTTGAGCAGCCTGCAAGAGGTTTTTTCAGCCGCCTGCCGGGGAAAGAGCCGCACAGTCAAACATCTGGCCTCTTAAACAAAGCATCGTTTTGTGCGCTGCTTTATCTTACGCTCAGAAAATCCCTAAGGAGGTCTACGATGAATCCTTTGAACGCATCCCATTGGATCGAGGTCGCTCACAAGCTCGGCAAGGAATTCGCCGGCCGGGCCGAGGCCCATGATGAGCACGACACCTTTGTCAGCGATAACTATGCGGCCCTAAAAGAGCGGCGCGTGTTCTCCGCGGCGATCCCGCAAGAATTGGGCGGCGGCGGAGCCTCGCACCACGAGATCTCAGACATGCTGCGCACGCTCGCCCAACACTGCGGCTCCACGGCGCTGGCGCTCTCGATGCATCAGCATCTCATCGCCGCAACGGTTTGGAAGTACCGGCGCGGCCAAGGCGGCGAGGCCATGCTCAAGAACGTCGCCGAAAAACAGCTCGTGCTCGTCAGCACGGGCGCGGGCGATTGGCTGGAGTCCAACGGTTCGACGAACAAAACCGCCGGCGGCTACCTGGTCAGCGCCCAGAAACGCTTTGCCAGTCAGTCCGCGGTCGGGGACATGCTGGTGACGAGTACGCCATTTGTGGACGAGGTGCTGCATTTTGCGGTGCCGATGAACGCGGCAGGAGTCACGGTATTAAACGACTGGCGCGCGCTGGGCATGAGAGGCACCGGTTCTCACACCGTCAAACTGGAAAACGTCTTCATACCGGATGCCGCCATCGTTTTGAGGCGGCCGCGCGGCGCCTATCATCCGGTGTGGAATGTCGTCTTGACTGTGGCCATGCCGCTGATCATGTCGGTCTACGTCGGTATCGCGCAGAAGGCGGCGGAGTTGTCCATCGGCCACATCCGGCGTCAAAAGCCCGCCAAGCCGCATGTGCTCTCTTTGACCGGTGAAATGAACAACGACCTTGTGGCGGCCGAGATTCAGCTGAACGACATGCTGCGAATCGCCAACAATTACGATTTCGAACCGATCGACCAAAATGGCCATGATATTCTCACGCGAAAAACCAACGTGGCTAACGCCGTCATCCGGGTTGTCACCAAGGCGATGGACATCGTCGGTGGTGCGGGTTTTTATCGCGGTTTTGGTTTGGAGCGGCTCTTCCGCGACGTTCAGGCAGCGCGGTATCATCCGCTGCCGGAAAGCGATCAGGCGAAGTTTTCGGGCGAATATCTATTGCGGGACTGATGCCTATCGCGCCGGGCGGGATTTTTTAACCGCAAAGAACGCAAAGAAACAAGAAATCGAAAAATTTCCCGCTAAGGCGCCAAGGCGCAAAGGCAAAAGATGAGCCGAACTTGGCGACTTTGCGTCTTGGCGGGAGAACATCTGAATCCGAGGCGAAATCTTCTGGAATCAACGTTGCCCGCTTCGGGGGTCAAAGGGGAATCCGCTAGGCACCTGCTCGGAGGCTGCCGTAGAGGTGCTCGGGGGTAACGAGAACCAGGTTTCGTTCTTCATTCCGCATTTGTTGAGCAAATTCCTCATCGGTACCCTTGGGAGCCCGGCCCATCGCAACGTAGAGCTGCTTCAGACGCTTGATATGTTCTTTCGTGTCTTGCCAAGGCTCGACGGACGCAGGACCCTCGACGGTGACGTAGCGCCGGGTGTCGAGCTTGATGACGGTGACGGTCGCGCGGCCTGTCCGTTCGATGTTTTTCACCTTCACGGTGTACCCCCGTGACGCGAACCCGACCTTGCCATCCAGCACGGCCGTCGAGACGACAGTCGCCTGCGCGCGCCCCTTCGCCGTGACGCTGATCGCAACGCCGGTGTGGTTCTCTTGCAACAGCGGGAGTGCTTCCTTCCATTCCATCGATCGTTCCTCCAAATGTTTGAATTATCGTCGGCTCGACTCGACAAACTCGGCACCTATACCGCTGCCGGTGGCGGTGAGTCAAGCCGGAAGAGGTTTTAGGCCAGGTTAGACTTTTACATGCGTGACGCGCTGCCGGACGATCTATTTTCTATTCTCGAGCGAATGTGGGTGATTGGCTCGCGTGACGAACTCCGCCAGCTCGCGATCGAATCGCTGCGTGTCTTCCCAAAACGGCATGTGACCGACAGCATCATAGAAAGAAGTCCGCGCGTGTGAGATCACGCGGGCGGTGTACTGGGCCACGGTTAGGAGCGCGACCCGGTCCTCTCGGCCGTGGCTCACAAGCACCGGCACGACGATCTTTTTGAGCGCGTCCTCGTAGGGCTCGGGCCGCTTTAGCAGGTGGCCGCGGATGTCCGCCGGCACAATCATGTTGTAGGCCAGCATGGTTTGCAGTTGGTCCGCAGGCAAAGGTTTCGCGGTGCAGAATTTCAAAAATGCAATCGTGTTCTCAATATTTTCCGCGAGATCTTCCGACGCCATCTTCCGCACCGCGGGAGTTGCCGGCCCAAGCGTCTCGCCATCGACTTTGAGGAACGCGGCGACGAAGTTGATGCCGGCGATATCTTTATCGCCGTACTCCATCAGGTATTCGGCAATGATCCGTCCGCCGTACGACCAACCGACCAGCACCGGTTTTGTGACCGCGGTGGCGTCCATTACGGCCTTCAGCTCGGCCGCCCAACGCTTGTGATCGCGATAGAAAACCGCGTCCAACGGTTTGTCCGAGCTCCCGTGACCGCGCACATCATAAGTAATCAGACGAAAAGATTTTGCTAACGCGCCGCCGAATTGGCGCGACCAGGAAAGATGACTTTGTGAAAAGCCATGGATCAGTAGAATCTCGGCGCCGTTGGGATTTCCCCACTCTTGCACCGCGATCGACAGGCCGTCCGGCGTTTGAACTTTAAAGGTCTTAACCGGCGGCGCCGGGGCTTGAGTTTGACTCAGCGCCGGGATTGATAGCAAGGCGCAGCACACAAGGATCGCCCACGCGCAGTTTACCGGTTTAACATGTTGCATCTGCAAGCCATCCTCCTCATTTAAAAATTTCCGGGAGAAAAAAACCGCCCTTGGATCAAACGGCCCGTCGAGAGAAATTTGGCTGTATTCTTCAAAAGTAGCCGACGAGCCGCCCCAGGGTCAGGGCCGCCAGCCAGCTGGCCAGCGATATGCCGGCGGCGAGCCGGAAGCGCGGCGGCGGCTTCCAGTGGCCGGATGTCCTTTCGGAAAAATCGGCTTGCGATGGTATGCGAAACGCGAAGGCATTGAAGGCACCGAAGCCGACGAAAACCATCTTGGCGATGAACAGATTGGAAGCAACATACTCGCTGGCGCGGGTGATGAACAGCAGCGCTCCGAAAACGATCGCCAGAACAGCGCCGGCGCCGGCAGTGCGTGTCAGCACTCCCCAAAGCGGCGGGAGCGGAACCGAACGCCAAGCGCCGAGAAGACGGAGATCCAACGGTACGATCGAGCCGACCAGAAGCGCGACGCCTAGGATGTGCGCGGCGTTGACCAGTGGATAGGTCCAAACCGAGTTGCGAAGCGCGGCCGCGAGCGCCGTCGCTTCCAGCGCGGCGGCCCATTCGTCGATCATGTGCACGCCGCCGGCGGCTGCTCAGGACTCGCGGTCCGGATATAGATTGTAGCTCTTGCCGTCGATCACCACGCGCTCAGCTTTCATCAACCGCTGTCCCTTTTTGGCAGATCGATGGCCGTGCGCAGTGATGATTTGCCCCTTGCTCAGCAGCTTCGGCGTGAGTTTCGCATTCTCGTTACGCCACGGCTGCCCCACCTCGACCACCCATTGCTCGCCCTTGACGTTCAGCGTCACCTCGCCGTGAGGATTGCCCAGCCGCACCACCGTAATCTCGCCGGTGAGCTCGAACTCCTCGGCGGTTGCCCAGCCCCAGCCATGATGCGCCGATGCTGCCTGCGCCAAGAAAACTGCCGTGGCCAGCACGCACAGCGCCCACCGTATTGGTCTTGATAATGAGTTCATTGCCAATCTCCCGGATCACCGTTTGATTGATATTAAAGGTTTAAATCGTGAAGTGCTACGGCAGGCAAATCCGCCACAGTGAGTCACTTACTAAGGAGTTCGTTAGTTAGTAGACATAATGGGACGAAGGGGCGAGTCGTGGAAAGCGCAGGCACCAGGACTCAAAGGACGTTTTCGCACCCACGCTCAAAATTAAGCACTCGGGGCGTGGCTCGGGTGATGACCGATGACGCCCAGACGCTTGCCTGGGCTTGGAACGAGTCGTCCCTTCGTGTCCAACCAACCCTGTTGTCTAGATACTCATGAACTCCTTAATAAGAACGGTCTCGTGTAGATTTGCCGCAGCCAGTAACAGCTTGACTTTAGCGCCTGCCCTGCCTATTTTACGCCACTTGCATTGGCTGGCTGCACCGGGCCAGAAGAAACATCTCTTTTCATTCCACTGCGCTGACCCGCAGCCAGTTTATCTATTTCGGTTAAAAGTTCTACGAGTCTGTTGGGGTACTTCGTGAGCAGTGACCATCCAATTGGATTTCCCACCAACCGAAGGGAGACTCTTATGAAGCCGAGACTGTGGTTACTGACGACCGCGATGGCAGGGCTCGCTTTAGTTGCATCGGCTCCGGCGAACGCGGCGAGCGATGACTTTTACCGAGGCAAGACAATCCGCATCATTGTCGGTTTTGCCGCCGGCGGCGGTTTCGATACCTACTCCCGGACGATCGCACGCCATATGGGCCGGCTCATTCCGGGTAACCCGACGTTCGTTGTCGAAAACATGACCGGCGCAGGCAGCCTGATCGCCGCGAACTATGTTTATAACGCGTCCAAGCCCGATGGTCTGACCATCGGGCACTTTATCGGTGGGCTGATTATGCAGCAGGTTATGGGCGGCCCCAATATCGAGTTCGACGCTCGGAAATTTGAGATGATCGGCGTGCCGATAAAGGAAAACGTGGTGTGCGCGTTGCGGAAAGAGACCGGCATTACGAGCGTCAAAGACTGGTTTGCCGCCAAGGCGCCGGTCAAACTGGGCGGCACCGCGCCGGGCTCGACCACGGACGATGTCGCAAAAATTCTCAAGGAAGCGGTCGGTCTGCCGATTCAACTGGTGTCGGGTTACAAGGGCACCGCCAACATCCGCCTTGCGGCCGATAGCGGAGAGCTCGCCGGCGGTTGTTGGGCCTGGGAGTCTGTCAAGGTTACCTGGCGAAAAGCATTGGATACAAAGGAAGTGAACGTGGTGCTGCAGGCAATTGCCAATCCCCATCCGGAGCTATCCAACATTCCTCTGGCGATCAACTTCGCCAAGACCAGCGAAGCGAAGAAACTGGTGGGGGCCGGCATCCATGACACACAGATCTTCACCCGCCCTTACGTTTTGCCGCCCGGCACGCCCAAAGATCGTGTCCAGGTTCTCAGGAAAGCTTTTTTGGACACGCTCAAAGACAAAGAGTTCTTGGCCGAAGCCGAAAAGGCCAAGTTGGACGTGGACCCGATCCCCGGCGAGCAGGTGGAAAAGATCATCGCTGGGCTATTCAAACTGGAGCCCGATGTGTTGGGAAAGTTGAAGGAGATTCTTACAAAATAATAGCTCAGCCTCGCCTGCCTGAACAACAGGCCGGGTCCGAGCGCGTTATTTGTAAATAATCTCCTTCAGTTTGCCGAGCAGGGCCGGGTCCGTTTTGAACGAGTTGCTTATGATCCGTTCCAACTCGTCGCCGGTCACGGGATCGACGTCGAGCCTGGCTTTTTTGAGTTCCGCGACAAAATCTCCTTCTTTCATGGTCGCGGCAAATGCCCGTCGCAGCGTCGCCGCCAGGTCCTTGGGTGTTCCCGGAGGGAGCGCGTAGGTGAGCGCAATCGCATTGTCATTGTGGACGCCGACTTCAATCAACTTGCGCGCCTCTTCGCTCTTCGCCAAGTCAATCGCGAGCGGCACTTTCGGAAAGTCCGGAGCCGGTTTGGCTGTGACTTGCAATACCGGGGTCACATCTCTCCTTTCCAAGTTTTGCTGCCAAACCGTTCTCGGCCCGACACAAGTTCCGGCAACTTCTCCTGCCTCGGTGGCCAAGCGAATTTCGGCCATTCCTTTGTAGCCGGAAACCAGTTGAATAGGCAGGCCGAGCGTCGCACGCAGGATCTTGATGGTATTGTCGCCTGAAGTCCCGGAACCGATGCCGCCCATCTTCACCGGTGTCTTGGCGGCGAACCAATCTTCCAGGCTGTTGATGCCGCTCGCTTTGCTGAAAAGACAAACCGGGTAATAGCGCGCCGGCGCGCCGACATATTCGAATTTGCGCGCATCGAACTCGATGCCCTTCTGCCCCAGGATCTGTCCCATGAGCACGCTGCCGATAAAATTGCCGATGGTCAGTCCGTCGGGGCTGGCGCCTTTGTACAAGTAGTTCGCTGCGATCAAGCTGCCGGCACCCGGCATGTTCTCAACGGTAATTGTCGGATTTCCCGGCACGTGCTTTCGCATATGCCGCGTGAGCGCACGCGAGTAGGCATCAAATGCACCGCCGGGAGAAAAGCCCACGACGATGCGGATCACCTTGCCCTGGTAATGATCGGGAGCGGCTGCGTGCGCGGCAAAGTTGAAGAAGAAAACCCAGGCGCTTAAAAACCCGTAGATCAGCCTGCTCATAACGTCACCTCCTCGCGGCATTCAGAGTTTTTCAGCAACCTGCTAAAGACGGTTTGATCCTGCGGGCGCAAAACGGCTCGCTTTTATCACCGGAGTTTTGAAAGTCAATAAAAAATCACACCGTGCTACTTCGCCTACAACCATCATCCAAATCTTGGCAAAGCACTCTCCCCTTCGGCGCCACTCGCCAAGTTACTAATGAGTCCGTTATTTAGAGACCATGTGACTGAACCACGACCGAAGGCCAAGCCCTTCCGATCGCGGTCAATGGTTTTGTGCCTTGATGGGCCACCGC
>Ga0210113_1000104_pt1 | contig 18570 bp, 18 predicted proteins | sample MayberryNW_Catta_5_FD_185523 | JGI IMG/M metagenome (GOLD analysis project Ga0210113, IMG submission 185523) | Wetland microbial communities from San Francisco Bay, California, USA, that impact long-term carbon sequestration -... | ecosystem: Environmental > Aquatic > Marine > Wetlands ...
CGCGGTGTGAAAATCGGCGACGGCCCGGACCAGCGGCGTCTCGGGTCCGCCACCGACCTCGTTCCGCGAAAGCAGCGGCGCATAGGTGTAAAAGGCGGTGTCCTCGATGCCCTTCGCAGCCGCCGGCCCGCTGAGCTGCTGGAAGCGCTCGACGAAGCGGAGCCGGAACCGCTCGAGGTCGGACGTCCATGGCTCCCGCGCGAGCAGCGCGCTCTCGAGCAGGTCCAGGGCGGCGGGAGTGCCGCGCCCCCGGGCGCGGGCTTCGGCGATGGCGCCCTCCAGGAGCCGCCGATCCTCGGGTCCCGGCGTCGGCGAGCGGGCATCGATGTAGGTGCGATAGACCGGGAGCGCGACGATGATCTCCACGATTGCCACGATCAGCTCGCGCCTGGGGACGGTCGCCGGCGCCGGGCCGCGGCCCACGAGCTTGAGCAGGCGATCCGCAAGGCGGCGCACCCCGGCCGAGAGGCCGGTCTCCAGCACCAGTCGCTTCCCCTGGCGCGCGATGGCGGGGAACTCCAGCGGCTGACGGATCACGCGCCGGTAGTCGGCCTCGAGCGCGTCGTAGCCGTCCGGCTCGATGAACAGCGCCTCGGCCTGGTTCAGGAAATCGTATCCCGTGGTTCCCGCGACCGGCCAGTCGGAGACGGGTGGCGAATGTGGGGAGAGCGCGAGCGGCGCGCCGGTCGGGAACACGCCCATCAGCGCGCCGAGGCCGAGCAGCAGCCCGCAGTAGATCCAGAAGAGAAGGCGTGCGCGCAAGCCCCGGAGCGCCGAGCGAAAGGCGAGCCTCCGGCGCCGGCTGCGGGCGACGAGATCGACGACGCCGAGGACGAAGGGCACGATCGCGACGACCAGCGTGAGACGCACGGCCCAGCCGCTGGCGGCCCGCTCGTCGAAGAAGAGGCTGTCCGGGGTGCGGAAGGCAGCGCCCACGCTGGTGTCGATCGAGCTGACGAGCGCCTCGGTCGCGCGCCCGAGCCCGCCGACCGCCGCGGCTGCCCGGGCCGGATCCTCGGTGCTCTGCGGGCCGACAGCCGCGATGGTGACGGCCGAGAGGCCGACGTCGAGGAGCGGTCCTTGCTCCTCGGCGGCGTACGGGATCCCGAGGTCGACGAGCTGCGTGAGGACCGAGGCCAGCTGGGGACGCCTCCCGGTCTGCTCCTCGACGCGGGCCGCTGCGGTACGGACGAGCGTGCGCGCCGGCGAGACCGGGCGGTCTCCGGCGATGGCGACGCGCGGTCGTCCCGTCCGGTCGAAGCCGTCGAGGACGACCGCGGCGATGGCGCTCTCCGCATACGGCGAGGTCCGGGCAAAACGTCGAGCTCCGGCTCCGCCGTACGCGCCGGCGTCGGTCGACACGAGGACGAGGGTGCGCTCGGGGAGCGCTGTCGGGGCGGACTCCTGCGGCGCGAAGCCGCGCGCGAGCTCGATCAGGGCAGCGGTCGCGGCGGCGTTGTCCCCGAGCGGGTTGTCGACGCCGGCGTTGTCTCGATGGGCGACGAGAACGACCGCCTCCGCGGAGCGGCCGGGAATCACGGTGACCACGTTGCGGAGCTCGACGCTCCCGAGGTTCGCCAGGTCCTCCGTCCACACGTCTTCGTCCGTCAGCAGGCCGAGGCCGGAGATCGTTTCCCGGTACCAGCGCGTCGCGTTCTCCGCGCCGGTTGTGCCGGGAACCCGGTCGGGGTTCTCGGTGGAGAACCGTGTCGCGAGCTCGACCGCAGCGGCGCCGTCGAACAGTGGATCGAGCTCCGAGCGGGGGAGGACGCCGGTTGTCGAGATCGAGAACAGAACGGCGAGCAGAGCGGGCGCGATCACGAGCGACGCGACCCGTACGAGGCGTGTGTTGACGGGGCGTGAGACCGTGCCGCGGCGCGGCCGCCGCCTCCGCCCACGGGGCCGAGCCGCTTCCATCGCGGGGCTATAGTAGGCGGGCAGGCAGCCGCGGGCCCGCGTGATCGCTCCCATGCCAGACGCCTCGACCATCCTCCTCGTCGACGACGAGGACTCGATCCAGACGCTCCTGACGTTCCCGCTCGAGCGCGACGGCTACCGGGTGGTGCAGGCGCGGGACGGCGAGGAGGCCCTCCGCCGCTTCGCGGACGACGACGTCGACCTGGTCGTCCTCGACGTCATGCTGCCGCGGCTCGACGGGCTCGAGGTGTGCAAGCGGCTTCGGGCAGAGAGCAACGTGCCGATCATCATGCTGACCGCCCGTGGCGAGGAGCTCGACAAGGTGCTCGGCCTCGAGCTCGGCGCGGACGACTACATCACGAAGCCGTTCTCGATCCGCGAGTTCCGGAGCCGCGTCCGCGCGCTGCTGCGGCGCGCCGCGAGCCCCGCGGCCACGCGGGAGCGGCAGGAGGTCATCGAGCAGGGCGACGTGCGCATCGATCTCCCCCGGCGGGCGGTGGATGTCCGCGGGGAGCCGGCGCAGCTCACGTTCATCGAGTTCGAGATGCTCGCGCTGCTCGCCGCGAGCCCAGGTGTGGTGTTCTCGCGGCGCGAGCTCCTCGAGCGCCTGCGCGGCGGCGCCGACTACCGGGAGCCCCGCACGATCGACGTCCACGTGCGCCACCTGCGCGAGAAGATCGAGCAGGACCCGAGCAACCCGGAGCTCATCCTCACGATCCGGGGAGCCGGCTACCGCTTCAGATCCGAGTGAGGCTCCCGGGCGGCATCCGGGTCCGGATCGCGCTCGTCCTCGTGGCGATCGTGGCCGGGGCGCTCGGTACCGCCTACCTGATCGTCGTCCCGTCCCTCGAGCGCCGGCTTGTGGACGCAAGGCTGTCGGAGCTCGAGGACCTCGCCGTGCCGCTCGCGGCGAGCCTGCCCGGGAGCCGCTTCGAGTGGCCGGAGACGGTGGAGCGCTTCGACGTGGCGACGAACACGCGCGTCGTTGCGTTCGACGTCGTCTCGCGCACGCCCCCGGCGCTCCTCGCGCTCGCCGACTCCCGTCCCTCCGGCCGCGGAAGGACGCGCACGCTCGCCGACGACGAGGTGGCGCGCCGGGCCGTGACGACGGGCGAGGTGGAGCGCGGCAGGGTCGTCTCCGACATGCAGGACTACGCGGACGTCGCCGTGCCGAAGGGCCAGGACGTGATCCTGCTCTTCCGCGCACCGCTCGCGGACTCGCTGGCGACCGTCCAGCTCGTGAAGCGGCGCCTGCTGCTCGCCACCGGCTTCGCGCTCGTTCTCGCGCTCGTCCTCGGGCTCACGGCCGCCGGAATGCTCGCCAGCCGGCTCCGCCGGCTCGAGACAGCCGCGGAGCGCATCGCGGGCGGGGATTTCGACGTGCCGATCGTCGACCACGGCGACGACGAGATCGGGCAGCTCGCGCACGCCTTCGACCGCATGCGCGTGCAGCTCGCGCAGCTCGACGACGCTCGCAAGGAGTTCGTCGCCAACGCGTCCCACGAGCTGCGGACGCCGATCTTCTCGCTCGGCGGCTTCCTCGAGCTGCTCGCGGACGAGGAGCTGGACGACGAGACCCGGACGCGGTTCCTGGCGACGATGCAGGAGCAGGTCGAGCGGCTCGCGAAGCTCTCGACCGACCTGCTCGACCTCTCTCGCGTCGACGCGGGCCAGCTCCGTGTCGCCGCGGAGGACGTCGATCTCGCCGAGGTTGCGCGGAGCCTCGCTGCGGAGCTCGAGCACCTGGCCGCCGGCTCCGGCCACGTCCTCGAGACGCATGGCGACGGCGACGCCTGGGTGCTCGCGGACGAGGAGCGGGTCGCGCAGATCGGGCGGGCCCTGCTCGTCAACGCGCTCGTGCATACGCCGCCCGGCACGCGCGTGCGCCTGGCCGCGTGCAGGCGCGGCGACCGCGCGGAGCTCACAGTGGCGGACGACGGCCCCGGGATCCCGGCGGCGCAGCGCGAGGCGGTGTTCGAGCGCTTCTACCGGGTGGAGGGGGGGAAGGCCTCGGGGAGCGGGCTCGGGTTGGCGATCGCCCGCGAGCTCGCGCGACTGATGGGCGGGTCCGTCCGCCTCGAGTCCGCGCCCGGGCGGACCCTCCTCACGCTCGACCTTCCTGCCGGGACGAGCCGCTCGCGGGCACACGCCGGGTCGTTTTCACGTGAAAACGCGGCGGGCGGCGGCCGCGCCGAAGGCTGACCGGGGACGGTGTCCCGGCGCGGTCTACGATCTCGCCGATGAGCGGGCTCTCCCACGTGGGCGACACGGGCGAGGTGCGGATGGTCGACGTCGGCGGAAAGCCGCTCTCGCGCCGGCGCGCAGTCGCGCAGGCGCGCGTGCACATGGCGACGGAGACCGCCGGCCGGCTGCGCAACCTGCCCAAGGGCGACGCGCTCGTGACCGCGCAGCTGGCCGGGATCATGGCGGCGAAGCGCACGGGCGAGCTCGTGCCGCTCTGCCATCCGCTTCCGCTCACGCACGTGGAGGTCCGCCTCCAAGTCGCGGAGCGGTCGGTCGAGATCGAGGCGTCGGCGGAGACGACCGCGCAGACGGGGGTCGAGATGGAGGCCCTCGTCGCGGCCACGATCGCGGCGCTCACCGTCTACGACATGGCGAAGGCCGTGGACAAGGGCATGGAGATCGGCGAGGTCCGGCTCGTGGAGAAGACGAAGGAGGCCGTGGAGTGAGGGCCGCGGTGCTCACCGTGTCCGACGGCGTGCACGCAGGCGAGCGGGAGGATGCGAGCGGCGACCTGCTCGAGGGCCTGCTCCAGGGGGACGGGTTCGACGTGGTGCGCCGGGTGGTCCCCGACGAGCGGGAGACGATCGCAGCCGCAATCGTGGAACTCGCAGCCGACGCGTTGCTCGTGTTGACAACGGGAGGGACCGGGTTCGCGCCGCGAGACGTCACGCCCGAGGCGACTGCCTCCGTGATCGAGCGGGAGGCGCCGGGCATCGCCGAGGCGATTCGCTCGGACGCGCTCGAGCGCACCCCGCACGCGCTGCTCTCCCGCGGCCTCGCGGGCCTTCGGGGCGCGACGCTCGTCGTGAATTTCCCGGGCTCCCCGGGCGGCTGCCGCGACGGGTTCGCGGTGCTGCAGCCGGCGCTGCGGCACGGGCTCGAGCTCGTGGCCGGCGATCGCTCCACGCCACACCGGCAGACGTGAGCGCGACGAGCACCGCAACCGTCCCGCTCCCGCGCCGGCTCGCCTCGCTCGTCCGGATCGAGCACACGGTCTTCGCGCTCCCGTTCGCATACGTCGGCACCTTCCTGGCCGCGGGGGACTGGCCGGGGCTCGCCGAGATCCTGTGGATCACGGTCGCCATGATCGGCGCACGCACGGTCGCGATGGCGCTGAACCGACTCGTCGACGCCGAGCTCGACGCGAAGAACCCGCGCACGGCGTCGCGCGAGCTGCCGAGCGGAGCGCTGTCGCGCGGTCAGGTCCTCCTGCTCACGGCCATCGCTCTCCTCGTCTTTCTCGTCGCCGTCTTCCAGCTCGACCCGATCGTGCGCTGGCTCTGGCCGATCCCCGTCACCATGTTCTTCGTCTACCCGTACCTGAAGCGGTTCACCTGGCTGTCGCACGTCTGGCTGGGGGCGTGCCTCGGGCTCGCGCCGGTGGGCGCCTGGCTCGCGGTCTCGGGCACCGCGCCCTGGGAGGCCTGGGCGATCGGTGGGGCGGTGCTCCTGTGGGTGGCGGGCTTCGACTTCTTCTACTCCCTCTTCGATCTCGAGCACGACCGGGCGGCGGGGCTCCACTCCTGGGCGGTGCGCTTCGGCGTCCACGGCGTGTTCCGCGGTGCGCGCGCCTTCCACGTGGGGACGCTGGTGCTGCTCTCCGTGGCGGGCGCCGGCCTGGGGGTCGGAGCCTGGTACTGGGTCGGGGTGCTGGCCGTCGCGGTGCTGCTCGCCTACGAGCACGCGATCGTCCGCCCCGACGACCTGCGACGCCTGGATGCGGCGTTCTTCACGGTGAACGGGATCATCAGCGTCGTGTTCTTCGTCTTCGTCGCCCTGGACGTCGTCGCGTGATCCGCGCCCGTGGGCTCGAGAAGCGGTACGGAAGACGTCGTGCGCTCGCGCCCGTCGACGTCGACCTCCCGCGGGACGGGGTGCTCGTGGTCACCGGGCCGAACGGCTCCGGCAAGACGACCCTGCTCCGACTGCTCGCCGGGCTCGCCGCGCCCACGCGCGGATCGCTCGACGTCGGCGTCGATCGCAGCCGCCTCGGGTTCCTCGGCCACGAGCCGCTCGTCTACCGCGAGCTGACCGCGCTCGAGAACCTCGACCTCTTCGGCCGGCTCTATCGCGTCGCCGAGCGGCGCGAGCGGACGGGGATGCTGCTCGAGCGCTTCGGGCTCTGGGAAGCGCGGAACGAGCGCGTCGCCGCATACTCGCGCGGGATGACCCAGCGGCTCGCCCTCTGCCGGGCTTTGCTCCACGAGCCCGACCTCCTCGTCCTCGACGAGCCGTACGCAGCCCTCGACGAGGACGGCGCGGCGCTCCTTGACCGCGAGCTCGACGAGCTGCGGGGACTGCGCACGATCGTCGTGTCCACGCACGAGCCGCGCCGGATCGAGTGGCTTGCCACCGCCAGGCTCGCGCTCGGGTGAGCTATCTGGCGGATGTCGCGGCGCTGACGCGGAAGGACCTCCGCGTGGAGCTCCGTGCACGGGACACGCTGCCCGCGATGCTCCTGTTCGTGCTCTCGACGCTCGTCGTGTTCCACTTCGCGCTCCCGACCGGGACGGCCGACGACGCGGCCTACGGCCTCCTCTGGGTCGCGATCGTCTTCACCGCGCTGCTCGGCCTCGCGCGGGCCTGGGTGCCCGAGCAGGAGCACGGGGTGCTGGACGGCCTCGTGCTGGCGCCGTGCGACCGCAGCGCCATCTGGCTCGGGAAGACGCTCGCGACGCTCGTCTTCCTCCTCGCTGCGCAGGTCGTGGCGCTTCCCGCGTTCGTGCTCTTCTTCGCGCCGCTCGACGCGACTGCGCTCGTAGGTGTGCTGCTCGCGAATGTCGGCATCTGCGCGGTGGGGTCGCTGATGGCAGCAATGGCCGCCGCCGGGCGCGCCCGGGAGCTCCTGCTCCCGCTCCTGCTGCTGCCGCTCGTCATCCCGCTCGTCGTGGGCGGTGTGGGGGCCGCGATCTCGCCGGAGGGAGAGCGGTACCTGCTGTTCCTCGGCCTGTACGACGCGGTGTTCGCGGTACTCTCGTGGGCGTCGTTCGAGTACGTCGTCACCGAGTGATCCGCTGACTCTCCCGTCTCCGATCCGCAGCCTGCCGTTCCTCGCCGCCGCTTCGGCGGTGCTCATGGGAGCCGCGATCGTGCTCGCGCTCGTCATCGCACCCGAGGACGCCGACCAGGGGCTATCCCAGCGGATCTTCTACATCCACGTCCCGATCGCCCTGACCGCGTACTTCTGCTTCGGCCTCGGCGCGTGGAAGGCCCTGCTGCTCCTCTGGCGGCGCGACTCCCGGTACGACCTCGAGAGCTACGTCGCGATCCACCAGGGGACGATCTTCGGCGCGCTGACGCTCGTGACGGGCTCGATCTGGGCGAAAGCGTCGTGGGGCATCTGGTGGACGTGGGACTCGAACCAGCTCGTCCTCTTCCTCGTCCTCTTCCTCTTCTACTGCGCGTACTTCATGCTCCGCTTCTCGCTCGAGGACGGCCCGCGCCGGGCGCGCTCGTCCGCGGTCTACGCCCTCTTCGGAATCGTTCTCGTCCCGATCAGCTTCCTCGCCATCAGGCTCGCCGAGGACTTCATCCACCCGACGGTGTTCACGCGCGAGGGCCCGCAGATGACCGGGACGATGTTCGCCGCGTTCTGCGTCTCCTGGGCGGCGGTCACGTTCCTCGCGTACGTGCTCTACCGCGTGGAGCTCGCGGGCAAGCGACTCGACGCGGACTTGCGCGAGCTCCGGGAGGCCCTCGCCTCGTGAGCGGCGGCGAGTACCTAGCGCTGGCGTACGGCGTCGCCTTCGTCGGTGTCCTCGCGTACGTGGCGATCATCGCCGCCAAGCTCGCGCGCCTCCAGCGCGAGACGAGGGAGATCCTCGAGCTCGCCCGCGAGCGCGAGACGTCGCCCCGCGCGGTCGAGCCCGTCGTCCACGAGATCTCACCGAGGGCGTGACCCGCCGGGCGCGGCACTATGCTGCGCGCGTGCCGAGCGTTCAGGGTGGGAGCGGAGAGACCGGAGCCGCGGTGTCCCGCGGCCAGCTGCGCAGCAGGCCGCTGCCGGTCCAGGCGCCGACCGCCTTCGTGCGTATCCGCCCGCGAGGGGCGCGGTACTGCGGGGAAGCGCGACGAGGCGCCCCGCGCCGGTGCTCTCCCGTGCGTCGCTAGGGCTTCGAGGGAGGTGCGCGCTAGGCTCCGCGCGTGTTCATCACGTTCCTGAGCGACTTCGGGCTCCAGGACGACTTCGTGGGAACGTGCCACGGCGTGATGAAGCGGATCGCGCCCGAGGCGCAGATCATCGACATCACCCACGGCATCCCGCCGCAGGCCGTGCTGCAGGGCGCGCTCGTCCTCGCCAACACCGTCGGGTTCATGCCCGTCGGCGTGCACCTGGCGATCGTCGACCCTGGCGTAGGAGGCCCTCGCCGGCCGCTCGCGCTCCGTGACGGAGAGGGCAGGGTGTTCGTCGGGCCGGACAACGGGCTGCTCCTGCCCGCGGCGCGCCGGGCCGGCATCACCGAGGCGCACGAGCTCGCGAATCCCGCGTACGCGCTCGAGTCGATCTCGCGGACCTTCCACGGCCGCGACCTGTTCAGCCCGGCGGCGGCGCATCTCGCGCGCGGGGTCCCCGTCGCCGAGCTCGGCCCGCCCGTCGATCCGGAGGGGTTGATCGACCTCGACGTCCCCAAGCCCATCCTCGCCGACGGGACGGCCGTCGCGACGCTTCTGTACGTCGACAGCTTCGGCAACATCGCGCTCAACCTCACGCGGGACGACGTCGAGCGCATCGGCATCGTCTCCGGCACCCGGGTCGAGCTCGAGCTCGCCGGCGAGCGCTACTACGCGATCATGGCTCGGACCTTCGCCGACGCGCGCGCCGGCGACGTGATCCTGTACGAGGACAGCTACCGGAACATGTCCGTGGCGATCTCACGCGGCAGCGCGGCGCGCATGCTCCACGCAGCGCCTGGGCAGACGATCCGGATCGCAACCGCCTTCTGAGCCGCCTACGCGACGGGCGGACGGCAGCCGCGCCACGGCCGCGCCTCTTCGACCTGGGCTGCCAGGCGCAGGAGGAGCGCCTCCCCGGCAGGAGGCCCGATGGCCTGCACCCCGACCGGCAGGCCTTCGTCCGTCCAGTGGAGCGGCAAGGACATCGCAGGCTGGCCCGTGAGGTTGACGATCGCGGTGAAGGGCGTGAAGGCGGCGTTCCGCAGCAGCTGCTCGGTCGCGCCGCCCGGCGTCTCCTGCCAGCCGATCGGGACGGGCGGCAGTGCGAGCGTCGGCGTGAGGACGACGTCGACGTCTTCCCAGAACGCGACCACGCGCCGCGCCAGCGCCTGCAGCCGCGCGACCGCGCGGCCGTACTCGGCGGCACTCGTCGAATGCGCCGACTCGACGAGCTCCCGGTTGAGCGGGGTCAGCAGCGACAGGTCCTCGATCGGGTCGAGCGCCGGACCGACCTGCCAGATGGTCAGGAACGTGTGGATCAGATCGGGGTCACGCCATGGAGGCGTCGCCTCGCGCACGTCGTGCCCGAGCTCGGCGAGGAGCTCGCCTGCCGCCGCGAGCGCGTCGGAGCACGCAGCCTCGACCGGCGTGTCGATCGGCGGCGTCGCGGTCGCTGCGACCCGCAGCCGACCCGGGTCGACGCCGACCTCTGCGACGAACGGGCGCTCGGGTGGCGGCGCCCAGTAGGGGTCGCCGTACTCGTAGCCCTCGAGCACGTCGAGGACCGCCGCCGCATCCTCGACCGAACGCGTCAGCGGCCCGCCGGTGGAGAGACCCTCGAGCGCGCCGAACGGAGCCGCGGAGACGCGGCCCCGGGCCGGCTTCAGGCCGAACACCCCGCAGCACGAGGCGGGGATGCGGATGCTGCCGCCGCCGTCCGAGCCCTGGGCCACGGGCAGCAGGCCGGCCGCGAGCGCGACCGCGGCGCCTCCGCTCGAGCCACCGGGCGTGCGGGTCGGGTCCCACGGGTTCCGGGTGGAGCCGTTCAGTTCGGACTCCGTGAAGGCCGTCGTCCCGAACTCCGGGGTGTTCGTCTTGCCGACGAGGACGAAGCCGGCCTCGCGTAGCCGGCGCGCGACGGCGGAGTCGAAGGGCGGCACGAAGTCGGCGTACGCGCGGGAGGAGAGCGTCGTGCGGACGCCCTTCGTCGCGGTCAGGTCCTTGAGCCCGATCGGCACGCCGTGGAAAGGCGCGTCGCTCGGCGTCTCGTCCGCCGCGCGTGCCTCCTCCCGCGCCTCTTCCGCGCACACGGTGACGAACGCGTTGAGCTCCGGGTCGAGCCGCGTGATCCGCTCGAGGTACAGCTCGACGAGCTCGCTCGAAGAGACCTCGCGCCGCCGGACGAGCGCAGCCTGCTCGGTCGCCGAGAGGAACGCAAGCTCCATCCCGGCGACGCTACACGCAGAGTGGCGAGGGCCGGACTTGAACCGGCGCGAAGCGCCTGTCCGCGAAGCGGACCTGGGGAGAGGGTATGGGGGAACCGGGAGGTTCCCGCCATCGATGGCGAGGGCCGGACTTGAACCGGCGACACCACGGTTTTCAGCCGTGTGCTCTACCAGCTGAGCTACCTCGCCGCGGCATCGCAGTGTACCGGGCTGCCGGTGCGGAAGCCTCCCGCGGCCGGAGGCCGGCGTTGCCGGCCGGGAGGCCACGCGAGAGTCGCTACCCGCGAACGAGAAGGAGGGGGTGCGCGGGGGAACCATGGGTTCCCCCGCGACGGGCGCTAGCCTTCGGCGCCGTGGAGGGGAGGATCACGCGGGAGGTGGCGATCATCGGGGCGGCGCTCGACCTCGGGCAGGAGCGCCGCGGGGTCGACATGGGCCCGTCGGCGATCCGCTACGCGGGCCTCGCCGAGCGGCTCGAGAGTCTCTCCCTGACGGTCCGTGACCACGGGAACGTCAGCGCCGCCGTCCCCGAGGCGACGGCGCTCCAGGACGAGCGCGCCCGCTTCCTGCCGGAGATCAAGGAGACGTGCGAACGCATCGCAGCAGCGGTCGCGGAGGAGACGCGCGCCGGCGCGATCCCGCTCGTCCTGGGCGGAGACCACTCGGTCGCACTCGGCACCCTCGGCGGGCTCGCCTCGGTCCACGGCCCCGGCGGCGTCCTCTGGATCGACGCGCACTCCGACATCAACACGCCTGAGACGAGCCCGAGCGGGAACGTCCACGGCATGCCGCTCGCGGCGGCGCTCGGCCTCGCCGGAGCAGCGTTCGAGAGCGACGTGTGGCCGTTGCCCGCGGTCGAGGCCGGTCGGGTCGCGCTCATCGGGGTCCGCGAGCTCGACGACGGGGAGCGTGGCCTGCTGCGGGACGCGGACGTACGCGTCTTCACGATGAGCGAGATCGACCGCATCGGCGCCGAGCGGACCGTGCGCGAAGCGCTCGACCGGATCGCCGGCCCGGGCTTCGTGCACGTGTCCCTCGACATGGACGCGCTCGACCCGGTGATCGCGCCCGGGGTCGGGACGCCGGTGAACGGCGGGCTCACCTACCGAGAGGCGCATCTCGCGCTCGAGCTCGTCGCGGAGTCGGGGCTCGCCGGCTCGCTCGAGGTCGTCGAGGTCAATCCGATCCTCGATCGCGCGAACCAGACGGCGACGACGGCGGTCGAGCTCGTCGCCAGCGCGCTCGGCAAGACGATCTTCTGAACGTCGAGCAGTCGCAGCGACCCGGTCGCGCGAAAGCGCCCGGCTTCAGGGGTGGTTCCCGCGCGGGCGGGACTCGGCGCTAGCGAACCCCGCTCGCTGCGGAGAAAGCAGGGATCACGTCCTTCCCGTAGGCGCCGAGCACCTCCTCCTGGCCCTCGGTCATCAGGTAGATGTTGAACTGGTCGACGCCGACGGACTCGAGCTCCTTCAGCTTCGCCGTCGCCTGCTCGGGGGTGCCGAGGACGCAGAAGCGGTCGCAGATCTCGTCGGTCACGAACTCGCCGTGCTTCGCGCCGACGCGCGAGTGCTCGTTGTAGTCGTAGAACTTCCGCACCCGCACGTACTCCGTCAGCTCGTGCGGGATCTCCGACTCGAAGCCGTAGCGCTCGATCAGGTCCATGACGTGGTTCGAGACCATCGCCGGGAACCAGCGCACCTGCTCGCGCGCGCTCGCGATGTCGTCCGAGATGTGGCTCGGCGCCGAGACGATGCACTTGAGCTCCGACGGGTCGCGTCCCGCTTCCTCGGCTGCCCGCCGGGCGGTGTCCATGATCCACTGGACGATCACGGGGTCGGCGAGCTGGATGATCACGCCGTCGCCGACACGCCCTGCGACCGCGAGCGCCTTCGGCCCATAGCCTGCGACCCACATCGGGATCTCGGGGAGCTCGGGACGCACCCACTTGAGCTGGAGCTCCTTGTCGTTCCACTCGACGGTCCGCCCGTTCATGAAGTCCTTGATCATCCGGCAGCGGCGCTCGAACTCCGCGACCTTCACCGGCTTCTGGCCGATGTAGCGCCGTGCGGAGTCGCCGCGTCCGATGCCCATCACCATGCGCCCGTCGGAGATGTCGTGGAGCGTGGCGTAGCCGCTCGCCAGCACGGTCGGCTCGCGCGTGCCGGGGTTCGTCACGCAGTGGCCGAACTTCATCGTGCTCGTCGCCTGGACCGCGAGGGTGAGCAGTGGGAACGACTCCTGCCAGAGGACGTGGGAGTCGTACGTCCATCCGTACTCGAAGCCGTGCGACTCGGCGAGCTGGAACAGCTCGACCAGGCGATCGGGGGGCGGGTCGGGCAGGACGGTGACGCCGAAGCTCAGTGGCATGTTCGTCTCCTTGGCTCGTCGAGAGGACGATTATCGCGCTACAGCGGCGCGCGGCGGAGCACGACGAGCGAACCCGCCGAGAGGGCGGCAATCGCGGCGAAGGCGACGCGGCCGTCCCCCGGGAGGTCGAAGGCGAGGCCCGCGAGCGGGGTACCGACGAGGATCGCGAGGATGGCGGTCGCGTTCACCGCCGCCATCGCGGCCGCCGGTGCGTCCGGGCGCAGTCGCTGGGCGGCGGCGAAGACGACCGCGAAGGGGAGCCCCGCGCCGAGGCCGAGGACGAGCGCGGCCGCCGTCGAGAGCCAGAGCGGACCGCCGAGCGCGAGCACCGCGGACCCGCACGCGACGCCGGCGACGCCCAGCACCGACACGCGACGTCCCGCCCCCTGCGCGGCGAGCCAGCCTCCCGCGGGACGGGTGAGGATCCCGGCAAAGAGCACGAGGCCCGCTGCGACACCCGCGGCGACGGCGCTCGCCCCCTCGCGCTCGAGCAACGGCACCGCCCAGTTCCCGGCGACGACCGCGAGGCCGAAGCTCGCGGCCTGCAGGACGCCGAGCGGCAGCAGGCGGGGGTCGCGGACGACCCCCGCCCCCGCATGGCCCATTATCGAAAGGCCGCTCACGCCGAGCACCGGGAGTGCGGCCACGAGCGCGAGGAGCAGCGCGCTCCAGTAGGGCGCACGCCAGTCGGTCCCCTCGGTCAGCGCGGGGACGACCATCAGCGCCAGCCCGCCGCCGGCCATCGTCGCCCCGCCGTAGACGCCCTGGAGCACCGGGCCTCCTCCGCCTGCGCGGACGAGGTCGAGGCCGGCGACGAAGCCGGCCCCGGAGCCGAGCCCCACGACAGCACGGCCGGCGAGCGCGACCGCGAACGAGTCGTCGGCGAGGAGGATCGCGCAGCCGAGGACGGTCGCCGCTACCGCCGCGAGCGCAACGGTTCGCGCGCCGAAGCGGTCCGCGCCCCTGCCGGCGGGCAGCTGGACCAGGAGGTGGGTGACGAAGAGCGCCGTCGTGAGCAGCCCGATCGCGGCCAACGAGACGCCGTACTCGTCGCTCAGCGGATCGGCGACCGCGCCGACGTTCGAGACGTTCCAGGTGAGGCAGCCGCCGACGACGAGCCCGGCGACGATGGCGATCGTCCGCGTGCCGTCGAGGCCGCGCGGTGCGGCTTCGGTCAACGACCTCCGCCGCTTGCGACCCAGTCGACGGTCTTCGCGGCCAGGCGGTCGAGGGCCGCGACCGAGAGCTCGATGTGCGGCTCCTTCGTGTCCTCGAGCTTCGTGTGCGACAGGCCGCGCAGGCTCTGCACGAAGAGCATCACCGTCGGGACGCCGGCTCGGGAGACCTCGGCGGCGTCGTGGAGGGGGCCCGAGGGCAATCGGTGCGAGCTTCCCGCCACCTCCGTGACCGCCTCCTCGCAGAAGTCGAGGAGCGTGTCGTCGAACAGGATCGGCTCGATCGACCAGATCTTCTCCCACGCGACCTCGATACGCTCCTCGGCCGCGAAGCGCTCGCTCGCAGCCTGTGCCTCGGCGAGCATTGCCGCGAGGCGGGTGGCGTTCAGGTCGCGCTGGTCGAGGAGCTGCTCGGCGGTCTCGACGACGGACGTGACGATCCCCGGCTTGCAGGCGACGTTCCCGGACGTGCAGACGGCGCCTCCGCCCGTCCGCCGTGCGATCTCGCGGATCTCGAGCGCGAGCTTCGACGCGCCCGCCAGCGCGTCCCTCCGCTCAGCCATCGGTGTCGATCCCGCGTGGGCGGCCTGGCCGCGCCAGATGATCCGGTACCGCTCGACGCCGAAGGTGCCGAGGACGACGCCGAGAGGGAGGCCGAGCGATTCGAGCACTGGGCCCTGCTCGATGTGCAGCTCGAGGTAGGCCGCGGCCGACCGGAGCTCCGCGTGAGCCTCCAGCGCGCGGTCGAGGTCGACGCCGTGCTCGGCCAGCGCGTCGGGCAGCCGCACGCCGTTCGCGTCGACGAGCTCACGCAGCTCGTCCTGGTCCGCCATCGAGCCGGCTGCCGCGCTCGAGCCGAAGAGGCTGCGACCGAAGCGCGCGCCCTCCTCGTCGGCCCAGTTCACGAGTCGAATGGCCACCGGGGGCGTCCCGTCCTCGGCGATCCTGCGCAGGACCTCGACGCCCGCGAGAACGTTGAGCGCGCCGTCGAGCCAGCCGCCGTTCGGGACCGAGTCGATGTGGCCCCCGATCAGGACCGCCCGCTGCGACTCGCCGGCGAGCGTGAACCACTGGTTTCCGGCCGCGTCGATCGTCTCCTCCGCTCCGGTCTCGACCACCCTCTCACGAAGCCATGCGCGCGCCTGCTCCCAGGTCTCCGTCCACGCGACCCGTTGTGCCCCGTCCTCGTCGCCGGTCAGCGCCCGCAGGTCGTTCAGCTCGGCGACCGTTCGCTTCGGGTCGAGCGGCACGGGGCGAGCTTAACCGCCCCCGGCGGTGTGGTGGAATAGCGCGATGGCCCACGCCGCCTCGGCCGCCCCGGCGCAACCTCCGCTGCTCGACCCGAAGCGCGTGCGGAGTGCGGCCGTCAGCGTGTGCCTCTTCCTCGCCGTGCTCGCGGTGCTGTGGTCGCTCTGGGAGGGCTTCAAGGCGGTCGGAGAGGCGGTCGACCTGCGGCTCGGGCGGTTCGAGCCGAACGACCGGACGATGCCCCACATCCACGACATCGTGGGGACCCTCTTCGAGCCCTCGCGCCGGAACGGCCCGCTCTTGATCGACATCCTCTGGGACGCCGCGCTCTTCACCGCGAAGGAGGCCGCCGTCGGGTTCGTCCTCGGCGCGGTCGTCGGCTTCGCCCTCGGCGCCGCGCTCGCCCACTCCGGCCTGCTCCAGCGCGGGTTCCTGCCCTACATCATCGCCTCTCAGACGATCCCGATCCTCGCGGTCGCGCCGATGGTCGTCGTCTGGGTGAACCCGAGGCTGCCGCCCAGCCTGAAGGACTGGGGCGCGGTCGCCGTGATCGCCGCCTACCTCACCTTCTTCCCGGTCACGATCAACACGATGCGCGGCCTGACCTCGGTCGACCCGCGCGCGCTCGAGCTCATGCGCTCCTACGCGGCGCCGAACTGGAAGGTCCTGTGGAAGCTCCGGGTGCCGACGGCGCTTCCCTTCATCTTCGCGGCGCTGAAGATCGCCGCCCCCGCCAGCGTCGTGGGCGCGATCATCGGCGAGCTGCCCGCCTCGATCCAGAACGGGCTCGGCGGCGCGATCCTCAACTTCAACCAGTACTACGTCACCGCCCCGCAGCGGCTGTGGGCGACGAACCTGATCGCAGCCCTGCTGGGCATCACGTTCTTCCTCCTCGTGCTGCTCGCCGAGCGTCTCGTCGTCCGCCGCGCCCCGGAGCACGTCGGCTGAGATGACCGAGCCCGTCGTCTCCCTGAGCGGGGTCACGAAATCGTTCGAGGCCGCCGGCGTGACCGCGCTGCAGTCGATCGACCTCGACGTCGGCCCGGGCGAGTTCGTCTCCCTGATCGGGCCGTCCGGATGCGGCAAGTCGACCCTCCTCCGCGTGGTCGGCGACCTGGTCGAGCCCACCTCCGGCACCGTGATCGTGAACGGCAAGAGCGCGCGACAGGCCCGGCGGGACCGCGACTACGGCATCGTCTTCCAGGACGCCGTCCTGTACGACTGGCGCACCGTCTCGAAGAACATCGGGCTGCCGCTCGAGCTTCTCGGCTGGGACAAGACGAGGCGGGCGGAGCGCGTCGACGAGCTCCTTCGTCTGGTCGAGCTGCAGGGCTTCGGCGGCCATCATCCGTGGCAGCTCTCCGGCGGGATGCAGCAGCGGGTGGCAATCGCTCGCGCGCTCTCGTTCTCCCCCGCGCTGCTGCTCATGGACGAGCCCTTCGGCGCGCTCGACGAGATGACGCGGGAGCGCCTGAACGGCGAGCTGCTGCGGATCTGGGAGGCCAGCGCGAGCACGGTCGTCTTCGTCACCCACTCGATCGCCGAGGCGGTGTTTCTCTCGACTCGGGTCGTCGTCATGTCGCGCCGCCCCGGCCGGATCGCCGCGATCGTCGACGTCGACCTCCCGCAGCCGCGGACGGCGGACACCCGCGAGGAGCCGCGGTTCTTCGAGCTCGTCACCGAGGTGCGCGACCGGCTCCGGGAGGGCGGGCTGGACGAGGACAGCACCGCCCCCGGCGAGGGGGAGCTCCTCGTCGGCGAGGAGACGGCGTGAGCCGCGCGCGACGCTACGTCTACCGCTGGCTGCCGGCGCTCGTCGTCTTCGTCGCCTCGATCGCGTTCTGGGAGCTCCTCGTCCGTCTCTTCGGCGTCCAGGACTTCCTCCTGCCCGCGCCCTCGGACATCCTCGCGACGCTCCGGGACGACTGGAGCGAGCTCTGGAGCGCCGCGTTCTTCACCTTCCGCGAGGCGGTGGCGGGCTACGTGATCGGCTGCGCGGCCGGGTTCCTCGCCGCCGCCGCGATCGCACGCTACCGGCTGCTGCGGGCCGCGGTCATGCCGTACGCCATCGCAGCGGGAGCGATTCCGATCATCGCGTTCGCGCCGATCACGAACAACTGGTTCGGGGTGACGGGCATGTCCTCGAAGATCGCGATCGCGGCGATCCTCTGCTTCTTCCCCATGCTCGTGAACACGATGAAGGGGCTGACCTCGGTGCCGGCGTCCTCGCTCGAGCTGATGCGCTCCTACGCGGCGAGCGACCTCACCGTCTTCCGGCGAGTCCGGCTGCCGACGTCGCTCCCGTACGTCTTCTCGGGCCTGAAGGTGGCGACCGTCCTCGCGATGATCGGCGCCATCGTGGGCGACTACTTCGGGGGAGCGCCCGGCGCGCTCGGCGTCGAGATCCGCCGGTGGGTCGGGATCTTCGCCTTCGACCAGGCCTGGGCGGGGATCGTGCTGGCGAGCGTGCTCGGGATCCTCTTCTACGGCGCCGTCGCGCTCGTCGAGCGCTTCGCGCTGTCCTGGCATCCGTCTGTGCGCGGCACCGGAGCGGAGTAGGGTTGCACCGTTCGGACGGACACGCTCGACCCAAGGAGGGAGACCCAGAGATGAGGAGCCGGAAGTGGACGCTCGTCGGCGCGCTCGCGGTCGCCGCGACCACGTTCGTGGCGGCGGGCTGCGGCGGGGGCGACGACGACGGGTCGGCGGCAGAGGACCTGACGCCCGTGACCCTGCAGAGCAAGTGGGTGGTGCAGGCGCAGTTCGCCGGCTACTACGCGGCCGAGGACCAGGGCTACTACGAGGACGAGGGCCTCGACGTGACGATTCGGCCCGGCGGGCCCGACATCGTCCCCGAGCAGGTCGTCGCCGGAGGCCAGGCGGAGTTCGGCATCGACTGGCTCGACAGCCTCCTCGCGACCCGCGACCAGGGCCAGGACCTCGTGAACATCGCCCAGGTGTTCGCCCGCTCGGGGATGACCGAGCTGACGTGGGCGGACAGCGGGCTCGACGACATCACCAAGCTCGAGGGCAAGAAGGTCGGCGTCTGGCTCGGCGGGAACGAGCACAAGCTCTTCGCTGCGCTGACGAAGAACGGCATCGACCCGCAGAAGGACGCCGACATCGTCGCGCAGCCCTTCGCCATGGATCTCTTCCTCGACCGAGAGGTCGACGCCGCGGCGGCGATGACGTACAACGAGCTCGCCCAGGTGCTCGAGGTCGAGAACCCGGACACGGGCGAGCTGTACACCGAGGACGAGCTCAACGTCTTCAAGATGTCC
>Ga0210113_1000106_pt1 | contig 18552 bp, 13 predicted proteins | sample MayberryNW_Catta_5_FD_185523 | JGI IMG/M metagenome (GOLD analysis project Ga0210113, IMG submission 185523) | Wetland microbial communities from San Francisco Bay, California, USA, that impact long-term carbon sequestration -... | ecosystem: Environmental > Aquatic > Marine > Wetlands ...
GCTCGGAATGACAACAACGGGAGGAATCTGTCATTTCGAATCCTTGCCTGGCTCAGGCTTAACTCCGTGAAAGGATTTACCCCGCCGAACCGCTACCCCGCTTTTCACCGATGTGCAAGTTGCGCTAGAGTGGCGCATTATGAAAACGAGACTGTTTAGCTGGCTCGGTAGGGAATTTGTTGAAATCGTTGGCGAGGGTAAGTCCGGAGCGGCTGCGGACGTCGCCACTGATGATTTGTTCCGTGATTTCCAGGCGGAGCTAAGGCTGTACGGGCTTTCGCTCGATAACACCGCGCGGACCCGCGTGTGGGGAAGAGACAAGGCCGCGCGAACCATGGCGACATCGGCACGATCGAAGATTCTCACCGGCAAGCGCAGGGCCGCGAGCTCGAGCTTCATCTCGCAGGAATGGTTCGATTCGAATGCCATGGCCGGATTGGAATTGCTGGCGATGTGGCCAATGAATCCAGCCGTCGAGCGACGGCCCGTCGATTTCGAACCGGCCCGAAACTATCTCTATTATCTCCAATACGATTCCGGGGTGTTTTATTCGGGTTACACCTCAACCGCCGACACGTTGAATGATCAGGTCACAGAAGTTCTTAGGGCGATCTCAGGTGCGCGCGCCATATCAGGAGGGTTGACCCAAGACTTCAGAAAGACAGGCCGACTGTCGGTATTTCTGCACCGAAGTCAAAGTCTCAGCGTTGTCAAGGATCTGTTAACCAAGGAGAGCTGGATCGACCTTTCGAACGTCGAGTATCAGCTTGTCGACGGCTTTGCCGGGGAGAAATATTTGCTGGAGATCGAAGCGACGGCGATATGTGGTTAGTGGTCCATTGCCCATGCTGGTCAAAAGAAATCTGGATGACCGCTTTCGCGGTAATGACGAGGAAATGCGCAAGAGCACGATGTCGGCCGCAGCAGTATTGGAGGTGATTTCCGTTCAGCGATTTAGGCCCGCTCGCTTACCAGTTTAGCTATACTCGCGGTAAATCCCATCGAACTTGCCCAGCTTGATGCGGACCATGTACTGGGCGCTTTCGCGCACCAGGCGTTCCTCCCTCGGCGTCTTTACCAGGCGTGCGATCAAATCCGCCGAGCGGGCGGTGTGGTCCTGATCGGCGACCATATGAACCGTGAAAAACGTCAGGTCATGATCGCTGAGTCCGTAATGCTTGCGCCCGGCGTTCAAAAACTCTTCCGAATAACGACACACCATGCTCTCGCTGGTGAGCGCGGAGGCGCGGTTCTGGGGCGGGTATCCCATCAAAGTATTGTAAACGGTGCGCGCCGAGTGAATCTGGCATTCGAAAATCTGCGTCGCTTCGGTGAAGTCTTCTTCTCTCAGACCGAGGGCGAGCCCGAAGCGTTTCGCCAGATCCGGGTGGGTCTGCTCTTCAGTGAATTGCTCGGTAAAGTAGTCAAACATCATCGGCTCGTGGGCGTTTTTCACCATGCCGAGCGCAAACGATTTAAGGATCGCCTTGTTGTGGAGATAATGCTGGATCGCCCAGCCCTGCATGCGCTTGGTTGAAAGCTTTCCCTGGCGCAGTTCGGTGAAATACTGGCTGTCCATCAGTCGCTGAATGCCGGGTCCAATAATGTCTTTCTTTACCGAATCAACGAGTGCTTTGCCGTCCATGTTTACGGTCTCCTATTTCGAGTTTAGAGTCTCGCGTCTCGGGTTAACTCTAGACCCTAGACTCTAGACACGAGACTCACATCGCCTATTTTCCCACCAGCACCTGATCGAGTAGGGAGTAGTCCGTCACCCCGGCGACATTGATCGGCGCCGAAATTTGTCTTTGGTTGTAGGCGAGATCGAAATACTCCTGCATGTCTTTGATGCTGATCTTGCCCTCGGGTGTGAGGATCGAAAGCCACTGATCGTATACAGTTTCTGCCGCTTTGGGTTCCAACTTCCATTTGTCTTTGATGTAATTCACCACCCGTGATTTTTCTTTGCGGCAAAAAGCGTTCGCTTCGAGCATCACCCGAATCACACTTTTGATCTGGGCGGGATCGCCTTTAAGCTTTGCCTCGCTCACCACCAGACCGCTGGTCGGAAATTGCATTGGCAGCTCATCAGCGGCACCGATCTGGCGAAAGCCCTTTTGTTCCATAACTACGTTGTGCGGACCCGACAAAATGGCGGCGGAGACTGCGCCCTGTCCCAGGCTGGTCACCGTGTTAGACACCGAACCGGTTTGCGTAAAGATCGCTTTCTCCGGATCGGTTCCCTTATTCTTCAACATGAGCCGGGCCACGAGATGCTGCAAGCTACCGATGCGGTCGACGCCGATGCGCTTGCCGACAAGATCAATCGGCTTTTGAACGTTTGCCTCGGCAATGAGAAAAAAGGGCGGCTTACGCAGAGAGATCATGATGCCTTTGAGCGGCGCTCCCCGACCGGTGGCGACAATGCCGGTGCTATAGCCGGTCAGATAGTCGATCTCTCCGGCGGCGAGCGCGGCCACCGGGAGCGGGCCGGCCATTTGAATCAGCTCGATTTCAATCCCGTGCTTTTTAAACAGACCGGCGTCGCGCGCCACGAACAGATTCAAAAATGAAATGCTGAACGCAGAATAAGCCATGCGCACTCTGTTCGGGTCTTGAGCCTGGACAGGCGCACTGAGTTGTAGAAAAAAAACAACGATTAGGGTTAATCTTCGCGTTCCTATCCGCAACTGTCGTGCTGTGACGGTTGGGTGCAGCATGGAGGTTCTCATGCGGCCGACTATATCGGGCGGGCTGAAAATTTGTCAACGTGCCTCCGTCCCTAACCCGTTCTGAGTCCACGGGAGTTGGAATCTTCCTTCAAAATCAGTGTGGTGTTCGAGAAATTTGCTTGACAAAGTATGCACTCTGAAGAGCCGGGCGACAAAAGATGCATTTTATGTTCCGGCGCCGACGGCGAGGCGCGCGTAGCTTACTCTCACTGACAAAAGCAGATCCTGCGCCTCTGGCTCAGGATGGGCAGGAAAGTTCAAGATACTTGACCAGAGACAACAAGGCCGGGGCGGTTTTCCGCCCCGGCCTCAGTGGTGCGAACAATGCGGGAAATTTTATATCTTTGGGATGCGGAGCGTTGTCCCAACTCTCAACGAATGTGAATGCCGGATTCCGTTTACCTGGACAATGCGTTGAACCGACGCGCCGTAGCGTTTGGCGATGTCGTAAAGGGTGTCTCCGCGTCTCACCCGGTGGTGCACGACTCGCGTTCGCGCCTTGGGTTCGGGATCGGGGTTGTTTGTAACTAAGATGAATGGTTCGGCGGATTTATCTATCGGCAGTTTTACGAGGTAACCGGCCGGTACCACACGCGTTGATCCGCTGAGCGCGGGGTTCCAACCCAAAAACTCGTCTTGCTTAAGCTTGAATGATTTTGCCAGCGATGCCACCGAGGTACCGCGGCGGACCTCGACCTCCTTAATCTTGACCGGCGTATCGAGCTCGAGGCCGGGGAAATACCGCGCCACGTTGCTGCCGATTTCGACTGCGGCCAGAAACTCGGCGTAAAAATTCTTCGGCGGAAAACCCCAGCGCGGGTGATTATAGTTTTGGATCAACTCGACCAGATTGTCGGATTCGACCGCCGCCACGGCGCGAGCCATGCCCGCAACGCCGTAATTATAAGACGTGATCGCCAACGGCCAGCTGCCCAAGCTTTCATAAGCTTCCTTTAGATAGGATGCCGCCGCCCGGGAAGATTCCAGGGGGTCTTTTCTTTCGTCGATGCCGCGGCCGATGCGCAGATACTGTCTGCCGGTTCTGGGCATAAACTGCCAGATACCTAATGCTCCCGCCGACGATCGCGCGTTAATCTCATAGGAGGACTCCACGATCGGTAGAAACGTGAGTTCCGGCGGCAAGCCGCGTTCCTGAAAAATCTGCCTGATTTGATCTAGATACCGTCCGGAGCGTTTGATGCCGGCGGCGGTTCTCTCCTTTATGCCGCGCTGCGCTTTGACGCGCTCGATATCAACGCCGTGAGCGGCGGCAACACGCGCGCGCTCGGCATCGATATATTCATCGGACCGGCGATCCTCGCCGACATCCGTCACTTCGTAGATCTTGCTCATGTCGAGCGGATCGAAATAAATCAACTGCGCAAGGCTGTATTCGCTAAAAACTTTTTTCCAGAATTCGACGGACGTTTCGAGCCCCGCAGGGATCGGAAACGAAGAAGGCTGAGGATCGGGGTTTGCGGGATCGCTGTCAGCTCTCACGCTGGCGGATGAGAAAAGCAGCAAGCTAAAGCAAAGCGTGATGAACCAACGTCGTGCAGTCGGCATCTGCCACCTCCATCAAAATGCGACCTAAACCCAGCAACCGTCGTGCCACTTATCGCCGAGGTCGCGATGCCGCATTCTAAAGAAATTTTTTGTCAGAAACAAACCCAATTCAGCTTTCGGGAAGACAAATTTTGATCCGCGGGTCCGCCCGAGTTACCGCCTTGGCACGGGCGGCCAGGGCATTGGTCGTTATTGTCAATTACCGTGTCGGATTTGACCGTGATGTCACTCGTGGTTATAGTGCTGCGAAATTCGTCGGGCCAAATCGCGGAAAGGAAAGTCGTTGGATCCCTTGACAGTGCTTTTGCTTGCCGAAGCGGCGCTGCGAGTCATTCTCGGATGGCGCATTTTGATCAGCGGGCTGAGCAACGTGCGACGTTGGCCCAATCCCGTCAATACCGCAAGCATTCTGTTCCCCAAAGGCGCTACTTTCTTCGGTTCCGTCGCGACATTTTTGATGGTCGTCGGCGGTTTTGGCCTGGCGGCAGGGATCCAAACGCCGATCTCCGCGGTGATGATCATCATTTTTTTGCTTCCGACGTTCGCGCTTCACCGGCATTGGCTCAAAGTCCTGCCGACGATGGCGCAGGTGGTGAAAAGCACGATCGCAGACGAGAAGGCGCAGAATTATTTCCGATCCTTCGACCGGCAAGCCTATCACGCTCATGAGGTCGGGCTGCGCGACAATCTAGTGTTTGTTGCCGCGGCCGTCTACTTCGCCGTGCGGGGAAGCTCGGGTTTTGGCGTAGATAACTGGTTGAGCGATTCCGTGATCAGGATGTTTTGAATAAAGCCGTGTGCTGAGTCACGAGAGCGGAGACCAAGATCGCCTGATGGGCTCGATATTTACACAATCACAGACCGCCGACGAAGCGGCCGGGATTGAGTAACGCATCGGGATCAAACTGCTGCTTGATCTCGCGCATCAGCGAAAGCGTCGGCGCTGACTCGCCCCAGACATTGATGCCGCGTTTCAAAGCGGAGGGGGCGGCAAAGACGATGGCATGCCCACGGCGTTCACGCGCCATCACCGTCAACTGCGCAAACTGATCGAGCGACGTTTTCCGGGTCGCGCAGGCGCACCAGATGGTCCCCATTGTCATGTCTCCGACGATTGCCGTGCTCTCCCATCCCTCAATCCTGGTGACCAGATCAAGAACTTCGGCGCGCGGGATCGTGACCCGGCACATCAACTGATTGAGCTGAAGTGGAAAATCGCGCAGAGCGCTCCAAAATTCGTTGTGCTTCTCGCCTGTCAGAATTTCGCGGTTTATGCCGCTACGTGTGGCCATGGTCTCGAGCTCGATAAGCTGGCGCCGGACGCTTTCATCAAAGCCTTCGCACCAGATGCCGATCCGCCATTTCCTCGGTGCGCCGGCGCGCAAAAGAAAAATCGCCGATGGAGCCAAGGGTGAACGGAGGAGTTCCTCGTGAAAATGCTCTAACTGTCTTAGGTCGCCGAGGCCAACAACTGTCGCGGCGCGTTCGGCCATCGGCGCCACTCTCAAGGTTACTTCGGAGATGATCCCCAAGGTGCCGAGCGAGCCAGCGAAGAGCTTGCACATGTCGTAGCCGGCGACATTTTTAACCACTTTGCCGCCCGCCTTGATTTGCTCGCCGCTGGCGAGAATCACTTTCATGCCGATCACCAGGTCGCGCACACTGCCGTAGCAGCCGCGCCGGGGCCCATTCAAGTTTGCGGCGACGATGCCGCCGATCGATGCGCACTCGGGAAGCGGGGCGTCGATGGGCACGAATTGCTTGTGCGCTGCGATTGCCGTTTGCAGAGCATTCAACATCGTGCCGCACTGCGCGCTAACGGTTAAGTTGGCAGAGTCATGCTCGATCACACGGTTCAGCCGGTTGAGCTTGACCACGACGTCGGCACGACGGGGTGGATTACCCAGCGCCAGCGCCGTGCCGCCGCCCCAGGGTATCACCGTTGCGTGCGCCTCGCTGCAAAGCCGGAGGGTCGCACCGACTTGCTCGACCGATTCCGGCGCGACCACCAGACGCGGTGTTATGCCGTCGATCCGGTGCGACTCGAGGGAGTCAGGCTCGGCGGTGACTGCGTCCGGACCTACAGCTGACCGCAAGCCTTGCATCAACGGGTCAATGGTTTGCAGCATCACGGGGTGCCGACTGCTTTGCCATAGGCGCGGTCGAGGAGATCCATGAGATGATACACGTCGAGACTGGGACCGAATCGGGCCGCGCCGGAACGGAGCTGCAGCATGCACCCGGGGTTGGGTGCAACGATCGCTTCGCCGCCTGTCGCCGCCACCGCCTGCATTTTCTCCTTGAGCAGGTGTTGCGACATGCCCGGATGCGTCAGATTGTAAATGCCCGCGCTGCCGCAGCAGCGATCGGCGCCCTCCATCTCGACCAGTTTCAGACCGGGGATCGACTGCAGTAATTGCCGCGGCTGGCTACGAATGCGCTGGCCGTGGGCGAGATGACAAGGATCCTGATAGGTGAGCGTCATTTCAAGCCGGCCAAGTTCGCCGACCAGGCCGAGATCCGCGAGAAATTCTCCGGCGTCTCGGACCATCGAGCTGAAACGCTCGGCTTTGTCTCGATAAGCCGGGTCGTCGCGCAACAAATGGTTGTACTCTTTCATGGTCGCGCCGCAGCCGGCGGCGTTGACGATGATGGTATCCACATCGGCATCGAGAAACGCATCGATGTTGCGCCGGGCCATTTGCTTGGCTGCCGCGGTCTCGCCGTTATGAACATTAAGAGCGCCGCAGCAGTTTTGCCGGCGCGGAAAAATGACGTCGCATCCGTTGCGCCGCAGTACCCGGACGGTCGCTTCGTTGACGGCGCCGAACAGTAAGGGCATGACGCAGCCGTCGAGCATCGCGACCTTGGCGCGGCGCGGGCCGACGGCCGGCGCGATCCCTGCAGGCGGTTTGAAAAACTGCGGCGGGATTGCCGGCATCAATTCCTCCATCGCGCGGAGTTTCTTCGGCAAAAACGATTTCAGTAGACGTTGGAGGCCGCTGCGTTGGTACAAGCGCAAGAGCGCGAAAGCAAAACGCAGCCGTCTGCGGTAGGGAAGCAGCTGAGTGAAAACAAGCTTTAAGAACCCGCGGCCGATCGGCGAGCCGGGTGGACCAAGCTGCGCGCGCGCTGCCTCGGCGATATGACCGTATTGCACGCCTGAGGGGCAAGCGCTTTCACAAGCCCGGCACAGCAGGCACAGATACAGGTGGTCTTTGAACCGTTCGGTGAGATCGAGGCGACCTTCGGCTGCGGCTTTGACCAGATGAATCCGGCCGCGCGGCGACTCCGGTTCCAATTGCAGCGCTCGATAGGTTGGACATTGATTCAAACATAGGCCGCAGTGAACGCACTGGTAAAGCTCTGGAAGATCCAAGCTTGGTTGCGCGACCTTGCCGGCGCGTTCGCTTGTGATGTGCGGCGGTTCCATTGGCACCTTAGATCAGTCTGGCGTCTAGAGTCTCGGGTCTAGCGTTAGGATCATCGCGTTTTTATCCGAACGCGAGACGCTAGACACGAAACGCTGGACAATTCGTTCAGATCCATAGCCCCGCCGGTATTTGTCCGGGCTGCAGGCGGATTTCACCGCAGGTCGCTGGACTGGGAAAAAGCTTTGCCGGATTGAACCGGGCATCAGGATCGAAGGCGCGGCGCACGCGTGCCATGGCATTCAAATCCGCTTCGCTGAAAAGCAGACCAATGTAGGCTTTTTTTTCCAGTCCGACGCCGTGCTCGCCGGTGATGCTGCCGCCAAATTCGATGCAGGCGCGCAAGGTGGCAGCGCCCGCTTCGATGACGCGATCGATTTCGCCGGGCGTGCGCATGTCGAACAGAATATTCGGATGCAGATTGCCGTCGCCGGCATGGAACACATTGGCGATGCGCAGATTGAACTCTTTGCTGATCTCGGCGATGCGCCGCATCATCTCCGGTAATTTGCTGCGCGGCACGACGCCGTCCTGGACATAATAATTTGGCGCCAGCGCGCCCATGGCTCCGAAGGCGCCTTTGCGGCCCTTCCATAGCCGCTGGCGCTCGGCTTCGTCTTTTGCCAGCTTGACTTCGCGGGCGCCGTTGCGCTCGCAGACTTCGCGCGCGCGCATGATCGCCTGCTCAGCATGCTCGTTCAGCCCTTCGACTTCGACGATCAACACGGCCTCGGCATCACGGGGCAAACCCACCGGCGCGCCGCGCTCGACGGCTTCGATCGTCGTTCGGTCCATGATCTCCAATGCGGCCGGGATGATTCCGGCGCTGGTAATCTCCACAACAGCTTGGGAGGCGGCGTCCATTTGATCAAAGATCGCCAGCATCGTGCGCACGCATTCGCGCGCGCGCATGAGGCGCACGATGATTTTGGTGACGATGCCCATGGTTCCTTCCGAACCGACGAAGACGCCACAGAGATCATAACCCGGCATGTCCGGCACTTCGCCACCGAGCCAGACGATCGTACCGCCGTCGAGCACGACTTCGAGGCCGAGGACGTGATTGGTCGTCACGCCGTAGGCAAGCGTGTGCGGTCCGCCTGAATTGTTCGCCACATTGCCGCCAATCGAGCATGCCGCTTGGCTGCTCGGATCGGGCGCGTAGAAGAACCCTTCTTTGGCAACCGCCTTGGTCACGTCGACGTTGATCACGCCGGGCTCGACGACCGCGATGCGGTTCGCCAGATCGACTCTGAGAATTCGATTAAGCCTGGCAAGCGATACGATGATGCCGCCTTCGGCGGGCACGGCGCCGCCGGCGAGGCCGGTGCCGGAGCCGCGCGGCACGATCGGCACGTTGGCTTCTTTAGCCACTTTGACCAGTGCCGAGACCTGCTCGACGTTGGCGGGCAGAACAACGACTTCAGGCATCACTTGGAAAATGGAACCGTCTTGCTCGTAAACGATGACATCTTCCTTTTCGACGAGAACGTAAGCCGCGCCGACGATTTCTTTTAGGCTGTTGATTAGCTGATCCCGGTTCATCCTGCCAAGCTTTTGTCGCTGCGCCGCTAGGTTGTGGTTCGACTGTTAGTCAGAGCCTAGCTGACCCGAGAATGAGGTGTCAACCGACGTATAACGAATCGGTAGCAGTATGAGGCGGTCGAATGGCTCAACTGGGCGGCTGAGCTGGTTGACCCAATACGCTCGAAGCAACGAACGGATAACTGCTTCGCGCGTGCCTGCAAGCACCAGTCGGAAATCGGGGAAGAAAGTGGCGGATGGACTATCGCGGATAGCGAATCGATCTTCGATCCTCTGTCTTCTGTCCTCGACGAGCGAGGTCAGCTTACGGTTTCTTCGCCGCCGCCGGCGCTTGCTGCTCGATGACTTTGATGACTTTGCCCGGATAAACCGGCTTGGCATATTGAAGCACGAAGTACTTGGCTTTGAGCGAATCGCCCATGTTATTGAACTGGATCGCGCCGGTGACCCCTTTAAAGTTTTTGATGTTCCTCACCGCATTGGAAATGTCGGTGCGGCTGGGCCGCTTGCCGCCGTTGGCCTTGATCCAATCTTCCATCGCCTTAATGCCTACCAAGGTGGCGTCGTAGCCGTACATGCCGAAGGACTCGACTTCTCTGCCGAAGCGCTGCTTGAAATTCTTGGTGAAGGCCGCGGTTTCGGGATAGGCGTCCGGCGGGCCGGCGACCGTGGTATAATAGCTGCCGGTCACCGCGCCGCCGCCGATCTTGACCATCTCCGGCGAATCCAAACCATCGGGTCCCATGAATCTGGCCTTGACACCGCGCTCGCGGAGTTGCTTCAAGAACAGCCCGCCCTGATGGTAAATGCCGCCGAAATAAACCAGATCGGGGTTGCGCGCCTTGAGCGGAATAATCAAAGGCGAAAAATTCACCCGCTCCTCGGTGCCTTCGTAGCCGAGAATCTTCATGCCGAGTTTCCGCGCTTCGTCGCGAAAGTTGTCCGCCACACCCTGGCCGTAGAGCGTCTTGTCTTGAACGATGTAAACCGATTTGAGTTTTAAGTCTTGAGCGGCGAAGCGCGCGCCGACGGGGCCCTGAACGTCGTCGCGGCCGCAGACTCGATTGACGTTGGGATACCCCCGATCGGTGATTTCTGTCGCGGTGTTCGCCGGTGAGATCATCGCCAACATGGCGTCTTTGTAAACTTCGGATGCGGGAAGCGCGACGCCGGAGTTGAAGTGGCCGACGATGACCAGGACGTTGGGATCGGCGGTGAGGTTGCGTGCGTTGGCAACCCCAACCTCCGGCTTGGCCTGATCGTCGTAAGGGACCACGGTTAGATCATAGCCCAAGGCCTTGAAGGCTTTGACTGATTCCTCGACCGCCAGTTGCGCGCCGAGCTTGATACTTTCGCCGACCGCGGCCTGTTCGCCGGAAAGCGGCGCCTGCACGGCGATCTTGATCGTTCCTTTCTGCGCCAGAGCCGGCGCGGAAAAATTCAAAGCCACGGCCAATACCAAGAATCCAACCAGCTTATCAATCAGTGACATCTTGGCTCCTCCAGTCAACTGATGCTTACGTGAACAAGCTCACTCAGTCAATGCACTTTTTTCTTTGGGAATCTATTCCATGGGTGGTTGGGTTCTGTTTTTCAGGTGAATAGCACGCGAGACCGCCCAATCCATAACGGAATATCGAAACCAGGACTGGAAAAATCTTTTGCTGATGATAAATGACGACGGAGGAGACGTGGCGTATGGAAATTACCGAGAGCAAAACCGCGGACATTGTTACTCTATGCGTATCTGGAAAATTGGACACGACTACGGCAAAGACGTTCGAGCAAAAAATTCTAGACGAAATCGAATCGGGCGAGCGTCGCTTCATCGTCGATCTTGCACAGCTGGACTATATCGGCAGCGCGGGCCTGCGCGTGTTCGTCGTTGCGGCCAAGCGTCTCAATAGTGCGAACGGCAAGATCGTGTTGTGCGGGTTTAAGAAAACGATCCCCCACTGCACCCTGAACCGTCCTCGGGATCCAGTCAGAGAAGTGTTCGACATAGCCGGTTTTTCGTCGATTTTTTCTATTTACGGCTCCCAGGATGACGCAATCAAGGATCTCCAAGCGTAACCATGAGTGTCTACAACCAGATCAGATCCGTCGCCTGGACAACTTCGCCGGTATTCACCAGGGAACGTGAACAAAGGCTTCATGCTTAAAAATGCTCTTCGCAGGTGGTTACCTAACCTTGAATCATTCCGACCCGGTTGGATTCTGACGACCGCCTCTCTGGCCATCACGACTGCTCTCTGGATCGGCGGCCGATTCCCAGACAGGATTCCGCCCGACTTCTGGCCGTGGCGCGGGCTTTCTCAGCTCACTGTACTATGGTCGGTTACTCTAATGGCCGTCGCCATGCTCGCGGTTGTTCGCGCCCACGCCCTCGAGCCGGTCTTTGGCGGTCTCGATCGCGCAGTGCGTTTTCATAGAATCCTCGGGCCATCGGCAATCCTGCTTTTGATCGCCCATGTCATTTTCTTGGCTCTGGCGGAATTGGAACGCGGCGCTTCCATTGGCAACGTGTTCATCCCGTTCTGGTCGGAGTCGGCGCGTTCGATCGATATTATCGTCTTCTATTTGCTCTTGCTGCTTGGCGGTCTCGCCTATGACCGGCGGATGCGCTATGAGCGTTGGCTATCGCTGCACCGGCTGACCGGCCTTATTTTTCTTGCCGGCTCCGCGCACGCAGTCATCGAACCTGGAACTATCGCCGACTTCGAGCCGCTGAGGACATGGATCGTCATTCTAATCCTGACCGGTGGAGCCGCGTGGCTCTATCGCGTTGTCCTCTTCAACCGGCTTGGACCGCGGTACCGCTACCTTCTCGAAACGGTTATCTCGCGCGGAAGCAATATCATCGATCTTGTGATGCGGCCCGTCGACCGGCGAATGATGTATGAGCCGGGTACTTTTGTTTTTCTGCGGGTTCCGGTTATGGAAGGGAAGCAAAAGGAACTTCATCCCTTCTCAATCTCTTCTTCCCCGGTGGAGCGCTATTTGCGTTTGTCTATCCGAGCAGTGGGTGATTTCACGCGCAAGTTGCCCGCGATCGAGCCCGGGACGAATCTGGATGTCTATGGCCCTTTCGGTGGATTCACGTCCCACCGCTACGCTCGCTTCCGACGACTTGTCTGTATCGGCTCAGGTATTGGGATCACGCCGTTCCTTGGCATGCTCGCATTCGAACTCAGTAATCGCGATTTCAGGCGCATTTGGCTCTACTATGTCGTCCGCGGCGAGCAGGACGCGGTCTATGACTCGGAAATTCGCGAGAGTTATTTAGAGGCGGAGTCGTATATTGACTACACGCTATGGTTAACCGCCCACCGCGGAAGAATTAACGCGGCCGAAGTCGCAGCCGAGATTGCGCCTATCGAAGATTATGCGGTGATGCTGTGCGGCCAGCCCGCGTTCATTGCGGATCTTGCCCGACAGTTTCGCGGTCTCGGCATACCGGGTGACCGGATTATCACCGAAGAATTCGAGTTCCGCTAACTGTGCCAAGGGCGGCGGAATTCGCGCTTGCAATTTGCACGGGATGTGCCGTATTCCTACTTCTCCACTGGAAGAATCACACGTAGGGTTCGCAAACCTTCCGATCACGGAGGACCTATGAAGGATCTGCTTCACTCCATATCGCAGGTTTTGTCAGGGGCCAATGCTGCCGCTCAAAAGTTGTGACTCACTGAGAAATCTGCGCAACAACACAGAGTCATGGCCCAATCTTTCGATAGAGCGATCGCGCAACTCTATCGGGACTACCTGGAGTTATTAAACGCCTTCGGCGACTTCCGAAAACTGTTGCGTGAAGCGGGAGCGGACATGGCTCTGCGCCGGCGGCTCGTCGGTGCGCCCGAACAAGTATTGCTCGAAAGGGGCATCCGGCTGCCGGACAACACCGAGATAGAGTTTCTGGTAAATACCCCTCACCGGCTGCATCTAATCTTGCCTCCCATCGCGGACAAGGCTCTGCTGGTGGCGACTTCGAACCCCGTCAAACGGGCCATTGTGCGGGCGTGCTCGGATGCCGCCTATCGCGCCTTGCTGATAAACGAACCGAGTCAGGCATTCGCGCGGGAGAAGTGCGAAATGCCTGAAGCGGTTGAGGTGTCCGTGCGCGAAATGCCGAACGACAAGCTGCTGGTGGTGCTGCCGGAGCATCCGAATGCCGTTTTCGGCGAGCAGACACACCACCTGACGAACGGAGCGGTAAAAGAAATACCGCGAGGCCTGAGCCTAGAGTGGCAGGGATCCAACTTGATCGCGGCTGGACGGATCGATGCCATCACGGCGCCCGCACTGCGGCGCGAACTCGAACGAGCGCGACTCGACGTCGACTTAGTGCTCGCCGGGGTGACATTTCTCAGCTCTGCTGGGCTCGGCGCATTGCTGGCGGGGCAAAAGTCTTTGCTAGCACAGGATTGCCACCTGCGTCTGGTGGATGTGCCTGAGGCGGTCTGCACAATTCTCGAGACCGTCGGCTTTATCGACTTGTTCGAGATTATTGATCGTGAAAGTCAAAAGCCAAACGGGACCGATACCAATCATTTCGCTCAGCTTTTTCTCAAAGCCAGCACGTGCACGCGCGCGTACGGACGGCTCCGTCCCCATGAGGCCATATCGGTTTCATTCTCCGACGTTCAACAGGCGCGCCAGCGCATCGGCAATTTAGTTCTGGTCACGCCTATAACCTACTCTGAAAAGCTCAGCGCCATCACGGATTGCCGGCTCTACTTGAAACTGGAAAATTTGCAAATGACAGGCGCTTATAAAGAACGCGGTGCCTTCAGCAAATCGCTCCGGCTGAGCGAGCAAGAGAAGCGGGCCGGGATCGTCACCTCCTCCGCGGGCAATCACGCCCAGGCGGTGGCATATGCCGCCAAACGGATCGGGATTCCCGCGACGATTGTGATGCCGGAAACCACCCCTTTGTCCAAAGTTCAGGGCACGCAAGCGTTTGGTGCTTCCATTGTTTTGCACGGCGATAACTATGATGCCGCCTTTCAGAGAGCCAAGGAACTCCAGCAGCAACAGGGATACACGTTTGTCCATGCCTTCGATGATCCTGATGTTATCGCCGGGCAGGGCACCATCGGTCTCGAGCTATTGGAACAGAATCCCTATTTGGACATCATTGTGGTGCCTATAGGAGGAGGCGGACTCATCTCTGGCATCGCCGTCGCGATCAAAGAGATTAATCCCAAGATCCGCATCATTGGGGTCGAAGCCGCCGCCATGCCCGGCATGTATACCAGTCTCAGTGCTGGCAAAGTCACGACCATCAGCAGCCGCAGCTCCATAGCCGAGGGCATCGCCGTGGCCACCGTGGGAAGCCTCACATTTCCGATTGTGCAGAAGTATGTCGACGATATTGTCACCGTGACGGAAGAAGAAATCGCCAACGCGATTCTACTCCTGTTGGAGCAGGAAAAGACACTGGTCGAGGGCGCCGGCTCCGTGGGCTTTGCGGCTCTGTGCAATCAAAAAATCCAGGGAGTTTCGGGCAAGAACGTGGCGGTGATTGTTAGTGGAGGGAATATCGATCTCAATATTTTGTCCAAAATTCTCGAACGGGGACGGCTGAAGGATGGCCGGCTAACGCACCTGAAAGTCATCCTGCCGGATAAACCTGGAAGTCTGGTCGAGTTGTCGGCTCTATTGGCCGGCCACCACGCAAACGTCCTGCAAATCATTCACGAGCGCTCCTTTTCACAAGCTAACCTCGGCGAAGTGCAAGTCTCGTTTACCCTCGAAACTAAAGGGCACCAGCACGTGCAAGAGATTTTTACATCGCTGGCCGAGAAAGGGTTTCATCTGATTACGGCTTAGACCTGCGGTGAAATCCGCCTGGAATTCGTTCGACATCGTAAACCTCCCGCTGCTCGACCCGGTTCCAGATAGCAACTCTTACATACGAGTCTCCTACAACTGCGCGTCGCGAGAACTCCCAGAGCACCTGCGCAACATAGTTGCCGATTATGCAACGCGCGATGTTGCAATGCTCGCAGGGCTGGTGTTGTATCGGTTGGTGATTCTCACCTGGGTCGCGACAGAGGAAGGCCATGGGAAAGAAGCCCGCCGGTTTGATCTATGGCGTCGACGACAAGCCCCCATTGACCGTATCGGCTCTGTTGGGACTGCAGCATGTCTTCGTGATGACGTCCGGTTGGGTGCTCGTGGTGGTCATCGTGACCACCGTCGGCGGTACTCAGGAGGAAGTCGCTCACGTGCTGCGGATGTCGATGGTTGCGTCCGGCATCGCGACCATTCTGCAATCTCTGCCTAATAGCCCCATAGGTTCCGGATATTTTTGTCCCATCAGCAGCGGCCCGGCATATGTCTCCGCGTCCATTGTAGCGGGCAAAATCGGCGGCTTGAGAGCGGTTTTTGCCATGACGGTGCTCTCGGGCCTGTTCGAGGGACTGCTCGCTCGGATCGTGCCGCGACTACGTCCGCTTTTTCCGCCTGAAGTGACCGGACTGGTGGTGACGATGGTGGGAGTGGAGCTTGTGGCTCTCGGTTGCCCCAGGTTCCTCGGGTTTCAGGATGGTGGCGCTGGCCTTCAGGGAATTGATACCGCAGTCGCGACGGTGACGTTGGCTGCGATGATCGGACCCACCGTATGGGGTAAAGGTAATCTCAAGTTGTATCCCGTGCTTGTCGGTCTCATTGTCGGTTATTTGCTCGCCTATTTTTTGGGAGTTCTTCACACCAACCGGTTCCAGGAGATGCTCGCTGCGCCAATGATCAGCCTGCCAAGGATGGTTCACTTGGGTTGGTCTTTTGATCTTGCATTGCTGCCGGCCTTCCTCATCGCCAGCCTGGCGTCGACCTTGAAAAGCGTCGGTGACTTAAGCCTGTGCCAGAAAATCAACGACGCCGATTGGAAGCGCACCGACATGAAGTCGGTCAGCGGAGGCATTTTCGCCGGCGCCATCGGAACCGGCCTGTCGGGTTTGCTGGGCGGCATCGGCCAATCCACCTTCTCCAGCAACGTCGGTCTTTCCCTCGCCACCGGGGCCAGCAGCCGGTCGATCGCCTTTCCTTGCGGCGTCCTGATTATCCTCCTGGCTTTCCTACCCAAACTCGCGGCCTTTTTTGCCATCATGCCCGATCCAGTAATGGGCGCAATTCTCGTTTACGTCGCCTGCTATATGATTCTTGCCGGCATTCAAGTGATCACATCCCGCATGCTTGACGCCCGGCGGATTTTCGTTGTCGGTATTGCGTTGATTTTCGGCTTGAGCGTGGACATGGTTCCTGGACTGTACCGCGACGTGCCCGACTCGATCCAGCCGCTCTTTTCATCGTCTCTGTCTGTCTCCACAGTCCTTGTCGTGCTACTGAACCTGCTTTTTCGCATCGGCATTACCAAACGACAATTTCTGGAGTTGACCCCCGGCGTCGATGATTCGCAGAAAATTTTTGAATTCATGGAGACCCATGGTGGCGTTTGGGGAGCGCGCCGAGAGGTGATTATGCGCGCGACGGCGGCCGTCAATGAGTTTGCCGAGACCGCCGCCGGCTTGGATCTCGTAAAGGGAAAAGCCCAAGCCGAAGTTAGTTTTGACGAATTCAACCTGGACGTAGACATTCGATACGACGGCGAGCTGATGGAATTTCCCGCTAAGCGACCGACCGAAGAGGCACTTCTCACCGATGAGAGAGCGGTTGCCAGCCTCTCCGCCTTTTTGATTCGCCAGTACGCCGACAGAGTCAAAGCCGAATTGGCCAGTGGCCGTTGTCGTGTCCAAATGCATTTCGATCATTAGAAAGCCCAGGACATCGTGTTGCATCGATGACCCGCAGCGCGTTTCTTTCGGTCGTCGAACGGGCAGTGTGCCGGCCAGAAACGCACGGCGAAGGAGAAAGTTGTGACGATCAAGACACAAACGCTCTTCATGGTAACGTTAGTGCTGGTCGCCGCGGTGCTTGCCACAGCGGGCGTTCTCGGTTGGAGCTCGCGGCAGGCACTGCTTGCGGAGACCGAGGCCCAGGGTCTGGTTATTGCGCGATTGTTGGCGCGCAGCGCCGCCTTCAGTGCGCACGTCATGAACGATGTTGAAACTGCGATCGGCGAACAGATGGTCGTGGAGGCCACCATGGCGGCGCATCTCGTGGCTCTGGGAGAGGCGGCGGGAGTGGACTCTCAGGAGATCAACCGCCGACTTAAGCAAATCGCCGACGACACAGTCTTGGACGAAATTTGGATTACCGACGACAAAGGGCATGCTTACCTGAGAAACATCAGCGAAATCGACTTTACGTTCAGCCCGGATCGCGAGAAGCAGCCCCAAGCGTACGCTTTCTGGCCGCTGCTTACGGGAAAAAGCAAAGCCGTCGTCCAGGAAGCGCGCCAGCGCGAAGTCGACACCCAGGTTTTCAAGTATGCTGGGGTGGCCGGAGTCGACAAGCCGCGCATAGTCCAGGTAGGCTATCATGCTGCATTGCTCCAGCAGCTGCGCTTGCGGATGGGCCTCACTCGCTTGATTAACCAGCTCGTGTCCGAAGGAAGTGTCATTGCGATCCGCGTCCTCGATAAGAGCATGATCACCGTTGACTATGCTGAAAGGGACCGGGGCGAAAGGCTGCCCCAGCCCACCGAGCGCGAGCTGGTAAACGTCCTCAGCGTCGCGAAGGAAGAACGGACGCAAAGTTTTTTAGAAAGATCCGTTCTACAGGTGATCGCTCCGATCGGTGAAGAGGGGGGAAAACTACAGGGTGGTGCGATCCTGGTGACTCTGCCTACAAATCACGTTCAGGCGGCCATTCGCAACCAGACTCGTCTGGCAATGGCTGTCAGCGGACTCGTGCTTCTGTTCGGGTCGGTCATTGCTATTTTCGGCGCCAAGACCATCTCCAAGCCGATTGCCCACTTAACCGAGATGACCCGGCGGATCGCGGCCGGCGACTTCACTCAACGGATCGATATCCCTGCAAAGAACGAAATCGGCGTGCTCGCGGCTTCGTTTAACGAAATGACCCGGCGCTTGAACGAATCAATCGAGCATCTGAAGGAAACCACCGTAGCGAAGGAACGGATTGAAAGCGAGTTACAGATCGCTCATGAAATTCAAATGAGCATGCTGCCGAAGAGTTTTCCTCCGTTTCCGGACCGGAGCGAGTTCGATATTTTTGCCACTCTGGTGCCGGCCAAGGAAGTGGGCGGGGATCTATACGACTTTTTCTTCATCGATGACGATCATCTTTGTTTTGCTGTCGGCGATGTTTCCGGCAAGGGAGTCCCGGCGGCGCTCTTTATGGCCGTGACCAAG
>Ga0210113_1000108_pt1 | contig 18436 bp, 20 predicted proteins | sample MayberryNW_Catta_5_FD_185523 | JGI IMG/M metagenome (GOLD analysis project Ga0210113, IMG submission 185523) | Wetland microbial communities from San Francisco Bay, California, USA, that impact long-term carbon sequestration -... | ecosystem: Environmental > Aquatic > Marine > Wetlands ...
CGAGGCGCTGCTCGTCCGCGCAGTCGAGGCCTCGAACGACGAGCGGCGGCGCATCGCGGCCGACCTCCACGACGGCGTCGTCCAGGACCTCGCGGGCATCTCGTACTCGCTCGCGGCGGCCGCGGAGGCGCCCGACCCGCAGGTGCCTCCGGCGCTGCGCGCAACGCTGCGGGAGGCGGCGGTCGCCACGCGCGACAGCATGCGGCGCATCCGCTCCCTGCTCGTCGAGATCCACCCGCCGAACCTCCAGGCCTCGGGCCTCGAGGCGGCCCTCACGGATCTGGTCGCGCCGCTTCCCTCGCGCGGCATCGACGTGATGCTGGACGTCGACGAGGCCGCGCTCGGCGAGGAGACGGAGCTCCTCTTCTACCGCGCAGCCGGAGAGGCGATCCGCAACGTCGAGCACCACGCCGGTGCGCGCAACCTCTCGGTCGAGGTGGCACGAGCGAACGGCCGCGCGCGGCTCGCCGTCGTCGACGACGGCGCCGGCTTCACCGACGCGGATCGCGAGCGCAGCCGCTCGGAAGGACACGTCGGGCTCTCGCTGCTCGAGGAGCTTGTCTCGCGCGTGGGCGGGACGCTGGAGGTCCGGTCCTCCCCCGGCCAGGGCACGTCGTTCGTGCTCGAGGTGCCCGAGCGGTGATTCGCGTCGTCGTCGCCGACGACCACGCCGTCGTGCGGGCCGGGTTGGTGCAGCTCCTCGCCACCTTCGCGGGCGTCGAACTGGTCGGGGCGGCCGCCGACGGCGAGGAAGCCGTCACGCTCTGTGCCGACCGGGTGCCGGACGTGGTCCTGATGGACCTGGAGATGCCGGTGCTGGACGGGATCGAGGCGACGCGGAGGATCCGCAGCGCGCAGCCCGGGGTCGCAGTCGTCGTCCTCACCTCGTTCTCGGACCGCGAGCGGATCCTGCGCGCGCTCGACGCCGGGGCAGCCGGGTACCTGCTGAAGGACGCGGAGCCCGCCGAGCTGCGCCGCGCGATCGAGGCCGCTGCGCGCGGCGAGGCGCCCCTCGACCCCAAGGCAGCCCGGGCCCTGCTCAGCGCCCGCGCCGGACCGACCGCCGCGGGGTCGCTGTCGGAGCGCGAGCGGGAGGTCCTGGCGATGGTCGCGGAAGGGCTCCCGAACAAGCTGATCGCGCGGGAGCTCTCGATCAGCGAGAAGACCGTGAAGGCGCACCTGACGAACGTCTACCGAGAGATCGGCGTGACCGATCGCACACAGGCCGCGCTCTGGGCCCAGCGGAACGGCGTCACCCGCGCGACGTCGTAGGACCGATGTCCGATTGCGCGTGCCCCGACCTCGGGGCACGATCGGCGCATGTCCCGCACTCGCCCTGGACGGACCCTCGCCGTCGTTCTCGTCGCACTCGTGGCAGCGCTCGCGCTGCCCTTTGCCGCGGCGGCCGACGACGAGCCGCGCGACGACGTCCGCCGCACCGGCTCGTGCACGCGCTCGAGCGGGATCGAGCTCGAGCTCAGGGCCAGGGACGGCGCGATCAGGGTCGAGCTGAGGATCGAGACCGGACGGCGAGGCTCGAGGTGGGGAGTGATCCTGCTGCACGAGCGGCGCACGGTGTTCCGAGGCGTGGTTCGCACTCGCAGCAACGGCTCGCTCCGGCTCCGTCGCAGCGTCCCCGACTGGTTCGGCACGGACACGGTCGTCGTCCGCGCCACGGGGCCGCGGGCCGAGACGTGCCGCGCCTCAGCGGCTCTCCACTGAGCACCCGACTCGTCCGGCCACACACAAGAGAACGTCCAAACCGACGAAGGAGAAGTCACAGATGAGAAAGGCACTGCTCAGCACCATCGGGGCCGGCAGCGCCGCGGCCCTGCTCGTCGCCGCGACCGCGCTCGCCGCTCCGCCGAAGGTCGTAGGCAAGGTCGGTCCCGGGCACACGATCAGCGTCACGGTCGGGGGGAAGCGGGTGAAGACCCTGAAGGCCGGTACCAAGTACCGGTTCGTCGTCACCGACCGCTCCGAGGACCACGACTTCCGCCTCGTCGGCCCGGGTGTCAGCAAGGTGATCACGAGCGAGGGCTTCGTCGGCACGAAGACGGCCCTCGTCACGCTCCGCAAGGGGACGTACCGGTTCTTCTGCGCGCCGCACGCGGAGGACATGCACGGGTCGTTCCGCGCGGTCGCCTGAGGATGCAGGCCGCCTCCGCTCGCCACGCTGGGCGGGCGGAGGCGTTTACGGCTTCGAGGCGGGAACCACGCGGTCGAGCTTCGCGTAGGCGATGTAGCGGTGGCTTGCGAAGAACCGCGGCCAGCAGGCCTGCAGTGCGATCTCCTCGCGGCCCCGCGACTGGAGCACCTCGAGCTGGTTCGCGCGGACGATGCGGTGGCCCGTCACGACGTACCGGAACGACCCGTACGGCACCTCGAACGTGACCGGGTCTCCGGGCTGGAGCTTGTCGATGTCGGAGAACGGCGCGCCGTAGGTCGTGCGGTGGCCGGCGACGTAGGTGAGGCGGCCCTCTCCGGGGAACCCCGTGGGGGGGTGCAGCCCCGGCCCCTTCTTCAGCGACTCGGTGTCGGTCCCGAGCACGACCCACACACGCAATCCGAGGCGCGGGACGACGAGGCGCCCGATCGGCTCGCCGACTCCCGTCTTCTTGCGGTACGCGACGGCGGAGCGCCGGTAGTACGCCTCCAGGTCAGCAGCCCGCGGCCGCGTCGTCGTCGGCGGGAGATGTCGCGCCCGCTCCTCGTAGGCCGAGGCGAGGTGAGCCTGCTCACGCTTGTTGAGGACGAGGGTGACCGGGTCCTGCCACTGCCAGACCGTGACCACCCAGGCGAGCACGAGCAGCCCGCCGAGGGCGAGCAGAGCACCCGTCGCACGCAGGACCACGAGCAACACGGCCCGGCCGCGCCGGTCCGGCGTCGCGCCGCCCGGGGCTAGCTCAGTTCCCGCGCCGTCGAGTTCGGTAGACAACGACGAGCCCGAGCCCGAGCATGCTCGCGCCGATCAGCGCCGGCACGACGAGCGCCGCGCCGGTGAACGGGAGCAGCCCGTCGTCGGTCGACTCCGCGGCCGGAGGCGTGAAGACGCCCGGCTTCACCTGCGTGGACTCCGTCTTCGTGCCGGCTGCCGGGGCCTCACTGCCGTACTGATCCTGCGCAGGCGTCTGCGCCAGGGCGGCACCCGAGAAGGCAAGCGCGCCGACGAGCATCACCACTGTCAAAACCTTCCTCATCCCAGTTTCCCCCAGTTCCTCTTTCCCAGTGGGCCGGTGCTTTCCCCTCAGGTTCAGCGTGAAACAGAACGACGGCGTTTGCAAGTCTAGCTGCCAGATCGGGCCGCGACTAGGCGCCGGGGCCGAGCTCGTCGAGCAGGCGCTCGCGCGGGTTCAGCGCCCGCGCGCGCCGCACGGCCGCGGCGCGCTCCGCGCCCCGGGTCACAGCGGCGAGCTCGTACCACGTGCGCCAGCTCTCCGGCGCGTGGCGGGTGGCGCGCCGGAACGTCACCGCGGCAGCGCGCCGATCGCCGGACCCGACCTGCGCACGGCCCAGGAGCAGCAGGGGCTCGACCGACCACGGCGCGAAACGCCCCGCTGTGCGGGCGTCCGCGATCGCGCGGTCGTAGTCCCGCGCCTCCGCGGCGTCTGCGCTCGCCGCCGCGGCGCGCGCGCCGAGACCGAGGAAGGCCGCGACGGGGACGAGCGCCAGGACGGCCGCGAGGAGCACGATCCGTCGGCGCTCGAACGTCCCTCCTCGCCGCTCGGGCGCGGACCCGAGCACCGCTCCTGCGGCTGCGAGCGCGACGAGGGTCAGGACCGGGAACTCCCAGTCCCAGTCGAATCCGGCGTGGACGGCATAGGTCGCGATGACGCCCGCTGCGGCCGGCACGAGCGGCCGCCGCCGGAACCTGACCGCGAGCGCGAGCGGGACGCCGAGGATTGCGATGACGAGCGCGAGACCGAGCGGGCCATACTCGGCGAGCGACTCGGCGTAGAGGCTGTGGGCATCGCGGAGCGTGCCCGCATACGGCCGCTGGGCGAGCCAGTGGCGCCGGTAGCTCCCGCCCCCCGAGCCGACGAGCGGATGCTCCTCCGCGACGTCCATCGCCACCCGCCAGGCGTCGATGCGCCCGTTGCCGGAGAGGTCGAACAGGCGGTCGTTCAGGTTGCCCCCGCTGACCTGGGTGGGCGGTGCGGCGAACGAGTCCGCGATCTGCCGCGGCCCGCCGAGGGCCGCGACGGTGAGCGCGAGCGCGGCGACGAGGCCTCCGGCGAGCGCCGCGTTCCCCACCGTCGCGGCGCGTCGAGAGATCGAGACACGCGGCGCGACGCCGGCGACGAGCGCGGCCACGCCGGCCGCGAACAGGGCCAGCCCGAGCGCCACGGCCGCAAGCGCGTGGCCGTCGGCGGAGGCCTGGGCGAGCGTATGGCCCGGCTCGGTCAGCGGGCCGGACCGCGACGCGATCCAGACCGCGAGCGCCGGCCAGGGCGCGACCGCCAGGACGGTGACGACGAGCTGCAGCCGACGGGGATCGAGGACGAGCGTGACCACGAGCCCCGCCAGCAGCGCGAGCCACGCGCCGCGGCTGAACGTGAAGTAGAGCGTCAGGGCGAGAGGGACGGTCGAGGTCGCCGCTCCGAGGCGCACGACCAGGCTCTCGGATCTCGCGACCAGCGAGAGCGAGAGCAGCAAGCCGAACGCCGCCAGGACGCCGAGGGCGTTCCAGTAGCCGACCGGCTCGGAGAGGCGGTAGACGGTGATCGCGTCGTACTCGGCGAACCGCTCCGGGAACAGACGGCCGGCGAGCGCGTCCAGGCAGACGACGCAGGTACCCGCCCAGAGCCCGACCAGGAGCGCCGGCACACGCGGCTGGCGGACGACGAGCGCGAAGGCGAGGGCGCCCGCCGTGTACGCGAGGGCGCGCTGAATCTCCGGTACCGCCTCCGTCGTCGTCCCCCACGTCGACGACGCGAGCGCCCACAGCGCGTACGCCGAGACGAGCGCGGGGAGCGCGAGCTCCGGCAGCCCGAGCACGGGCCGCGGCCGCACGACGAGCGCGACGGCCGAGACCGCCAAGAAGGCGATCGTCACCGGGCCCCAGGCGGTGGCGAAGTAGCCGCCGTGCGAGAGGCCGAGCCCGGCGACGAGCAAAGCCGCCCCGATCCCGACGAGCCACGACTCGAGCACGTGGACGCGCGAGGACACGCCCTCGGAGGGGCGCTCGAGCAGCGCAGAGGTCGCCGGCTCGGCCGCTTCGCCGTTCACGTCGTCTCAGAGTACGCGCAGGTCCCGGACGCGCCGGACTCGGAGCGACGCCCCGGAGGCGAACGCGATAGAACCTCCCTGTGACCGAGGGCCCGGCCTGGCTGAACGCAATCGGCCAGATCTTCCACGTCATCCCCGACCTCGCGACGCCGGAGCAGGTGCAGTCGTCCCTGCGCGAGATCCTCGAGGACCCGGAGCTCGAGCTCTTCTGGTGGAGCCGCGACGAGCGGTGCTACGTGGACGTGCACGAGGCACCCCGCGACTCGCTCGCGAAGGCGCCCGCCCAGGTCGTCACGCTCGTCGAGTACGACACGCGCAAGGTCGGCGCGATCGCGCACGAGGCGCGTCTCCTCGAGCGGCCCGAATTCCTCGACTCGTTCGTGCCCGCGATGCGGATCGCGATGGAGCGCGACCGCCTGCAGCGTGATCTCCTGCACACGATCGAGCAGCTGCGTGCATCCCGTCTGCGCCTGGTGACTGCGGGCGACGCGGAGCGGCGGAGGCTGGAGCGCAATCTCCACGACGGAGCGCAGCAGCGGCTGACGGCGGCGCTCCTCACGCTGCGCCGGCTGGAGCGCCAGGTCGAGGGCGACGGTGAAGCGGCAGCGCTCGCCCGATCGGCGCGGGACTCGCTCGCGGCGGCGATCGACGACCTCCGGGAGCTCGCCCGGGGCCTGCACCCGCCGCTCCTCGCCCGCCGCGGGCTCGCGGCGGCGGTCCGCGCGGGCTCGGCCCAGTCGGCGGTCCCGGTCGAGCTCGACCTCGAGGTGGGAGAGGGCCTCCCTCCTGCCGTCGAGGCCGCCGCGTACTACGTCTGCTCCGAGGCGGTGACGAACACGGTGAAGCACGCGCGCGCCACGCGCGCCTGGCTCACGATCCGGAACGCCGGCGACGAGCTCGCGGTCGAAGTGCGCGACGACGGGATCGGCGGCGCCCGAGCCGACGGCGATGCCGACGGAACCGGCCTGCCGGGGCTCTACGACCGGGTCGAGGCGCTCGGCGGGACTCTCGAGCTGGAGAGCCCGCCCGGCCGGGGCACGCGGCTCGTCGCGCGCTTCCCGCTCGCCCCGGGCGGCGAGGTGTCGTGAGCGAGTGGCATGCGCGGCGCTGCTCCGCAGCGGAGGCCGTGTCCGGGCTGCGGCCCGGCGACCACGTCTTCGTCGGCAGCGCGTGCGCGACGCCGCGATCGCTCGTCGCGGCACTCGAGCGGCTCGAGCCGCCGATCCCGGGGCTCGTCCTCCTCCACTTCCTCACCGACGGCCTCGACGAGGCCGGCGGCAAGACCACCGCGTACCGCCATCGCGCGCTCTATCTCGGGAGCGACGCCCGCGCGCTGATGCCCAGCGGGCTGATCGACTACCTCCCGGTCTCGCTGCCCGAGGTGCCGAGGCTCCTCCGGACGGGCCGGATGCGGCTCGACGCTGCCCTGATCCAGATCGCGCCGCCGGACGCCGACGGCACGTGCAGCCTCGGCATCTCGGTCGACGTGACGAAGGCCGCGGCGCTCGCCGCCCGGACCGTCGTGGCCGAGGTGAACCCGGCGATGCCGCGCACGCGCGGCGAGAGCCGCATCCCGACCGACCGGATCCACCGTTTCGTCGAGGTCGACACGCCCATCGTCGAGTACCTCCACCCGGAGGCGGAGGGCGTCGCGGAGCAGATCGCCCGCTACGTCGCCCGGCTGGTCGACGACGGCGCGACGCTCCAGGTCGGCCTCGGCCGGGTCCCGAACCGCATGCTCGCGTACCTGACGAACCGCCGCGAGCTCTCGATCCACTCCGACGTGCTCACCGAGCCGGTCGTCGACCTCGTCGCCGCCGGTGTCGTCTCGGGGCCCGTGGTCGCGAGCATGGCGATGGGGACGCGTCGGTTGTACGACCTCGTCGACGACAACCCGCGGTTCGGCTTCCACCCGGTCGACGAGGTGTGCGACCCGGAGGTCATCGCAGGCAAGACCCGGATGGTCTCGGTGACGCAGGCGTTCAGCATCGACCTCACGGGCCAGGTCTGCACGGAGAGTGTCGACGGCGAGCTCTACGGCGGGGTGTCGACCGGCCCCGCGTTCCATCGCGGCGCCCTCGCCTCGGAGAGCGGGCTCGCGGTCGTCTGCCTCGCCTCCCGCACCCCGGGCGGCCGCCCGGCGGTCAAGGCCTCGCTCGATCCGTCGGAGGCCGTCTCGATCCCGCGCGCCGACGTGCACTGGGTCGTCACCGAGTTCGGGACCGCGTACCTCTTCGGGCGCTCGCTGGCCGAGCGCACCGTCTCGCTGATCGAGATCGCGCACCCGGACGACCGGGAGTCACTGCTCGAGGCCGCGGTCGAGCAGGGGCTCGTCGGGCCGAAGCAGCTCCTGCGGAGTCGCGGCGCCTACCCGGTGGCGGAGGAGCGCGACCTCCGGCTGCGCGACGAGCGCGAGATCCGGGTGCGGCCGACGCGGACGACGGACGCGCGGGCGATGCAGGAGCTCTTCTTCCGTCTGAGCGAGGAGGACGTCCGGAGCCGCTTCTTCCAGAAGCTCACCTCGCTGACCGACTCGGTCGCGCAGCACCTGTGCAGCGTGGGCTACGAGGAGGAGATGGCGTTCGCCGCCGTCGTCGGGCCGCAGGAAAGCGAGCGGATCGTCGGGACGAGCTGCTACTACCTCGACCCCTCGACCGGCCTCGCCGACGTCGCCTACCTCGTCGACCCGGAGTGGCAGGGCCTCGGGCTCGGAACCATCCTCCACGACCGGACGGTGGAGTACGCGCGCGCTCACGGCGTGCGCGGGTTCACCGCGGACGTGCTCGTCACGAACGGCGCGATGCTCAAGGTCTTCCAGCGGGGCGCACACGAGCTCACGACGACGATGGTCGCGGGGAGCTACGAGGTGACGATGATCTTCCCGCCGGCGCCGGGCTAGACGCGGGGCTAGACCCGTCCGCGGAAGGTGTCGCAGGAGTTCGGCGAGCCGCCGTCGATTCCGCGCACGAACCAGCTCTGACGCTGGTCGGAGGAGCCGTGCGTCCAGGTCTCGGGATTGACCTGCCCCTGCGTCTTCTCCTGGATGCGGTCGTCGCCGATCGCCGCGGCGGACGTCAGCGCGTCCTGGACGTCCGCGCGCGTGATGTCCTCGATGAGGCCCGCGCGCCGCGCGTTCGCCACCCACGCCCCCGCGTAGCAGTCGGCCTGGAGCTCGACGCGGACGCCGTTGCTCTGCGGCCCGGTGTCGCCGCCCTGCGCGCGCTGGAGAGTCCCGGTCAGGTTCTGGACGTGGTGGCCGTACTCGTGGGCGAGCACGTAGGCCCGCGCGAGCGGAGCCGAGGACCCACCGAACGACTCGAGCTGGTCGAAGAAGCCGAGGTCGATGTACACGTGGCGGTCGGCCGGGCAGTAGAAGGGCCCGACGGCCGAGCTCGCAGTCCCGCAGCCCGTCGAGATGCTTCCGTCGAAGAAGCGCGTCGTCGCCGGCTCGTAGTTCCGCAGCGCCTTCGCCCAGTAGCCCTGCACGCTGTTGACGACGCCGAGGACGAAGCAGTCCTCGTGCTCGTTCGCGTCCTGCCCGCTCTGACAGTGGTCGAGCGTCGTCCCGGGAGCCGCAGTGCCTGCGCTCTGGCCGGCGAGGTCGCCGAGGCCGCCGAGCCCGCCGCCGCCGCCGAGGTTGCCCCCGAGCAGCACGACGGCGAGGACGATCAAGACCGTCACGATGCCGCCGCCGCCGAGCGCCATCGGGGCCCCGCCACCCATGCGCCGCCCACGGTAGTCCTCGACCTGCGAGCGATCGAGCCTCGCGTCCTTCCGGAACCGCATGGCGCCCGTTATACCCTGCGGCCGGGCGCCGGTAACTACGCTCCGCGCATGGAGGGGACGATCGAGACCGCGGAGCTCGTGCCGCCGCTCCAGGGGTCGCCGCTCGCGCTCGAGCGGGTCGAGCTGCAAGGGGAAGCCGCCTGGTCGCCGTCGCACCCCGACGACGACGTGCTCCTCTGGGTCGTGGACGGGGAGGGCACCCTCTCGCTCGGAGGGGGCTCGCTCACGCTCGGCCCCTCGACCGCGGCGCTCGTGCTCGCGGGCGAGCAGGCAGCTGTGGAGGCCTCCGGCTCCCTGCGGCTGCTGCGGATCACCGTCGGTCCGGGCGCGGACCGCCACGCGCCGCTCGGGCCCCGGGAGACGACGGCCAGCCTCGATGACGCGGGGGCCGAGGCGGCGACAGGCGCGCGCTCGTTCCAGCTTCTCTTCGGGCCACACAACGGCTCGACGCGGGCGACGCTGTTCGCCGGCTACATCCCGCCAGGGAAGGCACCGTGGCACTACCACCTGTACGACGAGATCGTCTGGGTCCCCGAAGGCCCGGGCCAACTCCATCTCGGCGAGGCCGTGCAGGAGCTCGCCGCGGGGGCAGCGTTCCGGCTGCGGCCGCGCCAGGTGCACATCGTCGAGAATGCGAGCCCCGACCGGGAGCTCGCGATCCTCGGCGTCTTCACGCCCGCCGGCAGCCCGTCCGCCGCGTATCTGTCGCCCGAGGTCGCGGCGGCGTACGCCTTCGCGGGGTGACGGTCGAGCGGCCCGTGCTGCTCTACGACGCCGACTGCCGGGTCTGCCGGTTCGTCGCGCGCGCGACGCTGCGCCTCGACCGGCGGCAGGAGCTCGGCTTTCTCCCCCTCCAGGATCCCGAGGCCGACCGCTTCCTCGAGGGGCTCCCAGCGGGGGAGCGCCTGGCGAGCTGGAGGCTCGTACGCCGCGACGGCTCCCTCGCCGGCTACGGCGCGGGCCTGAGCGAGCTCCTCGGCTCCATGGCGGTCACGCGCGCGTTCGGTCGTGCCGTCTCCGTCGTCCCGGACCGCGTTCTCGACGCTCTCTACGAGCCGACGGCCCGGCGACGCGGGCGCCTCGGGCGCCTCGTCCCGCGCGGTCCGGCGCCGCGGCGCTATCCCTGAGCCGCGGCGATCCGGCGATCGCAGTAGGGTCGGCCGATGCGTAACTCCGACGGCAAGGAGTACGTCCGCACGCTCGTGTTCGCGGCGCTGCTCGGCGTGCCGGTCGCATTCGCCGCCGTGCTGTTCCAGACCGCGATCCACGATCTGATCCACCTCGTCTGGGACGTGATCCCCGACGAGCTCGGCTGGAGTGAGCCGTCCTGGTGGTACGTCGTTCTCGTTCCCGGGCTCGCGGGATTGCTCGTCGCCGCCGCGGTTCGGCTGCCCGGGCACGGCGGGCACTCTCCCCTGGAAGGCCTCGGGGCAGAGCCGATTCGACCGATCGAGCTCGCCAGCATCCTCCCCGCCGCGCTCGCAACACTGGGGCTCGGCCTCGTGCTCGGTCCCGAGGCGCCGCTCATCGCGCTCGGGATGGGTCTGGGCGCGCTCTCCGTGAAGTTCCTTCCCTCCGAGGGCACCGGGGCCCAGCTGCTGGTCTTCTCGGGTGCATTCGCCGCGGTCGCGGCGCTCTTCGGCGGGCCGTTGATCGCGGCCTTTCTCCTGTTCGAGGTCACGGCGGCCAGCGGGAAGATCCCGGCACAGCAGATCGGTCGCGCGCTCCTGCCCGGGTTCGTGGCCGCCGGCACCGGGGCGCTCGTCTTCACCGGGGTGGCGGACTGGCAGGGGCTGCACCAGGGGAATCTCTCGCTGCCGTCGCTGCCGCCGTACGAGAGCGTGCGTGTCACCGACCTCGCCTGGTGCCTGGTCATGGCCGTCGTCGTCGCGGGGGTCATCGTCGCCCTGCGCCACCTCGCGCATCGCATCGCCGCGCAGTCTGCCCTCGGCCCGGTCCCGCTCCTGGTCGTCGCCGGGCTGCTCGTCGGCACGTTGGCCGTGGTCTTCCGGGCGACGGCCGACCGGCCGGTGGACCTGGTCCTGTTCTCAGGTCAGACCGAGCTCCCCGACGTCGTGGCCGAGGGCTCGGCGGCCGTGCTCGTGCTGCTCGTGGTGACGAAGGGTCTGGCCTACGCGCTGTCACTCGGCGCGGGGTTCCGAGGGGGGCCCGTCTTCCCGGCGATCGCGCTCGGTGTCGCCGCCGCGATGGTCGCCGAGAACGTCCTCCCCGGGCTGCACACGACCCCGGCCGTGGCGACCGGGATCGCGGCGGCCACGACGGCCGTCCTCAGGGTGCCGTTCACCGCAGTGCTCCTCGTCTCGCTGCTGATGGGACCGTCAGCGTTCGACGTCGCTCCGATCGCGGTCCTCGCGGCCGCCATTGCCTGGCTTGTCGTGACCTGGCTGCCGACTCCGGAGGACCGGGCGCAGGCCCGCCTCACCGAGGCCGCACCAGCAGGCTCCGCCTGACATCCGAGGATCGGCCGGCGCCGGCGCGCTCGCCGGCCGATCCTCACCTCCGGAAGACGGCGCTCAGAGCCGGAGCACGCCCGGCCGCGTCAGCGCCCAGATCACCCAGACCGCGAGCGCGATTTCGAGGATCGTCCAGAACGGGTAATACGGGATGAAGAAGAAGTTCGCGATCGCGCTCAGGACCGCGAGCGTCAGTGCGACCATGCCACCCCAGGCCTTCTGTGCGAGGAGCGCGAGGCCGGCGAGGAGCACGAGGATGCCCAGGAGCAGGTGGATCCAGCCCCATGCCGTCGTGTCCAGGTCGAACGTGTAGTTCGGCGTCCGGACGAAGAAGTCGTCGTCGAGGATCGCGGTCAACCCGGCGATGCCCTGGAAGATGCCGATCAGGATCATCATCACGGCCGCGAACATGACGCCGCCGACCGCGAGCCCCGAGACCGGAGGCTCCGACCTGTAGTCACTCATTGCTCCACGCTCCTTTCGACCCCGGTTCGCGACGGCGCGTGGGACTCTAGGCGAGACCTCAGACGGTCGCGACCTCGCGGGCGAGTGAGTCGACCGTCAGCCGCGCGCCCGTGGCCTGCTCGACGAGGTGATCCCAGCGCACCGACTGCCCGGGAGCGAAGAGCCTGCCTGCGAGGAGCTCGCCGGCCTCCGGGCGGTCGACGAGCCCTCCGGCCTCCGCCTGCAGCGCGTCCCGCAGCTGCAGCGCGACGATCGACCCGTACAGATAGGTGTGGTAGTAGACCGGGGCCACGGCGATGTGGATCTTCGACGCCCAGTCGGGAGCCGACCGCCCCTCCGGCGGCGTCAAGAGCTGATGACGGGCGACGAGCTCCCACCACGCAGCATCCAGATCGCCGTCGGGATCCGCGTACAGGATCCGCTCGAAGCCGTTCATCACGAGCACCCAGCGCGTGAAGACGAGGAGATCCGCAACCCGGGCCGAGCGGAGCCCGCCCTCGAGCGCCTCCGCTTCGCTCGCGTCGACGCCACGCACGCGCTCCAGCCAGTCGCGGTCGCCCCCGAGCGCGCCGAAGAGGAGCGCGGTCGCCTCGGTCGTGACGAGATGCGTGTCCCGCAAGATCCAGGACAGGGACTCGTCGAACCCGAGGTCGTAGACGCCGTGCCCGAGCTCGTGGAGCATCGTCTCGGTCCACGAGTGGTTGTCGACGACGTTCGCGAGCACCCGTACGTCGCCGCCGCGGTCGACGTCGATGCAAAAGGCGTGCTGGCACTTCCCCTGGCGCGGGTACAGGTCGCTGCGGTCGAGGATCCCTGCCACCTCGAGCCCGATCCGCTCGTACGTGCCCCGCGCGAGCGCGACGACGTCCTCGCCCGCGAAGAGCGGATCGAGGTTCACGCCGCCCTCGCTCGGGGGCTCCTGGAAGAACGGATCGGCGTAGTGCCAGGGCCGGAGCTCCGAGACCGAGACCCCGAACCGCTCGGCGAGGCGCGAGTCGAGCTCCGCCTTCCAGCGCCCGAACGGCTCTGCGGTCGCGCGGTCGGCAGCCGCGAGCGTCTCCACGAGCTTGTCCTCGTCCATCTCGTCCCTCGCGAGCGAGAGCGCGAACCAGTCACGGTGGCCGAGCGCCCGCGCCGCCTCGTTCCGAAGGCGCGCGAGCTCGCGCACGTCGTCGGCGACCGCGGCGCCCACCGTCTTCGACGCCTCCCACGCCTCCCGGCGCTCGCCCGAGTCGTCGCTCTCGCGGAGGATGCGCTTGATCGCGTTGTCGTCCACCTCCTCGCCGCGGACGACACCCCGGTGCCGCGAGAACCGGGCCTCGACCGAGGCTTCGAGCTCGATGATCCGTGCTCGGAGGGACTCCGGAAGCTGATGCGGCAGGATGAGGTTGCGGAGCAGCTCGAGCCGGCGCCCGACGACGCCGTCCCCGTTCGCCGCCTGCTGCACCCGGTCGTAGAGCTCGCGCTCGGCGAGGACGTTCGACCACTCGAGCTCGGCGCCCGCGCGCCGGCGCTCCGTCTCGTCGTTCGCCTCGACGTTCGCATCCCACCAGGCGACGTTCCGTACGCGGTCGAGAGGGGCGAGCGACGCCTCGACCTCCTCGACCAGCGAGAGCGCGTCCGCCACGCGGCGAGCATACAGACGCCGCGGCGAAGCTCGGGAAGGACGCGAGTAGAGTCGGGTGATGGCTGCCACCGGCACGATGTCGCGCACGCTCCCCTGGGACTGGTACACGGACCCGGCCGTCCTCCGGCTCGAGCAGGAGCGGATCTTCCGGCGCTTCTGGCAGTACGCGGGGCTCCTCACCGATGTCGCGCAGCCAGGCTCGTTCGCCGCCACGCGGGCAGGCGACGTGCCGGTGGTGCTCGTCCGGGACGAGGGCGGCACCCTGCGCGCGTTCCTCAACGTCTGCAGGCATCGCGGGTCGCTCGTCTGCGAGGGGTCCGGCATGCGGAAGACCCTCCAGTGCCCTTACCACGCGTGGACGTACGGGCTCGACGGCCGGCTCCTGAACGCGCCCCGCCTCGAGCGCGAGGAGACCGCGGCCGAGGCGGGCGAGCTCGGGCTCGTGCAGCTCCGGCTCGAGACGTGGGGGCCGTTCGCGTTCGTCAACCCGGACCCCGAGGCGGCGCCGCTCTCCGACTTCCTCGGCGACATCCCCGAGCGCCTCGCCGCCTCGGGCGTCGACGTCGACGCGCTGCGCTTCCTCGAGCGCGCCGAGTCCGAGTGCGAGGCGAACTGGAAGATCTGCGCCGAGAACTACCTCGAGTGCTACCACTGCCCGACCGCGCACCCCGGATTCTCCGCGGTGGTCGATGTGTCGCCGGACGGTTATCTCCTCGAGGCCGAGGGCTGGCGCATGTCTCAGGTCGGGCCCGTTCGCCCGGAGCCGCGCGGCCCGTACCGCCCTGCGGGCGAGGTCGAGCGCGGGCAGTTCCACTTCCTCTTCCCGAACACGGTCGTGAACGTGATGCCCGGCCGACCGAACGTCTCGATCGGCCCGATCGTCCCGCTCTCCCCCGAGCGCACCCACCGGACGCTCGACTACCTCGTCGCCGAAAGCGCGGACGAGGCGTGGATCGCTGACATGCTCGCCTTCGACGCGCAGGTGGGCGCCGAGGACCTCGCGCTCGTCGAGCGGGTGCAGGCCGGCGTCCGCTCCGGCCTCCTCCACGGCGGCCGCCTCCTCCCCGCCTCCGAGCGGCTCGTCGCGCACTTCCAGGAGCTCGTGCTCCAGGCGCTCGCATAGCCGGTCCCGCACCGTCTCCGTTCGGTTAACGTCCCGCGCGCATGCGGATCAGCCTCACGCCGAAGACGACCGAGTTCTTCACGCTGTTCGCCCGCGCGGGCCAGAACGCGCTCCAGGTGGCGCAGCTCGTCGAGCGCCGTTTCCGCGAGCACCCGAGCTCCGGTGTGACGCAGGAGCAGGTGAAGAAGGAGGAGACCGAGGGCGACGCCCTCACCCGCGAGCTCATCACTCTGCTCAACACCCAGTACCTGACGCCCTTCGACCGCGAGGACATCTACCTCCTCGCGACCGAGATCGACGACGTCGTCGACTACCTCGAGGAGGCGTCGGACCTCCTCGGGCTGTACGGGGTCGAGATGCCGACCCGGCACGCCGTCGAGCAGTGCGCGGTGATCGTCCGGGCGTGTCAGCAGCTCGCGATCGCGTGCGAAAACCTGAAGGGGATGCGCGGGGTCGACGACGCGCTCGTCGAGCTGAAGCGGCTCGAGGACGAGGGCGACCAGATCCTCCGCGACGCGATGGGCTCGCTCTTCCGGGACGATCGGATCGACCCACTCAACGTCATTCGCTGGAAGGACATCTACGAGGCGCTCGAGCGGGCCCTCGACGCCTGCGACACGGCCGCCAACGTGATCGCGAACATCCTCGTCAAGAGCAGGTAGCCCGTGGACGCGACCCTCGTCGCAGTCGTCGTCGTCGCGCTTTTCTTCGACTTCACGAACGGCTTCCATGACACGGCCAACTCGATCGCCACGAGCGTGTCGACGCGCGCGATCGGCCCTCGACAGGCCGTCGCGATGGCCGCGGTGCTGAACTTCGCGGGGGCGTTCGTGTCGTTCGAGGTCGCCGCGACGATCGCGACTGGCATCGTCGACCAGGACGCCATCACCCTCGACGTCATCCTTGCGGGGCTCGTCGGAGCGATCACATGGAATCTCGTCACGTGGTTCCTCGGCCTCCCCTCGAGCTCGAGCCACGCACTCATCGGGGGGATGATCGGCTCCGCGGTCATGGCCTCCGGCTGGGACGTCGTCCAGTGGCAGGGCCTCAAGGAAAAGGTGCTGATCCCGTCGCTCGCCGCGCCGTTCCTGGGCATCGTGATCGCCTTCGTCCTGATCCTCGCGATCACGTGGCTGATCGCCCGACGCTCGCCGTCCCGGGTCAACCACGTGTTCCGCCGCGCGCAGCTCGTGTCCGGCGGGTTCGTCGCGTTCACCCACGGCACGAACGACGCGCAGAAGACGATGGGCATCATCGCGCTCGCGCTCGTCGCCTCGGGTCATCTGTCCTCCGACTTCACGCGCCCGCCGCTCTGGGTCATCGTCTCGGCCGCGCTCGCTATGGCCGCCGGGACGTACGTAGGCGGCTGGCGCATCATCCGCACGCTCGGCCAGCGCATCGCGCGCATCGACCCGCCGCAGGGCTTCACCGCCCAGACCGCCTGCGCGAGCATCCTCTGGACCACGGCCCACTACGGCTTCCCGGTGTCGACGACACACACGATCTCCGGCAGCGTCCTCGGGTCCGGGGCGATCAGGGGCTTCTCGGCGGTGCGCTGGGGCGTCGCCGGCAACATCCTCGTCGCCTGGGTGCTGACCATCCCGATGGCCGGGCTCGTCGGGGCGCTGATGGAGGCGCTGACGCGCCTTCCGGAGGGCGACGTGCTCGTGTTCCTGCTCGCGGGCGTGATCGCTGCTGCCGCGTTCCTCGGCCGGAGCTACCAGACGCGCCGCCTCGCCTCGGCCCCGGCCCCGGCCTGAAGCTGCCGGAAACTACGCATTCAAGCTTTTGGATGGGTCGCTACCCTGAAGGCGTGGCCGGCTCGTCGCTCGTCGACTATTGCAGCCCGCTCGTCGAGGAGACGCTGTCGCGCTCGCAGGCCGTGGAGCTCGAGCGGCTCTTCAAGGCGCTCGCCGACCGTCATCGGATCCGGATCCTCAACCTCCTGGCAAACGTGAAGGACGCCGTCTGCGTCTGCAAGCTCGAGCCGGCGCTCGGGCTGTCGCAGCCCACGGTCAGCTATCACCTCCGACTGCTTACGGACGCGGGGCTGCTCCAACGTGAGCGACGCGGGCGCTTCGCCTACTACCGGATTGCCGATGGTGCGCTCGACCGCGTGGGCGAGCTCGTGGGGACGCCATCGGGTTCACAGGAGCACGCCCCGTGAACATCCTCTTCGTCTGCGTCCAGAACGCCGGCCGGTCACAGATGGCGGAGGCGCTTTTCCGCCGCCTGTCCGGAGATGGCAACGAGGCACGCTCGGCGGGTTCGGCACCCGGCACCCACGTGCACCCTGAGGTCGTCGAGGCGATGCGGGAGCTCGGGGTCGACTTGGCCGACCGCGTCCCGCGCCGGCTCGAGCGGACCGACGCGGAGTGGGCCGACGTCGTCGTGACGATGGGTTGCGGGGACGCCTGCCCATACATCCCCGGAAAGCGGTACCTGGACTGGGAGCTCGACGACCCCGCGGGAAAGAGCATCGCCGAGACACGCGCCGTCCGGGACGAGATCGCCTCGCGGGTCGAGCTCCTGATCGGGGAGCTGGAACAGGAGGACGCGGATGGCGACCGCTGAGCGCACGCGGGGAGCTGAGGAAGGAGCGGTTCTCTCGCGCCTCTCACGCCTCGATCGCTTCCTCCCGATCTGGATCGCGCTGGCGATGGCCGGCGGCCTCGCCCTCGGCACGATCGTCCCGAGCCTGAACGACCGGCTGGAGGCGCTGCGGATCGGCGCGGTGTCGCTCCCGATCGCGATCGGGCTCCTGCTCATGATGTATCCCGTCCTCGCGAAAGTGCGCTACGAGGACATGGGGCGGATGAGCGACGACGGGGTCGGCAACTGGCGCTTCTTCGGCACCTCGATTTTCCTCTCCTGGGTCGTCGGGCCGGCGCTCATGTTCGCGCTCGCGTGGACGTTCCTCGCGGACCAGCCCGCCTACCGGACGGGGGTGATCATCGTCGGCCTCGCCCGCTGCATCGCGATGGTGCTCGTCTGGAACGACATCGCGCTCGGCGACCGGGAGCGCGCCGCCGTCCTCGTCGTCTTCAACGCCCTCTTCCAGGTTGCCGCGTACGCGCTCCTCGGCTACTTCTACCTGACCGTCCTCCCTGGCTGGCTCGGCTTCGACACCCAGGGGTTCGAGGTCGGGGTCTGGGAGGTCGCGCGCACCGTCCTCGTCTTCCTCGGGATCCCCCTGCTCGCCGGCTACCTCACGCGCACGATCGGGATCCGCCGCCGCGGCCGCACCTGGTACGAGCACCGGTTCGTCCCGCGCATCTCGCCGTTCACGGTCTACGGCCTCCTCTTCACCATCGTCGTCCTCTTCGCTATCCAGGGAGAGGAGATCACCGCGCAGCCGCTCGACGTCGCCCGGATCGCAGTGCCGCTCCTCGTCTACTTCGCGGTCATGTGGTTCGCGGGGCTCGCGGCGGGGCGCTTCATGCGTTTCCCGTACCCGCAGACGGCAGCGCTCTCGTTCACGGTCGCGAGCAACGACTTCGAGCTCGCGATCGCGGTCGCCGTCGGCGTGTTCGGGGCCACGTCCGGGCAGGCGCTCGCCGGCGTCGTCGGCCCGCTGATCGAGGTCCCCGTGCTCGTCGCGCTCGTGTACGTCGCGCTCTGGCTCCGCCGGCGGCTCGAGTGGCCAACGCCGCAAGCGCGGCAGAGAACCGAGCCCGCGCTCGGGGCTCACGGCTAGCAGCCGCCCGAACGACACGGGGCGGCCTCTCGGCC